>Ga0209491_10001069_pt1 | contig 54340 bp, 41 predicted proteins | sample BON02_FD_187213 | JGI IMG/M metagenome (GOLD analysis project Ga0209491, IMG submission 187213) | Freshwater microbial communities from Lake Bonney liftoff mats and glacier meltwater in Antarctica - BON-02 (SPAdes) (version 2) | ecosystem: Environmental > Aquatic > Freshwater > Ice > Glacier...
CAAAAGATGGCTCGCCGCAACCGCACGAAGAAAGGGCGCAAAGAGTATTCGCGGCGGAAGGTGATCATCGAACCGGCCCCGTTTTCTCTCAACACAGTGGCCAGATCAAGGCGTCGATGGGATTTCGCAATTTCCTCCTGCGAGGCCTCGAGAAGATGCAGGGGGAATGGAATCTGATCTGCCTGACTCACAACTTGCTGAAGTTGTTCAGAAGCGGTGCGCAGATCGCAAACTGAATGAGACCAAACGCGGCAGTCTGCGAAGAAGACATCGCCGATTTTGGCCTCAAATTCGGCGGGGAACCGAATTTCGCGACTCAATCCACGACGAGCCACCCGAACCGCCATCATCTGCCATGTTTTTTAATTACTCAACTCGGCACTCGCTCAAAACAACCCGGTTCACGGACACGCTGCTAGCATGCGGGTTGGACTTCCCCGTGAATAGTGGGCGCTCAATTAAGCGTGCTATGCTGTACGCAAGGAGCGAAATTGATGTCGAAGAAACCCGTTAAGATTGTTCGTCGCAGTTATAGCGACGAGTACCGTCGGAATGCGGTGTCGCTGATTGAGAACCAGGGTTACACGACTGCTCAGGCGGCCCGTGAACTGGGCGTCAACGCAAATCTTCTGCGTAAGTGGCGTCAGAAGTACGGTAAGTTGGCCTCAGCGGATTCGAAGATTACGCAGACTGAGCAGCAGGAGCTGGATCAACTGCGCAAGGAGAACCATCGACTTCGTATGGAGCGTGACATCTTAAAAAAAGCGACGGCCTTCTTCGCCAACGAAAAGAACTGAGATTTCAGTTCATCGACGATCACCGCGAAGAATGGCCGATTACTTTAATGTGTGAAGTGTTGGAAGTTCGTCGGAGTGGATTTTATGCGTGGCGAAATCGTCCGGTGAGTGTTCGCTGTATGCAACAGGCGGAAGTTGTTTCGGAGATCAAACAGATTCATTCCGAGGATCACAAAGATGTTTACGGAAGTCCTCGCATGCATCTGGAACTGGTCGCTCGGGGTCACGAAGTCTGCGAAACAACGGTTGCGAAACTGATGCAGGTAGAAGGTGTTTCGTCGTCGATTCATCGTCGTTTTCGCGTGACGACAACGGACTCCAATCATGACCTTGCCGTGGCCGAAAACACTTTAAATAGGGAGTTTGAGCGTGATCAGCCGAATGAAGTCTGGGTGTCCGACCTGACGTACATTCCCACGAAAACAGGATGGCTTTATCTGGTTGCCATCATCGATCTTTATTCGCGGAAAGTCGTGGGCTGGTCGATGGATGTGACGATGTCGACGGACGTGTTTTTGTCGGCCCTGGAAATGGCGTTGGGCCACCGCGGCAACGTGGATGGTCTGCTTCATCATTCGGATCGTGGGAGTCAGTATTGCAGTCAGGCCTTTCGGTTGGCGCTGCGTCGCAACGGCATCGATTGCAGCATGAGTCGCAAAGGTAACTGCTGGGACAACGCGGTGGCGGAGAGTTTTTTCGCGACGTTGAAGAAGGAACTTGTGCATCAGTGCGACTACGCGGATCAGGCCGAAGCTCGTGCAAGCATTTTCGAGTACATCGAAGTGTTTTATAATCGCGTTCGGCGTCATTCGGCTCTAGGCGGAATAAGTCCGGAACAGTTTGAGCAACAGGGATGACGGAAACAGAGTTCACTCGAACCCTACCAACAAAGGCATGAAACCGGATTTGCATTCGTCTCCGCCGGCCATCATTCACGGCAGCAAGTGAGTGAACGACGACCGGCTCCGACGAAGGCAAATCCTCACACAACATTTTTTCGAGACAAAATGCCTGTCTCAAATAACCTTAACACGCGCCCACTAAATCTACGGAACTTCAGGTCCGCACTAGGCAGTTCCTCGAAGTGGAGCACGGTCACACCAGAGTTGCTTAAGCGAAAGCAGTCCTGACCGTTCATGCAGCCATTTGTTGGGCATCGCAAATCGCATCGCAGCGTTATCGAGAGACGCCAATAACTTTTGCGACTGATCGTGTGCTCGATCAAGAAATCGAGACTCACTACCCCAGAGCCACAACACTAAGACCATTGCCTACTATAACACAAATACCCTTGATATACTTAAAACACTTAGCGTAAGCCAGAAATCCCAGATCCAGAAGCACATCCGAATCTGACGGCGAATCCAGCCGTAAAGTTTGTCGAATAAATCAAACTGTTGACACCATCCGCAGTAACCTGTCCAGCCTCGCACATAGCGATTGAGGTCGGTCAAACGCCGTAGCATCGAGACTCCGCTGCTGCGACCGCCTAATTCTTTGACACGTCGATTGAAGGCTTGCAGTTTCTTCGGTGCGATCGTGATTGTCACACGCTTGCCCGTAAATACATACCCGAGATACTCGTAGTCTTGAGATAATCGGACGCCGCTTTGCTGTTCGTTCGCATCAAGTTTTAAAACATGCGTCAGATAACGCTGCACCGACGGGAACACTCCTTGGGCGGATCGTTCGCTGCAAACGAAGGTGACAAAGTTATCCGCATAACGCACGAACATCAGTTTGCGACGTTCCAGTTCCTTTTCGAGATACTCCAAAAGTATGTTACTTAACAAGGGGAACGAAGGCGGCCTGGCGGGCCGCCTTCGTTCGTCGGTTGAATCACGCCTTCGACCTCACACCCGCTCGCAGGAAGCAACCGATCAGTCGTAGCAAACGCACATCGTAAACCTTGCGGCTCACGGCAGATATTAACACGTCATGTTGGATTCGATCGAAGAATTTCGACCAGCATTGCCGGCTTGAACGCTACGGGCAGCTTCTTAGTTTCTAAAATATCCAAAGTAGGATGATGGCCAATATCAACCGCCCGTGGCGGTCAACGTCGATGTAATGTTCGTCACGTTGCCACATGATCTGCTGATCTCGCTTCGCGGCTCCATGGGCGGATCGGCCGGGGCGAAAGCCAAAACTCGACTCACTGATCTGCGGATCGAAGATCGGCGTTAAGACCTGAGCGATGGCTTATTGAATGAGACCATCGAGCACGTTTGGCCAACTTGGCTGGGTGAATCGCCAATGACATCAAAAGAGGTGGGGCGCCGAATGGCGTACCAAGACCGTGCAGTCCGACATTTCACCTCGCTGAGTTTTCAATGATCACTAGAAATGAGAGCGTTGAAAGGGCAATCGACGTGGCGGTTCCGGTGAAATGCGACTGATGTCCGAGAAATTCTCGTTGGCTCGCGAAGTCACATTCCGGTCAGGTTCGTCCGGAGTCACTGTTTACTTCGTTAACATTGTTGCGGTTAGAATCTGTCCGGAGTGGGAATTTGGCTCAATCTGCGCGGTGGCGAAGAATTGCTGCGATTGCCGCGTGTTCTGTTCCTCGGATTCCCCGAGCGAATTTAAGTCCTTGGCCGGCGTTGCAAATCGCCAGCTGCTTTCAAACCGGCAGCCCGATTGAATTAGCTGACCAGAATGATCGCTTTATTGATCGACTAGATCGACCGACCCAAATATCAGTCCCGGCCAGCAAACCTTCTGGAGTACCCTGCAGCGTTTTCACGGCCGCTCACACGCATGAGACAACTTCGTCATTGAATCAAAGATCATTTCTCCACAACAAAATGGGTGTGGTGCGGTGACCTCAGTAGAGTATGAAGTTCGTACGGTCTCTTTACTTCGTCACAAAAAAAGGCTCATCTTCGGTGAGAAGACGAGCCTTGATTTTGCATTCCGGCTTGAGAACCTACTTCATAAAGAAGTCGGTTGGACCTCGGAAAGTGTAGTACGGATACTGCACCATCGCCGGTGGAGCGCTTGTGTCTGGGTAGCACAGATTATCGGGTACGTCATACGTGTGAAAATTGCGGTGCACAGGATGGAATGGCACGTTCAGGCATTCCGCCGGACCTCTGCCACAAGTACCATCCTGACACTGCATCGGCATCCCGGCCGACGTGTACCCACTGTCACACATTGGACATTCATGCCCCGGTCCACCGTGACCACTGTCGCATGAGCCGTGTGGGCTCTGCGCTCTCATGGTTGGTGAAGTGGCTGAACATCCAACCAAACACAATCCAATCGCCCCCGAAAGCAGCAACATCGAAATTCGGTTATGCATTATCAGGCTCCCTTCATCCCCTGACACTTCACACAGAATCACGGCTGCCCAACATCAGGCATTCACAGCCGTCAAAGGCTGTAAGTTCCGCGTTACTATTCGTTATCGGCAGAACAACCGCTGAAACACGTAAAATCCCTTTAATTCCTCCAGATGTTGAAACAGGAAGTTTGAGCGGTCTTGCGGAAATTCGATTTCAGAAATACAGTTCACCGTGAATCGCGTGCCGAAGGAGAACCCGGCCGTAAATCTAAGTCCATAACTGGCAACGAGTTCTGTTGCCGGAAGCCTGAGGGAGTAGTGCTGTGCAAATCGCGGCGTCGACGCGGAGTCTTTGGGATCTGCCCTTCGGAGAGGCCTGCAATCAGTTGCAGCACCTTGGTTTCGATAAAGCAGAAATCTGGATCAATGAGAATTTCGATCATCTAAAAGTTACGGAACTGGCCGCCAACGTCGATTCGGCGGTCGCTAAGTTTCGTGAAGCCAGCCGCCTAAGCCCGGTGGCAATCTTTCTGGATGAGGAGATCGAAGCAGAAACGGACGAGCACTTTGATGCGGTGGTTACCTTCGCAAATCAGTTGCGAGTCGCTCAGATTACAATTCGAGCTTCACCACTGGGGACGCCGTTCAATTCAGAGATCGACCGCCTGCGTTCTCGAAATCTGAAGTGCATGGCGGAAGGCATTCGCCTGTCCATTCTGACGAAAACGGGATTATTGACTGAGGATCCTCATACAGCCATCGAACTGTGCCAGTCCGTTAAAGGGCTCGGCATTACTTTGGATCCGAGCTACTTTGTCTGCAATCTAAAGGGTGAGGTCGACTTTGATGTCGTCTATCCCAGGGTTACCCACGTGCACATGCGAGACAGCTCGCATACAGAACTGCAGGTTCCGTGTGGCTTGGGCGAGATCGACTACAATAAGATAATCGCGTCTCTGCGTCAGGAAGACTTTAACAGGACGTTGAGCGTTGATTTGCTGCCACACACCATGGAAGGCGAAGAACGCCACCTGGAAATGCGGAAGCTGCGGCTGCTGCTGGAATCTCTGCTTTGATACAAGCAGGAACAGCGATCAGACGCAAAGTAAATTAACGACATAAGCAACACAAGCCGCTGCGAAAAATGCAGCGGCTTGCTGCTTATTAGGATTCCGTGCGCCAATGAAACGCTTGCAATGGTGATCAATGCATCAAGTTTGCCGCAGGGGTCCTCATTGTGTCTGGCAAGCAGTCATCTTGATGAGAATTACATTAAAGCATGCATCTCAAGGGTTTTGGGCTTCTCTGTGATGAAAAAGTGTGCAAATCAATCACGACGTAATCTGATGAGCCTGCTAGCATTCCGGATGGCTATGTTCCAGACCTGAACTCATGTCTTGAGTCGAATTGTCGTCGAAACGAGACTCACACTTCGCTTGAATCGTATGGATTGCTGAACGGTTCAATTTAACACAGCGTAGCAGACTGAGTATGGATGGTTTTTCAGCTTGAGAACCTAATAGACTGAGGAAGAAAAGGATATTTTTCAGATGCCCGATTCAGCCATGGCCACGACGGCCCCGCAAACGGATTTGCCAGTCGATGTTTTGCGTCTTCACACCGAAGATCAGGGCATGCCTGCATCGCCGTATGTGAAATCCGGATTGGAAAAAAAACGAATCATCCTCAGCAAGCTCTGCGTAGTGGGTTTCTTTTTTGCTGCCGTAACAATTCACAGTAACTGGGCGACTGGCGGATTGATGAGCGGAACCTTTCTGCTTGTCGGTTTGACACTGGCAATCGTTGGCTGTCTCGGAAGAGTCTGGTGCAGTTTGTTTATCGATGGATTCAAGACAAAAGAACTGGTCACTTGTGGACCATATTCTGTCTCTCGAAACCCGCTGTATTTCTTTAGCGCCGTTGGTGCTGTTGGAGTAGCGTTTGGAAGTGCCACTGTTGCTGGCCCGATATTTGTTGCTCTGTGCTTTGCTGCCTACTATCCTGCCATCATTAAAGCAGAAGAACGTAGGCTTGTTGAAATTCACGGAGATAGTTTTCGTGAATACCGCAAGAGCGTGCCGGCATTTTTTCCTCGCTGGAGCGCTGCCAAGACGCCTGAGACTTATCAAATTCAAACTCGACTTGTTCTGCACAGCATGGTTGAAGCAACCTGGTTTATCTGGCTGACAATGCTTGTTCACTTGCTGTACCAACTGCATCAGCGAACAGATTTTCTGCCGACTTTGGTTAGCACGTTTTAGGTCTGCACCTCGACTTGTATTCCGGTGTCGCGTCTGATTGTTGCATTGCGGTCTCTGCGGTGATTCCTGGTGAACCTCAACGGATTTCCATTGATTGCCCCCCCAAATCAAGCCGGACAGAGCACCAGTTTTAAACTAAACATTTTCATAAGAAACGGCCGCTGGAAAGCGGCCGTTTTTTTATTGCCTCTTGATTGCGCAGCCGCGTTTTGCGAGACGGATTTCAAGTGCATGGTGGCTTGCGGTGGCTAAGTGCACAACAATCAGGATAAGTACAACTGACGCAAATGTTTTCCAACGCCGCCCGACCGTCCGCTTTGCGCTGGAAGCAGCATCGATCACTTTTGGCGGGCGGTAAAGCTGTTATTGGCGACAATTTGGCAATAGCAACAATCGAGCGAACCAAATTCGCTTCGGCGAGTCCTAAAAGCCTGCTGCTGATCTGTCAGGGCATCACAGGAATTCAACACAAGGCATATTAAACCATGTTCATCCAACAGAAAAAACAATCGACTAAAGGCGGCGGGGAAATTGCGGACTCATTCGCAAATTCTTACCGCGTCGCGCGACTTCGTTGGTGAACGATGGCTGATTGTTGCTTAGCAATTCCCCAAGCCTTGTGTCTCCGACATTAGGTTTTTTTACGCGCTGGATCAGGCACAGCGAGTCTGCAATTGTGCAGGCTTCGCATGTTGAAATCGTTCGCAGTCATGGAGTGATTGCTGAATCGACTGGCCGTCGGTTTCAAAAATTCGAAGACTAGAATTTGAATGTGGCTCGGTCCGCTTTGCAAATGTACTCCCTGTTTTGCTCCCGCTTCAGACATGAAGGACACTTTAAATCTGAAAGAGATATCCACTCTCCGATTTCGGGGCTGTGGTGTATCGGCAGCACAGCGATCTTTTAAATCGCAAGGAAAGGGTTCGAATCCTGCCGCCGCAACTGGTGAACTGACTGAAGACCAGACAGTTCTGCACAGGCACCTTTGTTACTCCGGAAGGGCAAGCCGACTTGGCGACGGCAGCTGTTTCGAAAACAGTCGAGCGTATGTGAACAAGCCTTAAGGGATCGACTCCCTATCCTTCCGCTCGCGTGTGGCAGGCGAGCCTACTTGTCCGCCGGAGCTTTTGCTGCACAGGAGATCGGTGTATCTGACTGAGCAATGGGGATTCCTGAACTTCAGCCCGAACATTTATCGGCTGTTGCCGTTTTTGAATGGTACGGGCCCGGCAAAGTCCCGCAAACGCACTTCGCCGGGACTCGGGAATATGGCGAGCATATTCAGACATTGCTCACGATTTCGTCACCGCCTTCGGTAATGCCGGGTAGTTTCTGTTGGTAGAAATCCGTGGCTTTGAACCACGAGTTCGCAGGTTCGACCCCTGCCCCGGCAAATCACTCAGTCCCTGAGATTGGACATTGCTCGTGCCTTAATCAAAACAGTGCAAGATCAGCAACGAGTCTTTAGCACAGGTAACGCACGTGAAGATAAGCCACCCTGAAGCGTCCGGGACCATGCTTCAGATATCGCGCTGCACGGGTCCCATCGGGCATTAGCCACAGCTTGGGGACGCTGAAAACCTGAGGTGGGTGCTCGGCGAGTGTTTTCCATATTTTAGCCATGGAAACTTTTGAGTGCCTGATGGCTGACGCGTGCCAGCACGTGAAGAACTTGTGGTAATGTGAAAAATCTGCGGAAGCACTTTCTTAAAAGAAGCTGCGAAAAGTGCGGTCACTCGTAGCGACTTTTGGCCTTGTCCTGTGGTTTCATTAGCCGAAACTCTACCCGAGTTTCGCTTCTCCACTTCGTAAACTGCTCTAGCAGCGGTCCCAAAACCGGTCCGGCGAACTTCTCAATACCAGCACGACGCGCGAAAGATTGAATTTTGCATTGCCTAGATTCACTTGCTTGCGCCGCGTGCTTGTGAATTTGTGATTTAGGACCGCCTTTAGCAAAACACCATTGTTGGTGGCTGCCGTCATCGTATTCAGGACACAGTCCTGACCCACTCTCAGCGGCTTTAGCTTTTTGGGGGACTTAGCGAGCTCCATACAGGTAATAAAAAAAAACGCTGGTTGTCACGAGTGACAACCAGCGTTTAATTTAGAAGCGAGGCCGAAGGGGCTTGAACCCTCAACCCCCGGATCGACAGTCCGGTACTCTAACCAATTGAGCTACGGCCCCTCACTTCGACACGCATACGATAACCATAATCGACAGGTTAATCAAGTAATCGTATGGCAGATATTCGGCAATGATTGGAGAAGTTCTTCAGAAATTCCGTTTCATTCGTCAGATTTTCTACCGGCCCATCATAGACCACGTTGCGAGGAACGGTTCAGGGCCGACAATCAACTTACCAGTCCCTTTTCATCAGACTTTAGGGAACCAATGGCCTATTTACACAACTATCGTCTGGACAAGCGGAAATCCCGCCTCCATCAAACCGGGATTCCATCAGCAAATTCAAAAACAATTCACACAGTTTCAGAATCTCGGAAAACGCCTAAACTGGCTCAAAACTGCTGTCGCATTTTTCTAGCGATTTCCTTCACCACCAGCGCCGCGACCCTGACCGCCTCGGCCACCGCTACGTTCGCCGCCGCGTCCACCGGGGCCTTCCCTGCGGTCGCCACCGCCACCATTTGCTGCAGGTGGAGTTGAACTTCCGCCACCGGAACTGCGATCGCCACCACCGCTGCGTTCACCGCCACCGGAACTGCGATCGCCACCACCACTGCGTTCACCGCCGCCGGAACTGCGATCGCCACCACCACCACTGCGGCCGCCACGCCCACGTCCTCTTGGGCCACGGTCGCCCTGGCCTTTGGCAGGCGACTTGATTGTCAAAGCACCGATAGCGTCTTCCCAAGTTGGGACGCCATCGAATTCGGTGGAAATCACACGTGGTTCCGGCTTCGGATGTCGCTTAGTTCTCGGTTTTTCTGAGTCTGAGTCTGAGTCTGAGTCTGAGTCTGAGTCTGAGTCTGAGTCTGAGTCTGAGTCTTCCGCTTCTTCAGGTTTTACGCGGCGTTCAGACCTTCTCTTTCGCTCACCGCTACGATCTTCATCCTGCGACGGTCGAGGACGACGTGTGGTTTTCGCCGCCGGACGAGCAACTTCTTCGCGACCATCGTCCGTGTCAAAAAGAACTTCTGAGTCGTCATCATCTTCGGTAACTGCAGCCTTAACTTCTTTCGGCCCCTTGCCTTTACCGCCACGACCTCGTCCACCACGTCGTCCTCGACGGCGGCGTGGGGCTTCTTCTTCGGCCTTTTCTTCTTCATCGCTGTCATCAGCAGCAACCAGATCCTCGTCCTCGTCCTCGTCCTCAATGTCGTGGTCTATCTTGTGGCTGCGCTGAGCCTTAGCCGACCCGGCTGACACGCTTATGAAGTCTTCGTTATCGTCTCCGAAAAGGATATCTTCTAAATCGTCGTCATCGTCATCGTCATCGTCATCGTCATCGTCATCGTCATCCTTCGCGGCTTGACGAGCGTTGGACTGCTGCGACGATGTTTCACCATCCGCGCTGGCTTTTGGTCCGCGACCTCGGCGTCCGCGACCGCGACGACCACGACGACGTTTTCGTGGCTGTTCTTCGTCAGAGGATTCCTCTGCAATCGCTTCGCCTTCGTTGTCCGCTTCATCTTCTTCGTCGAGATCTTCGTCATCAAACTCGACAGCTTTGGCCTTGTGTAATGATTCAGCTTCTTCCTCTTCTTCGTCGTCCCACACCCACTCGTCCAATTCTCCCCAAATCGCATCGTCGTCTTTAGTGACGGCTTTGCGTGGTTCGTCACGGGAAGTTCGGCCTCCGGATTTTGTGTCAGAAGCGGCGGCCGTTTTGCGACGAGCCGGTGCCGGCTCTACTTCTTCTTCTTCGTCTTCTTCGTCGTCAAACATCAGATCATCGTCGTCGAAGCTTATGTCGTCATCGTCTTCTTCGTCTTCTTCGTCTTCTTCGTCTTCTTCCAGTTCCTCATCTTGGTCATCGACGAGTTCTTCTTCGTCGTCGTCATCATCATCAAACTCGTCGTCGTCATCGTCGTCGTCATCGTCAAACACGATGTCGTCGTCGTCATCAACTTCGGCGTCTACTTCATTGTCGTCTACTTCTACTTCTACTTCATCGTCATCGTCATCGTCATCGTCACCGTCACCGTCACCGTCACCGTCACCGTCACCGAAGTCCAGATCGTCATCGTCATCTATGTCAACCTCTGCAGGTTTTTCTTCAACATCTTCATCATCGTCGTCTGTGAACAGGATCAAGTCGTCATCGATCTCGTCAGCATAGTCACTTTTATTTGACCGTGTTTCTCGCTGTTCAGCGCGATCGAAATCGAAGTCGTCGTTGCTTTTGGATGCGGCGGCAGAACGCGGACTGGTAATTCCCAAAATTCCATCGATGGAATTGTCAGTTTCGTCATAGTCATCAAACAGCAGTCCGCCGCCAACTTCGGCATCGGCTGAACCACGCACATTGATGCCAAACAGTTTTTCTGCCAAGTCATCGGCAGGGTTACTGTTTTTTCCTTTTTCGTCGCTCATTTTTGTGCTCTTAACGCCCAATTCCGGGCGGGGGAATTCACGGACAAGTGCCAGATTAGTTTTGTGATGTGTTCCTGAACCAATCATCCTGACTTTCAGGATGACGTTGCCTTAACAAAGGCCTGCATTTTAGGCACCACCGCACTGTTTCAGTGCGGAGGCTACTGCCCAGCGTATGTGATTGCAAACCCGAACGATTCGCCTCTGCGGCGATCACGATCAATCCGGGTACTTTAGTTAGATCAAGGCTATTCTGTCAGTGTTCCTTTAGAAGACGGAACGCCCGTTTGACGAGGATCAACCGAAACCGCCTGCCGTAGGGCTCGAGCCGTCGCCTTGAACGTCGCTTCAGATATATGGTGACTGTTTTTTCCGTGGTGCAGAACCAAATGCAGGTTCATCAGGCCATTCGCCGCAAAAGCGTTCCAGAATTCCTGAACCAGTTCTGTGTCAAACTCGCCAATTTTCTCTGTCGGAAAGTCAACTCGATAAACAAACGCGAATCTGCCGCTGAGATCCAGCGCTGATGTAACAAGTGATTCTTCCATTGGCAACGAGAGGCTGCCGTAGCGACAGATTCCCATTTTGTCGCCCAAAGCCTGGTTAACGGCTCGCCCTAGGCAAATTCCGACGTCTTCCACCGTGTGATGGTGGTCAACGTGCAAATCCCCGTTGGCTTTGACTGTCAAATCGAAAAGTCCATGTCGAGCAAACAGCGTCAACATATGGTCGAAAAAACCGATCCCCGTGTCGATCGTGTTCTGCCCCGAACCGTCAAGATTGATCTGCAGGTCAATCTGTGTTTCTGCGGTTTCTCGACTAATATGTGCCGTGCGAGTCATGTGTTTCCTTAAGGTCACTTACCAATCTGACAGCCGTATTGTTCACCATGCCATGAATCCCGGGTTCCGCAGCGGTTTAAGCTGATTCGTCGCCGTGAACATCGCGTTTAGTCAAATGTTCGTTGATTTCCACAAGCCAAAACCAACAGGGTGTTCTGTGATTTGCATTAGGACAGATCCGGCACGACATCCGCCAACACGCTTAGCAATCGATCAATTTCTTCGTCCGTGCCGATCGTAATTCGCAGTCCAGTTATTATGCGGTCTGATTGGATCGTCGGAAACCGCATAAACCGGACCAGCACTTTGTTTTGCTTCAATCCTTCGTAGATCGCCGCGTGGTTACCGCTGGTGTGCTGCACCCACAGGAAATTGGCTTCGCTAGGAGCGACGGAAAATCCAAACTTCGTCAGCTCTTCAGCCAGCCGACTTCGCGTGGCGATAATCCGAGCTCTATTTTGCAGCATCCAGGACTGGTCTTCAAGAGCTGCAGTGGCCGCCGCAATTGCAATCGCGTCGCAATTGTAACTGTCTTTAACTTTTTGCATGCCTTCCGTCAAAACTGGATCCGCCACGGAAAAGCCGAAGCGAAGTCCGGCCAGGCTGTATGACTTGCTCAATGTGCGAGTCACCACAAGGCGCCCTGCAAATCGATCATCTTTCAGCAATTCGCCTCGATGAGGTTCATCCGCAAAGTCGCCATACGCTTCGTCCAGCACAAGGACTCCGTTAACCGGAACCAATTGCTCAAGCTGCTGTGCGGACCAGCGATTTCCCGTCGGTGAATTTGGGTTGGGCACGAAACACAGGTTCGCCGGACCACACAGTTGCCGAGCTTCCGCCGAATCCCATTCAAAACGGTCGTTCAGCGGAAGTCGATGCACGTGGCTGCCCTGAATCTGAGCCAGCGTTTCGTATAGTACATAGCTCGGGTAAGGATAGACGATTGAATCGCCTGTATCGCAAAATGACCGGATCAGAATCGTCAGATTCTCGTCGCTGCCATTTGCTGGCAATATCCAGTCGGGATCGACATCGAAGAGTGCTGCCGCAACTTTGCGAAAACTCGACGCTCGCGGATCCGGATAAACATTCAGTCTGCCGGTTGCCGCTTTTTGAATGGCTTCCACAACGGCTGGTGAAGGAGGATAGGGATTCTCATTCGTATTCAGTTTGACCCATCCGCCATCCTGAGGCTGCTCGCCGGGAACATAGCCGGCCATTTGCTGCACGTTGTCGCGAAATGGTGTTTTCATGAATTGAAAGATGAAATCTGGGGGCCAAAGAAGCTGGGGAAAATTCTGGTTCAGGCAAAGATCCCAACCATATCGACGCCTCCGCCGATTGTTCACTCCGGAATCGACGATTCCGGCCGGAAATCCTGGTTTCCACATGGAATACCCAAATCTGAGCCGGTCACGCCGCTTGTTTCACCATTCGCGGATCAACTATCGGCAAGCTTCTTCAGATCGTCTCGAAACCGGATTCGGTCAGTCCGGAGAAACCGGTAGACTGGCGGCAGTGCGGTTTTGTTTCAGAAAGGATAATTATTATGCGACACGTGTTTCTGCTGCTGGTTCTATCCATGTTCAGCAATTGTCCAGCCTTCAATGCCGCAGCTTTATTCGCCGATGAATGCCCACCTGCGGACGATGCTGCGAAACAGATCCAGCCGCCAGTTGCAGTGAAAGTGCCAACGAACCGCAGTAAGTTTCACCTGTTTTTACTGGCTGGCCAGTCAAACATGGCGGGCCGCGGAACGGTCGAAGCCGCCGACACAACAGTTCACTCAAACGTTCTATCGCTCGACAAAAACAACCAGTGGGTCACCGCAATCGATCCGCTACATTTCGACAAACCCACGGTTGTGGGCGTGGGCATTGGGCGAACCTTCGCGCTTGATTACGCTGCCAAACATCCTGGCGTCACGGTGGGCTTGATTCCCTGCGCTGCAGGAGGATCACCCATCAGTTCGTGGGAACCAGGCGGATACCACGAACAAACGAAGAATCATCCGTACGATGACGCTATTGAAAGAACTCGACTGGCCCTGAAATCAGGCAAACTAACAGGCATTTTATGGCATCAGGGAGAATCCGATTCTGGCCCCGAAAAGTCAGTGCTGTACGAAGCCAGCCTTCATCAACTGATCAAACGTTTTCGAACGAAGCTTGAATCGCCGACCGTACCCTTCATCGCGGGACAGATGGGGCAATTCTCAAAAAGACCGTGGAGCGACTCCAAAAAACTGGTTGATTCCGTGCACCAGTCGTTGCCGCAAAACGTAACGTACTGTGGTTTCGCAAATTCCAACGGATTGGGCCACAGAGGCGACAACGTGCACTTCAATTCAGAGGCTTACCGAGAACTCGGTCATCGTTATTTTTCAGCGTTCGAAGCAATCACGGACACGAAAAACGAGGATTCGAAGTGACTCATCCAACGCTGCTACATGCTGTGCCAGAACTATGGTCGAGCCAGCGTGTGCCTTAACCGACATGCCGCTGGCTGACTAAAAGCTACACAACCAAGCTACACAGACAACCACGCACGTTTTAGCAGCAGCCGTAATTAAACCGACCACGGCCATAAGACCGTGGTTGCGGAAAAATTCATTAGTTCTAATGCCGGTCAAAATTTCAACAGCAACTATTGAAGTGTGTCCGTTTGGACTGGCAACTAACTAAACCGAGATCACTCGGCGGCGCCAGCACGTTCAGCAAGTCGTTCATGAGCTGCTGCTTCACGATCTTCGATAGCTTTCACAGCGAGTATGCGGCGAATAAAAGTTCGCCGTTCACCGTCAAGCTGACGCCATTTGGCGTTCTTTCCCCGCTGATCGGCAGCGACTTTTGCGGTATCCAGCTGCTTTGTCCATGCAGCCAGATTATTTTCAGCAAGTTTCAACTGCCGTTCGATTCGTTCGCGATCCATGGATCCTGCTGCCAATTTAAGTTAAACGTCTAATTTTGGTTAATCAGCCGACTCGATTGAGCGGCCCAGTCAATTTCCGGCTTTTTTTAAGATACAACCGGTGCCCCATGCAAATAAGGGGCGGGCATTGTTGCGAGATCTTCGGGATTCTTCAACGCGAAATCCAATGAATCGCACACATTCGACATGCGTTGTATAACACTCAGGCTTGTTTAACAATCGTGCGGTCTTCCCGCCTGAAATATTGGAAAAATACTGATGTCAGTCCACCAATCTCGTCTCGATTTCGCGCTTTCGGTCAGCCAGCAGGCTGCCACTCTAATTCTCAGCCATTATCGCTCGCAAACTCTGGGTATCGAATCCAAGGCGGATAATTCTCCAGTGACGGTCGCCGACAAGGGAGCCGAACGCCTGATCCGAGACGCTTTGGCCGAATCATTCCCCGAAGACGGCGTTTTGGGCGAAGAATTTGAGGACAAACCCAGCCAAAACGGATATCGCTGGATTCTGGACCCCATCGACGGAACCAAACCGTTTATCTACGGTGTTCCGCTGTTCGGAACTCTGGTCGGCATAGAATTTGAAGGTCACATGGTGGCCGGAGTCTGCCGCATGCCGGCTCTCGGGGAAGTCATGTATGCCTGTGAAGGTTGCGGAGCGTGGTGGAAAATCGGCGATGCGCCACCAACGGCCGCCCGGGTGTCCAGTCAAACCAACCTTAACGCAGCTCGTATGATGTTCACCGAACCAACGCACGATGTCCGCATTGGCCGCGAAGAAGTGCTGCCTGCGTTTCTTAAGAAAGTGCGGATTGCTCGAGGCTGGGGAGATTGCTACGGTCACATGCTTGTCGCCACTGGCCGAGCCGACCTGGCAGTCGACCCTCAAATGTCAGCCTGGGATATCGGAGCACTCATACCGATTGTCCGGGAAGCCGGCGGCATTTGCACAGACTGGCAAGGCAACGAAAATATCTTCGGCGGCGATGGCGTTTCCACAACTCCAGGCATTACCCAGGAAGTCATGGAAATCCTGCGAGCCGCTCCTGCAATCAAGAATTAAGCGGCCCTCTGAATCCCCGTGGTTGGCCCTTCGGGATTGGCAGGGGCCAACCACGTCTTCACAGACGGGTTCTGATTCCGCTCAGCCGAGGTGCGATGTCACGACTCTTTTTTGTGGATTGCGAATTGCCTTGCCGATGGCGTTAATGATGTTGGCGTACATCAAAAACACGACAATTGCATACAATCCGACGCCCACGACAAGCACCATCGACAGGCTGCCGCTTCTGGCTCCGGCGAAACGCAGCCGAGAGAGAGAGAGGCCACTGGCAGTGAAAGACAGAACAAGCCCTGCAGAAACTCCGATACCTTGCAGTATCAAAACCCGTTTAGCGCGTGAAGCGAAATCTTCACGCGCGATGAAATGTGCCAGACGGTTCAGAAACAACATAAACAACAACGTTGAAACGACGGGCAGGACGATTCCAGTAATCACTCCGAGGCCACTTGTCAGATATAATGCTCCCATGAATCGTGGGGCAAATGCGAACAGCCACTGGGCCAACTGTAAGCAAACGCTGGCAATGATCAGGCCTTTTGCACCCGACAATCTGGGCACTGTAACACACAGCAGACTGCCGACAATTGAAGCCAAACCTGTGACAGTGCCGATAATACCCAGCACGTTGAACAGCGGCATGGCAGTCACGGAAGCCCGACCCGTCGCTCCCAGTACGCCCCCGAGAATTCCGATCAACACCATCAGTACCAGGGCGGCGTAAATCAGCCCAAGCCCGATACCGGTTTTCCGAAGTGCTTCGAAATCCACGTTTTCGTAACCGGGGTATTGTGCAGTCGCAACGTCGTGCTGGACCGTGGGCGTTGCAAACGGATTATGGTCGCTCATATAAATACCTTTGCATCGGAATGGCTGTTTACCGGGACCTGGTCACAAGATACTAGCGGGCCACCTGTATTCCACAACGGTTCTGCTGCGTTTGGCCGCTGATTGACCGCAATTCAAGAACAGGAAACGTCAGGAATACGAGCTGCGAAAAGAACGAGCCTGTTCTGCAGCAACAGAACAGGCTCGAAAGAAACGTTCGGCGTTAAACTGTGCGGGCTCTACTTCGCGAACATCGCGTTTTTGCGATCGCCTCGGCTTAGAAGGTAAGCCATCAGGTCAAGAATTTCGTCCTTTTCCAAAGTGTTCAGCAGGCCTGCTGGCATCATGGAAACTTTCGATTCATACATCTCTTCAATCTGCTTGCGGTCAACGCTCGTCAGATCGCCGGGACGCATCATGTCTGTTTGAACTCGGAAAGAATCTCCCGCCAGGTTAATGATGCGGCCGTTAACCACCTTGCCGTCAGTTGTGACAATCTGCACGCTGCCGTACTGATCGCTGATCTGCTTGTTGGGTTCCATGACCGATTCCAGAATGTCTCGCGGACTAAAGCGTCCCGAAAGAATGGTCAGGTCCGGTCCAACGGAACCGCCTTGATTATCAAAGCGATGGCAGGCAAAGCACGATGCTGCTCCAAACATCTGTCGACCGTGTTCGAAGTTGCGGTTCTTCAGTTCTGTTTCCAGCATGGGAACCAGTTCAGTCATCTTCCATTCCTTCACAAATTTGCGAGGAGCGGATGTAAACAAAGGAGCACCAGCTGCAGGCTTAGTATCCAGAATTGGCTGCAGCCGAGCTTTATCTTCCGCGGAAAGATTGGCCACGGCATCTGCCTTGATGTTATTAACGAACAGCTGAAAACTGGAACCGCCCTGATACGCGGCAGCTCGAGTAAACCACTTGAAATAGGTGTTCTGAAGCTCAGGCGTCCAACCAGTGGTTAGGTGTCGAAGCGTTCGAGCGTAGTCGATCTGTTCTTCCTGAGTCGGAGCATTTTCCAGCAGAGCGACAATTTCCGCGGCAGCGTAAGGTGCCTGGAAATAGGTAATCAGCTGAGCGATCTCAGAATTCAGCGGCTGAGTTTCGGCCGGCAAGGTGCCTTCCAGATGGGCCGTCAGTGCAGCTCGCATTTCCTCTGCTGGGGGACTGATACGAACGAACGTTAATGTAACCACTCGCAGTAGATCGATCTTCTGATCGTTGCTGAGTTCCTCCATGTTAAGCTGACCGATTGCCGCCAGTACTCGGCTTGTCATTTCTGAACGTGCGGTATCCGGAACGAAGTTGGCCCAGTCAGGAATCGGCGTGTCAATGTCTTCGCCCGTCCCTTTGTTCTGGCGTTCAAACGTGCGAGCCAAAGCCAGCAGGGCGGTAAGTTTCGCCTGTGGATTTTCCAGTGACAGGGCTTTGTCCTGCCAATCGTCCAGTGGTGCTCGTTCCAATGCGGCTCGAGCTGCAAATCGCACAGCTCGTGCCGGAGATGCCAACGCATTCCAAACGACGTCGCTTGTCAGTTCACTTCCAGAAAGGCCTTCCAACGTCTGTCGTAGAGTGGCATCAGCGTCAATGGCCACAGTTGCCTGTTGTTGTGCTGGACCCAGCTCGCCTGCGTAAGTTACTCGATAAAGACCGGACTGCACTTTGCGTCCGCCAATGGCAAAGTACATTGCGCCGTCAACAGGGTTGATGACAACGTCGGTCAGTGGCAAAGGTGTGCCAGTGATAAATTCTTCCAGAGTACCGGTAAACGTACCGCCGCCTGGTAGAAGATGCACGGCGTACATCTTGCCGTAGCTCCAGTCACACGCGAACAAAGCCTGCTGATAGCGAGCTGGAAACTTTGCACCATAACCGAAGCATACGCCAGTGGGTGAACCCGGTCCGACGTTGACTACCGCAGGAACACTGTCTGGATAGTAAGCTGGCCACTTGCCGCCGCCACTTCTCCAGCCGAATTCGCCACCGTCAACGGAGTGACAGATTCTGGTCGGCCGATACCACGGAGCGTTGATGTCCCATTCCATATCGGCGTCATAGGTAAACAGTTCGCCCTGCTGATTGAACGCAGCATCGTACTGATTGCGGAAACCGCTAGTCAGCACTTCCCATGTTTTGCCATCAGGATCGATCTTGTACATGCAGCCACCCGGAGCTCGGGTGCCTTTCATGAATTTGCCCTGCACGCGAGGCAGCAGCAGGTCTTCATCCCATGATGGAACTCGCGAACCAACAATTTCCGTCAAGTCTGTGCGGTTGCCGCACACGACTACCAGGTTCTTGCCATCCGGATGAGGCAACACGGCGTGCGGCCCGTGTTCGCCGCTGCCGTTCAAGGCTCGCAATGTTTCCAGGCTGTCCAGCTGATCGTCGCCATCTGTGTCGCGAACCCGGTACAACCCGCCCGGATATTTCGCTCCTTTGTTAACGCTGACATACAGGCTGTCAAACGCCCACAGCAGGCCCTGAGCTTCCCCGATATCCACGTTGATTTTTTCGACCGACAGTTCTTTTGCACCCAGAATACCGGGCGGAGTAACTCTGTACAGCGAACCGTATTGATCAGAAACAATCAGTCGGCCTTTCGGGTCCACACACATGTTGACCCACGAACCCTGTTCGTCTTTTGGAACCGAATACAGCAATTCAACGTTAAAGCCCTTGGCAACTTTCAGGTCTTTCACTGCGGTAGCGGTTGGAGTCTTCAACGGAGCGGCTGCTGCCAGCGTTTCGGCGTTGATTTCTTTGGCCCATGCCCCCTGTCCCAAAGCTGCAATTATAGTCGGCTTCTTCCAGCTGTCGTTTGGTTTGAAGCCTCTTTCTTTCCAGCCTTTTTGCGGCTTGGTAGATGCATCCCATGATTCGTCTGTCACGATGCTCCATGCTTCACGCCAACCGGATTCGAAATCAATCTTAATTACCAGCCCGGCCGCACTTGCTCCATTTTCTGCTTCGACGGCAATAACATGCTTTTTCTGGGGATCATCAAGGTCAAGTTGCTTTGATAGATCGACAAACACAGGCTTCGACCAGTTATCGTGAGAAGCCACTTCTTTGCCGTCAACAAAGATCGTCATCTGGTCGTCGCACGTACCGTACAAGCGAGCGGAACCGACTCCGCTGCTGTCAATTTCTTTGCGAAAGTAAACCTTGTCGGCTGGCTTATCACCTTGGTTCACCCAAATCCATTGTGCGACTGGCGCTTCAGATTTTGCCATCTTCTTACCGGGCTTTGCAGCGTTTGCTGCGGCTTCAGTGGCTGGCAGATTCTTCAGTCGCAGATTGCGGAACTGAGCTTTCATTGCCTGGCCGCGGTGAACCTGTAGAGCGATCACGCCCTCAGTTTCAGCGTCTTCCTTTTGGTTGTCTGTGATATCAACTGTCACGACGCCATCGATTTTGTGAATCAGATGGTTGCCGTTGGCGATGATGGTCAGTTCGTGCCACTTTGTTACATCAATCGGAGTAACTTCGCCTTCCAGCTTTGTCACCGTTTTTTTACCGTCGGCACTGACAACAACTTTTTGGCCGCGCTGGGCGATGATGCCTCGACCGCGTTCGTCATACAGCATGCCGGTGTAAGGAGGATTCGCGTGAATGTCGGCCTGGTAACCGGCACATACAAATTCGCCCTTTTCCTTGTCGTGCTTACTACGATACTGAACGCCGGAATTATTGTCGCCTTCCAGACGGAAGTCGCAGCGGAACTCGAAGTTGGCAACGTTACCATCCCAGATTAAAAACTTGTTGTAGGCCAGATGGTCCGGGCCGTTGGTCTTGCCCGTGATGCAGCCATCTTCAACAGACCACAACGACGGATCGCCGTTCCAGCCAGTCAGGTCTTTGCCGTTAAACAGCTGGGCAAAGTCATCCTGCGCAAAGCCAGACGCCGGCGCAAGCAGCGCAAACAGCAGCAGAGAATATCGGATCACGAATGAATACTTTCTTAAAGATAAACGACTTGAAGTGCCGAATACCGGCAACAGTTCGGACCGAAGATTGTCACGGACTCGGCAGCAGATAGCAAGGGGCACGGAAACCAGAAAACAGCCACAGCACTTTTCGCAGACAACCAACCGCACACTGAAGCAGGTGGACGCTTTGTCGGCTAACAAAACGGTCAAACAGACAATCACTCCGGGCGACGGTGTTCATGCGGGCGACGGTGTTCATGCGGGCGACGGTTCTTAAATTGTGAAATTAAAGAATGGTCCGAAACCAAGGGCCGCAAAATGGTTTGACCGACGACGCATCGAGACAGCCTTTTCGTGAAAACACTTCTGTGCACGTCGCGGCTAAACACAGAATGCGTTGGCGACCGTTTAGTGGGTCGTTCCAGCACTCTTCACCAATAGCTGCGCACAACAAAAAACAGTGGCGAAACGAACAACGCTGGCGTAGGTCACAACAGCCGAAAACTCTCAACGCTGGCGAAAAGCATAAGGATTGGTATCGTGTTAATGCTCGTTCGGTGTGCCACACGGCAGTTCATGCTGCAGACAACACCAGCCTGAATTCTGCCAAAGGAAATTCAGCCACATGAAGTCCATCATTCTGCTCGCGACAATTGCCTTCACGGCGAACCACGTTGTAACGAGTCAAAGCGTTTCAGCACAGGCCGCGGACACGCTGCCGGCGCTTGTGAAGGGAGTAGCTCCGTCGAATTTTTCCGAAATGTGGGCAGGCTTTGATCCTGGAGTTGAACCGCTGGAAACGGAAACTTTTCTTGAATGGGAAGAAGACGGCGTAACGTTACGAATTATTCGATTTCGCATAGGCGTATTAAAGGGAAAGAAAGCCTCGCTGGCAGCTGTGTACGGATTCCCCACGCGCAGCGCCAACGACACGCGAAAGATTCCGGGGCTGTTGCAGATTCACGGTGGAGGACAGCACGCCGATCACAAAGCATGTCTGGCAAACGCAAAGCTCGGTTACGCCACGGTATCAATCGCATGGGCGGGGCGCATCAGTGCTCCGAATTACCGAATCTCTCCGGCAGAAGTTCAGTTATTCTGGGACGGCAAAACAAACGATCCCGCCTACAAACTGACAACAGACTGGGGAGCAGTTGACGGCTATCATGCTCCAGGACGCAACTCTGGTAATTCGTTTCCAAGTGCACGGCCTGCCGAGTGGACGCTGGATTCTGTCGAATCGCCCCGCAACAGCGGCTGGTTTCTGTGTGCGCTGGCAGCTCGTCGAGCTCTCACGTTTCTCGAACAGCAGCCGGAAGTCGATCCATCCAGGCTGGGAGTCTACGGGCATTCCATGGGAGGCAAGCTGACCGTGATGACCGCTGTGGATTCGCGAGTCAAAGCTGCCGCGCCATCGTGCGGCGGAATCAGCGACCGTGATAGTGACAGTCCGCTGTTTCAGGCAACGTTAGGCGACGATGTTAGCCTAAAAGAAGTTTCGTGCCCCATCATTTTCCTGAGTCCTTCCAACGACTTTCACGGCCGCATTGGAGATCTCCCCAACGCGATCGATGAAATTAAAAGTTCGCAGTGGCGAGTCACGTGTTCACCGCATTTGAATCACCAGGATACCGCCGAATACGAAGTGAACACGATGTTGTGGTTCAATCAGCATTTGCAACATACATTTAAATTTCCGGCGACGCCGACGACTGAACTGTCCCTCACTACAGCAGACCACATTCCCACGTTCACAGTGCAGCCCGATGCTGCACAGACCATTCTGTCCGTCAATGTCTTCTATACGCAAAACGGCAAGGCCAACGAAACGCCACAGGATCGCGAAGACACGATGCACCGATTCTGGCGTAGTGCAAAGGCAGTTAACACAAATGGACGCTGGACGGCAAAGTTACCGGTTAGCACAACAGACAAACCGTTGTGGGTTTATGCAAATATCGTCTATCCGCTCGAAAAACCCATTACCGGAGCGGGCTACTACTACGGTACTTATGTGGCCGAATCGTTTAATATCTCGTCACTTTTAAAGACAGCCACACCGGAGCAGCTTCAGACGGCTGAAGTTATCGCCACACTGCAGCCAAGGCTGCTGATTTCAGATTTTGAAGGCGACTGGCAAAACGAATGGTTCAGCTTAAAGCCCGAACAATGGGCACGTGCCACCCACAAACTTTCCGACGACGTTTGCAAAGCGCCCGAAAATGCGATGCTTGCTCTGGACGTTCAGGCAGATCAATCGAATGCTCTGGTCGTGTTGCTGGATGACTACGGCACAGAAATTCAATTGCAGGCGGGCAATAAATGGAAGTCCATTGTGCTGTCACCAGACGACTTTAAAGATGCGGCTGGCACGTCTCGGCAGAACTGGAACAACATCAGACAGCTGAAACTAAGTCCGGCAGAACACCTGCGTCCGAGACGAGGCGAAAAAGCAGAACTGCGTCTAATCGGAGCACAATGGAAAGGCCAGCCTCCGAAATTCCGCAACCTTCGCTGGCAAGTCTCCCCACTCAAGTAACCCGAATCAATTGCAGAACCCGCACCAGCAGCCTCTCTATATGGACCGGTCTGCTTTTCTATTGCCACACTGTGCCCGACAGCCTTGGTCGTTACCCGAACTTGTCCTTCCGACACACCGAAAATCGCTCAACGTTTGGTTCGTGCATTTCCTACGTGAGGCAGGCAGGAGTCTGGCCGACAAACTACAAACCCCGGCGCAGATTTCATCGCTACTGCTGTCTGAACCATTACACCGGGACCTGTCAGTGTATGCCGTGCGGGCGTCCAATCGGCTTGTATCGAAACCAGGCCGAGAATAATGTTCAAGAGTCACCACGATAGATCCACTGATATGTTGTATTCAGGACTCATCACCCTATGCACGAACTCGACGAAAGTCTGTGAGTCGAATCCGAACTCACTGCGAAGCAGGCATTGGCTGCGCGTCCGTTTAAGCGTGGCGTAACCGGCCTGGTTGGTCGTCTCAGGCGCTTGCTTTGGCCCCTGGTTCCGGCAATCGCCTTTGATCGCCCAATACACAATCCCTTTGCCACGCAGGTAGATCAAGCCACACCATCTCAGGATAAGGCAAACGGCAGTCTCACAGATAAATTCAATAACTTCTCTGTCAACATTTGTGGGAAGAAAGACGAAGGCAAGGACGAGCCTCAAGACGAAGCAGCAGAGCCTGAGCCTGTAATTACATCGGATCCCGTGTGCTGGTTTACATTTGCCGCAATCGGGTGCTCGCTGATCGGCATTGTCTTCTCTGCCATTGGACAGGTGAGGGAGCAATGCACATCGCTTACAGTATTCGCACTGGGGTGCTGTGTCGCAGCCCTTACATGGCAATACTTCGCAATCGGCATTATGTTTGGAACTCCCGTCGTGATTTTCATCATCATTATTACCACGGCGTGATCGAGGGCTTCATAAGACTGGAAGCGGTCCGGAAATTACAAGCTTACAGGCACGCACCGCCAGCAAGCGAATCCAGGCATTCCGAAATTCGCTCGCGCTTGTATTGAAAATTTCGCGGGACCGCTTCCAGCACTAAAATCCAATCCGCCGGAACCGTGCTACGATCGCAGTTTTTATGGACCATTACTCGCTGCAATTTCGTGATCGTTATGTGGGGAAACCTATGAAGTTGATTTTTGAACTGCCATTCAGACGATTGGTGTTGTTGAATGTGTTCTTCGCTGGTTGCGGAAATGTTATCGATCCGGAATTGAAAACTGCGCAGCATGCTCCGCTTTCTGCAGCAACGACTGCAACTTCCCTTCCGGCCGATTCACAGTTGTTACGCGGTGTCTGGGAAATCGTGAAGTGCGATCGCAACGGCGAAGTGTTTCCGCAGGAAGTTGGAGGCCGAATATCGTTCGACGGCGACAAGGCCGTTTCACACAGCGCTGATGGAACGAAAATTCAATATCTGGTGGAGTTGAACTCTTCGGTCAGGACAAAAACGATTGACTGGCAATGGAAGCAAGATAACCAAACGCAGACATTACGTGGCCTGTACGCAATCGACGGCAGGACACTTCACACATGCAGCCCGTCGACTTTTGAAGCTGATCGTCCCTCCGAAATCCGCACCGTTGCTGGCGACGGTCGGTGGGTTTTTCAATTGGAAAAGATTTCAGACTTCGTTCAACCATGAAGCCGTCGGCGGCGAAAGGTTACATAACAACTGAAGCATTTGGCTTCGTAAGTGTTACAGAATTGACGCAGCCGAATTGGTGGCAGTTGGTGGATACGAAAGTTATTTGCGGGGAGGAATTTGCGGGGGGTCCGTAACTCCCGTTTACACGTTCCATCGAATTAAGATCGAGTCGCGATATGATCAGAAACACAATGAGCACAAGCACGGACGGCCGATTTTTCTGCACGCAGCCAGCGAAGTTGCGAGAACGTGTATTCGACAAACTGGCGTGCCCCTGTTTTCTGTACCACGGTTATGAGAGTCAGTTTGCGTTAAGGCTGACTGCAGGTGTGGGGCAGTTTTCTGCTTCTGGAAGGTACGCGGAAGAAGCAGAAAACGGCCGGGCGAATTCGACAGGAGTCTGGTCGCCAAGTGAACTGTGCGGCCGACGCTGATTGTAGCAGTCTCGCCACGTCGAGATCACCTGACGAGCGTCAGGGCGATGATGCCGAAATATCGTCTCGGCGACAACAACCGCATCGCATTCGCAGCGACTTCACACTTGCTGGCATATTATCCGATGCGTCAGCTGATGACGGTCGCGGTAAGCAAGACGCCCCACAGCTTAGCTGCAGCCGAACGCTGTATACGCCGAACATGGACCGATGCCTGCTAAACGAATGTAAGTTCGCTGGAACTGTAATTCGGATTCACTGGCCAGGACGGAACAGCGCAACCGGAACGCAAAACACGACCAATGAAATCCAAAAACGACGATCGTGTATAGCAATGGAAAAGTTGCACTACCCCCAAGAGCGGTCCACTGTTTCCAGCGAACCGTTCTTAGTTTTAAGTTGCACATATATCGCGGCTTGTGATGGGCCGCTGCTTCCTACACGTATGTTTCGCAGTTCAATCGCGACATCAACCAGCTGTCAATGAATCGAGCATCGTTGCAGCAGGGATCGAGCGGTTCTTCTGTGATGCGAACGTCCACTTCGACACCGACAGAACGCAGTAGACGAACAGATTCGACGTTTCTTGCCAAAAGTTCGTTAGACGAAGATCGAGAAACCGTTTGCAGAATATTCTTACCACGCAACTCTTCGCTTCTTCCCAGCGTTAGCGATGCGTCACATGCCGGATCAAGCAAAACGGCTCCGGCAAACCATTCCGGGCATTCCGCAAACAGTCGCATAGCAACGTCAGCACCGCTTCCGGAACCAGCAACGAAAATTCGTTCGCTGTGAATGTGAAATGCTCTGCGAAGACGTCGAGCCGTGATATTCACCAGTTTGCTGAGGGGCACCTGACCGAATTCGAGGCCATTGCTGTTCCAGCCGAACGAATCGTTTTCGTCGAGTATTCGATTGCCCCGCAAGGCGACACCGCAGTAATTCTGGTTGCCGATCGCGTTCATCACCAGGTCGAGTTCGTTCTCGCTGCTGTGTTCGTCGTGAAACCAGATGACCAGCGGGTAGGCATAGTTTTCTTCATACTGCCCTGGCACAAACAACGAGATCGGCCAGTCCGAAGTGGCTGCCGCGTCCTGGTCGTCAATGTTGTTGCGGCATTCCAGATTATACACTTCGCATAGTTCCTGCAGTTCAACGTGCATGCAGTTAATATGATTGTTCGGAATCAGAAACGAAAGGTCGTCCTGAATATGTGACTTAGCCTGGACGCGATTAAACATAAAAATACTTCCGTGATGCAGGGAGTTTCTTTAGGAAGATGAAATGCTTTGCGATTCGTGCAAAACAGGTTTACGGAAAGAATTCCTCACAGCTAAAGGATTAGCTGTTCAGTTTTCCCTCCGACACAGAATCCCGTATCACATCCTGTAACGGGAAATGCTTTCCTGGACATGCTGTAGGCTTCACTGTGTTATGCCCAATGACCAGTCTGGCAGGAATCTGATATCGATCTGAAAGTTGAGTTACCAGTTTGGTAACAGCCTTCAATTGTTTTGTTGTGGGTTGCTGATTTTGAAAATTTCCAATCAGGCAGATGCCAACTCCATTCGCATTATGAACTGCACTACCTGAATGAGCACCATGGATTTGTTGTTTCCAGCGAAACGTCGCCTCCACCTTTCCGTCTTCCATCCCTGAGCCATTACCGATCACAAAATGATAACCGATACCCAGCCATGGATTTCCCAAGCCATCCGTTCGCCTGCGATGTTCTGTATGAATTGATTCCACACTTCCCGAATCTGTGGCCGAATGATGAATCACCACGTACACCCAATTGTGTTCAACTGTCGCTGGCTTCCACAAAAAACCAACGCCCGAAACCGATTGCGTTGCTGACCGGTTAAGACTAACCAATGGCGAACGCAATGCCATAACAACTTGACCGGTTCGAGTACAGTCGCAGTGTTCCGATGTGCGTTCGTCCGCAGCGAACGCTGCAGACGAAACACTAAGCATAATCAGAAAAACAGACGCTGCCTTTATCACCGGAACATGAACCTAAAATTGGTATAACTGAAACAACCCGCCGAACGCGGAATCATTGTGTGTGACGTGGACTTCGATGTCGGCTGGTGGAATCTACCCCTCCTATAAATTTGTGTCAACGAGTGCCCTTGGGACCGGGCGTTTCACGGCAACTCTGGATAACTCCCCGCTTTAAGTAGGGTAGTTCGCGGCGAGTTTAACGCCGCGAAATGTGGCCGAAAATCTTTTGTGGCTGGCCCTGCTTATCCAGATGTTGCGGCTGCAGCGGTATTTTCGTTGTTGGCAATTTCTATTAAAAATTGCAAAGTTTGCCGAGTGAGTTTCCCGCGTCGCCCGGTTTTGATGTTTTCAAACCTGCAGCGCGGCGGCGGCATTGTTCTGCCCTCAACCGCAATCCCGGCATCTGCAGAGACTGCGAGAAAACATCCAACTCGCGGGAAATACTGAAAAGTGGCGTTGTGGCTGGCATGACATCTGACCGGGCGGATTCGTCATCCGCAAGCTATTTGGGCTCACCATCATCGCGGGCAGATTTAGCTGTTCGACAGCCTGACCAACTGAATTCCGAAGACCGGTAACTCAGTAAAACAACTTTCCGATCGACGAAAATGCGTGATTTCGTGTTCCACATTCGTCAGTCGACTACAACTGACGTCTTCATAGATCGCCGTGTAGATCAGAAGGCGAGCGTCTCCAACTGTCCACTTATGAATTAATACGGCAAACGCGGTACGCCTTCCCGTGAGGTTCGCCGGATCAGCAATAAAGGTGCCGGCGTTGAAAACGCGATTAACTCCATCGTGCCACATGAAGCACATTGAGGGTTCTGGCCGAACAAACCGGAATTGTGGCAAATCGATGCGACACCCCCGCCACCACGCAAAACACCGCTTCCTCCAACCTTCGAGTGATCTCGAATATTCCGAAGAATTCTATTCGTTGCTGGAAGGCAGCGCTGTTCGCTGCAGTTCACGTTGAATCGCTGCCTCAAACCAGACACGTGGCGGCAGAATCCGGGCAAGGGAGCCAAACGCTGTTGGCGATGAGTCGCTTTCAACATGCCCCGTCGTGCTGCGCAGTTATCCGCCGAGATTGCTGTTTGCAGATTGGCAAGCTACTGCCCAGCCTGGACTCTGCGTCAGCGACTGCGGGCTGAGTGTAATTGGTGCGGCCTGCTATTGAGAATAAGCTGAACACCGTGCGCCGATAAGTCTCGGCGCTACGGTGATTCGACGTTGTTCAGCAGATCGCATTGTTCCAGGCCAATGGCCGCCAAAGTGTTTTGGCCGAAGTCAGCGTTATGAACCGCTCATCCAGGGAAGGCCAGCGCCGGCTGGTGGAAGTTTGACCAGTTCGACTCCGGTGACTTCTTTGTGAGCGGCGATTTCGGCCAGTGATTCGGCAGATGGCTCGTTGTCCAAATTCAAAACGGCAACGGAATCTCCTCCAGGCTGATTGGTCTGGCGCCCGAGTGCCATGTTGGCGATGTTGATATTGTGCTTACCGAAGATCGTTCCGATGTAGCCAATCAAACCGGGCACATCGCGGTGTCGGTAAACCAGCAGCAGGCCGTCAAGAAACGCTTCGAAACAGTAAGGCCCCAGCTTAACGAGTCTAAGGAACTGTCGTCCGAAGATTGTTCCGGCGGCTTCAAATTCGCCCTGATCTGTCACCAGCTTAATGGAGATCATGGACGCGAAGTTTTCTGAACTTCCGCTAGCCGTTTCGGAAATCTGGATGCCTCGTGACTTTGCCAAAGATGTGGCATTGATGATGTTAACGTTGGCGTCCAAAGCAGCTTCCAGCAGTCCCACGGAAAATGCCGAAGTCAGCAATCGCGTTTTCTTTTCGGCTGCTTCGCCTCGGAAATCAATTTCGGCGGACTTCAGAGCCTGTCCTTTGATCATCTGAGAAGCCAAAAGGCCCAGACGATAAGTCAGGTTCAGATAGTGCTTCAGATCTTCCATTTCGGCACTGGAAACGGGTGCCATGTTAACTGCGTAGCGAATTTCGTTGTTCAGCAGATAGTCGGAGATAATTTCTGCGGCCTCAACAGCCACCATTTCCTGAGCTTCGTCCGTGGACGCTCCCAGATGTGGAGTTGTCAGGACCTGAGGCAGGTCGATCAGACGACGGTCGACCGGCGGTTCTTTGGTAAACACGTCCAGAGCGGCCCCGGCGATGTGTCCTGATTCGATGGCCTCTGCCAAATCACCTTCGTCTACGATACCACCGCGAGCACAGTTGATAATACGTGCGCCCTTTTTCATGGTCGCCATGCGACCGGCGTTGATGATGCCACGAGTTTCATCCGTCAGTGGGGTATGCACCGTCAGATAGTCGCATTTTGTGACGATTTGATCGACGTCGCGATATAGCTCGATGCCGAGTTCTTTGGCTTTTTCTTCTGAAAGAAACGGGTCGTATCCAAGCACCTTCATTTCCAGGGCCTGAGCTCGACTGGCGACGGCGAGTCCGATGCGTCCCAGGCCAATCACAGCCAGCGTCTTGCCAGACAGCTGAGTTCCCTGAAACAGGTTGCGATCCCATTTGCCGGCGCGCATTGTGGCAGAAGCAGGAGCAATGTTACGACTAAGAGCCATCATCATGGCGATAGTGTGTTCGGCCGTGCTGGTCGTGTTGCCGGTCGGAGTGTTCATTACCAAAATGCCGGCCGCAGTTGCTGCGTCCAGGTTGATGTTGTCAACGCCCACGCCAGCTCGCACAATCACCTTCAGCCGTTTCTGGCCTTCCAGCAACTCAGGCGTCAGCTTGGTTTTACTGCGGATGATAATCCCATCGCAGTTTTGCATCTCTTCACGAACTTGTTCTGGCGAAAGATCACCTTTGATAACAGTTTCGATGCCTTCAGCATCCGTTAGAATCTGCATTCCTGCCGCGTGCAGGCCGTCTGTAATCAAAACTCGGTACACGATTTCTTCGCCTTTTTGAATTGGTCGTTGCCCGGAAAATACCGCCTGACCGGCAGGCTTAACCCGTTGCGAACGCATGTTTTAGGACAGCGACTGTGCGAAAACAAGACGATGGCAAATTTGGGCCTGCGAATTCGCAACATCGCGAATTGCCTGAACAAAAGCGATGTTTGGCTGAACCAACCCGGTTCCGCTACGCGGCAGAATGATGCGGTATCTCAGGCAGTCATTGGGTTAGTCAGTCGCGGAATGGGTGAAATTTCTAACAGATTTCGAGATCTCAGGCATTCGGCGACCAATAAGCAGTCGGCGTTCGATAATGCGACTCTCACAGACGCACAAAGAGTCTTAACCGTTGCTGCAGTTGTGTGGAAATGGGTTATTGGGGACGATTTTCCCGTATCTTCCGAATATTCCGTACAGGAGGTGTGTGCGGCCTGCCGATGAAAGTTCAACAGCTGGGTCATGCGCTCAGTCCTTCGACTTTGTATTGAGCACTGGACGGAATGATGAGTAATTCGTCAGAGTTTCACACCGGCGGGATTGTCCTTTTGGCCGTAGGTATCGTGTTTTGCGGTATTTCGGTTGCCGTTTTGCTGCCACTGATTCACGATATTAGTGGATCTCAGTCTGCGGTGGCAGCTGCGCCCGAACAATCTGACGTCGCGTTCGTGAAGGTGGGTGAAGAATACGCAGAATTTGTTTCGTCGCAGACAATGGCGTCGCAGCAACAGTTAACTCGCGCCCAGTCAGCCAATGGTTTCAATGCGCACGGCCGAGTTGTTCAGGCGCACGCTCAGGTTCAGACGCACCCACCGTTGGGGTTTGCCAGTCCGATGCCAGCAAATCGAACACCCGCCGAACGTAACCCGTTTGCTGAGGAGTATTCAGCAGGATCCCAACAGCACTCGATGTCTGGTTCTGTACCGATTGTGGCGGCCACAGGATTCGGTAGTTCTGCAGTTCGCCATGAATTAAGCGATGCGTCAGCGAATACTCGAACAGCGAACGTTGATCGGAACGCAATTCAGCAACCATCCGGTTCAGTATTCGCTCCAATCACTGTCCACCCTGTGACAGTGAATGTGCATGGTTCGATGTTTGAAGGCGAAGTTAAGGCTCTGACAGAACGCGTTGAGTCGGCCATCAAAGCGAACCAGCAGAACAACGCCGTTGAGTTTGAGTTGAAGCGGCAGGCGAAGTCTTTACGAACGCAAAGCCGTGAACGTCGAGCACGCGAAGACGAAATTGCAAAAATCGGAGATGGCGTTGAGCAGCTGGCAACTTCCTTCCGTCAACTGCAACAGGAAACGCGGGAAAGCCTGCTGCAGGTACAACAGCAGGCCAGTCGTTCTCAGGTGTCCACGCAACTGTTGGAATCTTATCGCCACGCTCTCGAAAAAGAACAGCACGCTGGGCAGCAGATTGCTGATCAGAAACTAGCTCAGCAACAGCTAGCTCAGCAACAGTTTGTTCAGCAGCAGCTAGCACAGCAGCAGCAGCAGCAGCAGCAGCAGATTATTCAGCAGCAAGTGGCCGATCAGCGACTTTCCAGGCAGCGGCTGGTTATACAGCAGATTGCCAAACAAAGGCTGGATGAACAGGAATTGGCAGAACGAGCGTTGGCACAACAGCAGCAGCAGCGGTTGATCGAACAAACGCTTATCCAGCAACGCCTTGCTGAGCAAACTCTGTTGGCACAGCAGCGATTAACCGAACAGCAGCTGGCAATGCAGCAGGCTGCGTCGACGCGAGTTGCCGCTCGCCCCGCGCCAACGTACTCGGATGCACCGCCAATGGGACACCTACCACCACTGGCGCAGCCGCCAGCCACTCATAGTGAACTGGTTCCTGAACCGCGTCATCTTGAAACCAAGCCGGTTCATGAAAAGAGCTCTTCTGTGGAAGAACCGGAACCTCTGCAGACCGCTCGCAGTCGAACGTCGGTTTCCAGTGCGGCTGCAATCCCGGTTGCGGCTAAGTCACGGCCAGCGACTCAGGTGGTTCTTTCCGGCGAAGGATTCGTACATCGGGGTAAAGAAAAGATTCAAGCAGACGTAAAGCCATTCGTAATTCCGACGCTGCCTCAGCTTGCGGTTCCACCCGTTTCAGTGGAAATTCTTCCCGACGATTCGGCGCAGCAATCGCGTTCACTACACATGTTGCTGCCGCTGGAAACACCCGAAATCGCTGAACCTCAGACATATGCGCCCCCGGCAATCGATGAATCGCTGCCGGCGTTGCCAATTGACATTAACCTGCCACCACCAAGTCTACGAACTTTGGAACCGAGCCGCAAAGTTGTTGAACACGTCGGATACGAACACGTTTACCGCTTTAAAATGGAAGAAGCGGATGATGGAGAGATGCACGTCGTTGCCGACAGAGCGGCCGTGTGTGCTCAGTGTGGCAAGGTGCATACGATGAACGACGTTGATCATGTCATGGTACCAACCGTGGCGAAATCGAAACCGGAATTCACCGAGCCAGGAGAGTCATTGATGTCGGCCGCGGTTATGCAGGCGTCTGGGAATCTGCCACCGCCGAATTCAAGGGTGACCGCGTCAACAATGACTCAGCCAAAGCCGTCGAGTTCAATACCCCTGCAGAATGCGCCGGGGGCTGGCCAGTCTCACACTGCCAACACTCACGTTGGTGGCCGAGGCATGAATCGACATCTTCAGCAATCGGAAGAAAAGGCTGTGGCGGAAGGGTTGATTCCAAAAATCCGAATGCCATCGTTTACCACCGAAGATGATGAACCAGGCATCCTGCATCGGTTGTCTTCGACAATCAAACAACTTGGGCGCAGCGTTCAGTAGACGCTAACGGCAAGCTACATATGATTGTCTGAACAACGGGGTTAACACGCAACGGAGTAAATAAGTTGTTCATTCGGACTTCCTGAGGCGGTCCTTAGTTGGCAACTTTGCAATCCCGCGTAGCGAGCAGATGAATTCAGCCATTGCAAAATTCACTCGTGCGTCGTGCCTGTAGTGGAAAGTTCGCCGAAGCGGTCTGTGGACCGCTTCGGCAAGACGTGTTTTTTTGACGCGGTTTTAAGACCTGCCACTTCCCACGAATTCAGATTCGGAAAGTCTACCGTCTCCGTCGGTATCGAATTTTGGAAATCGTTTGGGGGACTCTTCTGGGTCTGGCTGGTTCAGAAGAAACTCGTCGCGATCCAGAAATCCATCGCGATTTGAATCACGTTTTTTGAACATCGCCGCTCGGTCAGGCTTTGGCTTGTTATTTGTCGCGGGCTTCGTTTTCTTAGTGGATTTTGCGGCCGCAGATTTTTTCCACTGAGGCCTGGGGGGAGCCTGCTGTTGAAGCTGCTTCATTTTTGCCGCGACTATTTCAGGATGATCTGCGGCAATATTCCTCGTTTCCAGAGGGTCCGTCTGGTAATCGTAGAGTTCAATTTCAGCAGCACCCAACGTGTCGCCGACTTCATTCCATTCAACCAATCGGAAACGCTGATCACGGATTGCCCGGCCTAGTCTTGATCCGCGAGGATAGACGTGAGTCACAAAGTCGCGAGCCGTCGAGACACCATCGCGTACGACTGCGGAAAAGCTGACTCCGTCGACTTTACCTGGCGTCTTGATTCCGGCGAGTTCCGCTATTGTGGGATAGATGTCGACGGTTTCGACCATAGCTAATGAAGCAACGCCGTGAAGCCCATTCGGTGCCACCACAATCAGAGGAATTCGAGTCGCCTGTTGATAGTTGGTATGCTTGCACCACATGCCATGGTCGCCAAGGTGCCATCCATGATCTCCCCATAACACAATGATCGTGTTGTCTGCCAGGTCAAGCTGATCAACAGCATCCAGCACTTTGCCGATCTGAGCATCCGCGTAACTGGTGGCTGCATAATAGCCATGAATCAGGTGCCGAGTGGTCGCATTGTCGATCGCACCATGTTCTGGCATGTCTGAATAATTTCGAAGTTCGCCGCCGCTGGTGGCTGCGTACGAAGGAGCATACTTTGGTGCATCGTGGATGGTTGGCATCGGTAGCTGCGAGGCATCGTAGAGTTCCCAGTACTTTTGAGGAGCCACAAATGGCAAGTGCGGCTTTAGGAAACCAACGGCCAGAAAAAATGGCTGATCGGGATTCTCTGCCGCGGCTTTAAGGCGATTCACGGCTTCTTCAGCCACGAGTCCATCGGCATAGGTTTCATCGGAAACGTCAGCCGCTTCCGTCGCAGGGCCGCGTTTCTTTCCGTTGGCATCCGGTTTAATATTCTGCACACTTTCAGGCAGTACATAACTGGCCGTTTTTGGCTTCCATGACGGAACGCTCCATGATTCTGCGTCGTCAATGTTGCCGTGACCCACGTGGTAAATCTTGCCAAGACCGGCGGCATGATATCCTGCGTTTTTGAAGTGCTGACTGAACGTGACAGCGTCTGGCGCGGCGAATCGAAAATGCGTCGGCAGATCGTAAACGCCAATCGTCTGGGGTCGCAGACCAGTCATCAGCGAATTGCGACTAGGCGAACAAACAGCCTGATTGCAGTAGGCAGCATCAAAACGTACACCACGACTGGCAAGTTTATCGATGTTCGGCGTGATGGCGGTTTCATCGCCAAAACAACTGATCGTCGGTTTTAGATCGTCCACGCAGATCAACAATACATTTGGCCGATCAACTGCACACGACAACTCGGCAATTGACGACGCAATGACGGCGTACAACAGGAAACGAGACATCAGTGACTCCACAGAAAGTGTTCAACGAAAAAATTATGTTTGGGGCGCAGTTTACAGTGCGTCTGCGACCGTTTTGATGCTCTGATTCAGATTCCAGTAGAGAACGAATCGATGTTGCGGTTCCAGAATCGATCTCTGACAAACATTGCAAAATTACGTCATACGGTCAGCGGCGACTGGTGATTGCAGATTCGCTGTCTGACACCGGAGTTTCGCAATTTTGTTGACGCGACTGATCCATCACATAGTCTGCAATCGCCGCCAGATCACTGCGTTTCAAAACTCTGCAATCGGCCGCCGGACGTTCGTCGGAAACAACGCAGCGTATTGAAGCGTTATCTGTTGCGTAGGGCGATTCCTTAACTTCTGATCGCCAGACTTCAATTTTGCGAGCCGTCGCTGCCAGATCACCTTCCACTATAATCACATCGCAATCGTTGAACATGATGTTGAAGCGTGCGTATCGAACGGCTTCACTTTCGTCTCGAGCAACGGGCACAAATGCGGCCGTCATCTGAGACGACAATATGCCGACTCCCGCCGCTCCGGATTCTCGATGCTTGTGAGAATCCTTGCCTGGCGTGTCCAGTTCGTGGTGATGATGAGTGTGCTTGATAGTGGCAACTTTAAATCCGCGTTTGGAAAGTTCCTTCACCAGATCGCAAACCAGAGTCGTCTTGCCAGCGTTTTTCTTCCCAACAATGTGAACACGCGGAACGTTTCGGATGGTGGTGTTGAATTCGGCGGTCGGCGATGACTTTATTTGATCGTTCGTCATATGGTTACCAACTGTTCCGGACGAACGGTGATCTTGACTCCCTTAAACCCGGGCGTCTTCGACAACGGATCCACGTCTCGCGGTACCAGAACGTTTGCCTCCGGATAGTACACCAGCACATTTCCGGAACGCACATCGAACTCACGAACAAGCAGCATTCGCAGTTCGCCGGCGGAGCTTTTTACTCGAACGTGTTGATCAGTTTTAAGGCCCAGTTTCTGTATGTCGGCCGCATTCATCAGAACAACGTCACGCCGTTCCTGACCGCGGTATAGGTCTTCTTCATCGTAGACCACGCTATTGAACTGGCCTTCAGAACGAACCGTCATCAGGCGAAGTTCGTGTTCTGCAAAATCATGCCCAGGAAGTGCGGGACTGTGAAACGTCGCCTTACCGCTTTCCGTTGGAAACCTGTACTGTTCGATTGCTCGACCGCTGACGTGAAATTCCTTTTTAGAATCGTCCATACCCATCATCGATTCATAGCCGGGCACGAGTTCTGCAATAAGTTCCCGAATGGCCGCGTGGCTTTTCAAACGCTCGAAGTCAACCTTGCAGTCAGGTCCCAAGGCCTGCAGAGCCATGTCGGCAAGAATTGACACTTCACTGCGAGGCCCGTCTACTCGAGCAGGTCCGCCATCGCTGACTCGCACATAGCTAAACATTGATTCCTGAGTTGTCGCTTGCGGTTCTTCGTCCCGAGGAAGCACGGGGAGGATTATTGTTTCTTCGCCCAGCCCCCACGCGTGTCCGGTGTTTAATGTGGTCGACATATACGCCACAGTCTTTAGCCGGTTCATACATTCTTCGGCGTATTTCATGTCTGGATTACTGCCGAACAGGTTGCCTCCAAGGCACAGTGCAAAGTCCATTTCACGACGATGAGCGGCATCCATGCAGGCCATCGTGTCGTAGCCCGGATTTGTCGGAATCTTAATTCCCAGTCGGTTTTCAAGCTTCTGCAGCATCGCCGTTTTCAATGCGGGAGTTACTCCAACTGAACCCAGCCCCTGCACGTTGCTGTGTCCGCGAATCGGCATCACGCCAGCCTTCGATCGCCCCACCATGCCTCGCAGCAACGCCACGTTGGCAATCATCTGCACGCTATTGGTGCCATGCAGGTGATGAGTAATTCCCATGCACCAGCCAAACACGACGTTGTTAGCCTTCAGGTACTGATGAGCGATATCTGTAATTTGCGTCTGAGTCAGCCCGCTGGCGTTTACGATTTCCACCCATGAAGTCGCTTTCGCAAGCTGTTCGAATTCAGCGAAGCCCTGAGTATGCTGCTGAATAAAGTTGGTGTCCTGGGCATTAGTTTCGATGATGTGTTTGGCCACTCCCAGCAACCACGCCATGTCGCCACCGATGTGCGGTTGAACATATGTGCTGGCAATTTCGGAACCGAACAGCAAACTGCGAACGTCACTGGGAATGCGAAAGTTGACCAGCCCCAGTTCCTTCACCGGGTTCACCACAATTACCTTGCCGCCGCGGCGCCGAATTTCCATCAGAGCTCGCATCAATCGCGGATGATTCGACGACGGGTTCGCTCCGATCAAAATGTATAGATCGGTGTGTTCAAGATCTTCCAGGCGAACCGTTCCGGCTCCCGTGCCAATGCTGGAACCCAGGCCGACGCCGCTGGCCTGATGACAGTAATAGCTGCAGTTGTTGACATAGTTTGTGCCAAACACCCGAGACATCAGCTGCAGCAGAAAGCCGGCTTCGTTGGACGAACGTCCGCTGGCATAAAAGAAGCTGCGTTCCGGACCGGCCGCCTTCATCGCGCCGCCGATGCGCTGCAATGCTTCAGACCATTCAACGGGCCGAAAGTGCGTCGCGCCGCGCTCCAGAACCAAGGGTTCTTTGATGCGTCCGCAATGTTCCAGCTGCCGCGATGTCATCGCTTTCAGCTGATTAACACTGTAGGTCTGCCAGAACGTTGTCGGAATGGCGCCCTGTAGATCCGATGCCATTGCCTGAAAAGATTTTTTGCAGACTTCAGGGAAGTACCCGCCCTCGTTGACCATGCCACCCAATTGGCCACCCATGCCGACAGCACACGTCTTGCAGGTGTTTTTCGAACGCAGGGCCTTCCACATTTTCCACCAGCCAACTCGACTGGCCAGTTTCATGCTGTATTCAATGGCTTTCCAGCCGCCTCCGCTGCGAGGTCGTTTCATTGTAATTACCGTCTTCGTTCCGGTGACAATATGGTTCAAACTTTGGCGGATGATACTTATCGATGCGTCGTGCGTCGAATCTGATCGACATATTCTAAAGTTAGCCGGTGTAAGACTTTAAATCCAGCGTTGGCTATGCACATTTTCCCGATTGAAGCTCTCTGGAAATACCGTTCCCGAGTTCATTAAAAATTTAGAAGCGGCAGCGTTTTGTTTTGAAATGTGCTGCATCACTATTCAAATTTCGTGATTAGTAAGGATGCCTGTTTTCATCGTGCATTTTGCCGGCCCGAAAAATAGCAGTGCGATTCGCGGCCGAGTAAGTTCTGTGATATTTTTTTTCAGCTTGTGACTGCCTTCCGGCTGCGCGTTCGCAGCGAAGTTTCTGATGCCTTTAACGACTGCGCGGCGAGCGACGCTGAATTCCGGGCTAAACAATTGCCGAGATCACCCGCCCGAAGAATGCACGATTGCAACGCATGAACGGCGGCGATCAGAAACTGTCTTCGCAAAGATGGCTGATCTGCTAAATTACGCACAAACGATTGTCCCTCAGGAGCGAATTATGCGATATCCGTTGATCAAGTTAATGTGTCTCGGCTGCATGCTGTCCGGCGTTTTGAATGCGGCCGATTGGCCTCAGTTTCTAGGTGCCGGCCGTAACGGAATCTCAGGCGAAAAAGGCCTGACCAGCACGTTTCCTGAAGAAGGTCCGGAAGTCTTGTGGAAGGCTCCTTTGAACGTTGGGATGTCTGGGCTGGCGATTGCTGACGGCGTGGTATATACGATGTATCAGGACGACACGCAGCAGATGGTGGTGGCATTTGATGCAAAAGACGGCACAAAGAAGTGGGAAACCAAAGTTGCTGCCGCTTATAAAAACGACATGGGCAACGGACCTCGGGCAACCCCAACGATTCGCGACGGCGTGGTGTATTCGTTTTCCGGTGAAGGTTTTCTGAGTGCACTGCAGGCAGCGGATGGCACGCTGTTGTGGAACGCGAACGTCGTTAAACAACTGCTCGGAAAAACGGCGGATTACGGAATGGCGTCTTCACCGCTGATTGCCGGCGATTCAGTGATTGTGCAGGTCGGGTCTCGTAACGGAACGATTGCTGCATTTGACTTGAAGTCGGGTAAGAAGAAATGGACCGTGGGCCACGACGCAGCGGGCTATTCCTCACCGATTCAGGCAACTTTGGCCGGCAGACTGCAGGTCGTGGCCTTTGCCGGAGGAACGGTATTCGGCATCGACCCGACGGACGGCACCGAGCTCTGGACCTATGAATTTGAAACGGAATATAACTGCAACACGGCGAGCCCCATTGTTCTGAATGAAAATTCGCTTTTGATTTCTGCCGGTGAGAACCATGGATCAGCCGTTTTAGAAATCACCGCTGACGGCGACGACTTAAAGGTAAACGAAGGCTGGACTTCGCTGGGAGTGGAAAGCGTTTTGCGAGCCGAATGGCAGACTCCGTTGCTTGTGGACGGTGTACTTTACGGACTGGACAACATCGGCAGTGCCGGACAGGTTACCAATCTGGTTTGCGTTAGAGCGTCTGATGGCGAGCAGTTGTGGATTGAAAAACGCTTTGGCAAAGCCAATATGACCTATGCCGACGGAAAGCTGTTTTTCACCACAATGAGAGGCGAAATTGGAATTGTGACGGCGTCAGCAGAAGGCTTCGAAGAGACCGCTCGATTTGTTGCGACCGACCGCACGCGGCAGGCTCCAGTGATTGTCGGAGGGCGTTTATATGTTCGTGACGACTCGGGTATCGTTTGTGTCAATGTAGGCGTACGGAAGGTTGAATGAATTACACCATGGCAGGATAAATCTGTACTTTTACTACAGATGAACGGGCATCGACATGAAGACGTTTATTCGAACTTTGTTAGTCGGTTGCATACTTGCCGGACATTCTGTTCTGTCACCGGTCGTTGCTGACGACAAGGATGAAAACGACAAGATTGCTGAGAAGCTTGATAGTGCTAAAGAATCGCATGTCAGGGTAATGGAACGCTATGAACCACAGGTCAACACTGCGTTGATTTAGTGGAATCGAAAGCTCGACTTGCTGGTCCGCAGGCTGTGCAGTCGGTTGCGGAACAAAAGAACAGTTTCAAAAAACGTTGCGGACTCTTCAGCTTTGTGCAGCGGGAGTATCTGGTCTCAGAGAGCGAATGCTTAAAATCGCTGGAGATCGCAATTCGCGATTACCGTCTGGCGAAAAAAGATGACAAGGCGTTGTCACTTCGGGAAGATCTGAGAATGATCTAGTCCAATTGCATTGACGATCCTGAAGTTGGCGGCTGGATTCCATTTGGTGCTGTGCGGATGGAAGGCAATAAAGGCATTGTTTCACTGACTGGCACTTCAGGCACGACTGGACTTGTCACGCGTCGAACGGATTTGACATACCCGTTGTTGAAGCTGCAACTCGCTGCTTCGTCAAACGTGAATGCCTGCTGGGGCACGCGATTGAATGTGTCTCGCAACGCGGCAACAGGTCAGATGCGTGCTGAAGATGGTGGTGTAACGGCCGGCTTTCTAAAGTGGGACTTTAAGAAACCGGACGACAACGGCGCGAAAATCCTCGTCAAGCCAGCTGGATTGTTTGAAGAGACAATTTCTGTCGCCGACGATTTCCCGTCGGTGCTGGTAAAGGTGAACGGGGCCATCACATCCAATATCGGTATGAGCCCCGCATTGCCAAAAGTTGGTTCGATGGGGGTGTTCATTCAGAAAGGCGTATTGATTATTACGTCGGTGCACGTCGACGATGCTCGGGAATAAACCCGGGCTTCCGTTGGCTGCAGCGACTTAAAATAAACAACGGCCCGAGCCTCTCTGGCGAACGATAGCCAGAGAGGAAGTCAGTTTGATCGGAAAACAGCTTGAACGGAAAACAGTGATCATCACACGAAACACCGTGTTCAGAACGATGAGCCAACGCTAACCACGACAGCAACTTTAGAATTCACCCACGACTTCTCCGCCCTGAATTGTGGCCAGCGACTGATACAGGTCACGATCGATGTTTTCACTGATGAAACGCACCGAGCCATCGCCGAGCATGAATTGCGAACCACCAATGTGCAGGCTGCTGAAGTCATCAAAGTGAGCAGACGGATCGTTCGGCACGTGATCCGCTGACCCAAGCACTCTCTGAAACGCTTCTTCGCCTTCAGCCACCAGGCCCGGCCATGTTGAGAACCATCCAAGATTTGTATCGGTTCGCCGCTCGCCAACCATGTAAGTGTTGGTGGTGCCATCCGTGATGTCTCGAATACGAACCTTGCTGTTGTGGTAAAAGACACCATCGCCTTTACACTGGCCAGTTGACAATACAGGAGTAGTGCCTGCGGGATTTTCGCAGCCGTCAAGTTCCTGAGTACCGAATGCACCAATGTAGTTTGCCGATGGCAGTTCCGCCAAAACAGTTCCCGGGCTTCCTTCCTGTTTGATATTCCATTTGTCCGGCTTGGGGTCGGATGGGCACTGCATTGCTGGCAGAATGTTGTCAATGAAGGGCAGATTGGCCGGATCATGAATCGCAATGCTTGCATTGAATTTTGAATACAGCGGAGCCTGATCCAGAAACGGTAGAATCATGGTGCACCAGCCAGCGCCATTCAGTCCGTCGTGAGCGTTCGGAATGCGATTGTTAACAGCGATCCACCCTGACGGAAAGCATGTGTGCACGTCGTGGTAATTGTGAAGCGCCAGTCCCAGTTGCTTCATGTTGTTCTTGCACTGGGTTCTGCGAGCAGCTTCGCGAGCCTGCTGGACGGCGGGAAGTAGCAACGCGATCAAAATAGCGATAATCGCAATAACCACAAGTAATTCTATCAGCGTAAATCCGCGATTTCGCGGAAGGCGTTGGGGGCGTTTCATGAGTGCAAACCTGTCGGAAAATAGATGACGAATAAATGCAGATTGGTTCGGCCGCAAAGAATGTGGGCCGTGATATGAAGCTTTGAGAGCCTGTTTTAACAACGATCGCTGATGTCGGTTGGCCGTTTCACCAATGACGCGAGTCGATCGTTCGAGCGAAATACCCATAAATGTCTGACGACATTCAGGCGCAGTTTGCGTTGAACACACGGAATCCATGAACGTCTGCAGCAATGCAAAGGCTCACAACTCACTGCGAATTCCACGACGACAACTTCACGAAGCGTTTTGGCGGCACGGGGCCGCAATTACGCACGTTGGGCGAGCTCGAAACAGTCAGGCTGACTGAGGTGGTCCGCGAGGCTGCGCGGCAGCTACGGTGCCTGCGATGGCCGTATCGGAAGATAGGGAAATCGTTTCCAGAACGATGTCGGCCTCAACCGGAAGCCCAATCAAAACCGGGCACGTGGGCGAATGGGCTAACTGAGAACACACTGCACAATTGTGTTCGTCATGGGGTGGAGGATTCTCACCCGAGTTTGGCTCGTCTTCCTGCGATGCTGTTGTGGTGTGAGTCAGGAGATGCGTGCAACCGGCCGGACACTTACCGAAACGCTGTTTCGGTGAGGCAGGCTTGTTCGACTGCGACTTCGCAGAACTCGAACAGCAACTTATCGAGTGGCAGCCATCACATTCCTGATGCAGGTGAACTGCCTGCCCCACTAACAGGACACATATCGCCAGCATCGCGGAAACGCGACCTGTTGATACCAGCCATTTTGAGTGGAAAAAGAAACGCATATCTGACTGCAACTAGAAAACTCGCGTTGATGTACGAAAAGATTGCGTAAGTCTAGGCCCGAGTTATCGGAAAAATCAACGGTGCATCGCCTACTACAGCAATCATTCACAACCACATAACTTACGCCTCGTTAATGGGATGTGTTGGGCGAAAACGCTCGAACAACTCAGCGCCCACCGAACATTGGGGATGAAAGTAAGTAGAGCCCGATCGGGAAGTTTCCGCAGTTATGCATTAACGGCCACTGAAAATGTAACTGGTTTCAGTAACGGATTGATGCCCCTAAGTCGACGTGCCTGCACGTTTTAGACTACATCGAAGATCGCCATAACGCGGCACATTTTCGTGTTGCAAAGTGCCTGAATTCAGCGCGATCCAAGTCAAACGTGAGTTGTCTGGTCAAGAAGATCGATTGGAACATCTCAGAAAACTGTCCACGCAGATACTTGCTGATTCGAAGGCTGTGTGAAGTCTTACGCCATGTTCCCCATCAGGAAAACTCAACAGCATATGACAATTGGCGATGGCTGGATTTCCACCGAAATTGATTATGCAAGACTGTCGGAACTTGGGGGATTACCAGCCTACAGCGATGTTCAAAAGTTTACGGAACGCCTCTTCCTGTTTGCCTGCAGCCAAAAATATTGGAATCACCCCGCAGTTTAACCCCCGTCGGACACTGATCAAACATGCATTAGCGCCGTTAGATGACGAATTATTTTCAAGGAAAATCTGTAAAAAATAGACTCTTTTGGATTCTACGCTAGAAAAATATTCATTTGGGGAAGCTCGGCATCCGGAAATCTGCGAGTATTTTGATGATGTCCCTGAATACATTTGCGAGAAGACTGTCGTTCTTCGCACGTTAAACACAGTTGGGGCAGAGTTTCATCCCCCCACTTATCCCGTCCGGAAAATGAGTGATGGAAAACGACATGCAATTACAGCCTGCTGTCGCAGTCAAGCACTTAAAAATCTGGATAGTTCTGGAGATTCACAGATGAGAGATTCGGCGCTTCTGGAAGTTGATGCAGTTTTAGATGTGGGGACTGAAGTGACGGATGCTGAAACACTGGAAGAAATACCTCGATGCGTGTACGTGATCGATGATGAGATTCAGGTGCTGGAAGTCATTGAAATGCAGTTACTGGCTGCTGGCTACACCGTTCAAGCCTTCTCGCGAGCGGCGGGGTTTCTGGCAGTGGCGGATGAACTTCCAGCTGGAATAGTGATTTCGGATCAGCGCATGCCCGAAATGGATGGGTTGCATCTTCAGGTTCAACTGCAAAACTGGGCGCAAAAATTTCCGCTGATCATTTTGTCGGGCTATCCCGACACGCGAGTTGCTGTTCAGGCGATGAAGCAGGGTGCCGTGTCGGTTTTAGATAAACCGTACAACAAAGAACAGCTATTGAATTCCATCGAAGAAGCCTTTGTCACACTGGATCGGTCGGCAATTGACGAAGGCCGACTTCCGCCGTTCCTGATGAATGGCTCTTTCTACAAAGACAGACTTTCCGGGCGAGAATCTCAGGTAATTGCCTTGGTCTACGCAGGCAAGACGAACAAATCGATAGGGATTACTCTAGGGATCAGCATCAAGACCGTTGAAAAACATCGCGGCAAGGCCATGAAAAAGATGGAAGTCAACAGTCTTGCTGAGCTTGTCAGGTTAATCGATCGAGAACGCGGCCAGCACTGATTGCTGCAGTCAGCTTAAAACTCAACATGCATCCGCCGCACCGAGTCGTCTGCGCAGATTCGGCTGGGGTGAATGTTCCTATGAAGGCCGTACGGCCCCATCGGTCGCACGTCATGCCGTGGCCCCCGAAGGTGCAGGCCACATCCATTTCCAGGAATTCTCTGTTAGCGGTCGCCGATGGTGGGCAACTGCAATTCGATATCGCGGCCCTCGCCTGACGAATCACTTGACTTGTTGACACTGGCCGCCCGAACGTGTGTCAGTTGTTTCTGGCTGATGCTTCAGACGCCTTGGAATAAAGGCATTCCAGCAAGTATTGTACCATCTATTGAGTGATTCGCGGTGTGCCAGTTTTTAGCGCGGTGAGCAATCGAAGAGTGACAAAACATGAGCCGACGTTGGACAGCAGATCGTTCTGCCCTACATTTCCTTCATTCCTGTTTCTGAAATCACCGGTTGAAACGAAGTATCCTCACCACATGGCATCTTTTTTTGAGACATCACGACGCGTTGAATTCTGTGAAACTGACATGGCTGGCATAGTCCATTTCTCTAATTTTTATCGCTGGATGGAACAGGTCGAACACGAATTTTTCCGGTCGGAAGGGCTGACAATTGTGAATCATCAGCCCGACGGCTCAGTTGTCGGCTGGCCTCGAGTTTCGGCCACCTGCCGCTACGAATCTCCGGCACGCTACGAGGAAATCATCGATGTGCGGCTAACGGTTCAACGCATTGGCGTCAAATCCATTACGTATGATGTTCGATTCAGTCGGCTCGGATTACCGGTTGCCAACGGATCAATGAAGACTGTGTGTTGCGTTATGGAGTCGGATAAAGCTTTGCGATCAATTGAGATTCCCGCCGAATACCTGGCGAAGATTGAAGAATTTCAGCCGGGCAAGTAACGTATGAAGCAGCAGATTTGTTTCACCTTCCCCGAATGCTCAGTTTCTTGACGCTATGACGCTTGAGTCCCCTTTATCCATGGGACTTGCGAAACATCCGACTGCGGCCATCACTTATCTTCTGGAAGTACGTAACATGACAATCGTTCTGAAGATGACTGACGTAAGTCGCACTTTCTCCGGAGCGGCCGGTGAGCTGACGATTCTGGAAAGCGTCAATCTGACTCTGTCGTCCGGAGACGCCGTGGCATTGCGAGGACCATCAGGCTGCGGCAAAAGTACATTGCTACATCTGGCCGGAACGCTGGATCAGCCAACTTCGGGCATCATTACCATCCTGAACGAAAACCCGTGGCTGCTTTCTGCTAATCGCCTGGCGGCATTTCGAAATCAGCACATTGGTTTCATCTTTCAGGAACACCAACTGCTTCCTCAGTGCAGCGTAATTGAAAACGTTCTGTTGCCGACGCTGGCTGGCTTTGACAGCAACCGCAAGGAACTTGCGGTTCGTGCTGAAGATCTTCTGGTTCAGGTCGGACTGCAGGATCGCCGCACCCATCGGCCCGCCGCACTTTCCGGTGGCGAACGGCAGCGAGTTGCCGTGTGCCGAGCCCTGATCCATCAGCCTTCGCTGTTATTGACCGACGAACCAACGGGTAATCTGGATCCGAAAACGGGCGAAACCATTGGCCAGCTACTGCTCAGAATGGCGGCCGAACACGATGCGGCTTTGCTGTGTGTGACTCACAGCGATGAACTGGCCAGCCACTTTCCGTATGTGATTCAGCTCGAAAACCGCCGAGTCGACTTTATCGCCAGCGGAGCCGCTGTTTAGCGTTACCGTTTCCGTTGCTATTCGGAACCACCTGCGAACGGGCTCCCAGTGGCTAGCTGCCGAGTTTTCCGCAACAGTTTGAGGGAATGCTGCGATTTAGGCGTTTTTGTGAAGCTACCAGTGATTCGGGCCGTTTCCGAGCGTTTTTTGAAGAAACGCCAGTGTTTGCGTAAATCCCCGCAACCAGCGAAAAACGCCGAAGTTGCCCACGCGGCCTTTCCCCAGATACCCGATTTTATTAGATTCCCCAAAACTAACTTGCGCCCACAGTTCTAATTTGCGGAATTTTGTGCCGCACGATTGGTCCGGGAAACAGGTAATCCGCTAGGCGAGATGATTCGCCGTTTACGGAGAACGGTCGGCTTTCGGAGAAGGGATTCTGGATTATGGCGTTTGAACCACAACGGTTTATTCACGCTGCAAACATTCGCTTAGATGTTCCGGTTAGCGTGCATCTGTCCGAACAGTTAACGGATGAGCTCAGAAATGCACTGGAAGATGCAACTCTGACGTCGTTCGATTCTGTTATTGAACATTGCATCGCCCGGCAGGTCGATTACCTGTTGCTGTCCGGCAATGTTTTTCTGGAGGCTGAACGCAGCCTGCGAGCTCGATTGACGCTGCTGAACGGCTTTCGTCGCCTGCAGGCCAAACACATTCCTGTATTCGTTTTGCCCGGAGATGCTGATCCGCCGGAAGCATGGAGATCGATCCCTGAACTGCCGGAGAACGTTACGGTCTGTTTCAGTTCCAATCCCGAACCGGAGGTTCTGACGCGCAGCGAGCGAGTAATCACAACCGTATCAGCATCGATGTGGTATGGCGAAACAGACGCATTTGGCATTCGTGTTATTGGGCGAGGTCTGGATGGCATCGAGCCGTTTCGCATTGGCATTGTGAGCCGCGCAAAGTACGAAGAATCACGCCGCATGGCGTCGCTGTCTTCTTCGAATGAAGAAGATTTCTTAAGCGTTTCGGCCGATGCCCACGAAACAACTTCCGGCAACGATGAGGTGGTGCCTGTTGACGGCGTAAGTAACGCACCAATTCGACATTCACGTACGGAAACGACAGCCGAATACGAAGCCGGTTTTCGCAACTACATCGAACAGCTGATGATTGAAGGTCGACTCAGCTACGTGGCCTACATGGGCGATCTTGATCGGTTGACCATTACACTGGAACCAGGCAAAGTGCATTGCCCGGGAACTACGCAGCCTCGCAGCCAGATGGAAGCGGTCAGCGGAGTTTGTTCGTTGGTACATATTGACGCCGCTGGAAAAATCACCATCGAAGAATTCAATACCAGCGCCGTGGATTGGAAAAACATCGACCTGAATGTAGAAGCCAATTCAACGCTCAACAATTCGTTACAGAAAATGAAAACGCTGTTGCTGGCTCAGCCACGTCACAAATCAGACCGCATCTGGTCTGTTTGCTGGACACTGCGAGGCCCGTTGCCTGTGCTGCACGACTTCATTGAAGAAGACCTGGAACTGGCAGTCGCCGTTGAATTGGAAGAACTGGAAACCGCGGGGCAGAAAATTCGTCTGGTGCATCAGGTTCGTACTTTGCCGGACCTGTGGGAGGTTCCTGAAAAGGAGTCTCTGGGTCAGCAGTATGCGGACCTGATTACGGAAGATGCCATTGTTTCTCGCCGGCGTTTGATGGGCTTTGTGCGTCAGGAAAAGAACCTGACCGAAGGCTGGAAACAGCGATTCGAAGCATTGGTGGCCGGTGTTGACCGCGAACGAATTCTGGCTCGTATGCGAATCGATGGTGCCGAATGGTTTGTCGCCGACCTGCAAATGCTACTTCCCGACCTGGATGACTTTGATGAAGATATTCTGAAGGACGAACCGCTCGAAGGTTATGGGCTGACGGGTGACGAGGACGACGACGCGGATGATGATTCTGATGGCGGCGTCACCACAAGTTCTGCAGCGCATGCGGAGGCGAATGATGAGGTCGAAGATGAAGACTACGACGACGTTGATGACGATGACGATGACGATGACGATGACGATGAAACCGACTGATTTTTTGCCGGGGCTTTGTTCCGGAGGCAGCCACAGTGCTTCGCCTTTGGATGCAGCCTTTTGCAAATGCTGATCGGGTTCAAATAGGTCAAAAACTGAATGCAGCGAGCCAGGATGCTCTTATGAAAATCACGGAAATTGATATCGACAGGTTTCGCATCTGGCGAAGTTTGTTGCTGAAGCTGAATCCCACGGGGCTCAATGTAATTTACGGCCCTAACGAAGCGGGTAAGACCACATTGATGCGCTTTGTTCAATCCGTGCTTTACGGGTTTGAACCGTTGCTGGAAGAGCCTGCATGGCACCGTCCTGAAGATGATGTTCCGTGGCGAGGATCAATACGCTGTGATCATGGTGGTCGCACATGGCGTGTCACACGGAAGGCTCAGGATGCGGCTCGCGGGCAGGTGCGAATCTCTGGAGCTCCGGATGACATCACCAAAGAGGATGCTTTGACTCTGCTGCTGTCAGATACTGACGAACACGTCTTTACCGATGTCTTTGCCGTAGGTGTGCGTGAACTGCAGCAGTTGTCAACGCTCGGCAGTAACCAGGTGGCCGAATACATTTACGGTCTTTCTCTGGGACCGATGGGACGGCAGCTGCTGGATGCATCCGGCAACATTAAAGAGCGTCGTGACGCGCTGTTTTCGAACGCTGGTCGAGAAGGCCAGTTGCCGGATCTGTTTGACCGCTATTCGGAACTAACTGTTTCTCAACAGCGCAAGGGAGAAGCTCGCGAACAGCATGCGCGGCTTGTGCGACGTCGGCAGGAATTAAACGGTTCTTTGAAGACGCTGCAGACTCGCGAAGATCAGATTCACAACGAATTACGAGGCTTAAGGTTTATCGAAAGCTGTTACAAGCCGTGGAAGAAGATTCGAGACTATGAGGCAGAACTCGCCACCATTCCGGTCATTAACCACAATCCCGACCAGGCGTTGGAACAGCTGGACGCCTGTGAACGCGACATTCTGCAGCATTCGTCACGTCGCGAAAAACTGGCCGACCAGGCTACTCAACTGCAAAATCAGGCAGAACGCCTGCAGGTTGATCTGCGCTTCGAAAAGGATCGTTATGCCATCCAGAGTCTTGTCGATCAGGCCGACTGGCTGCGACAGCTGGACGAACAGATTCGCGTCGCCGACGAACGCTCCAGCCATCTGAAGCGTGAACTCGACCATCAGATTAAGGAAATGGGAGCCGGATGGAATGTTGAACGGCTAAAGGCCATCGATATTTCTCCGGCAGCTCACAACACGCTGCTTTCTTCGGCTCGCAAATATCAGGATGCGCTACAACGTCGAGGAAAGCTGCGCCGCTGGAATCGTTCGATGTCTCGCAAAAGCCAGCAGGAACTCGTGGATCTGGAAACCGATCTGCAGGTGCTGGGCATTGATTCCGTAGACGAAGCGATTGAACGAGAGCGCACGCGGCTGGCGGAACTTGAAAACCTCGGACGCCTGCGTCTTCAACGCGAACAGATGGCGTTGAAGATCAAGACGGTGCGCAATGTCATGAGCCGCGTTGATACCGATGATTCGATTCCGCCATGGGTGGATCGAGCGATCACAGCGATGACAGTGATCTCGGCTGCGTTGTTCTTCTTCGGCATTCTGACATCGGCCATGGGGGCCGAAACCAACCGCGCACTTGGCGGAGCTCTGGCTGCGGCGGCGTTTAGTTTTGCAGGCATGATGTGGTGGGGCATTCGTAACGGACTGAAAAACCACTTCGACAAGAAGACGGGCATTCAACTGGATGACCTGAACGCGGAAGCGCGCGAAGCCGAAAAGAATCTGCGAGTTGTGCACGAACGCATCCAGCGAATTCAATCGCAGGGGCTGGCGGGCCAGTTTCTATTGAAGGCCGATGCACCAGGATCCAGCACGGCTGATCTGGTAAACTGTATCGGCGAATGTTCTCGGCACATCACGGAACTTGAAACGATCGCTCGTCGACAGGAACGAGCTCGATTGCGACGCGTGCGTTTGAAGTCGCTGCGTGAAAAATTTCGCGGAGCCCAGCAAACGGTTAATGAACGTCGTCAGGATTGGTGCCGCCTGCTGAGTTCGCTGGGGATGGAAGAAACCGTCAAAATACCTGCGGCATTTGACTGGTGGAGACGGATTCAGGAAGTTCGCGAACTGCATACGCAGTGGCGTAATTCGGCTCCGGAAGCTGAAGGCCTGAAGCGGATGTTTGATGGCATGAAGGCTCGCGTGCAGCAACTGGGAATGCAGGTTGAGCCCGCTGGAAAACTAAACTTTACGCGTCCCCTGGAAGTGCTTACTGGTTGGAGTCAGCAACTGAAAACACATGACCGCGATCGAACGGAACGCGAACGTCTGACCAAAGAAGCCGACAAGCTTCAGCGAGAATCAATCGGCCAGCAGCAACAGGTTGAAGCGGCTGAAATCCGTCGCGGTTCAGTACTGGCTCGCGCAGGTGTGATGGCTCGAGACGAACTGTTGGTGCAACTGGAGTGGCAGAAAAAGCGAAACAGTGTGGCAGGCCTTTTATCCAGTTCGCATGAGGAACTGAACGAAGTTGCGTTTTCTGAACCGGAAATGGCCGTGATGGAAGACGACATTGCCCGGTTCGATCCACGAAGTGGTCGGCAGACAATTGCGACGCTGGAATCAGAACAGACCGATGTCAAAATTCAGCTGGAAGAACATCACGAAGAACTTGGCAGCCTGAAGCAGGAAATCAAGCTGTTGGAAAATGGTCGCGAGTCGCAGATTCGATACTTTCAGAAAGCTCACGTCGCTACAGATATTTACCGAGCGGCCGAAGAATGGTTTGCTCTGCACGTCGAAGAAGAGGCGTTGCTGGAAATGCGTCGGCGTTTCGAAAAGGAAAACATTTCGGGAACGCTCACCACAGCGTCCTCGTACATGCACCGAATTTCGTCGGGACGCTATCACAAAATCTGGGCTCCACTGGGGGAAGACTTCCTGTGTGTCGACGACGAATATGGTCGCACGTTCCGAGTTGAACAGTTGAGCGGTGGTACTCGGGAACAGTTGTTCCTCGCCATTCGTTTCGCGCTGGTGCGTGAGTTCGCTCGACGAGGAATCGAACTGCCTGTGGTGATGGACGACCTGTTCGTCAACTTCGACGAAGATCGCACCGTGGCCGCAGTGGAATGCCTGATAGAAATCGCCAGCGAAGGCCAACAGGTGTTGTTCTTTACATGCCACCAGCATCTTGCAGAACTGTTTCAGCGCAAACAGGTTGAGCCATTGTACCTTCCCGGACACAAGGTGGCGTACGACCTGCACAAGCCGGAAAATGAAGCTGCTGCGTTTGTTGGGGCCGATGGACTGCAGTCTCGCATCGATGCTGCCAGCGCTGGCACATCAGAAGTTAGCGGGACGAAGGGCGATTTGTTGTATGCTGCAAATGCCGACGACCTGTTTGACGAAGAAGAACCAGACGCCGCACATGATGAAGTATCATCGCCTGCGGCGAACAGCAACGGAGCCGCGACATCGCCAGTTGTGCCTGAAAAGGCGAACAACTAACTCACTTTCTGACTAAGTCGTTCAATCATTTCGCAGCAGATTTCATGAGCAGTCCACGGGCGGCAGTCCACGGGCGGCAGTTTCTGGTGAATTCGGCTACAAAAGCGGCGGCGTCAAGACAACGGATTCGGGAACTACAGATGACGAGGTGTCTGGTGCTGCCGCTACAGACTCCGCAGGAATACTTATAAGCCTGTTAGCGGACGCAGTTAGTCCATTCGGCAGATTGCTCTAGCGAATTACTGCATGCTGGATCTGTCGCAGGATTTCTGCTTCCAGTGCCGGATCGTTTCCGCGAGGCAGCCAGCGCGACGGGCCGGCCTGGCCAACGACCTGATCCAGATCTCGCTGAAGCGGCTGAGCGTCCGAAAAGGTAGCTCCACCAGCGTAGTTGGCTGCCAGCCCGGGAACGTCTTCGATTTCTTTGTCCGCGCGAACGCTGACGGTTACAAGTCCGGTTGAAGAACTCTGGAAGTTAATTGTCACCTTCCGACGAATCGACTGAATCGTGCTTTCAAGTCGATTGGCATAACCAAGGGAATCCCTGTTCCAAGGTTCAAGCAGGTTTGAGCCGGCTCGATATTGCGTTTCGATTATGCCTTCAAATTTGCTTTCACGAGCAATCATAAAGTGGAAATTGTTCAGCACAGCAACCGCACGTTCCCAAACAATATCGCGCTGGTTCTCGGAAATCTGCACGGCACTCGGCCCAAAGCTCTGGTTCCCCCGCTGAGGCCCCGACATACATCCGTGCAAGCCCAGCATCGCAACGACAATAGCCGCACGAACGAAGTTGGGACACACAGGAAATGGCCGAATTTTCATCACTGAATCGAGGCTCATCCATGAGCAAAAAAGCTGAGTGACGAATTTTGACAGCTTCGGCAATTCGCAACAAGCCCGACTGATTTGATCGAAGATATAAGCATTTCATGGCGATCCGGACAGATCGCCGCATGTCGGAAGCTTGATTTCCTGCGTTTTCCGCAGCCGGTTTGCCGCAAGCGTCGCGACTTTCTGTACGCCCCGTTTCTTCTGAGCCTGAACTGAACAACTGGCTTCGAACGCACCTGCGGGGCAGTGTCGGCAGTCGCATCCTATTGAATCACGCGTGCAGAATTGGCCGATGCCGGTTTGATATTCACCGCTGCGTTCGCTGGATTCCGGCACGTATACCGTCGTTCTAAAGGCGGTCGGGGACTCGCAAATTCACAAGCACGCGGCACGAGAAAGTGAATTCAGCCATTGCGAAATTTAACTTGCTCACGCGTCCTGCTTGTATCGAAAAGTCCGCCAGAGCGGTTTTCGGAGCGTTTTAGTAGGATAGAATAGCTCCGATGTGAAGACGGCCGTGCTCGTTTTTTTGGGTCGCGCAAACAGACGTGAATGGCACACCGTAGTCCATTCGCAGTAAGCAGTTTGGGTCGAGCATATATCGAAGCCCGGCTCCGGCACTGGCAAGCAACTCGCCATCGGGCTGAGTCGCATCGTGCCCTGAATGGAACTGTTGCCCGAAGTCCGTGAACCTCAGAAGTGTGAGGCTGATTAGCTTACCGTCACAACACTGATTCATGGGCCAGGTGCGGTATTCCAGATTAACGAAGTAACCCTGATCTCCGTTCAGGGTTCTCATGTCGTAGCCCCGCACAGAATCAAAGCCACCGAAGCCAAGCTGTTCTGTTGGCAGCAGGCGACCGGATCCCAGCTGGCCCGTGGCTCGTGCCACAAAATCGCTGCGGCAGTTGATGTCGTGGACACGTCCCATAGATCCGCGAGTGTAAATTTGGCTGGCCAGGGCGTTGGACCGCACCAATTTGAAATCACGAGCATGGTTGTTAGTCAGCAGGCCGCCCGGACTTGCGAACACGTCGACGTTATATTTTGAGGTATCGTCAGAATGAATCTGTTGGCCGGACAGCCCGCTCATCAAATTGAAAATCTGAATTTCCGGTCCGGATTACATTGCGGAAAACAGCCCCAGGTCGGCGAAGTTATTCGCACCCTTAACATCAAAGTCAAACACTATTTTGTCCAGCTGACAGGCGTCGTCACACAACGTGTGGTTGTAGCGTCCGGACACCTGCCAGAAATGCCCGAACTCGGAATTCGACTGCCTGTCGGCAAGTCCGCGACTGTATCCACCTGGCCCCAGTTGGCGAACATTGTTCACGTGTCCCGATTTTCGAAAATCGGCAATTCATAGCTGAGCGAATGAATGCCAGTAGTTCCGTCCAGCTGAACGTCGGTGGTGAACTGATAATTCAACTGCCGATCCAGCCCGCCGAGGTTGCCATAGTTGGATCCGAACAACAGCCTTTCTCGACTGGTAGCGCGTGGACCACTGTCGCTGTAGCCAGTAAAAAAATTGTAATCGTTGCTGATCACGAACTGCGAAGACAATATCCGTGGTGCCGACTAATGAGCTAGGTTCGTATCGCATGCCAACTGAACGAAATGCACTTCGGTTGTACCACGCAAGGTCATCCTAAAGTCAGGATTCGTGAATTTTCTGACCGGAACGCAGCCAGCTTTGCTGTTGCAGCGTGCAGTCATCAAACCAGCAGTTGCCTTCGTAGCGGATGGCACCGATTCTGGATTCGGTAATGATGACCTGCACCATTCCGTCGGTGATATCCTGACCTGAAGGAATGGTGACATCCACGAAACTTTGGCGAAAGCACTTGTACACATGTACGACGCTGTCAGCCATTTCGTTAAGCATAAGAATCGAAATCGGCTGTCCCCAAAGGGACAGCCCTTTGAAGGTGAGTTTTTAGGTGTTTCTTCTGGCGAGTAGCTTTGCCGTGGCGACGTGTTGTCCGTTGCCGGAGTACTTGCGTTGGGGTTGCTGGCGTTTGGGTCCGCGTTTGCTTTTCTG
>Ga0209491_10001077_pt1 | contig 54178 bp, 32 predicted proteins | sample BON02_FD_187213 | JGI IMG/M metagenome (GOLD analysis project Ga0209491, IMG submission 187213) | Freshwater microbial communities from Lake Bonney liftoff mats and glacier meltwater in Antarctica - BON-02 (SPAdes) (version 2) | ecosystem: Environmental > Aquatic > Freshwater > Ice > Glacier...
TCTTTCCTTTCGCCTACGGCTCAAGGAAAGAACACCGGCGAAGAGGCTTGTAAGTCAATCCAAGAATCATTAACCTATACAGTATTCAGAGATCACCATCAGTTTCAACAATAAAACGGACATCCCCACTTTCCGCAGAAACGGACGTTCCTGCCGGCAATTGGCTTAGGTGTTGCTTCAAGTAATCAATAGCCTCCGGCCGGCCAATTCCCTCAAAGAACTCGATTAACTTGGCAACCGCCCGCTTGTCATTCATGAAATCCAAAGCTCCGCGAACAGATGCCCAACTATCTTCCATCCAAAATCGAATCTTGGTTGTTCTGCCTTCCACAACCGCCGCTTCTTCGTTTCGCCCCAACTCCTTTAAACACTGTGCGGTTCGAAAGCCAACATTTGCATCGATTGGGCCTGGCCAGACTTGCGCACACTTTTTAAAACTGCTGACAGCCAATTCGTATTGATCATTCGCCTGCTGCACAATGCCAAGCAAACGCCAATAATTGAATCCACGATCTTTCTCAGGCCATTGTTTGATAAACTGCGCGGCCTTACCAAACTCACCTTGATTGACCAAAGCTTGGATCAAAATCGACAGGTAGACCTCTTCCGAAATTGTCTTGGACGCTTTTTGGCCGGCTTCTAAGACCTCGAACGCCACCTTGGTCTCGGTTTTCCAAAGCCACCAACTGGCCATCGTTCCATAATGCAACGCTTGGTCGGGCTCGCGATTCTTCAAGAAGATGAAACGGTTCAGGACGTCATCGTCGCTTGGAGCTTGATTGGGCGCAACGATTCCAAAAGCGACGTCGATTTGACGATTCGCCAGATTCCGAGTGAATTGGCTTAGGAACCACAACCTAAATAGATCGGGTTTCTGGGCCGCGTCGACTTGAGCAAAAGCGGTCCAAAAAGGGCCGTCTGCATGTTCAGCCCGATTGGTTGCACAGTAAATCGAGAACAGAAGTTCATTGGCTTCGCGATACTTTGGGTCGCGATCTAAGACCTGCTTTAGCAGTCGCTCGGAGGCACACGCTTTGTACTCCACCAAGAATAACTGACGGGCACGAACGACCAGCGCATCTAAATAGTCAGGACTGCTTGGCGGGATTGTCTCCAACAATAGGATCGCTTGCCCTAACGCTTTGTCTGACGCTAAATTAGGGTCGCCTAGATAAGCCTTGGCCAGAAGGTAAGCACTGCGTTGCTTGATCTCTGCGTTGACCGGATAAAACAGCAGCCGCTGAGTCAGCAGACGAACCTTACCATACTCTTGCTTTTGCAGTGCCTCTTGTGCGGTCCAAAGCATGCTGTATTGCCATCCACGAACTCCCCAAAAAGTCGCCAAAAACAGCAACAGTAATGCAATGACACCGATTGTAAATTTCTTTTTCATGCTTGGGTTAGTCTCTAGGTTCTGGCGCGACTTTAATTCACTTCATTACAAACGAATGTACTTGCCCGGAATGAATCTCCATTGGCAACCGGCCGCCAGATCAGTCCAAGTATCGACCGAGCCATCTTTCCAGTAAACCACAATTTTTTCAATCACTTGGGCGTCGCCCAGACCGATCGTCCACTTGCGTTCTGAGTCCGAAAAATAGCTGCCGCCAGAAAAATAAGGCAATGCTTGCGTCTTACCATCCTGGGTAATTTCGATCCGACTGCCCTCAAGCGGCAGATGCTTGGGCGAACACAATTCCAGGGACACACTGTTGAACTTGGTTTGCGAATCATTGCGTAATAAGGAAACCGGGCGATCCAAATGATTCACGATAATGTCCGTGTCCAAATCTTGATCAAAATCGATCGTTGCTACACCCCGTGAAAGCGTCTTTTCAGAAAAAAATTCGCCACCCGACTGCGAAACGTCCGTGAACACGCCATCTTCATTTCGCAGTATCTGATTGGTTAACTGGTTGGGGTTGTGTTCCGGTCCTAGCACATGGCCGTTGCCAATAAACAGATCGATCCAACCATCTTTGTCATAGTCGACAGTGACCGCCCCAAACCCAAGGAATAACTCGCCGGTCGCTTGAGTCCTAGCAGAAAAACTGGCGTCCTGAAAATGCGCTGATTCCTGATTCAAATAGACCGTGTTCTTCCGCTTATAATAGTTGGTTACAAAAATATCAGACCAACCGTTCCGATCAAAATCGGCTGGCGTCACACTCATACTGGCTTCATTCAAGCCATTGACGCAAACCGCAACACCCGCCGAGGAACCCACTTCAGAATAATGGTTCGTACTCTCTGCATCTATTTTGTACAGAAAGTTGGCGACCAAATCATTTGCAATGTACAAATCACATTTCAAATCATGATCCCAATCCAAGGCGGCACTGGCCAATCCCTTGCCCATCGCTGTAAAGCCAAAGGAATCACCACACTCAACAAAACTTCCATTCCCTTGATTCAAGAAGAAATAATCTCTGGCCGCTTCGAATTCACCCGGGCCGCAATATCCCCGAATTGCATCATAGGTGCAGGCAGGGACTTCATAATTCCATTGAACGTAGTTGACGATCAACAAGTCATGAATGTTGTCGTGGTTAAAGTCCGCAATGATGGGACACACACTCCAGGTTGGATCGGCATTGAATGTCGAATCCGCAGTTAAAGAGAAAGTACCATCGCCTTGGTTCAAATAAACAGAAATGCCGCCAAAGTTCCCGACCGCAATATCATCAAACCCATCTGCATTCAGATCGCCAAACGCGCAACCATGCGAGAACCTAGTTTCCGACAAGTGCGAGGCGATAGTTGAAGAAGAAAATGTCTTGCCAGAAAGGTTGCGAAACAGTTGGTCATCATAGTCGGCATCCACTGAATTAATTGGCAAACCGCGTCCGTTAGTACAGTAGATGTCCGGCCAGCCATCCAAATCATAATCCAGACAAGCGAACCCGCCGCCCAAGATTTCAGGAAAGAAGTAACGTGCTTCTCGAGCGTCGTTATAGTACTGGAAATCAATTCCATACTGCTTCGCAACCTCTACAAAGGTCGGAGCGTTCTTCACTTCTTTACGATTTAAGATCCCATCGAAATCGAATTTAATCGCATCTTCGTTGGAAGTAACTTCTTCCTGTTTGGCCGGTGGCTTACTCGAATCAACTGTTTTTTCGCAGCCAGACAAGACCAAAGCAGTCGCCACCAAAGCAAAAATCGATAATCGATAGATTTTACTAGATGGAAACATGGATATTGTCAAATCAGTCATAGGAACTTTGGAACAAGAGTCTTCGCGGTTTGTCTGGTTCAGAGAATAAGATCGCTGTATATCGATTGTTCAATGTCTAGGGGTAAGTGTCAACGAATCGATTGGTAACCGAGTTGTTCCGAAATCAACTGAGACCGAGCGATCAGCAGCAAACCCTCACAATAAAACTGGCCACAAAACTGAAACAAGCGCATTAGAACGAACAATGGGCGGGGGAAAGCGCCCGCTCAATCGCATCTTATTATTGGGTAAACCGACTTTATGCCAAAAAAAACTCGCCCTCAAAAAAATGAGGGCGAGCCTTTATTCAATTCTGATTGTCAACCGTTGACCCAGGTCACGCTTGGATAATCCTAAGATTAGCCTGCGGTCTCTAGTTGCATTTCAGCACCGCCGATAGTTCCCAATGCACGCCAGACTTCTGGAGCGATTGTGTTAGGAATCGATTCAACCGAACCATCACATCGCAGGATGTTAACCAACGAAGTGTGACCGCTAGTTGCAGCGTAAACGCTTTCACCGTACCAGTCGCCAGCGCCATTGACGTTGTGACAGTTAGGTTCGTTAGGCAACATGGTGGTCGAGAAACAAGAACCGAACGCAGTCCAACCTTCAGCCCAAGATGCACCGCGAAGGCTTTCACGGCCCGCCTCGATGAAGTTGGTTTGGTTCAGACAAGCCAAACGGCATTCGTCTACTGCGAATTGGCTATTCATATCACAGTTGATCCAATCGCGAACGTTAGCACCCTTCTTCTCTAGAGCGAAAGGGGTCTTGCCTGGATCAGGCAAAAATTCGGAGTAAGCCATGGTGTTGCTTGAACCGTCAATCAACGATCCGAAGGTACGGGGAACGTCAATTTCCCAGTCATTCTTAGGACCAAAGCTTTGGAAAGCTGCATATCCATCGCCACGACCTGCGTTTGATTGCCAGTCGTGCTGCTTTGGAGCGGTCGAAGGCATGCTACCGTTACAAGTGGCGTAAGTCTGCTTGGCACCAGGGCCGCGCTTCGAAGTATAACCGTCGGCCGAAGGACAAACGTAGGTTGGGATGACCGTACGCTGGCGATCGTTAGTTCCTTGACCGTTCCAGCCAGCTTGATCCCAAGGTTCATCATTCCAGTTGGTTCGGTCGTAAAGATCGCTTCGCTCCATGAAGGTCAAAGTTAAAACTTTGTCCGACATAGCACCCAAGCGTGCCTCGGAATTATTAGCGAAATTGTATCCCCAACCAAAGTTCACTGGGAATTTTTGATATGTGTCGTGATAATTGTGGTGAGCCAAGCCAATTTGCTTCAAATTGTTTTGGCACTGTGCGCGGCGAGCGGCTTCACGAGCCATTTGAACCGCGGGTAGCAGCAAGCCGATCAGAATCGCGATGATCGCGATAACAACCAGTAGCTCTACCAAGGTAAAACCTTGTCGGGATGATTTTCTTCCCATACTGAGACTCCTAAGACGTGAGACAGAGACATTTAAGTGAGACGCAACAAACTTCCATGCGACTAACCACAAAACGCACCCAGAGTTAACGTGCAATTCTTGGATGAATTATTGGTTAATAGCAAACCTAATTGTAACGGAATTGCTTAACAGGTCAAACAAAAAATAAAGGAGTTACGTAAAAATCACCACCTTTATATCGGTTCAGCGTTTCAGAGACCCGTTTTAAGCAAGCTTCTAGCTTAGAACTGAAACAATCGAACGTTCTTTATTTTCGTTTTTCCCGAATGAAAGCAGAACTTCAACCCAACGGTTGGGCTCACTGGCGGATATTTATCGTTTTTCCACTGGGTAAACGGCCTTCAAGGCTGAAACTGGTTTTTTGACCATCTGTCCACCTAACGGTCACTTCCACAGAACCCTCACTATGGGGGACAATCAAACGCGAATCACTTCGGGAAAGGTAGCTTCCTCCTCCGAAAATTTGAAGCGTCTGAGTTCCCGCTGCGGTCTGTACACCAACTTTAGTCCCAATCGCATCACGATTACACGTGGTTCCCTCTAGCTGAATGGTCCATCCAAGCGAATGAGGAGTATCATTGCGAACAATTCCAGGCGGTTGCCCCAAGTTTGCAAACACTAAGTCCCAATCGCCATCGTTATCTAAATCAGCATATGCCAATCCACGCCCGACATGTGGCCTGCCAAAGTACTCCCCTGCTTTCCCAGAAACCCGAGTGAATCGCTCTTTATCATTTCGCCAAAGCATTGCCGGCTGCTCGTAGTCTTCGTTCGGCTTGTTGTGATCGGTGTGTCCGTTGGTCACGATCAAATCTGGCCAACGATCCAAATCAATATCAACAAAAGCCGTGCCCCACCCTACCCATTGAAATGAATCCGCTGCTAAGCCTCGACTCGCACTATTGTCCGCATATCCATCTTTGCGAACTAACTGGTAAAACGCATTACTCTCCAGTGCATAGTTGGTGACAAAAACTTCAACCGTTCCATCGTTGTCAACATCTGCCGCAGCCAGCCCCATGCCAGCTTGGCTTCTTCCATCGGCGTCATACCCCATACCGCTAGCGTCCGTCATATCCTTAAAACTACCTTCGCCAGAATTCACAAAGAATGAATTCGCGTGCATGTCGTTTCCAAGGTACAAATCGGTGGTTCCATTGTTGTCAAAATCGCCAGCCAGTACGCCCTGAGTTCTTGAAACCCTGCGATCAATCCCCGTCTGCTTTGAATGATCGGCAAACGATCCATCACCATTGTTGCGAAACAACACATCGTCAGCGGGTTCAACGGACATCGGGCTACAGAAAATTCGCTCATTCGCAGCGGTGCCTCGACAGAATTTATTGATTTCTAAATCCCAAATTCCATAGTTCCCAACGTACAAATCCAACAACCCGTCATTGTCGTAATCAAAAAAAACGCAACTGGTTCCCCAACGCTGGTCTCCGGTTCCCGACTTGAATGTCCAGTCACTAAAGGTCCCGTCGCCTTGATTCAAATAGAATTTATTCTCGCCATAGCAAGAGATATAAACATCCGGGAAACCATCACTGTTGAAGTCCCCCACAGCGACCCCGGTTGAATACCCTGGATAAGCCGTCCCCGACGAGCCCGATACCTCTTGAAATTGGAAGTTGCCCAAATTTCGAAACATCGCGTCTGTGAATTTTGATGTTCCGACATTGACTGGAAAGGTGGTGCCATTTGCGAACAGCAAGTCTTGAAAACCATCGAGATCGAAATCAACGACTCCGACACCTGAGCCGTTGGCAGCCGGGAACGGTCTCAATTCATCCGAGTTCCCAGAGGTATGATTAAATGAAATCCCACTGTCTACCACTGTGGAGAAACGGAAGCTGGACTCAATCTCGTTGGCCTCTATCGAAGATTGGGCCGGCGTTTCAGACTTGCCTAGAAGGTCTTCAATATTCAACTTGCTTTTCCCAGGCGAAGTCGTTGGCTTAGCTTCTTCGCATCCCACCATGGCAGCCAGCAGCAACAGAAACAGCGAGTTCCCTCCGAAAAAAACAGCACGACCAGCGCCCCTGGTGTGTTTCCTTCCACATGCAAACAGTATTACGAAGCATAGCCAGCGAATTGACAGTCCGGTTCCACCGATCTTGCGTGTCGTATCCACCATCGAGAAATCGTTAAAGCGTTTGCTAGCTACGATAGAAATTTCGCTGGCACATTTCATCAAACATCCATCCACTTTACGCGTCGCACAAGATTGATGGGAACTCATTACCACGCCACAGAGGACTGATTCAGCGCACCCGTTACTGGTTCAGGCCGATACCTTTTTCACCCATCGATTTCAGCACTTCCGGACCAAGTTTACGGTTCAAGATCGCGGCTTTTAGCACGTTATAGGCGACCTCGTCTTTGAAGTTCTCCTGGATTCCCTGCATCAATTCTTCAGACATTTCCCACTGATTGCTTTTCGCATTGAAGTAGGCTCGAAACACCAAAGACCATTCATTCCTGGGTTGTTCGGCAATCACGGTTCTCATTACATTTTCAATGGTTTCGCGTTGTTTCATTTCTTCGTAGATCACGTTCCACTGTGCCGATTTCTCGGGATCTTCCAATGCATCACAAATTCCCTTCATCAGAAAGGCAAAACGGCTGTCAATCTCCTCAAGATTTTTCAACAGTTCCAATACCTTCGCCGCCTTCTTGGGCTCATTCTCCTTCAACAATTGTTTTGCCAAAGCCAAATGAGAATCGACATGAATTCCGTCGCGGTTTGCCAACAACCATTCGGTTTTGGCCTTTTCAGTCTCGCCCAAGTTCAACAGGGCATTGCCGCGGTAATACCTTAAACTGGGAGTTTCGCGAACGTTCAAACCCTTATCAATCAAAGCAATCGCGTCGACTGACTTGCCCATCGAAAGTAGTAGAGAAGCATAATTCTCAAAGAACACCTCAGGTTCAATATGGAATCCTGATGCATCGGGGTTCAGCTGAATCACTTTCGCCCAAGCCTTCATCGCGTCATCCATCGCGTTTTGTTTCGCCTTCAAGTCGCCGTAAAGCAACAAACCCTGCGATTCTTTTCCATCAATCCCTGCCAATTTTTTACTTTGTTCAACGGCTAAATCGATTTCACCCAAATTCGAATGACTGATCACCGACCACAAATAATTGTCGGCTTCATCACCGTACTGCTTTTCGAACGTGTCTGAGGTCTTGGCGGCCATCTGCCAGCGTTGAGTCCCAACCAATGACTTTGTAAAGCACAGAAGATCCTCACGGCTTGCCGGGCCAATTTCCTGGTAAATATCTATCGTTTCTCCGAAGCGATTCTGAGTACAAAGGATCTGCGCCTTCAAGGACAACGCGTACTCATCGCCTGGGTAAGCACTCAAATATTGATCGACCGACGCCAATGCCGTCGGAAGGTCGCCTGCGTCTCGATAATACAGTGCGGTCTTCAACGGAAGCGTTTGATACGAAATGATTCCAAACACAGCCAATACGGCGACTGGCAGTGCAACCAACAGCAAAATCAGTATCTTTTTGACTGACATGTATCAATGACTCACAACTTAAATCAAAAGGACTGCCGATCAGCAAACCACAATTACGATTTACCTGCACCCGCAAACAAAAACTGAATACTTCGTGTTACCAGCGGCTGCCTCTAGAACCGGAAGCTTGCATTAACAATGGATTCGCTTGACCGTTTGCAACAGCCCAACCTTCCCTGAAGTATTAGGCAGCTGAAACAAGCATCGATCGCGGGCATCGATCGCGGGCATCGACTCTATTTATGTGACGCTGTCGCCCGGTCTTGTTCCAAGAATCCTGACCAATTCCAAAAAAAGCCACTACGCCCAATCAAAAGGCTTTGGTGGTCAACCGCGCCTCCGTTTAAAGTATAGCGGCTGCTATTTAGATTTCTTAGCTTGCAACACTGATGTTACGCCAGCGAGATCAATTCTATGGCGGTATCTAGAAGAAGATTGTTTTCAGCAGGTTGATAAATAAGGTCAAAAACGATTGGAATGATACAAGAGACCGCAAACCGTCCTTTGTCACGCTTTTGTAATCCAATAGAAATAAGTTTCAAACGGGTCCGCCCTCCTTTAAAACTAAGTCGCTTCTTCAAGCAACCGAGTACGCCATTGACTGATCAGATTCAAACATTCCATCGGACTGAGTGAATTCGGATCCAGGTCTTTTATGGTGTCCAATAGCGGATGATTGGCGGGCCCGAAGAGCGTTAATTGGATGGGCTGAGACTTCCTATCCCGAGTCGATAGTTTGGGTCGATTGACAGTGGTCAGAAAATCTGACTCCAAATGGGCCAAGACTTCTTTGGCTCGTTCATTCACCGATATTGGAACACCAGCCAAGCGAGCGACTTGAATTCCGTAGCTTTTGTCGGTAGCACCGGCGACGATTTGATGCAAAAAGACAATCTTTTCGTCCCATTCCCGAACCAGTACCGTCAAATTTTTAACGTGCGTCAGTTCGTTGGCCAAGTCCGTCAGCTCGTGATAGTGCGTGGCAAACAAAGTGCGGGCACCAATCTTGTCGTGAAGATGTTCAACGATAGCCCAGGCCAACGAGACTCCGTCATAAGTGCTGGTCCCCCGACCAATTTCATCCAAAATCACTAAACTTCGCTCCGAAGCCGTATTGAGAATGTGAGCGGTCTCGGTCATCTCGACCATAAAAGTACTTTGCCCTCTGGATAGTTCATCACTTGCTCCCACCCGAGCATAAATACGATCGGCAATTCCGATGGTCGCCTGCTTTGCCGGGACGAACGATCCCATTTGTGCCATCAAGGTAATCAAGGCGACTTGCCGAATGTAAGTGCTTTTACCAGCCATGTTAGGCCCGGTGATTAAGGCAATAAATCCTTCCTCTTCGGACAGTCGAGTATCGTTAGCAACGAAAGCGACATCTTTACTATTGGCATCAAGAACCGGGTGGCGCCCTGCGTCAATCTCCAACTTACGCTCATGCGTTAACTTGGGTCGACAGTAACCATAACGCGTTGCCGACACGGCAAAGGATCGCAAGGCATCTACTTGCGCGATCACCCGAGCCGTCTGCCTTAAGGCAATTCCTTGAGCAGTCACTTGTAATCGCAACTTTTCAAACAGCTCGATCTCCAGCTTAGCAGCCTCTTCGTCTGCGGTCAGGATCTTCTCTTCATACTCCTTAAGTTCGGGTGTGATATACCGCTCGGCATTCTTCAACGTTTGTTTGCGAATAAAATTTTCAGGGATCTTGTCTCGATGGGTATTAGTCACCTCTAAGTAGTAGCCGAAAACCCGGTTATACCCCACTCTTAAGCTAGAAATACCGCTATTTTTAATGATTGTCGCCTGATAACTTGCGATCCAATCTTTGCCCCCGGCGGCCAAGGTTCGCAGCTCATCTAATCGCTGATCGTAACCATTACGGATGAAACCGCCGTCTTTCATAACCACAGGGCACTCATCTGACAAAGCCGTCGTCAACTGCTGACGCAATTCTTGGAACAGACTGATCTTCCCATGCAAATGACCAATTAACGTGGATCCATAACCTTCCAACTTGGCCTTAATCTTCGGCAACCGAGTCAAAGTTGATGCAATATTTGCCAGGTCCCGTGGCGTTGCCCGTGAAGCGGTAACCTTGGCTACCATCCGCTCCAGATCATGAACTTCTTTAAGTGACTCGCCAAGTTCCTTGGTGACTCGAGTATTCTTGGTAAAGGTCTCGACCGCTTCTAGTCGTTCATCAATCGCTTCCAAATCTGTCAACGGATTTGCCAACCAATCCACCATGACTCGCGACCCCATGGTCGTGACACATTGATCCATTACCGACAACAAAGAACCGACACGGCTTCCTGAACGGATTGTGGTCACAAGCTCCAAACTACGGCGAGTCGCGTTATCAATTTCCAAACAGTTGCCACGCTGATAAGGTACCAGGCGATCGATATGTGCCAATGAATACTTCTGGGTCTCTCGCAAATACGCCAGCACTCCTCCAGCCGCTTGCAAAGGCAACGGATCCTCGACCGGAAAACCAAACCCTTCCATCGTGGCCACTTGAAAGTGATCCGACAGCACAGTCCTGGCATTGGCTAACGTAAAGGTCCACTGAGGACGAGTGGTGAACATGATGTCAGGATCAAACCCACCCAACTCGCCGGCCTCACTTTCAGCGACTAAAATTTCTTTCGGCGAGATCCTCGCGATTTCAGTTCGGACACTTTGTTCAGGACAAGTTGTCGAAAAGAACAAGCCCGTGGAGAGATCAATCCATGACAAACCGACCAAGTCCCGATTGTGCCGATCACCTTTTTTCCCACGCTTGATCGCAGCCAAATAATTGGGCTGCCTGGGATCAATGATGTCGTCTTCGATGGCAGTACCCGGCGTGACCACCCGAGTAACCTCGCGGCGAACCAAGCCTTTGGCGGTTGCGGGGTTCTCCACTTGATCGCAAACGGCCACTCGGTAGCCGGCCTTAATCAGCTTAGCCAAGTAGCCATCAAGCTGATGATAAGGAAACCCCGCCATTGGAGTGGGATTGCTGCTCTTATCGCGACTTGTGAGTGTCAAACCTAGGACCTGCGACGCCGTCTTAGCGTCGTCATTGAACAGTTCATAAAAGTCGCCCATCCGAAAAAGCAACACGGCATCGCCGCAAGCTGCCTTCGCCTCTTCATACTGGATCATCATTGGGGTTTTGCTCATGCCTACTGTTTTCCGCAGCAAAAGCAAACTGTCAAGGACTTAGTCGTTTTATTTAATCGCGGTAAACAAAGACCGCTAGGGGAAAATTACGCTGCTAACCAGCGGGGATTAAGGTCGCTTCACTGCCACTAAACCGAAACGCCGCTCGTTTTGGCCGTTTAGTAACCCAACAACTGGCGTGATTCCAGCGTACCACCTGCGATGATGATGCCGAAAATAAAGGCTATCTGTTTCGGAAAGGCGGAATAAGCACAAGCTGCGGAGTTTAACCATTACGAGGAATTGCTGGACTTGGTCGACATTAATTGTTTGCTAATAAAAACAGAAACCATTGTTTGAACCTCTACTCCGGCTATACTTAAGTCTCATTAAACAAACGCAAGTTTCGCCCAGCGGGATGGGCAAATCCTGTTTACATTGATTGTTTTTTCAACTGATACGAGGATCGCAATGGAAACCGGAGCTTTTCAAAGCCAAAACGGTTCTTTTCAACAACACCCGCCCGCAATTACGCAGATGGGCGGCGAAATGAATCATTTAGAAGAGGGCGGAAGCTTGGATTTTTGGGGTGTTCTGCGACGACGCTTCTTCCTAATTGCGTTCTTTTTGGTGACCACCATTGGCTTAGGTGTGCTGTACCTATTCAATGCAACCCCCAAGTTTGAGAGCACAACCCGGGTTCAAATCATTCCCGAAAAACCTGTTTCTGTGAACTTTGGTCAAAATCAATTTGGCGACAGCAATTATCGAGACCCGCTTTCTGCGAGTCACCCAAATTCGATGTTAAGCAGTCGAGTTCTGGCTCAAGTGCTAGTAGATCAAGGCTTGATTAAGAGCCAAACGTTTTCGGAGATTGCAAACCCTGCTCAGCCAAACGAAATTAGCCAAAGCGTTGTCGATTACATCAGTGGCAACTTGCATATCGATCAGGATAAAGATGATGAGTACATGTACGAATTGTCATTCCGCAGCAAGTTCAAGGAAGATTCGGGTAGATTCTTAAATAGCTTGGTTGACGTTTATAGGCAAAGCCTGACCTCGGGTTATCAAGCGGAAATCACTGCTGCTGTTGAAAAACTTAGTGAAGTGAATGCCACGTTTCAGCAGAAATCAAAAACGCTTGATGAGCAGATCAAGGAGTTTCGCAGGGTGAATCCGATTCCGAAATTGGATCAGGCTGGGAACACTGTTGCCAGAAAAATGGTTGACGCATTGTTTCCGCAGTACCAAGAAGCGGTCGAGTTACTGAATGAGAAAAATCAGCTACTTAAACAGGTTGAAGTCTTTAAGGAAATGGGCAACGGTGCGTCAGTTATCTTGGACGTCCTTTTAAACGAGGAAGACAAAGGCAGTAGTTACGAAGAGATGATTACGATTCGTGATCTGATTGAAAAGCCGCGTGCCGACCTGATGAATGTGATCATTCAACGTGATGCCTTAAAGCGAAAGTTTGGCGACAAACATCCTCAAGTCGAAATTGTCGAACAACAAATCAAATCCTTGCAGTCGTTAATTGCGGAAAGATTAGCCCAGTCCAACAGCGCAGTTGATATTCCTGCGTCAGACCGTTTGAATTTGGTGCTTACCAAACTAGTTGCTGAACAGCAGAGCCAAGAGGCACTAGTGGTCAACTTGGGCAAAAAACTTTCGGAATACCAAGTGGATGCCGAAAAGTATGCCCAGATAATGATTAAAGAGCAAGAATTGCTGGCCCAGAAAGAACGCGATTATGAATTGCTTCGCCGGGCCACGCAAAGTTTGGAAGAAATGAAAGTCGCTGAAAAAGACGACGGATACAAGTTCGAGATCCTAAATCGCGCTGTTGAAGGGGTTCAAGTCGAACCAAGCCCCCTGATCGTTTTCGGGTTGTCCGCCATTTTGGGTTCACTGCTGGGATTCGGGATCGCTTATCTTGTCGATTTGGCGGATAAGACCTTCCGCTCTCCCCACGAGATTATCAAGACTTTGAACTTGGCTTTGATTGGACACATTCCTGTGATTCGCGGTGGAAAACCTCGGGATACTGAGAGTCAAATGCATCCGGTGCTCTGCACGTTCCACAAACCCAAGGCCCAAGCGTCCGAAGCATTCCGAGCGGTGAGAACAGCGATCTATTTCAGCACCCAAGGACAACGTCATCAAGTGATCCAGGTCACAAGCCCAACGCCGGGTGATGGTAAGTCGACCTTGGCGACCAACCTAGCGATCACCATTGCCCAATCAGGCAAACGAGTCTTGCTGGTAGATGGCGATATGCGTCGTCCGTCGATCCACAAGCTGTTCAAGATGGAGGAGACCCCGGGCTTTAGTGATGTGCTTGTGGAACAGATCTCGCTTTTAGAAGCGATCCAAGTTTCAGAAGTCGATGGACTTGATGTTTTACCGTGCGGTAACAAGCCGATCCAACCGTCAGAATTACTGACGTCACACCGTCTTCCCGAAGTCATTGATGAACTCCGTCAAATGTACGACTTTGTGATCATTGACACTCCACCGGTTTTGGTAGTAACCGACCCGTGTCCGGTCGCGGCCAACGTTGACGGTGTCATTTGTGCGATGCGGATCAAGAAAAATGTTCGCGTCAGTGCTGAACGCATGGTAGAGATCCTGCGCAGCGTGAACGCTAACATAATCGGCATTGTGGTCAACGGCGTGGGGGCTCAAGGAACGTACAGTAGCCAGTACTCCTACGGTGCATACCAAAGCGGTTACTCGTCCTATGGTGGCTATGGCTACGGAGGATACGGACGATACGGTCAGAGTGAAAAATCATATGACGATGGACGCCGGCCGGAACTGGCTTTGCCAAAACGACGGATTGCCGAAACGGTTCATGTCGATCAAGAGTAGCTTTACTCTTAGTCGATAACAGGGATCGATCTGATAACGTTTTTTTCTTAGCCTCGGTTTGCTTTTGCAACACGAGGCTTTTTTTGTTGAGCGATCGAACTACGCGCACAGCACATAAAACAAGCGATTAACCTCATCCAATACGCTGCCCGGCACAGACGATCCTGCTCAATGCCATTGACGAGGTTCTACCAAAGCCATCGGCGTCTGCGGATTTGCACATGCTGGTTTGGTGCCGATGTTTCGGTGGCAAGCGGCGATTCTTGGGAAAACCGAATTCTAACGAAACTCCAGCGAATTGCTGCAAGTGTCCATTGAGTTCAATTGATTGAATCAGACGGCAATCAACTTCTGACTGTGGCAACTTCCTGTGAGTCCGCTGCAGGAGTCGCGTCTTTTTGACTAGAATGAACTCAGATCGTAAAAACGAAGCCGTCGCGGTAGTATTTTCGCAGGAGAAAATTATCGGAAGGCAAAGTAGAGTCATGGAATTGAAAGAACCAGCCCAATGAGTCTAAATACCCATCCCACCAGTCACTCAAGAAGCCATCTATTCCAAAGACGGCTTTCCCGCGCCCTGTTAGGTTCCCTTGGTCTGCTTGCCTGCACGTTTCTCGGGCAACAAAACGTCACAGGCACTCAAGTTGGCACCGCAGAAAATATTGCCCAAGCCGAATCGACTGATCCTTCACAGGAAGCGATGCTGATCAGCGGTACGCATCAATTGACTTTGGACGGTCGCAGGTCGGGCGAAGGCTATTACAATGCGACGGGTTCCAAAATGGTTTTCCAAAGCGAACGAGATTCGGAAAATCCTTTCTACCAGATCTATTTGTTGGATCTAGAGACCGGTGACCTGGAACGCGTATCCTCGGGCATCGGCAAAACTACATGCGCTTGGATTCATCCAAATGACCAGCAAGTCCTATTCGCATCAACTCAGCTAGACCCTGACGCCGTCGCTAAACAAACAAAAGAATTAGAATTCCGCGCCAGTGGTCAACAGAAGCGATATGCATGGGATTACGACCCTGCTTTTGAACTGCTGCTCTGGAATCAAGCGGACGGCAGCTACCAACAATTGACGCACGAACTAGGTTACGACGCGGAGGCCTGCATTTCGCCTGACGGAAAGAAAATCGTTTTTGCATCCAACCGAACCGCATATCAGCGAACTCTTAATCAAAGCGAAACCAAACAACTGGAGCAGGACCCGTCTTACTTTATCGATCTGTATTTAATGAACATCGATGGTTCCGAGGTCGAGCAGTTAACAAAAAGCTCTGGCTACGACGGCGGACCCTTTTTCTCGGCCGATGGCAAATCAGTTTGTTGGCGTCGTTTTTCGGAAAACGGAGCTTTGGCGGAGATCATGACAATGGATCTCTCGGCGCGCGAGGAAAAGCAATTGACTCGGATGAATGCGATGTCCTGGGCGCCTTTCTTTCATCCTTCGGGCGACTACCTAATATTCACCACTAACAAACACGGTTTTGCAAATTTCGAATTGTACTTGGTGGCTGCTGACGGCAAGGGGCAACCCGTTCGCGTGACTCACACAGAGGGCTTCGACGGACTTCCAACATTCACCCCAGATGGACAACAGTTGTCTTGGACCAGCACTCGTAATGCAAAAAAACAATCGCAAATTTACCGTGCCAAGTGGGATCATCAACAGGCAAGAAAACTGTTGGGCCTCGACCAATCGCCCATCGTTTCTCAGGAAGACATTGCGGCGGCGGAAAAAGATGCAACGGAAGCTTTCGCTCAATTGAATCAATCGATCTCTCCAAAAGACATCATGCGACATGTAGACTACTTATGTCGCCAGCAACTGGGCGGACGAGGAACAGGAACCGCTGGCGAACGCTTGGCGACGGCTTACGTTGCCAGCATTTTTGACCAACTGGGCCTTGAACCTGCAGGAGACGACGGAGGTTGGTTTCAAGAGTTCGAATTCACCGCTGGCGTTGAACTGGGAAGCGGCAACCAAGTCATTGCCAATGGTGTCGAACTTAAACTGAATCAAGACTGGCGCCCTGTCGCATTCTCCGCCAACGGGAAAGTCGATCTAGCTGAGGTGGTATTCGCCGGCTATGGGATGGCAGCCCCTCAAAGCGAAGTCTCTGACGAATACGACTCTTACGTGCATCTAGACGTTAGGGGAAAATGGGTGCTAGTCTTTCGCTTTATGCCGGAGGACGTTTCCCCCCAACGCCGTCAAGAATTAGCCAGATATCAATCGCTCTACCGCAAAGCCGCCTTAGCACGAGACAAGGGTGCCAAGGGGCTAATTATTGTCTCGGGACCGACATCACAAGTGCGGAATGAATTAATCCCGCTCGATGAAAATGGAGCCATGCAAGGTTCCAGCTTACCCATCATTTCGGTTAGCAATGAAGTAGCTACCCAGTGGCTAAAGTCAGTCGATCGAGACCTAAAGACCTTTCAGACAAAGCTGGACACCGGCGATTTGATGATGGGTGTTGCGATAGATGGTATTAAATTGCAAGCCGAAATTGATGTGGAAAAAATCCGCAAGACTGGTAGAAACGTGATTGGCTGCCTGCCCGCAACCACAGACAGGGACGAATCTAATCTCACGCTACCCTTTGAACAAGCAGTTCTGATTGGCGCGCATATCGACCACCTAGGCAAAGGCAAGAATGGTTCTTCACTCGCAAGTGATGCCGATGACGAAGTGATTCACTTTGGTGCCGATGACAACGCCTCGGGCGTAGCAACTATGCTGGAGATGGCCCAAGCGATTGCCACGCAGATCCAAACGGGCAAGTTAAAAACGAAACGTGACATTGTTTTTGCAGCCTGGAGTGGTGAAGAGCTGGGACTTATTGGTGCCAATCACTTCGCCGATCAATTGCAAGCCAAGTATGCAATCAAACCCAGCAGCACCCCAACTGAACCAACTTCCGATCAGGATGCCGGGAAGAACGCCAACGCTGGGGGAATTTACCCATTGATCAGCGCTAATCTTAACTTAGACATGGTCGGGCGATTACGCGAAAACTTAATTCTTCAAGGCTTAGGGTCCTCGCCCAAATGGCGTGCTGAAGTAGAGAAAAGGAACGTTCCTGTTGGACTGCAACTGACGCTGCAAGATGATTGCGACCTACCGACTGACGCAAGTGCCTTCTACCGTAAAGGTGTTCCGATCCTGGCGGCCTTTACGGGCAGTCACGAAGACTATCACAAACCGACGGACACGCCCGAGAAACTAAATTACGAAGGCGCCGCCGACGTTGCGAAGCTCATGTCACTGATCGCCCGTGGATTGGCCACCGCCGATCAACCGATCCCCTTCCAGCAGTACGGGGGGCAACAGGAAGGCGGAAGCGTTCGCGCAGTGATGCGAGCCTACTTGGGAACAATTCCTGAATACGGCGCCGATGATGTTAAAGGCGTTCTCCTGTCAGGCGTAACCAAGGGCGCCCCCGCAGAGGTTGCAGGTCTAATGGCCAAAGATGTGATCGTGGAACTGTCCGGAAAACCAATCGATAACGTCTACGACTACACCTACGCCATCGAAGCGTTGAAGGTCGGACAGAAGACCACGATATCAGTTATGCGAGACGGCAAACGAGTCCTGATGGCAATCACACCGACGTCCCGGGATTAACGACATCGCCAATTCGGTAGCGAAACCCGAAAGCCGCCCATTGATTTGTCTGTGCACATCGAGGGCGGCTTTTTTTCACCCCCATTATCGTTCGGCCAGCTACACCTCACCGCTATCGGTAAACACACTGCCATCGGTAAACAGACTGCCATCGGTAAACAGACTGCCATCGGCAATCACCTGGCCAAGCAGCATTTTGTGGCTAAGGTTCTAAACTGGCCCCTATCGGCTCGCCCCACCCATAAAGGGGTGCGCCGTTCGCCATTATTTCCTCGATTTCTGCTGATCTCAGCCTAACAAGCTGGCATTTAAAGAATATTCTTGCCTTCTGCTCGAAATTGACAGACAATAGATAAGAACGAGTGCACCGGATTTCCAGCCTTGAAACTGGAGTATTCAGGTTGGGTTCAACGTCCAAAGACAACATCGAAGATCGAAAACCTGGAGGCATGCACTCTAGGTCAGTTCTTTAGGTCAGTTCTTTGGATCAGTTCTCTTGTCTAAAGTGCGATAAAAACATCGCGATACAAATTGCGTTTGAGATCATTGGTTTAGAAAACCGCATGAACCTGTTTTCAAATGACAATCTTGGGAAGCATTCACAATGATGAAATCACTGCGACGATGGTGGCAAGTTCGGACCGGTCAAGCGGCAACACCATTCGATGGCGAGGCACCGTTTTACATTTTCAGCCTCGTATTTCATGTGGCGTTAGTACTCGCCCTGGCTTCGGTGTTCTTTACGCCAAACACGCGTCGAGACTTGGTTTACGATTTCGAGCCTGAAACCGAAATCGTTGACGACATCGTAATCACAGACCTTGCGATCAACGACATGCCTCAGGAAAGCTTGGGGAACATGGGCGAGGCGTTGGATGAAGGGCTACGCAGCGAGGCGCAAACGATTGCATTTCAAGCATTGGCTCCCGTTTCCGATTTCAAATTGCCCGACGATTTTGGAACGACCTTTTCTCCCGAGACCGCCGAACTCTTTGCTGCTGAAAACGCTAGCGACCGACAGTTTGTAAAAGGAGTTTCTGGCGTTGGTGTCGCGGGCGCCTCTGGCGCGATCGACCAAATCACTGATGAGATCTTACGCACGGCGGACAAGGGCCCGGTCCTTACCATTTGGTTGTTCGATCAATCTGCCTCGTTACAGCGTCAACGCGGTGAAATCCAAAAACGGTTTGATCGAGTCTATCGTGAACTGGACGCGATTTTAGAATTTTCAAACCCCGACAATGATGACAAAGATGCAGTGCTTTTGACTCAGATTTACCAGTATGGAAACGGATTGACTCCGATGCTGGCACAACCAAGTCGGAATGTGGATGAAATCGTTGCGACGTTTGATAAGATTCAAAATGATGAATCGGGCGTAGAGCGAACCTTTGCTGCGGTTGTGCAGACGATTTCCGACCACCGACAATACCTTCGAGATTCAAAACTATCAGCCACGCGGCAGGTCATGATTTTTGTCGTAACCGATGAAGTTGGGGACGATTACGGCTTGTTAGATTCGACGATCAATGTTTGCCGCCGGGCAACGGCTCCGGTTTACGTGGTGGGGGTGCCTGCTCCATTTGGACGTAAGGAAACACCTGTAAAATGGATAGATCCCGATCCAGCATTTGACCAAACCCCGCAATGGACTGCCGTCAATCAAGGCCCCGAGTCTCTAATGCCTGAAAGATTGAAGCTGGGTTTCTTCGGGAACCCCCAAGATGATCTGGACATCATGGATTCAGGGTTTGGTCCTTACGCTTTGTCTCGACTGGCCGTCGAAACGGGTGGGATTTACTTCGCGGTTCATCCCAATCGAACCGACAGCAATCGTCGCGTTTCTGCGTATCAAACGTTGGCTTTTTCCAGCCATATGAATTACTTTTTCGATTCGTCAGTGATGCAACGTTATCGCCCGGATTACGTTAGCATTGATCGGTACAACCAAAACCTGAAGAATAATCCTTGCCGTGAATCAGTAGTCCGGGCTGCCCTACAGTCTGATGTTGGGGCATTGGTTACGCCCGCTTTACGCTTTCCAAAGTTGGACGAAGCAGATTTTGTGAACAGTGTTTCTCAGGCACAGCGGGCAGCAGCCCTCCTGGAACCACAAATCGAACAGCTGTATTTAATTCTAGCGATCGGCGAAAATGGGCGGGATCGAGAGCTAGTGCCTCGTTGGCAGGCGGCCTACGATTTGGCGATGGGCCGAGTCCTGACGGCCAAAGTTAGAACCGAAGCCTATAACGCAATGCTGGCAGCTGCAAAAACTCGACTGAAGTTCGAAGATCCTAAAAACAACACTTGGCAATTGGTTGCGGCCGATTCGATCGACGCGGGTAGCCGACTAGAAAAAATGGCGGAACAAGCGAGTAGCTATCTCAATCGTGTCGTTGAACAACATCCTCGTACGCCGTGGGCGATGTTGGCAAGCAGAGAACTGTCTACCCCGCTGGGCTGGCAATGGGAAGAATCGTTCACTCAGCCACCTCGACCACCAGAAATGCAACAGGCGAACAACAATAATAACATTCCGGCACCCAGCAATGATCGGGCCATGATGCTGGATCGTAAACCCCGCCGCGCACCTCCCAAGCTGTGATCTTATTGGGCGTGGCGCCAGCCAAGTGTCCCAACAACAAGCTACCGCAACCAAGTTTCAAACTTTTGACTTCTCTAAATTGATTCAGGCTCTGCCTTGGCACTCGTTCATACGAGTGCCTTTTTTTTTCGACCTCGGACTGTGGCAAAATCAGCTGTTAGTTCCATCAAGATTCGGACTCGGTCGCAACTTGCCAGCTTATTCAACCGCTAGCAAAGTCTAGCTACCAAAGCTTCCACCAAAGTTCTCATTTGTTTAGCTATGAAAGTGGTTCACCCTGCGACCACCTGCGACCCCTTCCGCCCATCCACGGCCTTCCACGGCCTTCCCTGGAAAGCGGTTTTGTTAGGTTAGCCATTCACCGTTATCAAGCGATGATGAATTTCAAACGTGGGCAGTTGCAGCCAAGTCTGGGATAGCTTGGGGGAATTTTCTAATTAGGTTGATCATTTCTGGGCTACCTTTGTGCAATTTATCGTGAACATTGACAAAATCGAAAAAAACCTACCACTTCGCAATCGGAATTACCGAAAACTAATTATGGATTCCCGATTCCTTTTCATGGAAGTAATGACCATCCGTCGGATGTTCCTTAAGCACTACGATGCAATAGTCAATCTTTCGTATCCAAGCGGTTCACCAACCAATGCGGATGCGAACCAAGACAAACTAGCAAATTGGGCGTTTATCGCCGTTGAAGCGGTTTGATTGCAGGTAGGTCCGTTTCAACGGCATTGTGCAAACGTCCGTGGCAGTCTGAACGAATCCATTTTCATTAAAATTTACTGGCCCCAAAAAGCGTATTCACAGTCAAAATTAAGAGGCATTGGATCATTTAGCGTTGAACGTCAGTTTACTGAAATCATGCTGCTAAATGCTTACAACAACTCTAAAGCGATTGCGAATCGCAGACGGAATCGTGGGCCGAAGAAACTTACTCAGGAGGGTAAAGATGCGACGTTTATGTTTAGGCTTCGCGATTGCCACGATGCTCGTCATGATGCCACAGGCGGTCAACGCGGACGATCAACAGATTGCCGACAAGATCATGGAAGGCTTGCAATCAGCCAAGCAACAAGGCCAATTGAAGGGCTTTCAAGTTGACATGAGAGTACAAGACGGCACCGTTTGGTTCTCGGGATACGTCTCGGAAGAATCGCAAGAAGAAACCATCTTCAGTGTCGCTCAATCGGCAAAAGACCTTGGTTTGGTGCAAATTGTGGACAACATCGAAGTCCGTCAGGCATTACCAGCCGTCACACAGGCTACCTACGCTCCACAAGAGGTTCCAGCTCCAGCTCCGATGCAGGCAGCGCCCGCAATGGCTGCAATGCCTGAACCACAATGGCCAATGCCTCAGGGGCCAATGGCTCAGGGTCCAATGCCAATGGGCGGTGGTGCTCCAATGGGTGGTGGTGGTGCTCCGATGATGGGTCAGCCAAACATGCCTAACCACGCATGGCCGGCCTACGCAGCCTACCCGAACTACGCTGGCGTGACTTACCCTGGCCAGTATTCGGCATCAGCTTGGCCTTACATTGGGCCATTCCATCCTTACCCACAAGTCCCGTTGGGCTGGCGTAAGGTGCAATTGGAATGGAACGATGGCTGGTGGCACTTGGATTTCAAGAGCCGCTAAGCAATGATCGCTGATCACTGAACTCACTTACGGGTCTGCATGCAAGCAATTGCATGCAGACCTTTTTTCGTTTCATGGCCATCGAAACGACTGAACAATGAACAAACCCCATTTTTTAGTTGATTTGCAATGGCAAACGGTCGGCTTCGTCTATTTCAATCGCCCTAAACCATTGCAACTGAGTTTAACGCCGCGATTTCCAATTGTTGACTATCAAAAAGCATAGCCGCCAGCTGAACCTACGATTCAAACATTTCCATAACCAAGCTCGCGCGTTCTTGCCTGTCCGATCTGGCGAAATTTCAAAAATACTCGCTCTACTCTGGCCTAGTGCTGCGTCGACTTCGCAAGAACCAATTCGTGCACTAATGCAGCCTTGGGGGTAACAGCAGCTGGAGCATCCGACCTGCCTGTTCATCTGCCAAAAAAAGAGCAACGCAGACAGCGTTCAAAACCTACGAACCTGAGCGCCTTGGATCGGGAACCTCACACGCTTCGAACCCAGGTTCTCATTGGTCCTTTGGGGGTTAGCCGTTGAATTTTCAGGATTGCTTTGACGCTTCCAAAGACTCGTAACGCCCGAAAGTAAAGATGGGCAAGATGTTTGGGTTCGACAATCTCGGCGAAGTGATTGCTTTTTATGGAATAATCTGAAAAAGCCGAAAGAATCAACTCTTTTCGATCGATAACTGTTTGTAGGAACAACTATCCACGAAGGAAACCTTTCCTATGAACAAACGAATCATTACGACATTTCTTATGTTGGCTGTGGGCATGGTGTCCCTGGCATCTACCGGTTGCTTTACCGCAACTGGACCATCGTTGGGTCTGCTGACGATACCGATCCCGGTGACTCCGTACATGCAGAAAATCCGCGAAGACAAGTACGACATTCACGAGCGATATGCACGAGTACCTATTCTTGGACCTTTGTCCAACGGTGCTCCATCGGTCGCCTTGGATCCTCCAACGGATCATGAAGTCATGGCAGCGTTGGAACGAGCACGCCCGATTCAGGGAGGAATGCCTTTCCTTCATGAAGTTCAACGTAGTAACGTTCGCATCGTAAAAGAAAAAATCGCTGATTACGTTGATGAACCGCGAGTTCTTCCTTTGGTCGGCCCTGTTCAGTTGCACCATGCTCATTACAAGTGCACCGTTTACTTCACCGAACGGAAGATCGTTGGTTACCCAATTCCACACACGATCAACGATGACGAGGAAGTAGAAGTACTGTATATCGATCACAATCACTTGCATCAAGTTGGCGAAGTGGATTACGGTCCAAGCAGTAACTACTAAGTTTGATACACGAAGTTCGTTAGTGGATAACTGAATTGTTCAAATGGCCAACTTTCAACTCGAAGTTGTTCCTGCCATTGGAAAATATCTAAAAACAGCGGTCAGATCGGTCTGACCGCTGTTTTTCATTTCTTGCAACCCAAACCGACATCAAAGAAATTTCAGGCAGCTTGGCGACCCTCAGTACTAGCCACTCGTAAACCGACCGTAGATTCGAATCCAAGAGTATGCCGAACAGCGTAGTGGTCCAACTTGGACGTCTTGAAGTAAACGCGAGAACAAACTTCGCCTAATAAACCCAAACTGAAAAACTGAATACTTGCCAAACCACCGATGGCAGACAGCAGGAACATTGGGTTGCCTGTGATATCAACACCGCCAAACAGTTTCATCGCAACTGCGGCCATCAGACATAAGCCGCTGGCAACTACAGTCCCCAAGCCCACTCCGCCAAACAACTTCATTGGCGAGGCAAAGAATTTAAGCATATACCATACGGTGATCAAATCCAGGAGGACGCGGAAAGTCCGATCGATCCCATACTTTGTCGTTCCATGGACGCGGGCACGATGATTGGTGACTACTTCGCAACACCGTGCACCACGCTGGTGGGCGATGATGGGGATAAAGCGATGCATCTCACCATACAGGTTCAATTCCGAAGCGATATCTCGACGAATTGCCTTTAGCGTACAGCCTAAATCGTGAATTGGAAAACCCGTGGTCTTCGAAATGATCCAGTTCGCAATTTTCGAAGGAAGTTTGCGACTGACCCACGCATCTTTTCGATCTTTACGCCAGCCGTGAATTAGATCGTAACCGTCATCAATCTTGCCTAGCATCATCGGCACATCTGCCGGATCGTTTTGCAAATCGCCATCCAATGTGACCACGACTTCGCCTGTGGCAAAGTCAATTCCCGCTTGCATTGCAGCAGTTTGGCCATAATTACGTCGCAATTCGACTAACTTGATTTTAGAGTCCGATGCTACCATCTGGCGAATGATTTCAATGGACCGATCTTTCGACCCATCATCCACCAGCAAGACTTCGTAGCTTCGGCCGGTCGCATCCATCGTCGACTGGATCTCTTGCTGCAAGCGTAACAGGTTGCCTTCTTCATTATGAATAGGCACAACAATCGAAACGTCCATGTTCCGCGGTTCCTTACTAAACGCTGCTCAACATTCAAAACGACATCAAGTTCAGCACGAATTTGTTCCCTCAGTTTCACAACAACACTCAATCCATTGAGCGATTTATCCTTGAGGTTCTAACCGAAACTGAAATTCCTTGGAAGCTTCATTTGAGTGCTATCACTGAAGAACTTGAGCCTAAACTGGCCTTTTGAGCAAAATTTGGAAAAATTTGGCAAAGTTTATTCCGTATTGTTGGGTTGCCATTTTGCTGCTAATTTCTGCCCTCATGACCACATCAACAGTTACGGACTCATCTGTTTGATTTTTACCTGGAAAATTCATCATGAAAGTTTGAAAATTGAAGCAACTTTGGCATTTACGATTCACCTGGCTGTGCTTATTGATTTTAACAATCTCAATTGGCTCAACAGCAACAACCGTTGGTGCTCAAGATGAGAGCGTTTTCCCTGGTGTTCCTCTGATTTCAAATCTTTACAACAGTGCCACGGGTCCCAGTGTCAGTATGTTCGAAGGTTGGTCAGCCTCTTACGAACTAGGCGTCAATGGCTCCGAAGGTAATGCAAAAAGTTTCAATCTTTCAACGGGTTTTGACTTGGAACGCACGGCCAACCGTCGCCTAAACAAAGTATCGTTCAAGTATGCAAATGCGTCTAACGACAGCATCCTGGTACGAGACTTTGCGCTGCTGCGTGGGCGAAGCGAATACTTGTTCGACGATTCACCTTGGTCATTGTTTACCGAAGGCTTGCTTGAATACGACAGATTTCAAGCGTTTGACTTCCGGATGACGTTTGCCTCGGGTGTTGGCTATCGATTAATTGAAAACGACACCACCTTGCTGAAGAGTCGAGTGGGCCTGGGTACTTCGCGAGAATTTGGCGGACCCAATGATGAATGGAAGCCCGAACTATTGTTGGGAATGGACTTCAAACATCAGCTAAACGACCGACAAAAATTGTACTGCACGGTCGACTACTATCCCAATTGGACGGATTTTGCAGATTTTCGTTTGATCGCTGACGCGGGTTGGGAATTTGTATTGGACGAAGCATCGCACACGAGCCTAAAAATTGGCCTCGTTGACCGCTACGACAGTACGCCAGAAGGTCGCAAGGCCAATGACTTGAACTATTCCGTTCTACTTTTGTGGAAGACCAAGTAATCGATGTCACTGACTTCGGCTTCAGAATTGGGTTCCACAACCCAGCGTCCACTTGCAGTGCGAATGCGGCCGGATTTGGTGTGTTCCAAACAAAATTTTCAGGGTGGCGATTATTGGATCATCAAAGATCCACTGACACTACGATATTATCGCTTTCAAGAGGAAGAATTTTGGCTGCTGCAATCTTTAGACGGAGAACGCAGCGCCGAAGAAATTCAAACTCAGTTCCAAGCGAATTACGCACCTCAAAAAATTTCGATGGGCGAGATTCACCAATTTGTCGGCATGCTTTTTCGCAGCTCACTGATCATTTCCAATGCACCCGATCAAGGACTGCGGCTGTTTCAAAGAAGTCAAAAGCAACAAAGCAGTGAAACTTGGAGCAAGCTGTCCAACATTCTTTCGTATCGATTCCCAGGCTTTGACCCGTCGCGGATTCTCGCTCGCCTAGCTCCTTGGACAAATTGGTGTTTCACCCAAACCGCTTTCCTGTTTTTCTGCGCGTTGGCATTGAGTGCTTTGGGCTTGGCGTTCACGCAATTTGATGAACTACAAAGTCGTTTACCGTCCTTCCAACAGTTTTTTGCCGCCAGAAATTGGCTTTGGCTGGCGGTTGCGTTAGCGTTGACCAAGGTGATACACGAATTTGGACACGGAATTGCTTGCAAACGGTTCGGTGGCGAATGCCATGAAATGGGCGTCATGCTTCTGGTTTTGACCCCGTGTTTGTATTGCAACGTATCTGATGCCTGGACCATTCCCTCCAAGTGGCGGCGGATCACGATTTCCGCCGCGGGTATGTATGTAGAATTGATCTTGGCGTCGATTTCAGTTTGGGTGTGGTGGTTCTCGCAACCAGGAATCATTCACTACCTGGCACTAAATATCATCTTCGTAAGCGGTGTTAGCACACTGTTATTTAACTTGAATCCGCTGCTACGCTACGATGGCTACTACATTCTTTCGGATTTACTGGAAATCCCAAATCTAAGGCAAAAGTCAACCAAACTGCTAGAACGTTCGGCCAGTCAGTGGATCCTTGGCCTGCCAGCGGCACCCGACCCATTCATTCCCAAGCATCACGTTTGGCTATTCATCGTTTACAGTATCGCGGCGTTGTGTTACCGCTGGTTATTGACCTTCACAATTTTTTGGTTCCTGTATCAACTACTGGAACCTTATGGCCTAAAAATCATTGGCCAGTTGTTGGCACTTTTTTCGATTTACGGGCTGATTGTTTCGCCAGTCATGAAAGTCTCAAGGTTCTTATCTATTCCTGGAAGGATTGATGCTGTGAAACCAATTCGACTTGCCATCACCGCCACGATTACCATGGCGGTCGTTGCAGGAATCCTCTTCCTGCGACTACCACACTATGTGGACATGCCGCTCTATCTTCAGCCGGCCAACTTAACCAATGTGTATGTTGAAGTGCCAGGCATTGTAAATGCAACAAACGCAAAGCCGCATCAATACATCTCCCAAGGCCAGACCATCACAGAATTAACCAACCCTGACTTGCAAGAACAAGCACTGGCAGCACAGGGCGATTATCAACAACGCGAAAGAATCCTAGAATCCGTAAAGAACTTGCGTGCCAACGGCGACACCGAAGCCCAGTTTGCAATCCAGACCGCCCAAGTGCAAAAAGAAAATAGCCTGTCGGTGCTAAACGACTATCAAGAACGAATTGAATCGTTACACATCAAAGCACCTATCTCCGGCTGGATTTTACCAGCGGAAAAGCAAAAAGAACCCAGTCCCGACGCCGACCGTTTGCCATCCTTGGTTGGCAACCCACTGGACAAACAAAACCGTCTTTGCACGTTGCCCGAGCAAACATTGGTGTGCCAAATTGCTCCGGACATGACCACATGGGAAGCCCTGATTCTAGTCGATCAAAAGGAAGTGGAATTCACCACAACTGGACAGGTGGCAAAAATTTGGTTAGCACAATTTCCAAGCCGAGTCTTCCACACCACACTGTCCGAAGTCTCTGTTGACCCGACAAAGTTCATCCCTGCCCAGATGGCTTCGCAGAATGCCGGGCCGATCGAAGCATCACCTTCGCTTTCTGGACAGTTCAAGCCAGAGTCCGCAAAATATTTAGTGGTTGCAAAACTAAACGACCCAAACGGTATTTTTGTGAAAGATGCGACAGGCGTTGCCAGAATTCACGTCGGCTACGAAACCGTTGGCAATCGTGTATGGCGATTCCTTTCACACACTTTCAGCTTCAAACTTTGATTCCTATCGAAGGGCCACGATGCCACGAATCGTAGTACAGTCGAAAATGCTCTGCTTCATCCATTGGCGTGTGCCTGCCACCATTTTGACCAGCGACAAAGCAACCTGCAAATCACCCTGCCCTTGTCCAATGCCGCGATCTGCAATCACGGTTGACTCTCGCGTCTGCCGGTTTCCCTAAATTTAGTACTTATTGGTAACCATCAATGCCAGTCCCAACGGGTCGCGGTGATGCAGTTTGGCAGCACTAATCCTTGCCACCGTTAAGCAGAACTAGGTTTCCTGTCTTGAACGTCGCAGCCAGACGTTATCGACTTGCTCCACCATTTCAACCCGACAATTGCACATGGCTTGGTCACAAGCAGCGGATGCCGCCAGTCCCTATACGTTCCGAGCAATAATTTGGGACCCCTGGCCAGTTAAGGGGCACGGCGATTTTAGGTGCACGGCCGTGACTTCAAGCACTTGATCTTTCTGCACTGGGGGAAAAAAATCATCGGCAGCAACCGTCGATGGGAGCTGTAAAAAACATATTCGCCTCAATCTGCGGTTTAAATTGTGCGGAAGGATTCTTCAACCACCCGCGTTTAACGCCAGAACCCGCGCAATTCCAGTACAATTGAGATGAATTCTGACAGTGGCGGCCACTTCGATGCAGACCTATAGTGAGAAACACCGATAAATTGACTAGACGTCCATGTTTTTCCACGGATTCTGGAAGCTTGGGCTACTTAGGCAAAAATGCCTTATTATGATAAAGAGTGGAATTTATTCGGTTGCAAACTTGGGCCTTCTAAGTAGCTTCGAGCAGCTTAGCTAGGCAATTACCGCCCAAGAGATCGACTTTTGGCGGTAGGATTCAGCGCCGTTTTCCGTTTGTCCAAGCGTATGACAATTCAATTTCTTATCCCTTGTGAACATTGGTCGATGTCCATGTTGCGAACGTTTGCACTTATTACCGCCAGTTTGATTGCGTCGGCGGTAACCACCAATGCCGTTTTAGCCCAGGGTTTGCTTTCAAACAAAGGCAATGACCAACGGAAATTGGCGATCGGCGTACTTACTGAGATCGCCCCAAACATTGGCATCAACGAAGGAGTGGTCTACCCTCGGCCGTTTCCGGGACTAACGATTGCCAACTATAAGCCTAATTTTACGCCAGATTCTAAGACTCTCAGGGGGCAAACCTCTGGCGTGGTCCGCTATCGCGACGTTTGGCAGCTAGATTTTGCGTTCAAAGATCTTCGGCACACGGAAGTAAGCCTGCCTCTACCAGGGGGGAAAAGTCAAATCGCAGAAGTGTGGTACTTGATTTACCGAGTTCGGAACTTGGACAAGCATCTGTCTTTTCCTAAGGATCCAGAAACCGGCGAGACCACCGCGAATTCCCAAACGCCGCTGGCTCAGTTGGATGAAAACACGCTTCCAGGACGCTTTTTCCCCTCGCTTTTGCTAGAAGGGTGGGTTGAGGACGCTGGAGGAAATTATTCGTTGAAGGCCTACCGCGACAGTATCCTGCCTGCCGCCGTCGAGCAAATCGCGGCCGAAGAACGCTTGGTGGGTCGTTTGAACGACGGATTTTCAATCGCAAAACAGAACCTGCCGACTGCGACATCGCAGTCTGAGGGTGTTTGGGGCGTTGCGACTTGGATTGATCTAGATCCTAGAATCAACTTTGCAACCATTTCAGTACAAGGCCTGTCGAACGCATTCCGTTCCGATCAAGACGGCGCTGCTGACGACAACAAGCACAGGGTCAAGACGTTACAGTTGAATTTCTGGCGACCCGGAGATTCAACCGTCTCGGGTGACAACTTCAAATTGGGAATTCCTTACGACGAAGAGGTCAAACGTCAAGTTAGCCTGCTGAAGCGTTACCGGTTGCCGGGCCCAGATTTAGTGATCGAACGAATTAACAGCGACACCGGGGCTCCAATTGAAATGGGCCGAGTTTCGGCCGAATATGACCTGGAAACGCTTAAATCAAGTTTGATTGGCCAATTAGATGGGCAGCAAACGCCTGAGCAGATCGCCCAATTCCTGGCTACTTTTGGATATACCGACGATCAAGGGCTGAATGTTTCCGTCGCCACGGCAGGGAAACGCTGGACTCTAGAAGATTCTAGCGGAAACCAGTTTATTGTTGTCACCCGACCCATCACTTGGAAAGTCAACGACGAGAAAATCGACTTCGTCGGACCTCTTGATTCTTTCTGGGATTTTCGCTACATATATTAACCAATCGGGAGCCAAGGTAACGGAAACGTTTCTTAATTTCCGTTCGCCAAATTGGCTCTCCAAGTACGGGGCTGGCTCTCCAAGTACGGGGCTGGCTCTCCAAGTACGGGGCTGGATTGGTTTTAGATTTTTGGACGCGGTTCGTGAAATCGGATGCCCAGCCTTGAGATTTCCGGCAATCCGAACCCCTGAATCCTAAATCGGTTGGCAGTAGCCCCGGTGCGGTTTTGGGTGCGGTGTTTTGGGTGCGGTGTTTTGGGTGCGGTGTTTTGGGTGCGGTGTTTTGGGTGCGGTGTTTTGGGTGCGGTGAACAGCCAAGTTCAATTGGATTTGCCAAACAAAGTAGCCAGTACCCGAAATTTAAGACGCAGAAGTTAACGACATAAATCACAAATTAAATAGTTTGTACCGACAGATAAAGGTTTGATCAAATGGCACATAAGAAGGGCCAAGGCTCGACTCGTAACGGTCGCGATTCCAACGGACAACGACGTGGCGTAAAGCGTTTTGGAGGTGAAGCAGTGACTGCTGGCAGCATCATCGTTCGCCAAGTAGGTAATTCGTTTCACCCAGGCAAGGGTGTTGGACAAGGCAAGGATTACACGCTGTTCGCACTGGTTGATGGAAAAGTGAAATTCGACCGAGAAGGTCGTCGCGTCAATGTATTCGCTGAAGTCAACTAGTTTCCGGTAAATTACCGGAGCGGTCTAGTTAACGCTCAACTAGTTAACGCTCAACTAGTTAGCGCTCAACTAGTTAGCGCTCAGTGGAATACGTCGCCAATATTGAATTAGTAGAGATCATGAAAAAGCCCACCGAAATTTCGGTGGGCTTTTTTCGTGTGCAGACACTTATTTGCCAGAGCTTGCGGGGTTGCTAGAACTTGCGGAAAACTTACCTCGATCGTAGCTTCCAAATAGTAGCTTCCAAATCGACCAATACGGTCGGAAATTTATTAGGATGCTTGCTAGCCATGGTTCACTAATAAACCAACCAGACGGCCTTTTCTAAGCAAGGCCATCTGGATCGGCTTAAGCATCTTCTGATCGGCAATTTACCGCGGCAAAAATCAAAACCTGCGAACTAAACCTAACATCCCGTTCGCGAAACAATTAGTAACGGCGACGCCCACCATTCCCGCCGCTAGGTCGGGGTGGTGAATCTGGCCGGTTATCATATTGCTGCTGTGGCCCTGAATCGAATCGATCACCTTGCCCTTCATCTGAGGCCGGCCGACTGCGACTTCCTGGGTTTCTCGCCGGAGGTGCCTCCCGTTTCGGGCGAGACGAATACGAACCCGCTTCCTCTTGCTGCCGACTGGAGGGCTGGCTCTTACGCCGACCGCCGGTTGAACCACGGCGATTCCCCAGGTTCAGATCAACAATGAAGTCGACTGTTTTCCGCCAAGTCGGAACCACTCGCCTTCGCGGTGCCGCAACCGCTCCGTCAGCGTCTTCGCTTTTGGGAGGTCGGCGTTGCCCACCGCCTCGTGATCGCTCGGAAGCACTCGGACTTTCGTCACTTCCTTCATCCTCTGGACCCACCTGATACGGATTAAACGACTGTTGGCTTTCTTCGCCTGCAAACTCTTCGGAACCCTGGCTCGAACTTCGCCGGCGTCGACGCGGTGGTTCCCGATCATCTTCCCATGCAACATCGACAACCTGGTTTCGGCTACTATGTCCTGGGCCACGCCTGGTCGCTGGACGTTTTTCCTGAGCAGAGCTTGGGTGCACGTCTGAACGAGAATCCACATTTTGGACATCGTCATTGACGGGTCGGCGCCCTTGTGACGCCGCGGTGCGTGCTGGGGGCCGCTCTTCTCGTCCATCACGATCATCGCCACTTGATGGCCTATTTTGCGGCTGACCACCACTTCTTCCTCGCCCTCGCCCATCTTCAGCAAAGTCTGCTGAGGGCTTCTCAACCGAGCGTCCACGTCCACGAGGCCCACCAGAATCTTCAACGGGCTTTCGTTCAGCTTGCCTTGCAGGTTCAGCTTGTCTGGAAGGTTCAGCTTGTCTGGAAGGCTCAGGGCGCCTTGCAGGTTCGGCTTGTCTTGCAGGTTCGGCTTGTCTTGCAGGTTCGGCTTGTCTGGCAGGTTCAGAGCGTCTTGCAGGTCCAGGGCGTCTTGCAGAGCGACCTGGAGCATCGGACTTTGTTAAAGGCTCGGTTGGACCCGACCACAAATCGGAAATATCATCGCCATCTAAATCGACAACGTCAAACTCGATTTGGTTATCGTCTGCCTCCCCTTCAAAATCATCTTCGACAGGCACTGGCTTACTGCGTCCAGCGTCAACTTTGGGGGCAACCTCCATTTTTTTGTCGCGTCGGGAAGAATCAGTCCTTGCTGAATCACGTCCGCCCGACCTACCCGCTCCACGCCGACTGGAAGAGGATTCCCTGGCGGCTTCCTCTCGTTCCTGCGACTCAGGCTCGGACTGTTGCCGGGAATCATCTTCGGCAATGGCTCGCCGCCCTGATTCGAATAAATCGTCCAGTGGATTGTTGTCTCGGCCATTGGCGGGTTTCTTTTGAAAAATCCCAAAACCGAATGCGTCCGATGGAATCTCATCGATCCCATTTTCCGAGGCGTCTGCTTCAAAAGACTCCGAATCAAGCTCTGCTTCGGAAAACTCAGGTTCATCAACGTTCATAGGTTCAGCCAAGTGATCAACCTGGGCCTCTGCTTCAAGTTCAACCCGTTGAGCCTCAACCGATTCGGCCTCAGCCTCAGCTTTTGCCTTTGCTCGGCTGGCGCGAGCTTTTCCACTGATACCAAGAGTATCAATCAGGCTATCCCAATGGGAACGAATGGCCTGCCCCACCGTTCGTGATTCGTTTTGCTTCGCGTTGTCTTCGCTAGAAACCGCCTCCACAGCCGCAGGCATGACCGCTTTGACAGGCGCAACATCCTTGCTTTTTGGGGCAGTTCGCACCGTTTCCGAGGCAGCAATCTTCGTCGCAGCCGCAGAGACCGGCGATTCTGATCGAATCGGGCTCTCTACCGTCTCTTTTTTCGCATCAACGACTTCCGTGGTTTCAACGGTTTTATGCACCGCCTTGGCTCCGAACCCAGCAAACAAATCTTCATCCACCGAATCGGACGGCTGAACTTCAACCGGAGATTCTGGGACTGCCGGCGGCAGCTTGGCCAAATATTCCTGTTCCTCCTGCTCGGTCCACTTCACTTCGGTCTCAAGTTCTGGGGCATCTGAACCAAAAAAACTGGCGACATCTTGTGGTATTGCCGCTCCGAATGGCTTTGCCATACCACCCCATGGATTTTCTTTTTTTTCCGTCATATCTACTAAGTACTCTCAATCTATTTGACTGGGTTCTTTCCAAACCCAATAGTGCTTATTTTGCTTTAGCTTGACTTCGATCAAGTCACAAACCTTGCCAGCACGCTTGCCCACCAAACATTTCAACCATTGGTGGAACGGCTTTTCGCCACCCCGATAAATCACTAACCTTATTTCTTCAACAAGACGAACGAAATCGGATGCCTGGGCTACCCCCACCAAGCTTCACGCCTTCCATACTTCACGCCTTCCATACTTCACGCCTTCCATACTTCACGCCTTCCATACTTCACGCCTTCCATACTTCACAACAAAGCACCGGTTGCTAGTACAGCCACTTTAGAACAATCGTTCGAAGTCCCGATTCAAAACACTTCCAGACGTATTTCGTCGTATTTTGAAGTATTTTTTTCACGTAAACATCGTTTTTGGCTATCGTCAAACCAAGCTAATTAACAATTGGACACGTGCCCCATTTACGCAACGCCCACTTCCGAGGGCAAATGTCGAGTGAAATGACCGGTCTCTGAATCAGACGCCTGCTGCCCAACTTCCTTCGCCAAGCGGGTGTAAGCCGCCTTTTTCACCAGGTTGAAATCGATTAAATGGTCAAGATTGACAAGAATCAGTCGCTGGCAAGGACTAATTCCGATATCAACTAACCTTTAGAGTCCTTCAATACGTAGTTTGCACCCGCTCAAATTCTAGCCATCATTCACCCGGGGGGCAAAGGCAACTACTATGGAAACGAAACAAATTACTGCCGTTTCGCAAATAACCACCGTCACATCGATTCGTTTTGTCGAGGTTCCCTTATGGCGATTAAAAAAATACTCGCGGAAGTCCTAAAAGTAGAAGTCTCAGAAAATCTCGCCGCTGATCCAACTCAATTGCTTGGCATTTCTAAATCAGAGGCAGACAAGGCGTCTATTGAAACGGCCGTTCGAAAACGAATGGCAATGCTCAATCAGGCAAAAACGCGATTCGATCACGGCGACCTCCAGGCTGTTGCTGCGCTCATCAGTCGGGCCGCCGACACCCTCCTGAAAGATCCGAGCCTGAAAGATCCGAGCCTGAAAGATCCGAGCCTGAAAGATCCGAGCCTGAAAGATCCGAGCCTGAAAGATCCGAGCCTGAAAGATCCGAGCCTAAAAGATCCGAGCCTAAAAGATCCGAGCCTAAAAGACCCCGGAATTGGGCAGATCCCCATTGATGCGCCGCCCCCTTCGTCCAGTGGCAAGCAATCGCCCGACACGCACAGTTCACCTACTCGGCTGACCGCGAAGCCAATTGCCAAGCCGCTGATCGCTAAAACTCTCCCTGAACAACCAGCAAAAAACCAACCCAACACGAGCTACAAGCGAGATGCGGTGGATTCGGGCTTGAAGATTGCCTCAAGTAAATCGACTTTTAGTCGGCGACACAAGCGGGCAAGTTCGTGGGGCCCGTTGATTCTGATATCGCTTGCCCTCTGCGTTGGGGCCGCAGGTATCGGCTACTACTATTCCCCCACCACCACCTCAAGCTCCCAAACCGCTCTGTCTTTGAAAAACGGAGACCCGACAGTCACGGCCGACAACAGCAAACCCGCTGAAGAGAACCTCGCCCCATCAGCGTCAAACACCCTCCTGACTGAATTGAACAATCTCGATGCGGTCGAACCAAATGCCGCTTCATCGACTTCACCAAATCTAGATTCTGACCAGCAGCCAACCCCAGACATCGATACAACCGCGATCAAGGATTCCAACGACCATTTGCCTGCAAGTGATCCAAAACAGGATCCCACCCAAGGCAATCCGTCACATTCATTTCCACCGTCTATGGACGACCAAGATCCGAATGCGCCTAACCCATCGCCAACGGAAAACCCTTCGGATGATCCATCAGTCACACCAACGCAGTTGTCACCAGAATTGCAAGTTCTGGCCTTGCGACATCTCGATTTGGCAATCGAGTACTTAGTTGCTAACGATCAAGTCAACTTTGAATTGGAATTGAAAAAAGCAAACCTTATCGGCAGTAGTTCAGAGAATTTGAAACCTGCCTTTGACGTTACCAATCTATTGGCCAAGACCATTCGCGAAACTAGAGCCACCATCGTAGAACGCCTGGACCTTTTAAATACCATTGGCGATTTCCAATTTAACGACACCTACATTAGTGTAATTCAAGCCAAGCCCGATGGCATTGTGTTAAGAACCGCTGGGCAACGCAAACAATATTCGAAAGACGATTTGCCAATCTCTATCGCGATTGGCATGCTGGGCTCAACGACGTCCACGATTGGGTTTGACGATGCGGCACGAAATGCAATCGTCCGGGCGATGTATACCCGCAAGCGATTGCCCACTCCCAAATTGACACTCGAATTCTTACAGATCGCCAAAGAAACTGCCGGCGAGAAACAAGACTATTCTCAGGCGGACCTGGATGCCATTAGCGATTACGTTCAGGCCACTGGAAACCTGGACTGCATGATCGGCCCCACAAAACAGATTAACTTGCCAGATTTGGCAGACAGTTTCACGAAACATTGGGCGATTTATTCAGCCCGAGTAAAATCAGATAAACAGTGGACGAAATGGACGCGGGCATCTCTCGAACAACGCCCGGAAATTCGATTGGAAATTTGGAACGATCTGAATGAAACAGAACCTTCCTTGGTGGCTTCAAAACTGATTCTGGAATTGCAAATCGCGGCCACTTCGGGCGACTTTTCTGCCACACTGCAGTGGATACGCACCCTTGACCGCTGGCTGCCGCTAGCCGATTCCAAAATCCTCTGGGACCAATTATCGCGATGGTTAGTACAGTCCACGCCAAATGAAAACACTCTCGTGTCGTGGCTAACGGCCTTGCAAGCCCAGAGGCAAGCCACGGTTTTAACGGAAGAATGTCGCGACGGCATCAGGCAACTGGGCCGACAATTGGCGACCAAAATTTCGACTGCCCAAACCAGGCGATCTTGGCTAGCCGAATTTTCTAAATGAACAAATTCGCAAGGGATTGACGACTGGGTCATTCAGCCCTAGCAAGTTGATACCCTTGACCGATTATACGAAAAAAACACGCGGCAACTTGCTGCGTGCTTTTATTTCGAATATCAATAGTCAATAAAAATTGCGTCTAAATTAGCTCTTTTGAGAAATGGTCTTTTTCCAGTTGACCAAGAACATCGAACTTCCAATCGCGCTACACAATCCAAGTAGACTCATCATCGTGAAGACCCCCTCGGAAAGCACAAAGGCACCTGAGGCCAGCAGGGCGGTTACGCCACCCAGACTCATTCGAAACTTTGCGTCCATTCCACGTTGTTTATGGACACTATCTTGAATTGCTTTACGAGCCGAATGCACCGCCAACTCTCGCATCGCAGCAATACTGTCTTTCGCTTCGGGCGCCTTCTTCTGGGGTAGGTACTCGGCGTAATCCAATAGCTGGGGCTGTATCGCTACTAGCTCTTCAGGCTCGCCTTGCGCCTCTGACTGAACATCGTCTTTCCCAGCTGGTGTTGGCTTTCCCGCTTCATTTTTCACTTCTGGCTTGCCCAACGCAGCGGCCTTGTTTTCGTGCTTTTCGCAGCGTCCCAATAACGAGCTTATATAGTCGTCAACAATTCCGTCATCGTTATTAGCATCCGACAGCGCCCTTGCGGTAGCCTCGGCGATTTGAAGTGCCCGAACTTCGGTGGGCATTCGTGCACTCTTCTTTTGAGGCAGCGGAGTTGATGCAATAGCCGAAGCAATAGACATCGGTGCTACATCGCCGGCAAGTTTGCTTCCTGCCGATGGCATAGGCTTATCACTTGGATCCTGAAAGTCATCCAAATTAAACGACAACTCGCCTTGCATTCTTGCAAGCAACTGGGCAACACTTTCGTTTTTGGAATGATCTTCCATCGTATTGATCTTTCTTACGCTTAGGTCAAAGACTATCTGCATGAACCATAGAATATAATTAATGACTGTACGGCGAACTTGATGAAGATTCGAAAGAAGATCCAAAAACGGGAGCCATCTTTGCGACACTTCCGACCTGATTTGAATTTTCCTCGCCCGAAGGTCTTCCAACTCGTTGATTCCAGAAGAATGTTGATGTATTTAACGTCTCAGCAAACTTTTGAATTTGATCCAACAACCCCTGCTCGTCGCCCATCGAGACATCCTCTGCTTCGGCGACAGAAGAAGCCGCAGGGAAAATTGCTTTCCCTCTCTTGCCATCGTGATCCGTCGCAATGCTTCTATAGCGATCGATCGACTGCAGTTTTCTAACCTGGGAAACTCCCTTCTCCACTTGCGATTGTTTGGACTGATCTAACCTGCCAATCTGGATTGGACCGCTTAGGTCAATTCCCATGGCAGCGATGCTTTGGGAGCCAGCTTCCATTCCACTTTCATTAGTTTGGTTTCCCGTAGGCAAAGCCACAGCGGCGATTGAGCCAACCGCGACCTTCTCCCCGACAGTTTCGCATGCTTCCTGGCAGGTTTGTAAAATCGCATCCAGCATCACTGAATCGTCGGCCGACAAGAGATCTGCTTTCACTTGGGCTGCCAGAGCGAGTGAATCTATTCCTCGATTGTTTAAGTCAAGGACCTTATACGGGGACGCTTTTGCCGCCTGACTTGTTTCGAACTTGCCCGTTTCGAACTTACTTGTCTCTGGTACTCGCGGTTGTATCAGTGGCGTCACTTGTGTAGACGATTGAATCGTCTTACCGACTGTGGAATCTGATTCGTTGTCTTGTAGTTTCTGATAAATACTTACGGGCTTCTCAACTTGTACAGGCGTCTCTGTTTTCTCTTTGCCAGCCGCCAGTTCGGGCTTGGCAGTGGACTGTGAAAAGTCAAAAGAAGAACCCGGCAACCCCACCAAAATTTGTTCACTGGAATCTTCAAATTGACTATCTACCGTGTCAGACGATTCCGGCGAATCTGATTCACTGGCCGTTCGCTGAGTGCCTGTTCGCTGAGTGCCGGGCACCTTACTGTCATCCCGTGACGAAAACCGTTCTGACTTTTCAGATGTACCCGGGTTCGCCAAGGTGAATGCGGCAGAAAACTGGCATAGTTGCCGCAATTGTTCTTGGACAATGCAATGGTGCAGTTGCTGCTCTTCGAGCAGCATCTGCAATAAATCAACTATTGCTTCTTTCGTTGAATCAGCCATCATTTTGTTCAATTAATTCCTTAGACTCATAGTATCGTCCATCTGTCTCGGCCAGATCGTGCTTGCAGGAGATGGCATTTCAAGCCAATAACTTCCACTTCTGGGTATAGGTCACAGGTTGACCAGAGTCAAGGAAAACACGGAACAAACAAAGAATCTACTGAGCACTTGTTACAAATTTTTTGACTAAGAATTGCCTACTTCTTGGGAACTTAAGTACGGGACCTGGCTTCCCATAGGTTGCGATTGCACTCGGGCAATCCAAAGCGTTTTCCGGTGAAAGCATTTGCGACTCCACGGTTGTTTGCAAAACGTTCGGGTTATACCAACTTTAACAATCAAATAGCGTTTTAGCGTATTGTTTTTGACTTCGGGGGAGTTCGATTCCATGCATGCTTCAAAGCGCACTATAGTTCCGTAAATTCAGGAGTTCTGTTCCTCACACTAGATCAAATTTTCCACAGCATCAAAATTTCCACCGTCCAATGGTTCCGATCCAATCGTCGGCTCTTGGCAGCTGGACGACCATAAAGGAATTCAGAAATGAATCGAAAACAATCCTTAGATCAGTTTCGTGAAGCTTTGATGCTTCGCCAAGAGGCGCTACTTTGTGCTCTCAATGGTGATCTGACAATGCTTCAAGAGATGCGGAAGTGCGGTTGCGATGTCGTCGATTTTGCCAGCGATTCTGCGGCAGAAGAACTTAGTTCACAGTTAGCGGAAGTAGAAAGTCGCGAACTTGTCAGCATTGCAAGTGCTCTGAAGAAACTAAAGGACAACAAATACGGCCTGTGCGAAGAATGCGAGAAGTATATTCCTTTGACGCGACTTCAAGCACTTCCTTACGCTTCGCTGTGCATCAATTGCCAACGCATCCTGGAAGAAGAAGAGGAGATGGGCACAGGTTCTTGGCCCATCGTTGACACGCCTGGAATGTTGGAAATCGGTGACGCGGATCCGGTGTAAGCAAAGCACCGCTGAAGCAGATGACACCTATCAAAAAAGCGTTCGCCTCACACCGGAAGCGAACGCTTTTTATTTTCCCAACCGTAAACAACCAAAGTGCAATTCGCGGGACTCGCACAAGGACGGTCTTTACCACGTTACTTGTTGCTGCTCACTTGGTACTGCCGCGATTGTTGTTACCCAGATCACGTATGCCTTTACTTCTTCACAGCAGTGATTGGAAAGTTGCCCGTTTGCCCGGCAACTTCGAATGTCGCGGTTCCTGTTAATTGCTTGTCATTGACGGCGCAATCATACTGCAAATCCACGTCCCCTCCCTGATACGGCACGCTGAAATCAGCTGAAAAACCTGCCGGCGTAATTGCGATCACGTCAACCGCTCGTTCGCCGTCTTGTCCACTTACCATGCCTTGCAACTTACCACCGTCAAGTGTGACGGTTAGGTCATGTTGAACCTCATTGCCGTCTGGTGTCGCAAACTTAAATGTCCAAGTTCCCAAAACCGCTTCGGCCCTCAGCGGCACCTTTGCATCTTTCCAGCTATCGGTTCTAAACGGGCTAGCCGGAAGCTTGGTACTTCCCACAAGATTCGGCTCGGATCGTCCATCAAAAGCGTAACGAACCGCTACAGGTGCAGCAACTGATTCGTTCCAAACGACCAGCTTGTCACCTTCAATTTTTGACATCGCATTGAAAAATTGTTTGTCAGCGCCGGCGATCAATAGATCGGAAACCGCACTTCCATCGCTGGTTGCCAATCCTGCACCAAATTGGAAACTGATTTCCATCTTGTTTCCGCTTGTTTTTGCCGCTTCATAAATCGGGCCGCTGTAGACCAATTCTTTTTTACCGTAGTCTTTCAAAGCCCACAGAGCCAATCGTTTGCCGACGTCCTGCTTATTCCTGGGGTGAATATCTTTCACATTGCCAATATCCACGGTTATTGCCATGCCTGTATTTGGCATCTTCAGCACCGCGGTTTGCGCTTCCCAAATCTCTGCCAAGCGGGTTTCGTCGCCACCGTATCGGTAGGGGGCCAACTGAACGAAGTAAAAGGGCATCTCTGGCTGATTCCACACTTTGCGCCACCCAGAAATCAGCGCCTCCATCTTGTCACGGTACAACATGCCTTCACCATTGTTGGATTCGCCTTGATACCAGATCGCGCCTTTGATGGGCATCTTGATCATGGGATGGATCATACTGTTGTAAAGCGCTAACGGTGTTTGATGGTTGATCGCACCGTTTTCATTCTTACTCGGAAAATTGTCCAGATTATCCGAGATCGACGCCAACGCGGCCACGCTCTTAAAGCCAACTGGCGGAGTCCATGGTTCGATCCTGGTGCCACCCCAATTAGTTCCTACCAGTCCGATTGGAACATTCAACTCTGCTTGCAACTGTCGACCAAAGTAATAGCCAACCGCTGTAAAACTGCCTGCGGTTTGAGGCGAACAGACTTCCCAATTGCCCGACTTCCAGTCGCTCTGCGGCGAGTCGGCGGGAATTCGATCCACCTTGATGTGTCGGATGTTTGGATGATTCGCGTTCGCGATTTCCTGTTTCGCATCATTGGACGCTTGAACCGGCCATTCCATGTTGGATTGCCCCGAACATACCCAAACATCACCCATTAGGATGTCGTCCAAAACCACTTCACTGGAGCCAGAAACTTTCATTTCAAAAGGGCCGCCGGCCTTCATCGCAGGCAATGTAACCATCCAGCTACCTTCATCATCTGCAGTAGCCTTGACCGTTGTTTCGCCGAACGATACGGTCACTTGAGTTCCGGCAGCGTCCCAGCCCCAGACGTTGATTGGCATCTCTCGCTGAAGAACCATGTGCGACGAAAAGCACTTAGGCAACTTCACATCCGCATTACAATACACTGCCGGATTTAGCAGGAAACAAAAACACAACAACAAGCCAAAATGCCGAAGTTTCCGCAACGGGAACACAGAAAATTCTTGCTGCAATAAACCAAAACACGTCACGTACGGTCTCCAAAATAAGAGGGGTAGGTAGAATTCAAAACGAAGCTCGCAAGCTTTCACTCCATCGGTGATGTCAGACCTGCCCGACATCACTACTTCATTTTGACGGCGAGACTGCCCAGCCATGAATTTACCCTCGCGATCAGCAGATTGCAAACCAAAGCAGTGATAGTACTAAAGAAAGTGCGAAGGTCCCCAGTCCCATTCTTTGGGAAACCTGGCAGAAAACACACTGCTTGTTAGCTTTCTGGCGAGAAAACTGGATGATACAGCTGCTTCAATCGCCACCCCAACCAAGATCTTTAACTGACCCGATCACGGGACTTCCTACATGGAAACGTTGCCCTCAGCGAGTCACAACGTTTCGCCTTAGGCGGCGACCAGTATTGGTCCAATCAATGGCGAGTCAGAATTTGTGTGCCCACTGTGTCTGCACCTTGTTGTGGTTACCCAAAAGAAACAGGTGGCACAGGCGCATAAAAAAACCAAGCACCCGAAAGGAAGCTTGGCTTCTTGCAGAAAGCCACATGCAATTCTTAAGAAACTTAACGTAGCAAAGAAAGAACATTCTGTGGATTTTGATTTGCGATCGAGAGCACCTGAGTACCCGAACTAACCAAAACTTGAGCACGCGTCAAATTCGCACTTTCGGCGGCGAAGTCAGCGTCACGAATCGAGCTTTCGGCATCAGCCAAGTTCGACTGAAGATCGCTTAGCGACGCGATGTTGGTATCGAGCGTCGTTTTTTGGAACGCACCCAATCGCCCGCGAAGTTCAGCCACTTTTGTGATCGTTTCATCAACAACTTTCGCGGCTTCGGTTGAATTGTTCCTCAGTGACTTATCGCCACCGGCTTTCAATTCGTAAAGTCGTCCCGATGCTCCCCCTAAACTTCCGGTGCTTAGGCTTTTGATGCCGATACGAGCCTGTTGGTTGCTAACAACCTCCGGCCCCAATTGGAAGGTTGCTCCGCCACCCTCAATCGTGAATGCAACAGCATTACTGGTCCCTTCATCAACCGTCACCGATAAGTCCAAGGTCGACGTGTTGATCGATAAAGTATTTCCCTTGCCGTTGGCCTGAACTCCGTTGACGGTTGCGACAATGTCTGCACCTGTATCACGAACTGCCGAAAGGTTTGCACCGAAGGTACCGGACGCACCCTCACTGATGACTTCAACATCGACAAAAGCGTCAGAACCATAGGCGGAGGAATCCAGTTCCAGAACGCCATTGTTATTCGTCGCTGCCACACCGGTCGCGTCAGAAACTAAGTTGATCGCATTGGTAACATCGTCGACAGACGCCCCTGCTTGAAAGTTAAACACTTCCGCCCCTTCTCGACCCGCAACCTTGACCACCAAATCATCACTCAGAGCGCTATTTGTAAAACCATTGGCAGCCACACTTAGGCTGGCAGTTTCAGCCGCATTGGCGATGGAAATGGAAACATCTAACGAACCCGCCGATCCTAAATTCGCCTGTTCAACTGACAAATCTGTCACGGTATCAAGGCCCGCACCGTTGGCACCTGCGGTGACCTGGAAATCCAAACTACCGTCCAAGATCGCTTTCCCCTGGAAGGTGGTGGTCTGAGCGATGCGGTCGATCGCCTCCAATGAAGAGTCAACTTGCAACTGGTTCGCTGAAATTTGTTCTTCACTCAGTGCACCCGAGTTGGCGGCTTCAGTCACCAAGCCACGAATGTCATTCAATAAATTCGAAACCTGAGACAACGCGCTGTCGGCGGTTGCAAGCACTTGCGACGCGCGTTCGCTATTTTTAATCGATTTGCCTACTGCAGTAATGTCTTTCCGCAGAGTTTCGCTGGCAATCAATCCAGCGGGGTCATCTTTGCCCGAATTGATTCGCAAGCCCGTGCTTAATCGAGTCAGCGAAGTTTGTAATTGCGAGTTGGATTTCGACAAGTTCTTTTGTGCAACAAGTGAACTTACGTTCGTGTTAATTCGACTCATGGTCGTTTACCTTTGGGGCTTTAAATTTGGCGACTCAGTGGAAACCAAAACTGCGGTAACAGCGGTCAACTATTAGGCAGCGAGATGACGCTTGATCAACCAGTGAAACCCCGAAAACATTTCGGCGTGGTGATCGCGACATAATACCGATTGGTTCAAACGGCAATGGAAAACTGTAAGATGCCGTTAGAGTGACTTCACACTGCTTGGTGAAAATCTACCGAAAATGAGGTTAAGGAAAAATTTGCTATCGTTACAAACATTCTAGCTGATCCAACCCAAACGGCTTGCCATAACTTCGCCTAAGAACGACCGCACAATCGCTGCAATCACTAGGAAACTAAGAGTTATGCCCCGATTAACCAAGACGGACAAGCGACTTGCGCCGCTGGCTTTGTAAATTTACCAAAAGAAGTTAGTCCCCACGGCCCTATTCAACGGACAGTGACAATCAAATCAGAACCAAAAAAACATCTAGACATTAGGTCAACTACTGGCACTGCGGTAACTAGAAAGTGCCTTTTGGAAAACCCAACGGGACGCGGCCAATGAAACCAACGCCATGACAAACGCCAAGATGGCATAAACCACGGTTGCGGCATGCGAATCTGGCCGCACCGGTTGTGCCAAGATCCTGGCTGGCACATTCACGACAAGTAAGATTGGGACCACAAACGTAAAAGCGCCCCATAACATCCAGCCCCAAACACCTTGTTGATAAATCTCCATCGGTTGCCGGTAAAAATTGGTGATGTAAAACCAAAAAGTATAGAGCGTCTGATTTCTTCCCAACCAGATACTGGTCGATGCCAACGCGATCATGACGCTGTACAAAATGACCAAACCACAGCAAACAAACAGAACGTACAGCAAGACTGACGACACCGTCACTGTTAGTGGGTTTTCGAAATCTCGCGTCAGCCCGACCAAGGCATAAATCACCAGCGCTATCCCGACGACCAAATTTGACAAATTGGACCAAGCCATCTTGGGAAATGAAACCAAAAATTGAGTGTCGATTGGTTTCAAAAGCGCAAAATCTAAGTTTCCAGTGCGAATTAATTCGCTGAACTCTTGCGCATTGGGCATCACAAAAGACTGGATCAAACTGGTGATAATCCAGGTCGTGCCCAAAAAGACAAAAAATTCATTTTCGCCCCAACCTGTATTGCGACCGATTGAACTGGTGTGTGAAAAAATGATCTTGAAGAAACCAAGATTCATCAACGTCCAGGCAACTGAAGAAATACACTCAAGCCAAAAGTTGGCCCGAAACGACATCGCCCTCACCAATGAGTTCCGAACGAAGGTCGCAAATACTCTTGAATACGATGGGCTAAACGATTCACGTTTGGTCACAGTTTCACTCATGTTCTCAACCCTCCACCAATTTTGACCCAATCGATCATCATGTCAGCATTGTCTTTGTGCTGAAGAACTTAGATACAGCGTTTAATAACCGACGCTTTTCCAATCCAGAAAAAACATCGCCGGCAAAGTGCGGGCTCCCAATGAACTCTTCAAACAAACAACCCAATACAACCTGTTCCCATCTAACCACCGTAGCCACCGTACCGAACTAAGCCACGATTCCACAATACTCGACTGAGCACGATAAAGAACAATATCCAAACGTACTGAATGACCAATCCTTGAACCATTGGCCAGCCTTGTATTTTCCCCAGGGCAACCGCCGACGGGAAATACGCCAAGTACTGAAGTGGCAACAGACCCACGATCCAGTCGAAAGGGGCGGGTAGCAGGTCCAAAGGAAACATATGCCCTGAAAGAAAAAAGCTAAGCAACATATAGATAAACGCCAAGCTGGTGACCTCCAAGAACCAGAACGACGCAAGTCCCAAGCAGGCTTCCAAAAAGAAGCCTAGCAAAAAAGCGCCTGCCAACGATGCCACCAACGCCAAGAACTGATAGACCGAAGGGAAACCCGCATCAAAAAACGATCGGCACAGGAAAAACACTAATGCAAATGGCAGAAATGCAATGACGTAATACACCAACTTATGGGCGATCCGCTGAAGCAGCAAACAGCCCAACATATCCACAGGCTGGATCAAAAACTTCTTGACCTCACCCGTTTGAACACTGGAAGCAATTCCCGAAGTCAAGCCAGGCATACTGGAAAACGCTCGAGTCAGCATGACTAGCAACAAATAGGCAACCATGTCATGAAGTGAATAGCCCTGGATTGTGATGGTATCGATGTTTTCCGTGCCCTGCCCCGACTTACCGCCAGCTACTGCATCAAAAATTGCCCACCATAAAAATATCTGAGTAATAATGGGTAAGAATCGCATTAAGGTGCCAAACGCGAAATCACCTCGGTAAACCAATCGCTCTTCCAGCGAAACCTGAAATAGTGACCACCAAAAACGACTTCTGACTAGAACTTGATTCATCTCGACCGCCTTCCTTGATTAATTGCCTGCAAACAAGAGGGCAATGATGTCTTCCAACGGAGGATCTGCGACGGACACATCTTCGACAGGATAAGAGTTCAAAATTTCTGCCAAAGACGGTGTCACTTGCGCCTTTGGGATCTTGATTCGAATTTTTGGTGGTTGAATTTCTAAGATCTCCCCAAAGCGTCGCATTTCTCCCAATCGAGTCGCATCTGAAAAACGCAGGGAAACAATTTTCGACTGATGAAATTTATCAATAATCTGAGCCAGCGACCCATCAAACTGAATTCGGCCTTCATTGATAATCACGACGCGCTTACAAAGTGCCTCAATGTCCTTCATGTAGTGACTGGTCAGCAGAATCGTAATATCCTGCTCCTGTTGATAATGCTTTAGAAATTGCTGAATGTTGTGCTGTGCTACCACATCCAACCCAATGGTGGGTTCATCCAAAAACAGAACATCTGGCTTATGCAGCAACGCCGCCGTCAACTCCATTTTCATTCGTTCACCCAGAGATAACTCACGAACAGGCTGCTTCAAAAGGTGGTTCAAATTCAGCAAACTTGTCAACTCGTCTTGAGTCGCTTGAAATTGCTTGTCTGGAATCTGATAAATATGTTGATGCAAGCGAAAGGATTCCAACGCAGGCAAATCCCACCACAGTTGGTTCTTCTGCCCCATGACCAAGGCAAACCGCCGACGGTATGCATTGTTTCGCTGCCAAGGCACGTGCCCCATCACCTGACAGGTGCCCGCCGAGGGATGAATCACGCCTGATAACAGTTTCAAGGTCGTGGTCTTGCCCGCCCCATTAGGCCCCAGGAATGCCACGAATTCGCCTTTTTCGACGCTGAGATCAATTCCATTGACCGCCGTAATTTCTCGATATTCACGTTTAAACAATCCACGAATAGATTGCCACAGTCCTTCCTTCTTCTGATAGACCTGATATTTTTTGGTAAGGTTTTGAATTTCGATGATTGCCATAGCGGTCGATTGATTAGTGTTAAGATGATCGGTTCGGGAATAGAACCTACAGACATTGGACTGGTGAATTGCAAGCCGATGAATTTCCAAATCCGTCAGCAGCCCAAGACGGTCACCTTTGCAGAAATTCCAATTTCAAAGACGCTGCGGCTCAATAAATTCGGAACAACGCGAATTTGATCAGCAGAGAATTCTATAATCTGGGAGAATGCCCCAGACACCCATGACTGCCAGTAGACCTATTTTTGTAACAAATGACGAGTGGTGCATGTACGATAGATTACGAATCGGACTAGGACACGACACCCACCGCCTCTCTGAAGGCGGCCCGCTGCGAATGGGTGGCATCTGGATTCCCCACGACCAACATGCCGTTGGCCATAGCGACGCGGATGTTCTGTTGCACGCGATCACCGACTCCATTCTGGGAGCCGCTGGGGCTGGCGATATTGGGCAACTTTTCCCGAATAATGATCCCGAGAATAAGAATCGGGATTCCCGCCAAATGCTGCAAATCGCCTGGCAGCCACTAGCCGATGCTGGCTGGCGACTCCTAAATTTGGATTGTGTCGTTTTTGCTCAATCACCTAAGATGCTGGAGTATTGGCCGGCCATCAAGCAGGAAATCGTGGCCGCTTTGACCAACGAACATACTACGGTGTCTGCACTGCAGATCGGGGTCAAAGCCAAGACCGGCGAACATGTGGGGCTGATCGGCCAAATGGAAGCAATCGCCGCGCAATGTGTCTCACTTCTGCTAGCGCCTGAATCCGAATAGTCCGCCCGTTTAGTTGCGTCCAAGCCGAGCACCGATCGACGTGTTTTTTTGGCCAGCATCTACGTAGCAAGAATCACGAAGGATTCCGCCCCAACCTAAGGTGGTGCGTCAATTTGACGTTTCGCCGCCAAATTCTGTCGTGATGCCCCACACCCATTTTTCGAGAATGCAAATTTGCCTGAAAACGAAAATCAAAACACCGATGTCGCTGCGGATCGTAGTTGGCACAACCCAATTCGTATCCTTGGCGTAGATCCTGGTTTGCGTGTGACAGGGTATGCCGTTCTAGAATTTGGTAATTCCACCATGATCCAGGGTGGGGTCGCTGCCCCGGGAAAACAAACCAGCGCTTCGCTGCCGTTTAATTTTCTAAACCCTAAAATCAAGATCATCGAAGCGGGGGTCATTCGAGTCGCCAGCGACCAGCCAATGGAAAAACGACTGGCACAAATCAAATCCTCGATAGACGAGGTTTTGAACGATCTTCGTCCGACAGAAATGGCACTTGAAAAACTTTACGCTCACTATGAACGAACTCAGCCCGCAATCCTAATGGGGCACGCCCGCGGTGTTTTGATGTTGGCGGCAGCTCATCATTCAATCGAAGTTACGGGCTACGCGGCGACTGCAGTTAAAAAGACCGTTTCTGGTCACGGACGAGCCCCCAAGACTCAAATGCAAGCTGCGGTGTGCCGGCACCTTGGCCTAAAAAAGCCGCCCGAACCTCACGATGTGGCCGATGCCTTGGCCATTGCCCTTTGTCATTACTTCCTGGCGCATTCCCCGATGAAAGCACAATTGCTCGTGGGACTGGAATCCATGAAAAATGCCAAAGCAAACACGATCCCAAGGGCCGCTCGGAAAAAGATGGACTCGGCCCAAAACGACAGACCGGAAGATTTTCGTTAGCGAAACGACTTTGGCTGGTTCCCAGCGCCTTGAACCTAGGGGCACATGGCTAACCCACAGCCCATCGAACGTCGCTTTATGCCTGCTGGACTGATGCAAAGTCCCCTTGCTTAACCTTCCCAATGGCCTGCTACTTTGGTCAACTGTAGGAAGATTTTCTTGGAGGAAAAGACTTGACCATGGGTCGGTCGCAACTGGATAGTCACTGAAATTCTTAGACAAGAACGGCAAACCAATGATCACGGAAATCCAAGGAAAGCTGGTCGCCTTAAGCGACGAAGCTGCGACAATTCAGATAGACGCGTTTCGATATGAGGTCTTCGTTCCAGAGTTTTCTCGTCGAGCGATTCAACTAAAGCTCAACGAAATCATCCAACTTTTCACGATCTACTACATTGATGGAAATCCGACCAAGGGAGGGCGGATGACGCCGCGTTTAATCGGATTTGTCACCGAAATTGAACGTGATTTCTTTGACCTGTTCTGCTCGGTTGATGGTGTTGGAATGAAAAAAGCCTTACGCGCTATGGTCCGCCCTGTCCAAGATATCGCGATTGCCATCGAAGAACAGGATGTGAAAACGATTTCTAGCCTGCCCGGAATCGGGCCATCTATCGCCGAACGCATTATCGCCAAGCTACGCCGAAAAATGGCCAAATTCGCGTTGCTGGTGGGCAGCGAAACACCGGTAAATACGGAACGCCAAACCGCATCCAATGTGGTCGAAGAAACCTACCAAATTTTGATATCCTTGGGCCATGCCGAAGCCGAGGCTCGCCGACTTGTCGATCAAGCGTTACTGGCGAAATCCAAATACAAAGATGTTGAAGCAATGTTGCAAGCAGTGTACGACAAGAATCGCTAACATATCGAACGGACCCAGCGACGGAATTTCCCTTCGACGAATCAATTCCATTCAAACTTGGGACGCTTGGCCTTTGAAACATCGTTGCTGCCAGACGCTAACCCGTTAAATGAATCTAGGGGAATTCTGTTCATGAGCCGTTCGTTTGGGACTGAATCTGATAACGTGAATCCCGGTCCCCATACCGGTCGCGCACCAGTTGCAAGTTCAACCAATCCCGACCGACCACAGCCACATCCGAGGGGATATCCACCGACCCAAGAAACGACTTCGCCGGCAAACCAACCCTATCCGGTGGAAGTGATTGACCCTTACGATCCCAGAGGGGTGAATCCACAGGCGAAGGTTGATTTTGATGGTCAACCCCCACAACGGGCCGACATTCAGTTTGGCCCCATCAATCGTGAATCTCGCCAACATACTCAAACCTATTCTCCAGCAACCTATGCTCCAGGTCAAAAGCAAACGCCAACTCAAGAAGGGTCTGCACCGGGCGATGGCGCGGCGGATCAGTACCTACCCCTCCAAATCGATTGCGAAGCAAGTTTACCCGAAGAAGAAGGGTGCCCCGAATGCGGTTCGCCGGTTGACTTGAATGCGAAGTTCTGCCCGGCTTGCGGTGAAGATCTGCAAGATCGTCTTGGCGATAATCAGATTCAAAACCGGTCGGAAACCTACACTCGCAGTATTCAAGCGGAAACCGATCGACAGCATTGGAAATGCGATTCGTGCGGTAGCGAAGTAACTTCCCTGGGTTCAGACCGGACACTTCACTGCCCGTTTTGCGAGTCGACGTATGTGGCCGAGATTTCCACACAGCAATCGGGCCGCCAACGCCCCGAATTTATTATTGGGTTTGGCATCACAAAAGAACGAGCGACTCAAAGGATCACTGCCTGGCTGGAAGATTCCAGTTGGTATCACCCTAAGGATCTAAAAGATGCCAAGATCGTGCAACGCTTGCGCGGCATCTACATTCCTTTTTGGTCGTTTTCAACTTTAGCCCAAAGTACTTGGCAGGCGTCGATTGGCGAATACTGGTACCGCACCGAAACGTACACCGTACGAAATTCGAAAGGCAAAACCGAAACACGAACCCGTCGGGTGCGTCATACCGAGTGGTGGCCGTTGGCGGGGCGTCACCATCAATACTACAGCGGTTATTTGGTGTCAGGCAGTTCAGGACTGAACCAATCAGAAGCGGATGCCGTCCAACCGTTTAACTTGCCGGCGCTGCAACGCTACCAACCGTTCTTTTTGGCTGGCTGGTTCAGCGAAGAATATTCAGTGGCTGCCGAACAGGCAATGCAGCGAAGCCTTGAAGTATTTCGCCACTGGGAAAGATCCAACATTCAAGCTTTTTTGCCAGGCGATACCTCCAGCAACTTACAAACCCAAACATCCTTCAGCGGCACCCAGTCCGATCTGTGCTTGCTGCCGCTGTATATGCTGAGCTATCAATACAATGACCAAAATTTTCGAGTCATCATGAATGGGCAAACCGGAAAAGTGTTTGGGCAGAAACCGATCTGGCGAACCAGAGTCAACTGGGTGATCGGTGGAGTCATCGCGATTATTCTACTGATCGTTTTGATCGCGGCGTTGTTGCAAATTCGTTGGTAGTTCCGTCAATTAGCACCCCAGTTTGCGTTTGAAAAATCATGTCCGACCCCAGCCCGACACCACAACAGCGAAAGAATCAATCTGCCAAACCGACCAACGAGTCGTCTGCTCTGATTTTTTCCGAAGTCAGCTTACGCTGCAAAGTATGTGATGCGCTGATCGATCGCGAAGACTTATTCTGTGCCAACTGTGGTACGGAAGCGCCGACCGCCGAGGGTCAATTGCAACCCAAGCAAACGCTGAAGTTTTGCTTCAAATGCAATGGCTGCGGTGCATCAATGAGCTATGACGCGTCGGTACAAAATCTAAGCTGCCCATTTTGCGGAAATCAAAAGATGGATTCGCTGTCGGATCAAACAACGATTACCGCACAGTGGGTCATTCCGTTCAAGACTCAACAACACCAAGCCCACCAGATCCTGTTTCGCTGGCTTGGCAGCAGCTTTTGGCGCCCCAACGACCTGGTGCGGCAAGCGAAGGTGACACAAATGCGGCCAGTGTTTGTACCCTATTGGTCCTTCGCGGCCAGAACACGCACCTTCTGGACGGCGGACTCGTCGGACGTACCTTGGAATGCGCAAGGGGATTGGCGGCCAGTTACCGGTGAACACCAAGGGCAGTACGAGGGCGTTTTGATCGGAGCCAGCAGTGTTTTAACGCCCGCACAAACCCATGCTCTGTGTCCATTTAATCTCGCTCAGGCAGAAAGTTCCAACCATGTGGACCTAACCAATTGGGTTGTTGAACAAGTCAAAGTGCAACGCAAATTCGCCCGCCCCCAAGCCCGCCTTGCGATTGAAGAACTGGAGCGGAACGCTTGCCAGAAATATGTTCCTGGTCGCTGCCGGAACATGAATGTCAATGTTCGCCTTTCCGCGGTAGAAGGTCATCCTGTTCTACTGCCCATCTGGATTTTGGCATATCAGTACAAAGGGCAACTGCATCGATTCCTTATCAACGGTCAGACGGGACGCACTTACGGTTCGGCTCCGTTTAGCTGGTGGAAAGTCACGGCCGTTGCTGCCGCAATTTTCGGCTTCGCTCTTTTGGCCGTTGTGGTCTTCGGGGTGATCAGTCGCTCATAGACAGCGGCCCGCCCGGTGCCTGATAAACAGAAACTCTTTTTCGCGGCGGACCCTTAGACAAAAGAAGATCAGCCGCAAGTAATTTCAGAACAAGAACCGACTGAGAACCCATCGAAGTTACGCTAACTTAAGCTTCAAGAAGGATTCCGCGAACTGCGATTCAATCGCAAGCCAAGACATTCGCCCGTCCAACAATCAACGATCGCGAGCACTATTCGTCACCACCCCGACTTACCGTCAGCGCAAAAAAGCTGTCAGCGCAAAAAAGCGCCCTTCGCAGGTGGGGCAGGATCCTACGAAGGGCTAGGCCCGGACTAGCCGAGCCGTTACTCAAATTGTTTTAATTAATCGTCTGCTTTGAAACAGAACTATCCCAAAAATCAATCAATAAACCATCAGTTCAAATCTTACCAAAGAAGTCCGCTGCCGTCCAGCAGTCAAACTTTCTAAATGCTCGAAATGGCGATTATTGCCAATCCGAACATTCATTCGGAGTCGCGTTTGGTACCTGCTTTCCAGACTGTCAAACAAGGGACTCCGATTTCGGTGGTGTGGAAGAATTATGCAATGTTGCTGTCGACTTGGCAAGCGGCTCTTCTCCACTAATACGCAAATAATTTGAAAATCTCAGCGAGATTGCCCTAATGGCAAAGCCTAGACTAAAAGACGTCAAGAATGAAATGATGTCCCCAGTGGTAGGGGCGACTCGATGGATAAAAGTTGTGCCACTGTTTGTTGTAAACAGGAACTCGCATTTCTGCTGGGTAACGGTAGTACATGCTATCGGCACTGCGATAGTATTCGTTGCCCCAGTAGTTTTGTGGGTAATAGACGTAGGGGTAGTGGTAAAACTTTTGGTAGTCACGAGCTTGATTTTGCCCGCCCCAAGTTTGACCAAAACCACGTTCTTGAGCTTGTGTGCTGTTATCTGAAAGACAAAACATAAAAGCGACTGCGACCAAAGCGACAACCAACAGGCGATTCATAGAGCTCCCCTTTGCGGATCGGGACCAAATGGGGTGAATTGATTCAAAGGAAGGTCGCCAGCGGTATTCGTTGGTCGACTAACGTTTGGGATGACACGGTTTCGGGTAACCCCTGGAATGTGCCAATCCCCTGCCCTTTCTATATTCGGCACAATGCGAACCCATCATTCAATGAATCGGCAGAATTGTTACGATCACTTCGCGGTAATTGTTAACCTGTGTCGGCTAAGCGGTTTGTCCCAATTGAATCGCTACACTTTCGCTAGCGTACCGATAGATCCACTCGCCAGCATCAACTGAACACGCCGGCTTTGTAACCAATGCTGGCCAGAAATTGCCTGACAACGAGTCAAACACAACCGATCGGTTAGCGATCACCCAGCCAAGACGCCATAGCCCCGATGAACCGGAACTTTTCTCAGATCAAGGTAAGCGTCTCTGAGCACCGTTGACTGTTTGGGCTTGCTGGGGCGGGCTAATTGCGTTTTAGTTGGCTCTGCCGCTTTTTGTTGTCGCGGCGTTTGGCGCGCTGCGTTTGCTTGCGAACGTCCCGCTCGCGACGCTCCTCTTGGCGATACATGCGGATCGACTCGGGATGAGCCGCCGCCCAATTCCAGGGCAGTAGTGGTTGGTAATCCGTCTCGCCAGCAAGCAACCGCCCCAGCACATCGTTCACGTAAGCCCACACGTCCAGATCGTTCCGGTGAGCACTGCTGACCAAGCTCATCAATCCGGCACTACGCTCACCGCCAGCCAGGCTGCCGCAGAATAGCCAGTTCTTGCGAGCCAACGCAGCCTGTTTCATCAACTGCTCGCAATCGTTGTTGTCCATCGGCAACTGAGCATCGTCCAAGTAACCACTCAGTTCAGCCCAATGAT
>Ga0209491_10001079_pt1 | contig 54046 bp, 39 predicted proteins | sample BON02_FD_187213 | JGI IMG/M metagenome (GOLD analysis project Ga0209491, IMG submission 187213) | Freshwater microbial communities from Lake Bonney liftoff mats and glacier meltwater in Antarctica - BON-02 (SPAdes) (version 2) | ecosystem: Environmental > Aquatic > Freshwater > Ice > Glacier...
GCTTCGTCACCGACAAACTGCCCCAACTGAAATGGGCAGCAGAAATCGACCTTTTCAAAGCCGGCGACGAACGCACAACCGCTCTCAGAATGCTCAAACATATCGAGGATAACCTCAGCCATGAAGCTGCGCCAGGGTGGGCACGGGAATTCACCCAATTGCTCCAGGGAGACTCCTCCGCCGAGGTCGATTCCGATTCCGATTCCGATTCACCCGGCGAGCCTGCTCCCTGAATTTCAGGAGTCCCGCTCCACCGAATGCCCCGCGACCGAAACCGAGGCCTTCAGCTTCTCTCCCGCCTCCTGCTCGACCAAGGGCCGTGCCAGCATTTCCTCGTAAATCTCGATATATCTCCGCGCCACTTCCTCGTGGCTAAATTCCTTCGCGCTCTCCCGGATCACACGCCGGATCTGAATATCCCGAGTCTCCAGCGGAAGGGCATCAAACTCCATCGCGCGGTCGATCCCCCAGCGCAGGGCTTGGGGATCGTAGTTATCAAAACGGAAGCCGTTCCCTGTCGAATTTTCCACATCCATCGGCCGTATCGTATCGTAGAGCCCGCCGGTTCCGTGGACCACCGGTAACGATCCGTAGAGCGGAGCTGTCATCTGAGGTAGCCCGCAGGGCTCGAACAACGATGGCATGAGCATGAAATCCGATGCCGCGTATCCCAAACGTGACAGCCGTTCGTCAAAATCCGTGATCGCAACCCGATTCCCGATGTCGAACTTCTTGATCATGTTCTTAAAGAAAACCTCGTGCGGCCCGTTGGCCACGATCGCGATCTGCAAGCCCCTCTCCCAATAGTCGGAAATGGTTTGATAGAGAATATCCGTCACCAGCTGCGGCCCTTTCTGGACGGGATCAAGTCGTGATGGCCAGAAAAACAACGGCGCATCCGGATTCACATCGAGTCCCATTTCATGCTGAAAGGCCTCCTTATTCGCCCGTTTCCCTTCCCGGAAATCCTTGTGGGTGTATTTCCTCTCCAGCGCTTCATCGGTCCCCGGATCGTAGGACGCGTCTGGCGCGTTCAAAATCCCCGAAGCACAGCCCGCATGGTATTTATTACGAATTTCTTCCCTCACCGACCAAGGCACCAGCGGATGCCAGCCCTCGACGATTTCCCAAAGGAAACGTGGACTTACGGTATTGATGAAATGTGAGGCGAAAATCCCTGAACTCAGAAGATCGACCGGAACCTGCGAACGGGCATGGTCGTAGTCGACCGGGTTATCACAGAAATATAGATTCATCCAGAATTCCGCCGCATCGATCCCGGTATCCTCCGCTTGGGAGAGTGAGACCTGACGAGTGTGGATATTGTGGACGGTGAACAGACTTTTGATTCCGCGCCGCTTGGCCATGGCTGGAATGAGCGCCGTCATCCAGTCGTTACAATGAATCAAATCAGGCCGCGCCTTCGGAACGATGTGATTGATCACCTCGCGCTGGAAAACCATGGCGATCCGCATCGCCTCGTCCGTTTGATTGCTGTAAACCCGATCCCGGTAATAGAAAATTCTGTCCTCAGCGAGGTGAATGTGCGCTTCCGGCAGCACCTCATGGTATTTCTTGAGCTCTTTCTCATGGAGATTAAACACATCACCTTGGAAAAGCTTCCGATAGTTCGGCATCGCGACGTGCACGTCAGCACCAAGATTAAACAACGCGGAGACCAACGAAGCGGAAACATCCGCCAGCCCTCCCGCCTTCGCGGACATCCTTTGGGCCATGTTTCCCATACCTGCCGGAAGGTACGTAATCTCCGGGGTGACAATCAGGATCCTTGGATTCGAGGGCTTGGGCTTGGCTATGGGTTTGGGCTTTTTCTTTGATGCCATATCTACTTTTATGTCGAAATTTCTAGAATTTTTCTATCACCTTCACGATACCATATGGATTTCAATCTGGCAGCTTCTACCTAACGGCAACGTAAAATTTTTCAGTCCTGCCTGCAAGCGGGAACGGTATCGCCTCGCACAAATCCCTCCAACCTAGAAAATTCCATCGGTTCGGAAAACCCGCACACTGGGAGGGTTTCACGGAATGAATGCGACACGCATCCCCCTCCAATATCACACATTCATGATTCTCCTTTTCGACTAAGGAAAGCCCCCGGCGATTGCTCCGCAGCCTCGTGAATTTCTCGAGAAAATCATCTTCCTCAATCTCAGGAAAAGCCGAGATCGCTGCCACATCGCTATCCTCGATCCTCACGCCACCCGGCCACTTGCAGCATGCGGTGCAGCGTTGGCAAACGTAGTTTACCCCAGGTTCAAGAACTGTGCCTTGGTTACCCGGGCTACCATATGGAGTCTTTTTCGAATCTCCCATCCCTACTCAAGGCGCTGATAATAGTAGTTCACCTTGGACAGAAACCATTTCCACTTACGCCCAGGCTTGCCGTTATCTAACAGAAAATGTGGGCAGTTTTTATTAGCCGGGGTTTTCCCACGCCGCGGCCAATGATAATGCGGAACCACATTCCTCAAGCTGATCCCGTGCTTTTTCATCAGCACCGCAGTGAGCTTCGCGGTCCGCTCAATCGTCGCCCGCTTGTCCGATCCCCGCTCCTCGCACATCTCAATACCGATCGAATACAAATTCCCCGGTCCGCCGAAATCCGCGTGCTCACCCTGCTCCGATGTGGGCATGTGTTGGATTGCCAACTTCTCGTCGACCGTGAAATGCCAGATTAAATAGCCAATCCGGTTCCCGCCCCGCCTGATCGGCGAGCGCAACGCCCCGCGTTTTAACGCCAGCGCATGCCGCTCCGCCCCGGCTGTGTAATTCTGCGTGCTGTGAATCGTAATGTAGCGCGGGTTCATGCGCCGAACCACCTTCCGCCCATGAGTCCCTCTAGCGACCATATCCACCTTGAGGCGGACCTCCCTCACCAGCGCAGAGCTCGAGACCTTACCCTCCGTCCGCGCGACGATCCCTGTCCCCGATCCGACAGGAGTACATCGCGTCCCGGCCAGAGCCAGAACACAAACGAATATGAATGGCAGAAAAAAGCGCACGACCCGAACGCTACCGGCTGCTGAACATTTGTGAAGGGAAATGAAATTACTGCCTCGGGCGCCTGCTCATCAACAGTCGCAACAGCACCAAAGGAACCGCACCGATCAAAAAACCAGCCGCCGCGATCTGAATACCCGGGAACACCCGCGCCTTGCCGCGATCGAGCCCATCCAAGGCCTCCGCCACGACCTGCTCTTTTGAGACATAAAAGAACCCATTTGCGCGAGGCATCCCAGAGGAATTCCCCTCCCGCCTCGCCACTTCACCAAACTCGGTTTTCACAGGTCCGGGACAAACGGACATCACGTTCACACCGTCGTCCCTCAGCTCAATCCTCAACGCCTCAGTGAAACTGCTCACGTAAGCTTTCGTCGCTGCATAGACTGCGAAATCAGGAATCGGAAGCGTGCTAGCAAGCGAAGAAACATTCAGGATAGCTCCCGCGCCACGCTTCGCCATCGCCGGAGCGAAAAGATGACTGAGGTGCGTCAAAGCCTCCACGTTTACCTTGAGCATGGTATCGAGCGTGTCCCAATCCGCCGTCACGAACTCGCCGTAGTCACCCAAACCTGCGTTATTTACCAAAAGATCAGGAGCGAAATCCACATCGGTCAACCGCATTGCCAGCGACTTCCTTTCCTCCGGATCCGAAAGATCTGCGGCCACCACCATTACCGCAACCCCCGGATGTTCCTCTCGGATTCCCGCTGCGATCTGATCGAGCCGGGCCACTCGCCTCGCGACCAGCACCATGCGGTCAACCCGTCCTGCAAGTTGACCCGCGAATTCTGTTCCCAGCCCTGAAGAAGCGCCGGTGATCAGCGCGCAAGAGTAATGTCGGTTCATGACTCACATCAGAACGCATTCCAGCCACACCGCAACACGTCATTACAAAAAAACACCTCCCCACGAAGGAAAGATGTTTTGGAAAAGGGATTTCGAAAGTTCAGGCTTAGGACATCTGAGCGCCGCCATCTTGATTCACCTTGATCACACGCAGCGGCAGGCGCATCAGGATTTCTCCGTCGCAGCCGATGTCGATCGAGTAGATACCATCCTCATTGAACCGAAGCCCCTGCAGGTTCATAACTATGTTCCGGGTGTTGAAAGGAACATCCTTCGCCAGCTTAACCTCGAACTCCGGCTCAATTGGCATGTTTTTTGGATCAAGCGACTCGCCGTCCTCGTTGATGATATTGATCGAAAGCTTATGGCGGCCAGTATCTTCCTGCATGAAGCAGAACCGCATCGCTAGAGCGCATGATGGGTGCACCACTGGCAGCGCACGGGCCGCCAATGTGTCGAAAGTTCCGGAAATGACCAGCTTGCCGTTGTAATCGGCAGCGAAGTCGCAAAGTGTCGCAATTTGAATGTCCATATCGGGGGTAGTTCCAGTATTTTGGGTAAATGTGAGTGCCGCAATAATTTGCCGCGCCCCCTTGTGTATCCAACATCACCCGCTCGTAAAGCCCAAACCTCCTCCCGCCACCCCATCGGAATTCCAATTGTGCACCCCAGCCAGTTGACATTTTTTCCGGTTGCCTCCATAGCCAACACATGTCCACCGCGTTGCAACCCAAACCTCGGATCATCGGCCACAAGGTCCGGATCTGTATCGTCGCGTCAAAATATAACGAGAAATACACCGACGCCCTCGTGGATAACGCCATCGAGGAGCTCAGCGACCTTATCCCCATGGCCCGCATCGATCTCGTCCGCGTCCCCGGTGCCTTCGAAATCCCCGTCGCCGTTGCCACCGTAATGGACCGCAGGGAGATCAACTGCGTCATCGCGCTCGGTCTCATCATACGCGGTGACACACAACACGCCGACCTCATCGGCGCATCTATCACCAACTCCCTCCAGGGTATCGCCGTCGAAAGCAGGGTTCCGGTTATTCACGAAGTCCTGCTCGTCGAAAACGCAAAACAGGCACAGGCCCGTTGCATCGGAGTAACCATGAATCGCGGTCGCGAGGCCGCCAAAGCTGCCGCCAGCATGATCGACGTATTCTCGGAAATCGAGAAAACGATGCCGAAACTCGAAAACAAAAAAACGACCTAACCAGATGCCAAGCCGCAGGCAAATCAGGGAAGCCACCGTCCAGTTTCTCTACTGCTCCGACCTCGAAGGCGGAGCTTCACCACCTGAGCTACGGGAACCCTTCTGGCAGTTTCTTACGGAAACAGATCGCCGCAACCTCCTCGTCGCGACCTTTCGGACAGTGCAGCACCTCGCCCATGGCCGAGAAGCCAGGCTCACCGAATTCGTCGAACGCTCGGAAAACGCCAGCGCCCACCTCGCCGCCATCTCCGCCGCCGAATCACTGCTCATCCAGCTCAATCGCATGCTCGCGCTCGAATCATCTTGGAGCATCGCTTTTACCAAACTTCGACGGATTCAAAAATCAGGCGATGACGATGACGTCGCAGACGATTTCGAATCCGCCCTCGACCACTTCTTCAAAATAGATCGCGACCTCGCCTTCAATCGCGATCAGTTCCTGAAATCCTCCGCAGACTTTCCCTCTCTTAAAGCCCAACTCGAGCCAGTGGCTGCCTCCGTCCGTCGCCTGCAGCGCATCTCTGACCGCCTCCGCATGGTCGAGGAACCGGAGAATTTTCCCGAGCAGGCAGACCTCTCGAAAATCCGCCAATCCAAAGCCGATATCGTCGCCCTACGCCAGCGGACCGATACACTCGTCGATGCCGTCGTCAGCGCCAAGCCAGAGATCGATGCCAAACTCGCCGCCCTAGTTGAGAACTACTCCCCCGAGCGAATCGATCCGGTCGACCGCGCCATCCTCCGCCTGGGAACCTACGAGCTTCTAAAAACCGACACGCCCGCAAAGGTCGTCATCAACGAAGCGATCGAACTCGCCAAACGTTTTGGCACCACCGATTCCGGCCGCTTCGTCAACGGCCTCCTCGACTCAGTTGCCAAAAGCCGCACCGCCTAGCTGCAGCATCCCCTCGCAGGCCGTTCAAAGGACGTCCAGCCCTGTTTGGCCCCTGTTTCTGCACCCTTATTTTTATTCGACCCCAGGGCACTTGAACCCTATCATCCAGACGTTTTGATCATGAAAATGAAAGCCCTCTCACTTCTCCTCCTTTTCGCTACTCCCCTACTTGCCCAAAAAGGCAACCGCAAGGGCCACGACAATATGGAACCTGTCGTCCCGGAAAATCTGATCCCACCCGCCCCGGTCCGCTCGCCCGAAGAAGCGCTGAAAACCTTCGAAGTCGCCGATGGTTTCACCATGCTCCCTTTCGCGACCGAGCCCATGATCGATAAACCGGTCGCCCTCGATTACGATCCCGCCGGTAGGCTCTGGGTCTGTGAAATGCGCGGCTACATGCCCGATATCGACGGCAAGGGCGAAGGCAAACCCATCGGCCGCATCGTCATTCTCGAAGATACCGATAAAGACGGCAAAGCCGACAAAAGCACACTCTTCCTCGATGAAATCCTGATGCCCCGCGCCATCGCAGTCTATCCCGATGGAATCCTTTTCGCCGATGAACAGGAACTCCGCTTCATCAAACGCGACGGCCTCAAGCCAGTCGGAGAATCCGAGATCGCTATTGAAGGTTTCACCAAAGGAGGAAACGTCGAGCACCGCCCCAACGGCCTCGTTCGCGGCCTCGATAACTGGCTCTACAACGCAAAGTCTGATCAACGCATCCGCCGCAGCAACGGCAAATGGATCGCCGAACCCACCGCCTTCCGCGGCCAATGGGGCGTCGCCTTCGATAACTACGGCCGTATCTACCACAACAACAACTCCCAGTTCCTCATGGGTGACTTCGTCGCCCCGAATCTACTCGAAGGAAACTCCTCGGCGAAAACCAAGGCCAACAGCACCAACCGCCTCGGCTCCAACACTCCCTACCCGATCCGCCTCACACCCGGCCTCAACCGCGCGTATATCCAGAAGTCGAACGGCTACGGCTCGAACACCCTCGACCCAAAAACTTTCAAGCTCCTCTCCTGCACCGCCGCCGCTGGCATGACCATCTATCGGGGCACCAACTTTCCCACCGAATGGAACGGGAACGGCCTCGTCACTGAATCCGGGATCAACCTCGTCAAAGCCATCAACATCTCCGAGTCCGCCACCACGTTGATCGGCGCCCACACCTACAAAGACGAGGAATGGATCGCCTCTACCGACGAGCGCTTCCGCCCGGTCAACATCTACAACGCCCCTGACGGAAGCGTCTACCTGCTCGATATGTATCACGGCATCATCCAGCACAAAACTTACATGACCACCTACCTCCGCAGCCAAATCCTCAGCCGCAAGCTCGAAGGGCCTGCCACCGGCCAAGGCCGCATCTACCGCATCACTGCCAATGGCGGAAAAGTCGAAACCGTCCCCGACATGGACAGCCTTTCCTCCGAGGACCTAGTCAAACTCCTCTCCCACCCAAATGGCTGGCACCGCGATATGGCACAGCGCCTCCTCGGTGACCGCCCCGCTGACAAGGAAACTATAGAACAGCTGGAGCAACTCGCCGAGACGGAGAAATACCCCTTGGGCCAGATCCACGCTCTCTGGACTCTTGAAAACATGAGAGTCCTCACCGCCGCCCCCATCGCCGCCGCTCTAAAGTCGAAGAACCCTAAAGTCGTCGTCTCCGCCCTCTGGGCCACCACCACCCTGCCGCATCCCCAACAGCTGATGCTGGAGTCACACCTGATCGCCCTCAAACCATCCAGCGGAGAAACCTCCATCTACCTCGCTCGTGCTCTCGGCCCGATCGCCACCCCCACCGCCTTCAATCGACTCAACGAAATCGTTAACGGCTCCAAAGACAAGCTAGTCAAAGCCGCCGCCTTCTCCGGACTCAACCACCACGAAGCCGCTTTCAAAGCTGTCATCGGCGACAAGCTAACCGACAAGGATCTCAAATCATGGATCGAGCAGTCGCTCAAGAAAAAGCCCCGCCCGAAAACCATCGATCTCAAGGGTGAAGCCCTCGCCTCATTCAACCGTGGCAAATCACTCTTTCACGGCGAGGCCGCCTGCTTCGGATGCCACGCCCCCGACGGCGGCGGAATGCCCAACCTCGGCCCACCGCTCGATGAATCAGAATGGGTCACCGGCAACCCAGAGGTCTTCGCAAAACTCCTCCTTCACGGCATTACCGGCCCCATCACCGTCAACGGCATCAAATACGAGACCCCTGCGGAGATGCCCGCCCTCTACGCCAACCCAACCTTCACTGATGAAAAGATCGCAGACATCATGACCTACTCCCGCAACATGTGGTCAAACAAGGCCTCCGCCGTTTCCCCGGATCTCATTAAAAAACTCCGCAAAGAAACCACCTCCCAATCCGGCCGCCCCTACACCGCCGAGGACCTCAAATAAGCAATGAGGGGCGTTCTCCAGAACGCCCTCACACGGACTTCCTTTCCTTCGCCAACAATTTGTCGCACCGCTCGTTGTTTTTAAACTCCTCTCCAAACACATCTCCTCCCGCCACATTTAGACCGTTTGCCAAAAGTCCGTACACATTTAATCGAGGCTGGATCATCTTGCTCCAGTCCGTTCTTGGGGCATCCTGCCGCAAAGATACACATACAAGCACGGACTTTTGGCAAACGGTTTAACTCCCGCCCCCCACACCACTGGTCATACGGATTGGCCTATCGGCCTTGCAAATTGACTTCAAGAAGGTAGGCATTGAAACAAGGCTGTTCCTAGCTGTCGCTGAACACCACACCAATTATGTCGTGGCGAAGTTGCTCACTCGGAACCTCACCAAGTATCCGTCTCTGCGTGCAGACAGCGCCATTCTCACCTAGCGTGTTCCAGACTGGATTTCTTTCAATGATTGACGCTGGCCCCCCCGAATCCTTCGATGAACTGCGGTTTACCCGAAAAGGGAAATTGGGGATTTGTGATTGGGATATAAGGTTCTCATCCTCACTAATTCGCTCCGTCCTCGAGGAGGTCAGGGAATTTTTTCTGAAATCTGTTGAGGCGCGGGATCGAGACCCCTTGGACGTAACGGTCGGTCGGGTGTTTCTTCTCGTAGTTTTGGTGGTATGCCTCACCCTTCCAGAATTTCTCAAAAGGATAAACTTCGGCTGCCACTTCGTTGGGTGCTAGCTCCTTATTCAGAGCAGCTATCTTATCATCGATGATCTTCTTCTGCTCTTTGTTCTGATAAAAAATGATAGAGCGATATTGGGAGCCGATATCTCCGCCTTGGCCGTTGACCTGAGTCACATCCTGCGATCCGAAGTAGACGTCGATCAGCGTGTCGAAGCTGACAACCTCGGGGTCATAGATGATCTCGACCGCTTCGGCATGGCCGGTTGTGCCGGTGTTACTGGATTCATAGGTCGGGTTCTCGGTATGTCCACCGGAGTAGCCGGAAACCGACTCTTTAACGCCATTCACGCTCTCGTAAACCGCCTCGACACACCAGAAGCAGCCGCTGGCGAAATAGGCGCGGGCGAGGCCGTCCTTTACAGGGACTTCGATGGGCTCAGATTTCTGGGCCTTCTCCTGCAAGGTACGATCGGTTTTCTGCTGGCTGCAACCGGTGGAAACTAAAAGCGCGGTTAATGAGGTGATTAAGACGAAGAATTTTTTCATAATATTCCAAACTTGGCGTGAAATCGGATGAAATCAAGCGTGGGGTGTATCGAACTTATGAGGCGCTGCAAGGAGAACTATTTCCTCCAATCCTATCGACGGACTACATTTCTTCTTCGCCAAGCAGGTATTTCGCAGCAGTTTCGACATCTTTGTCGCCGCGGCCGGAGAGGTTCACGACAATAATATCGGATTTAGGAAGAGAGCCTGCGACTTTTGATATATACGCGACAGCGTGTGCGGTTTCCAAAGCAGGGATGATTCCCTCGGAGTATGCGAGTTCCTTGAATGCGGCGAGTGCCTCGTCGTCGGTGGCGTAGGTGTATTCGACGCGGCCCTGCTCTTGGAGAAAAGCGTGCTCCGGGCCGATGGCTGCATAATCGAGTCCTGCAGAAACGGAATGAGTTAGCTCGATCTGGCCGTCATCATTGGCTAGCAACCAGGTCTTGGTTCCTTGTAAGACACCGAGTTTACCACCTTGGAAACGGGCGGCGTGGCGCTCGGGAATGATCCCATCACCCCCGGCTTCAACCCCGATCATGCGGACATTTTTATCACCCAGAAATGGATGGAACAAGCCGATCGCATTCGATCCACCCCCGACGCAAGCGACGAGCATATCGGGGAGGCGGCCTTCACGTTCGAGAATCTGCTCGCGTGTCTCGACACCGATGACACGGTGAAAATCGCGGACAATCATCGGGAAAGGATGCGAGCCGAGTGCCGAGCCGATGATGTAGTGGGTGTTTTCCACAGAGGCGACCCAGTCGCGCATTGCTTCATTGACGGCTTCCTTGAGGGTTGCCTGACCGGCAGTGACGGCGCGGACCTCGGCACCCATGAGCCTCATGCGGGCGACGTTTAGGGACTGCCTTTCCATATCAATTTTCCCCATGTAAACGACGCACTCCATTCCGAAGCGCGCGCAAACCGCGGCGGTGGCGACGCCGTGCTGGCCGGCTCCGGTTTCCGCGATGATGCGGGTCTTGCCGAGGCGCTTGGCGAGAATGATCTGGCCGAGGGCGTTGTTGATCTTGTGGGCGCCGGTGTGGAGCAGATCCTCACGCTTGAGGTAGATTTTCGCACCGCCGAGTTTTTCGGTCCAGCGTTCGGCGAAATAAAGAGGTGTTGGACGGCCCACGTAATTTTTCAGCAAATCATCGAGTTCGGCTTGGAAAGCCGGATCAGCCTTGGCCTCTTGGTATGCTTTTGCAAGATCCTGAAGCGGGGTCATCAGGGTCTCGGGCACAAACATGCCTCCGAATTGTCCAAAATGGCCTTTGGCGTCAGGTGATGTGGTGGCTGTGGCGGGAGTTTGGGCAGCTATACTCATGGCAGTTTCCAGATTGGTTTGAGTTTATCGTATTCGGAACGTGGTAGGAGGACGTAAAGCGGCTGGCGGCCCGGGTCAACTGTTGCTATGATCCAACGCAATTTCTCTTCCACCATCGTGGTGCATCCGGCCGTGGCTGCGGCCCCTTCCCGTCGCCAAATATGGAAAAAAATCGAGGAACCACCACCTGAGACGATGTTGGGGAACGCGTTGTGCGAGATGAACATTTTCAGCGAATGCGGGTAGTCGTCCTGTTTCATCTGGGCTTTCTTCTCCCATCTCGTTTTGGGTTGGTGGCCGAGGGTAAGAAACTGGTTGTAATACTTCGAGCCAGCATCCTCGACCCAGAGATCGCGCGGAGTGACCTGATGATAAAAGGTTTTTGGATGTTTTTTCACGCTCTTGTGAGCGCCCCAAACGCCCCCGATATCGAAAACGCCAGCCGGAGAACGCCCGTCGCCTTCCTTTTTCAAAGTCGCACCGCCAGGATTCGGTTGAAGTCCCCTTCCCCAGATCAAACCCTTGGTTCCGAGCCGACCTTTCCATTCACCACCGATCCGCTGCCATTTCCCATCGCGTTTCTCAAAGTATGAGAGGGTCACATGGGTGCTATTCCATCCATCTGCGACGCCGAGAACGCATTGAGTGGAACCCGGAGGAAGTTCAAATGCCCGTGCCGTGCAGACAGAGACAAGGCTAAGGAGAAGAGCGAGAAACCTCATGTCACGAACCTGCCGCCAAATCGGACGGAATGCAACACGATCCACGCCGCGGCGCGTCTCCCACCGCCGGAGATTTGGCATGGCTAGTGCAATCGCACAGAGAGACGTCTCTCCAGAATTCCTGGCCATGTAGCTGTCCTTGGTGGTGCTTTTCCTGACGTAGGCGAATGCGAGATCGATTCTCTTCTGATCGACTTCAATCCCGGTTTCTTTTGCAATTTCAAATGCCGTGACTGCAAGAGTGGTGGTCATGGTACTGTAGCCTCCGACATTCGTATTATGCACGAATCCACCAGTGCGGAATTTGTGGCAGACGTCTCCCATCTTGCCGTGGGTGCGCTCCGTGTAATCGCTCATATCAGCCATCTGTCCTCCTTCGAGAACATCGACGAGGGCTTGGATAGGCGGAAGCACAGCTGCCTCTTTGGTCACCAAATAGTATCCGTCGGGTCCAGTTCGAGGTTTCCATACGAGCATTTTTCGATAAACTCTCAGCCATGCGAGCAAAAGCACTTTCACTCCTCGAGGAACTCAGTGAAGCCCATTCCGTATCCGGTCATGAAGACGAGGTCCGCGCGATTTTCGTCGATGAGCTTTCGGACGTCGGGCCACTTGCCACGGACAAGTCGGGATCGGTAATCTGCGCGCATCGCAACGACGGACCGCGGGTTCTTGTCGCCGGACACATGGACGAAGTGGGTTTTATGGTTCAGAACATCACCTTGGATGGCTTCATTCAGTTCGTGACGATAGGTGGCTGGTGGGCGCAGGTGATGCTTGCCCAGCGGATAACGATCCTCACACGCGGAGGAGAAAAAATCATCGGTGTGATCGGCAGCAAGCCGCCCCATTTCCTATCTCCAGCGCAGCGCGAAAGCGCGATGCCAGTCGAGGCGATGTTCATCGATATCGGGGCCAGTTCGCGCCGGGAAGTCACCGATGACTTCGGAATCTCACTAGGCGACCCCATAGCTCCGTTTTCGAAATTCACGCCCATGGCAAAGGAGGGGCTCTACATGGCGAAGGCATTCGACAACCGCGTCGGCATGGGTTGCGTGATTCAGGCAGCTCTCGCCTTGGCTGAAACCGACCACCCCAACGAGTTGGTTTTCGCCGGAAGCGTGCAGGAGGAAGTCGGCCTGCGCGGCGCGAAGACGCTGGCCAATTTTGTGAAGCCGGATGTCGCCATCGTTCTCGAAGGTCCGCCCGCTGACGACACCCCGGGTTTCAACATCCTCGATAGTCAGGGAAAATTGGGCGGCGGAGTGCAAATCCGGCTCTACGATCCGAGCGCGATCGGGAATCCACGCCTCGCTGAACTCGCGATCCAGACTGCTGAAAAATCGAATATCCCCTATCAGGTTACGGTCCGCCGCAGCGGTGGAACGGATGCTGGCTCACTGCACTTGGCGAACCAAGGAATCCCCTGCGTTGTGCTCGGCGTGCCGACCCGTTACATCCATTCACACAACGCGATCATCGATATCGACGACTACCTCGCGATGGTCAACCTCACCATCGCTCTCGCCGGGAAACTGGATGATGCAGCGGTCGACGCGCTGACACGATTCATCTAGCTCAACCAACTTCGATCGAATCTCCTTCCTCATCCCCTGCCACCGCGTGATCCGAGAAAACGGGGCCCTCGGAGGCTACCGCTGGGGCACTTCACGGAAACAGATAATGATCGCATCGGAAAAAGCGAAACCACTCACTCGACCGTGACACTCTTCGCTAGGTTTCTTGGCTGATCGATCTCGCAGCCGCGCAACCTCGCGACGTGATAGGAAAAGATCTGGAGAGCAACGACTGCCGGTATCGTGGCAACCAGAGGATGAGAACGTGGGATCGCAATAAAATCATCCATCACCTCTTCCGCCTGGTGGTCTCCTTCGGTGGTAATCCCGAGAATCTTCGCCCCACGCGCCCGACATTCTTCAATATTCCCGAGAGTTTTTTCCTTTCCCGGACCTTCGCAAGCAATAGCGATTACCGGAGTCCCTTGCTGAAGAAGCGCAATGGGGCCGTGTTTCAGCTCGGCGGCATGATAACCCTCCGCATGGATGTATGAAATTTCCTTAAGCTTCAGCGCTCCCTCCAACGCGACCGGATACATGGGACCGCGACCGATGAAAAATGCATGTTCGTTTTTTACATACCCCTCCGCGATCTCAGCGATGAGCTTGTCCTTGGCGATCACCTTTGCAACCAGCTCTGGCAGGGACGCGATTTCTTTGGCAAGACTCATGCCGTCCTCTCGGGAGAAACGCCGTCCTCGTCCGAGCTTGAGCGCCATCATCAGCAGCACACTAACCTGGCAGGTGAAGGCTTTGGTGGATGCCACGGATATCTCCGGCCCGGCGTGAAGATAAACTCCTCGCCCCGTTTCCCTGGCAATAGTCGATCCGACCACATTCACCAGACTCATCACAACCGCGCCCTTCTGATTCGCCTCACGAACCGCGGCGAGGGTGTCTGCGGTTTCACCTGATTGCGAAATCGCGATCACAATATCGCGGCTTCCAAGAATCGGATTCCTGTAGCGGAACTCCGCCGCCTGCTGGACCTCGGCATGGATATCTGCCAGATCCTCGAAGGCATACTCCCCGACCATCGCAGCGTGCAATGAAGTTCCGCATCCCACCATCACGACCCGGGAAAGCTCGGCGAGATCGCGTTGCGACGTGCCCATCCCGGCAAGAACCGAGGAGCCGAGATTCATATCGAGGCGGCCTCGAATGGCGTTGCCGAGGGCGTCGGGTTGCTCATAAATTTCCTTGAGCATGAAATGATCAAAACCACCTTTCTCCGCCGCCGAGGCATCAAGACCGAGCTCCGCGATCTCGCGGGTCACAGGGATGTTATTTAAATCTCTGATATCAATCCCGCCAACGGTGATAATGGCGATGTCGTTATCGTCCAAATAGATGACCCGCTGCGTGTGAGCTAGAATCGCTGAGGCGTCGGAGGCAATAATGACTTCCCCGTTTCCAATTCCGATCACAATCGGACTTCCCCGCCGGGCGGTGATGATCTTGTCAGGTTCACGCGAGGAAATCACCGCAATGCCAAACGTGCCTTCGACCTGATGGAGCGCATCGCAAACCGCTTGGAAAAGATCTCCCGTATCGCAGTCGCCAATCAGGTGGGAAAGCACTTCGGTATCCGTATCCGATTTGAAATGATGGCCCTTACTTTCAAGCCGCGATCGCAGCGCGCGGTAGTTTTCAATGATCCCGTTGTGAACCAGCGCGATGTCGCCTGATTCGTCGAGATGTGGATGAGCGTTGACCTGAGTCGGCGGGCCATGAGTCGCCCAACGGGTATGTGCGATCCCGGTGGAAGCCCTTTGAAACAGTTCTGGGCTCCACTCAGCATGGACCTGCTGATTTAGGTTCGTAACTTTCCCGGCCGCTTTCGAGACCCATAAATCGTTTTGGTCAAGCACCGCCAAGCCCGCCGAATCGTAGCCCCGGTATTCGAGCCGTTTCAGTCCACTGATCAGCACCGAGGCCGCATTTGCTTTTCCCAGATATCCTACGATTCCACACATATTGTCATTTCTCTTTGATTTTTTCCCTCAGCCGACCACATCACGATCAACGATGGCGCCCGGAAGCGTCGTCGTATTCGGCCACAATTTTCTTCCCGGGTAAATCATCGTTCCAATCCCGGTATGCACCCCGTCGCCGACAATCGCCCCGAACTTCCTACGTCCCGTATCAACCAGCTCGCCATTCACCATCGAACGATGATTGCCGCCGTCGTGCCTGAGGTTTGAAACAATCGTCCCGGCCCCAAAGTTCACGCCCTCCGCGAGTATCGAGTCTCCCACATAGGACAAATGCCCGACCTTCGTTCCGTCAAGAATAACACAGTTTTTGATCTCCACCGACTGGCCGATGTGGCAGCGGTTCCCAATGCTCGTGTTGCCCCGAACATAACAATTCGGGCCGATCTTGCAGTTTTCACCGATCACCACATTACCTTCGATGAACACACCGGGTAGAATCCGGGAGCCCTTCCCCAGTTTTAAAAATCCCTCGACCACGGCGGAAGGATGCATGTCGCCCTCAATATTGTCCGTATCCATAGCCCCGACAATTCGTTCGTTGATCGCGATAATATCCCAAGGAAATCGGCAGCCCGAAATCATCTTCGCGAGCTCCCCGTCGGCATCTTCGAGCCACAAGCTGAGGGCTATGTTGGCTACGGGAAAATCCATTAGGGTCCGCGTTAACGTCAACGGATAACAATCTGGGTCGTTACCAATCATCCGAGTTCCTCCAAGATCTTGTGTTTGAATTTCCCTATCCATTCATCAACTACCGCCGCTTCCTTGTGCTCGACCAGCACCCGGATCTTCGCCTCCGTTCCGGAATAGCGGATCAACTGCCGGCCATCTGCGCCAAATACCTCGTTCGCTTTGGAAATCATTAGCAGCAGACCGGGAAGTTCAGCGATTGGAATCTTCTCGCGCACCGCAAGGTTCAGCAAAACGCACGGATACTCATCCATCACGGAAGCGAGTTCAGCCAGACTTTTACCCTCGTCTCTCATGAGGCGACAGACCTGTAACGCGCTCATAATTCCGTCCCCTGTCGTTGCATGGTCGGAAAAAATCAAATGCCCGGAGTTCTCCCCACCGAAGTTCAGGTTCTCCGCCTTCATCATCTTCAAAACCTGCCTATCGCCAACCCCGGCCCTGAAAACTCTAATCCCACGTTTCCGCAGCGCCTCGTCGAGACCTAAGTTGCTCATCACGGTCGCCACCATCGCATCGTTTCGCAAACGGCCCCTCGACTTGAGCCCGAGCGCACCAATCGCCAATACCCGGTCGCCGCTCAGCACGGCACCGTCGGATGTCGTAAAAATTACCCGGTCAGCATCGCCGTCGAGCGAGATACCGAGATCCGCGCCGTGTTCTACAACCAACCTTCCAGCCACATCCGCGTGGACCGCACCGCAGTTTTCATTGATATTCCTACCGTCTGGATCGATGGCCATGGCGATAACTTCAGCGCCCAGTTCACGGAAGATTTTTGGAGCGATCTTGAAAGCCGAGCCGTTTCCCGCGTCCAGCACGATTTTCAAACCCTCCAAATCAAGCCCCTCGACACTGCTCTTGGCCATCCGGGCATAATGCCCCAGACCTTCGAGAAAATCCTTCTCTGAACCACTGCTTACACCACTCTCAGGCTCGATCTCCTCAAGCAGAACCCTTTCGATATCCGCTTCGCAAGCATTATCCAACTTGTGCCCGCCCGGCCCAAAGACCTTCATCCCGTTATCGAAAAACGGGTTGTGTGAGGCCGTGATCATCACCGCTGCATCCGCACCAAGCTCGCTCGCAAGCGAAGCTAGGGCCGGTGTTGGCACCACCCCGAGCCTGATTACTTGGGCTCCCCGCCCGGTTAGCCCCCTGACCAGGCCGTCCTCCAATAGCGGACCCGATTCTCGCGTATCCCTTCCAATCAATACCTTCGCCACATCGTTCCTCCCAAGCACCTCCACAACTGCCCCCCCAAGCTTCTCGGCAAACTCTGCTGTCACCGGATAAATCCCCGCCTTTCCTCTGATTCCATCTGTCCCAAACAAACTGTTCATCTTCTTTCTTTCGATTGCGATCCATGCTGTTCACTTTCGACGCTTCAAACAAGATTGAATCTCAGTTCCAAGGGATCCCCCCCCTTTATACCTTTCTACTCTCGCCAAGCACCTTTCCTAACACTAAAACCCCACCCAACAGCCAATATGAGTAACGAGTCACAGAATCCTCAAAAGCGCCCTTACGGAGAAAGCACTCAGTCTTCCAAGGCCCAGAAAGATCACACGGAAAACGACCTTTGGGATCTTGATAATGATCTTTCATCGGGGGCAGGACCCGAAAAATCGAGTAGAGGAAGCTTGCCTTCTCGCCGCAGTGACGACTCATCGATCCAATCCCGAACCCCGGTCGAACGCCAAACCGAAGAACCAATCACGAAAGAAATTACCGCTGAACTCGATACTGAGAAGACAACTTCGTCAGATGAAGCCGCCCCGGAATCTTCTGGCAAAGATTCGTCGCCGGTTGATAAAACCTCAAAAACCGCCGAACCTAACGGAAATTTCTTTGGCTCGCTGAGTAAGATCGAGAAAATTTCTATCGCCTTACTCGTCGCAATACTCGCGCTTACCACGACATTCTCACTCATTCATTTTTCCAACGAGGTTCCGATCAAACCACTCATTGCCGAGCAACTAGACTTTCCGATTGAGGGTAAGCTCATCACCGTTAAGTCTCTCGAAACCTACTGGCGGGAACCCGTAACCAGAGGCGATGACGCCGATGTGGTCCGTCGCGACGTCAAACTGATTCCTACGATACGTATTGGTATCGAGGGTTCCCCAGGTGCGATCCGTGTCCTCTTCCGGAATGAAAGCGAAACGGTAGTCGGCGATAATATAAGCCGCCAAATCGAAAAGGACGGAATCATCGAGATCACTGCAACAGACGGATTTGAGGATATCGGAATGCACGCCGCTTACCGCACTGGAGAAGGAGAAAGGTGGACCGTGCAAGTCCTTGAGGGTCCTTCAGTCGGTGCCCCTCGCGAAAAATTCCGAGCTCTTCTGGAAACAGAGATCTCGACAGATGTCCGGTGAGCCGACTTTTGAAAAAAATTCCCACAGATTAAGAGATTATGAGCTTACTATCCCCCATGACACCTATCATACCAAAAGAAGGTTGGCACGTTCTCCATCTTTTCTACCACATCGACTACTCCCAATGGGAACTTTTTAGCGACGAGGAACAGCGTCAGGCGAAAGTCCGCTTCACTGAGCTCGTCCAGGAAATCCGCGCCACCCAGGATACCCAGCTACTCACCTTTTCCATCGTCTCCCCAAAGGCGGACATGGGCTTCATGCTCCTCACCCCAGACCTTCACGTTGCCAACTCGTTCGAGAAACAGCTTTCGCTGTCCCTAGGTCCCGAGATCCTCACTCCGGCATACTCCTATCTATCACTCACCGAGCCCTCGGAATACACCACCACCCGTGAGCAATACACTGCGGAAACCCTCATCACCGAAAAGAAACTCACTGAAGGCAGCGAGGAGTTCGAAACCGCGCTCAAAGAGTTCGACGAGCGCATGACCCACTACCGCTCCTACCGCATCTATCCCCAGCTTCCCGACTGGCCAGTCGTCTGCTTCTACCCCATGACCAAGCGCCGCCATGGTGCCGATAACTGGTATTCCCTCGACTACGAAACCCGCCGCACCCTCATGATGGGTCATGCCCGTGTCGGACGCACCTACTCAGGACGAATTCTCCAACTCATCACCGGCTCCACGGGCCTCGACGAACACGAATGGGGCGTCACCCTACTTGCCAAAGACACCGCCGAGATCAAAGCCATCGTCTATGAAATGCGTTTCGACGAAGTCTCCGCCCGCTACTCCGAATTCGGCGACTTCTACATCTGCCTCCAACTTCCCCTCGCCGAACTCTTCAAACGCCTCTGCCTCTGAGGCAGCCGCAGGTTACCTGATGAAAATGGGAGAGATGAGCGGTGGCGCTCTTCTCGATTCCATTGGTCCCCTCTACCGCCCGCAAAGCGCTCTTGCCAGCGGGTGGCGCGGCAACTAACCTTCGCCACAGGGCACACAGGAAAAGCCGCAGCGGAGGACCGAATTGCAGCGCGGGCCGAATCAGCCCGCCTTTCCCAAACATCCCTTTCCAAACCGTTCCATGCGCGAAAATATCCTAGAACTATTCCGGCAGAATCCGGACATCACTTTTTCAAAAACCCAGATCGCCAAGAAGCTGGATATCCCCGGCAATCGTAAGGGTGAACTCGGCGGCGTGCTCAGCGATCTCAAAGAGGAAAACCTGATCATCGCCGGTAAAAAGGACCTCTACTCCCTCCCAGTCCCGAAGGAGGAAAAAAAATCCGCTCCGAAAACCGAAGCCAAGACCACAGCTTCGAAGCCAGGCCCCAAGGGTTCACTCACTGGCTCGATCAAGTTCCTGCCTAACGGCCACGCGTTCTTCTACCCGATCATCGGCGGACCGGAGAACGAAGCCACCGGAATCGATTTTACCGTCCACTCCCGCATTTTCATCCCCCGCGACAAAACATCAACCGCACTCGATGGCGACAGCGTCCGGATCAAACCTTCCGCGCCGAGTTCCAAGCCCCACCAACGTGGCTCCGCGCCCGACGACCAGGAAATGCGCGGCGCGGTGATCGAAATTCTCTCCCGCCGCTCGGGACGCATCGTCGGAGTCTTCCGCAAGAAGAACAAATTCTCGTGGGTCGAAACCGATGACAAGGCACTCGAAGGCCGCATCAATATTACCGGCGACACCACCGCCGAGCCGGGGCAGACGGTCGTCGTAGATCTTGAAAGCTGGGAAAGCGAGAATACCGACCCCATCGGCCGCGTAATCGAAGTCCTCGGCTGGCCCGGAGATGCCGGAGTCGACATCCTCTCGACCATCGCACGCTTCGGCCTGCGCACCTCCTTTCCCGAAGATGTGCTCCGCGAGGCCCGCGCCGTCCCTGAGCTACCTGACGAAACAGAAATCGCCCGCCGCAAGGATCATCGCAAAAAGCTCGTCATCACCATCGACCCAGCCGATGCGAAAGACCACGACGACGCAATTTATATCGCGAAAACAAAATCCGGCGGTTGGCTGCTCGAAGTCCACATCGCCGACGTTTCCCACTACATCAAACCCGGCTCGCCAATGGACAAGGAAGCCGTCGAGCGTGGCAACTCCACCTACCTGGTCGACCGAGTCCTGCCCATGCTCCCGGTCGAGCTTTCCAACGGTATCTGCTCCCTCAAACCGGACGTCGACCGTCTCACCAAATGCGCGATCATCGAAATTTCCAAAGACGGCCACGTGGTGAACACGAAGTTCGTTGATGCCGTGATCCACTCCCGCGCCAAGCTCTCATACGAACAAGCACAGGCCATTCTCGATGGCAAGCCCGCTCCGAAAGGTTCTGATCCGACTCTCGCCGGCTCCGTTAAGGAAGCATGGAAAATGGCTTCCCTACTCCGCAAAAACCGCTTTGCCAACGGTGCGCTCGATCTCGAAATGAGCGAGATCAAAATTAAACTCGATGAGGAAGGCCGCGCCTGCGAGGCGCATCAGGTCGTCCACACTCATTCCCACCAACTCGTCGAAGAGTGCATGCTCATTGCCAACCAATCGGTCGCAAAAATCCTTCGCGAACGCTCCAAGCCATCCATCTACCGCATCCACGAAGATCCCGATCCCTCACGCCTCGCTGACTACGCGGAGACGGCAAAACAACACGGTTACCAGCCAGGTGACCTGAACAACCGGTCCCACATTCAAAAACTTCTCGATGAAGCGAAAGGCACCGCTGAAGAACACACGATCAAGCTTGGCCTCCTCAAATCCCTAAAACGCGCCGCCTATGCCGCCGATCCTATCGGTCACTACGGTCTTGCGAAAACGGACTATACCCACTTCACCTCCCCGATCCGGCGCTACGCAGACCTCATCGTTCATCGCTCGCTCCAAGCTTTCCTGGAAAACGCCCCCAAGAAAACCGACCTTACACCATCGCAAGCCGACCTCCGCGATATCGCCCGCCATATCTCGGACACCGAACGCACCTCCTCAGAAGCCGAATCCGAAACCAAACAGATCAAACTGCTCGAATACCTGGAATTCATCGCCTCCTCCGACGAAGCGAAAGACGATGGCGAAGAAACCACTTTCGACGGCGTCATCACCGACGTCCGCGCCATGGGCCTGATGGTCGAGATTCCTGAAATGAACGTCCGCGGTGTGGTCAAACGCGAGGATCTCCCACGATCCTCGAAATGGCGTTTCGAAGCACACAACATGGCCTGGACCTCTTTCGACGGCAAACGCCTCGCGCTCGGCATGAAACTGCCACTGCGCATCGTCGCCATCGACAAAATTAAACGCTTCGTCGATTTCGCAGTCGCAGGTCCGCCGACCACAGAGGGAGTGAAAATCTCTGGAAAAGCCCCGGCACCACGTGGCGGCGCTAAGCACGGGGGCAAAAAGCCTACTCCGAAAACCGCAGCGAGCTCCGGTCCCCAGAAAAAGCGCGGCTCCTCCGCCAAAAAATCCTCCCACAGGCGGCGCTAGGCCGTTTACCAAAGGTCCGTTCGCATTTAATCGTGGCTCGAACATCCTGCTCCAGTCCGTTCTTGGGGCATCCTGCCGCAAGAATTCACATAACCGCACGGACTTTTGGCAAACGGTCTAACACCGGGTTCAGACTAGCCCGATGCCCTCATATTTTCCACCGAGAATACTCTCCACTCCCGGTGCCTTCAGCCATCCACCTAACAGATCCGCATAAACGTTCCTGAAATCCACCGTGTGGATCAGGTCGCCTTGCGAGAGTTCGGTCAGACTAGGATACTTCCCATAGAGCCCGCCTTTCACCCCGCCACCCGCAACAAACATGCACGAGGCCTTGCCGTGATCCGTTCCCGCGCTGGCGTTTTGCGAAACCCTTCTGCCAAATTCCGAGAAAGTCATCAACACCACCCGCTTGTCATTTCCCTGCTGCTTGAGATCCGCGAAAAACGATTTAAGAGCGGAGTCCAGCTGTCCAAGCAACCTGTCATGTGAGTTCACTTGTCCCGTGTGCGTATCGAATCCGCCGTGGCTGACGTAGTAAACCCGAGTCGCCATCCCTCCCGCAATCATCCGCGAAACCAGATTGAGATTCCGCGCGATCGGCGTGCCATCGTAAGTCAACGTCGTCCGGTGTTTAGACGCAACTTCCAGAATCTTCTTGGACGAAACCTGTGCGTCCAGCGCGACCCGCTCCAGGAAATCCAAATTCGATTCCCCAACCACAGCTCCGACCTTTCCACCCGCCGGCATATCAATCGAACCACCATCGACCGGTCCGTCCACTCCATGCTCCGGCTGGTTGAGGTCCGCGAAAAACTCCTCGGCCTTCGCCTTCTGTCCCCCGCCGTGGATCCATCGATAAAGCTCCGGCGAACTCAGGCTCACTCCCGGGTTCCTCATCGCACCGAATGACTCAGGCGTGGATTTATTAAAACTGATGCCGACCGTCGGATCGATCCCTTCACATGCGTTGTCGAAATAGCGGCCCAGCCAGCCCGTGTTCGAACGATTGTTCGTGTCGGCGGTTTCCCAAATCGAAGTCGAAACGAAATGCGACCGGTTCGGATTCGGATACCCGACTCCCTGCACGACTCCGAGCTGACCTTCTTTAAACATGGATCCCAGGAAAGGCATCGAAGCATTCAACCCCAAGCCATCACCGATCTTGATCAGGTCCTTCGCCTTCTTCCCAATCGTCGGACGCGCTTTGTGGTATTCGTCATTCTCGAATGGAACCAAGGTGTTGAGCCCGTCATTTCCACCCGCCAGCTGAAGTACGACAAGTATCGTATCATCCTTCCCACTCGTGAATTGCACCGATTTATCCCGAGCACCTTCCGCAAGCTCGGCAAACGTCCGATCAATAAACCCCGGTAAAGTCCAAGTCGCCGAAGCTCCAAGAACCGCCGACCTCATAAAATCTCTTCTCGTTTTCATAATCTTCTTCTCTGGTTTCTGGTTTCTAAGCTCTAGATTCTGAAAGTCAGCAAAGCTGATAATACGGCGTACTAAGCATCAGATGGCAAAGCTCCCCAAGTTCCTTGTCAGTAAATGTCCCACCCTTTTTTGATTCCGCATATTCAAGGAATGATTTCCTCGCCTGCGCCGGAATCGGCACACTGAAAAAACGTTCGATCAGCGAATCCACCAACTCTTCCGTATGATTCCTCAAATCACTGCCGGCGATTTCGGAAAACACCGGTGCCGCGCCACCTCTATTCATAGCTGCCCGCTTCGCCATCCTGTCGCGCGCGCGGCCCCGCATCGCATCTCCTCTCTTGCCATCGTCATAGCTGCCTTTGGTCAGGTTTCCTGCGATGTTATAACGCGTCAGCAACGTGTTCGTATTAATCCAGGCTTTTCCCCAATCCCAGCCGGCCACATTCGGCGGCATGAACAATACCTGCCCGAGTTGAACTTGCCCCGTGATCGCCAGACCCATCGGTGGCGACTCCATCTCCAGTTCCTTAAGCATCTGAACCAGATACTGCACCGGACACTTGATCTGCGTGCCGACCGCCTTCTCAGAGTAAAACTCCGCAGAAAGAAACACGGCTTTCAACAAGGGTTTCATCTCGTAGTCCGCGTCCCTTAATACCTTACCGAGCCACACCACGATCTCATCATCGGGATTTTCATAGGCGAAAAACTCCCAGACCTTTTCCGCCATGAAATCCGCACACCTGTCCTTTCGGAAAATCAGTTTCACCACATCGGAGCCGTTAAATTTACCAGTCTCCCCGAAAATCTCTTTCTCACCACCATCCCAAGCGCCAACGTTCTGGACCACTTCGCCGGTCAGGCGGTTGAGCCGATATCCAGTGAAAGCCCGGGCCGCGTTCTTCACATCCTCCTCGCTGTAGTTCCCCTCTCCCAGAGTAAATAACTCCATCACTTCCCTCGCGAAATTCTCATTCGGCTGTGCCTTGCTTGATCTCTGCGTATCCAGATAGAGCATCATCGCCGGATCCCGAACCACATCCTGAGTCAGCTCACGGAAATTACCAAACGCATGTTCCCGGAATAATTCGTTCTGAACGATCATCAATGCGGGCTGTTTCACCTTCTGAATCGAGGTTGCGAAATGATCATGCCAGAAAAGCGTCATCTTCTCCCGCAGTGGGGCATCAGTCGTTAGCATTTTTCGGAACCACCAGCCCTGTCCCTCAAGACCCTGACGACGATTCTTTTGCTGAATTTCCCTCTGCGCCGCGCGCCTTGCTTTGTCAGCTTCCTCTCGGGACATCCCCTCGGTTTCGGACATTACTTCACGGCGCATCTCCATGGCTTCCATCATATTCTCCCTCACGCTCTCGATATTCGCCCACTCGGGTTTCGGAATCGCATCGATCCGCTCCGTCGGTTCCAGCAGGAAATTCACAACCTTCTCCCTCCCCAAGCGGTGGAAACTCTCGACATCCTCCGGCGATCCGCCAAAACCCGCACGGCTCAGCAAGTGCCTTGCCTCTTTCTTGGTCCAGTTTCCCGTCGCTTTCGTCAACATACGTTTCTCCTTACCCCTTTCAAAACACCGAAAACCTGTGACGGTTGCGCCGCCCCTCAATTTCACTTAAATTTTCCACCTGCCACAATGACCGAACTACTATCACCCGCCGGAAACTGGGACTGCGCTCGCGCCGCTGTCGCAGCCGGTGCCGACGCCATCTATTTCGGCTTGCCGAAATTCAACGCCCGCCTCCGCGCCGATAATTTCTCCGAAGAAGACCTCCCGGAGTTGATGGTCTACCTCCACAAACATGGCGTCCGCGGCTTCATCGCCATGAACACCTTGATCTTCACCGGTGAAATCGAAGCCGCCGAAAGACAGCTCCGCCTCATCAGCGAAGCCGGAGTCGACGCCCTCATCATCCAGGACATCGGTCTTGCAAAAATGGCCCGAGAAATCGTCCCCCACGTCGAGCTACACGCCTCCACCCAGATGACCATCACCTCCCCCGAGGGCCTCGCTTTCCTCGAATCCATCTTCCCCATGGAGCGGGCCGTCCTCTCCCGCGAACTCTCTATCAAAGAAATCGAACGCTTCCAGTCTTCCCAAATTTCAAATCACCCAGCTCCAATCACCCCTTTAGAAGTCTTCGTCCACGGTGCCCTATGCGTCGCCTACTCCGGCCAATGCCTGACATCCGAATCCCTCGGCCAACGCTCCGCAAACCGCGGCGAATGCGCCCAAGCCTGCCGCATGCCTTACGAAATTCTCGTCGACGGTGAACTACAAGATCTCGGCGAGCACCGCTACCTCCTCTCTCCCCAAGATCTCGCCGCCGTCGATCTCATCCCGGACCTAGTCCGCGCCGGAGTCGTCAGCTACAAAATCGAAGGCCGCCTAAAAACCCCCGAATACGTCGCAGCCGTCACCCGCGTCTATCGCAAGGCACTAGACGCAGCCGCCTCCACCATCCAAAATCCAATCACGGATACCGACAGGTATTCTTTAGAAATGACCTTCTCCCGCGGCCTTAGCACCGGCTGGCTCGCAGGCACAAACCACCCCTACCTCACCCACGGAAAATTCGGCAAAAAACGCGGGCCCTTCCTCGGCACGATCATCGAAGCACAGAACGGCTGGATTCGTCTCGACACCCCGCCCTCCGCCCAAACACCCCCTCTCAAAGCAGGCGACGGAATCGTCTTCGACGCCGGGGAAAACCGCGATCTCGAACAAGGAGCATCCATCTGGAAAATCGAAAACGACCGCATCATTTTCCACCGCAACTATTCAGGCATCAATTTCGACCGCATCCGCCCCGGAGTTACCCTCTACAAAACCGCCGACCCCGCCTTCGAATCCTCCATCCGCAAGTTCTGGCAAACCGCCAAACCCAAGCTCAAAAAATCTCCCCTCCACCTCATCATAACCGGCCAGCCCGGCCAGCCACTAGTAGCTGGAGCATCCTGCTCCAGTCCGTTTTCGGGGCATCCTGCCCCCAGTCCAGAAGCCCAAGCCACCACCACCATCCCCCTAACCCAAGCCACCAATCAACCCCTCTCCACCGAGACCCTTACCAAGCAATTCTCCCGCCTAGGCGACACCCCATACGAGCTAACCTCCCTAAAAAACAACCTCACCGGTGACTGCCACATCCCCATCTCCGCCCTCAACCAAGCCCGCCGCGATCTAGTCGAGAAACTCGAAGCGCAACAAGGAACGCGGACTTTAGTCCGCAGCGCATCCCCCGCCACCACCCAAGCCCTCTTCCCACTGATCACTGATCACTCGGCACTCGGCACTCCCTCCCTCTCCATCCTAACCCGCACCATCGAACAACTCCAAGCCGCCATAGCAACCTCCGCCGACCAGATCTACTGCGACTTCGAAGACCCACGCCGATACAACGAAGCGGTAGAAATCTTCAAATCCACCAAAACCAACCCGGCTTCCACCATCATCCTCGCCACCCCGCGCATCATCAAAACCGGCGAAATCGGATACCTCAAACTCATCGAGCGCGCCAAGCCCGATGGCCTCCTCCTCCGCAACCTCGCCGCCCTCCAACACTTCAAATCAAATTCCGACCTGATCAAAATCGGCGACTTCTCCCTAAACGTCGCCAACCCCCTCACCGCGAAACTCCTCCGCGAAGCCGCCAACCTCGACCGCCTCACCATCTCCTACGACCTCAACATTTCCCAAGTCCTCGACCTCCTCGCAAAAACACCCCCAAACTGGCTCGAACTCACCCTCCACCAGCACATGCCCATGTTTCATATGGAGCATTGCGTCTTCTGCACCTTCCTCAGCTCCGGAACCACCTACAAAGACTGCGGCCGCCCCTGCGAAAAACACGTCGTCCACCTTCGCGACCGCGTCGGCCAACTCCACCGCCTCCAAGCCGATGTCGGCTGCCGCAACACCCTCTTCAACGGCCGCGCCCAAACCGGTGCCCGCTTCTTCAGCCAACTCCTCGCCACCGGCCTGCGCAACTACCGCATCGAGCTCCTAGACGAAGACCACGCATCCGCCCTCGCCACCATCCGCGCCTACCAGGACCTCCTCTCGGAAACCATCTCCCCCGACCAACTGCTAATCCAGATCCACGCCACCGAAAAACTAGGCGTCACCGAAGGCACCCTAACGGAGCGCTGACTTTAGTCGGCGAGTCCCACCGGCATTAACGCACCAACCCTCTTCCATTCGATGTTCAATCGTTCCCTCCTACCTCTTCATTAGAGTTTAAAGTTTGAAATTTAAAATTTCCATCCTCCTCATCTGCCTCCTTGTCTCGTGCGAGAAACCCGCGCCCGTTTCACAAGATAAACCCGCGCCCGCAGCGCCCCATCCCACCCTCGCCAGCGCCCAACTCGCCCTCGCGAAAACCCATCTCGAAAACAATTTCCCGCAAAAAGCCCTACCCTACCTCCAAGCATCGCTCAAAACCCACCCGCTCCCTGAAGCCCGGAAACTCCTCGACAACACCCTCGCGTCCACCCGCTTCAGCGTCCCAACCCTTCAGCTATCTCATCCATTTCCCGTCCTCGGAATCGCCAGCTCAGGAGACAGCCTTTTCGCAGCGGTCGGCGGCCCCTTCCCGACCGTCGTCCGCTGGCATCTAACAGACATAGCGACCGTCGATGCCGTGCTCTTCCCCACCGAATCAAAAACCATTTCCCACCTCGTCCCCTCTCCCTCGGGGAAATATCTCCTGGTCCAACGCGATTCCATCAACCTCCTCTGCAACGCGGAAACCCTTAAACCCATCGCTTCAATCGGCACCCTCCCTCCCGACCTAACCCCCGATTCACTCCAACCATTTTCCCAAAACTCCCTACTCCTCGGCCACCCCGTCGCCTCCCCGAGTCACTCTCTCACCTGGCACATTCGCGATGCTGCCACCGGCGAAATCCTCCGCTCCGAAACCCTTCCCACCTACCCGAAACCAGTCTCCGCCTCCTTCGACAACACCACCCTCATCGTCACCCTTGAAAACCGTATCCAACTCGCTATACCTCTCATCGGTGAAATTAAAAAAGGCAAAGCCAAACCTCCATCCGTAGACCACCCAGCCCAGCCCACCTTCACCTTCACCTTCTCCGGGAAAACCATCACCCGCCACCAAACCTTCTCCCCCCCTCGCCTCCTCCCTCCATCACCCCCTCTCCTCAGCGCCCTAACCGGTTACCACCTCAACCCCACCACCCAGTCCCTAGAGCAAACCCCCATCCCCAACCGCCTCCAGACCCTTTCGGAATTCTTTCCGGAAATCCCCCCCACCCTGAAATTCTTCTTCGCCCGCGATCCACTGGAAACCCGCCTCGCCGCCGCCTTCCCTGAAAAATTCCCCGCCCTATCACTCCCTTCCCGAACCCAGGCTGAGATCGTCAGGCAATCCTTCGCCTCCGGCGACACCGCTACCATCCTCGCCACAATCTCAGCCCTTCCCCCTGCCGGCCTACCCACCGCCACCGCGCTTCTCCTCGCCCACCAATCCGGCGATCCCGCACTGCTCTCCGCCGTTCTCGAACAAGCCGAAAACGTCCCCGAAGCCCTCCGAAACATCACCGCCCCGGGCACCGAAGTCCCAGACCTCGCAGCCCTCCGCATCACCCAAGACTGGCTGGGATACGAAACTCCTGACTTTTCCCCGGTTTTCAAAAAACGCCTCACCGAAAAGTCCACAACCCTCTCCAGCTTAAACCTTTCCAAATCCCCCACCGAAGGGGAAATCCAAACTCTCTTTACCAAACTCCTCAACCCGGAAACCCTCCGTCAAATCGGCCACCCCGCGATCGCCGAAGCTGCCACCTCGGCCGCCCACTCCCTTTCCCATACACAGGAATACGCGACCTCCGCCCTCAAATTCACCGCTATCGCCGAGCGCATGGGCGCCCATCCCGCAGAAATCCTGCGCATCCGCGCAACCGCATTCACCTCCCTCGCCGATTTCGCCTCCGCCCATCGCAGTTGGCTCGACCTGATCACCAACCAACCCGAAGCCAGCCACCTCCCCACCGACTACTCAGAAGCCGCCTACACCGCCTTCGAAAACGCCGACTCCCGACAGGCCATCGAAATCCTCGAAACCGGTATCTTCCGTTTCCCCAACGACGTCAAATTCGCCATCCGCGCAGGCTGGATCGCCCTCCTCACCACCCACCCCCAACACGGCGCAAAGTATCTCTCCCACGCCGCCACCCTCGGCCTCCCGCCCAGAGAAATCGAAAACACCACCGCCCTGCTCGCCATCGCCCACACCCAACTCGGCGATCTCGAAACCGCCAGCTCCTATCTCGCGCAACTCAAAGCCATCGACGAGTCCTGGGCCGACCCCGAAGCCATCGAGAAACTCCCGTGGCCGGAACCTTTAAAACAAACTCTCCGCACTCTCACTTGGAGCCAGCAGGAAAGCTCACCCGAGCCGTCACCGGAAAGTGATCCGAAAGATACGGCTCCCCAGTCCGAAGAATTCCCGATTTTAGAACCGCCCCTGCCTTCGAGATAAAAATGTGGTCGACCTTCCATTGCCGGTCCGGATCGTTCATCCAGAAATGCAGCGTCCCGCGCTCCCTCACTCCCGCATTCAACTTATCGTAGGTCTCAGTCAATCCCTCAAACCCGGTCACGGCCCCCAGACCCCGATTGTCACCTTTGACGAATCTCACCGCTGAGTTCTGCTCCGTCGCGTTGAAATCCCCCATCCACACCAGGGGATCTCCCTCCGGATTCATCTCCACCAGCCTCTCTGCCACCAGCCTCACCCCCTTCTCCCGCGACACCTGATTGCGGTGATCCAAGTGCATGTTCACCACCCAAAGTGCCTGCCCACTCACCCGATCCACCAGCCGCACCCAAGTCGCGACCCGTGGAATCTCATTCCCCCAGCTTTTCGAACCCGCCTTCTCCGGCGTCGCCGAAAGCCACAACATCCCACTCCGTTCCTCATCCTGCTCGAATCTGTCTTTCTTAAAAAAAATCCCCGCATACTCCCCGGAGCGCTCGCCATCGTTCCTTCCTCCCCCGGAAAACGAATAGCCCGGAAGCGAAACTCGGAGATCCGCAACCTGCCCGTGCAAGCCCTCCTGCATCCCGAACACATCCGGCCGCTCACGCCAAATCATCTTCACAATACCCGGCACCCTTTCACCCCACGCCCGCCGACCGGCCTCCTTCCGGTTCTCATACCTCAAATTGAAAGTCATCAGTCCTAATTCCATCACCCCATCCTCCCTGACCGCCACAGCCCTCGGCACCTCCTCATTCCTCTCACACCCCACCAGAAAGCAACCAACCACCAAAACCAAACCAAAACCCAAAACCCACCCGCGCCGAGCACATAACATCATTGCGCTCAACCTCCCACTTCCCCTCACCCACGTCAAGCAAGCCGCACCAACGCCCCCCCCCCACCGGCCGCCCTAATCAAAAATCTAACTGCCACCCACCCGTACGGAAGCGAGATCCCGAAACACCAGCCATGTCATCTCAATGCCTTCCCATAAACATCCGGATCTCCAGTTTCCGAAATCCACCAAAAAAAACAGACCCAATCCGGCTAACTTTTAAGGTTGCCAAACCATCACCTTCCTACCAATCTTCTCGGGTTGACACGATGGTCGACCGCCAAGGGACACTTTCCATGGCAGTCACTCACGGAAACTCTCGCGCGTCTTCACCCGCTCCACCCGGTCGGGCGTTCTGTCGGAGACAACCCTGTTCAAGCCGTCCGCGTTCTAACCTTCCCGAAGAATTTCCACATCATCGGTGCGCCCACCAAACCTGATCCTACCCAAGTGGCCCAAACAATCGCCACCCTACCCCTTTCCCAACCGTTTACCGAATGAGCAAAAATAGCACCGAAGATCTTTTCGATCTCCCTGCCACAGACAAGGAGCCCACAGCCGCGAAGCCCGCCAAAAAAGCAGCAAAAAGGGCCCCCGCCAAGAAAGCCCCCGCCAAGAAAGCCGCTGCAAAAAAGGCCCCCGCTAAAAAAGCAGTGAAAAAAAGCGCCGCGAAAAAAGCGCCCAAATCGAAACCCGAGCCGGCACCTAAAAAAGCTCCCCAGCCAAAACCGCAACCCACTGCGGAACCCAAAACACAATCTCCCAAAAATAGCGAACCGCCCGCCCCTAAACCCATCGCGGCACCGGAGCGTCCTGCTCCACCGTCCCCGCCCCGGCAAAACCTTCCTGAAAATGAACAGAGGGAAAACCCAAGGATCGGCCGCGTTCCCGGTGGCGGTCCCACTCACCAAACGTCCAACCACGACAACCGGAGAGACAATAGCGGCGACACATCTGACGGTCAGCAGAATCAGCACCCTTCCCGCTCCAAAAAGCGCCGTGAAAAACGCAAACGCCGCCGCGATCAAGGCGGTGAACAGGGCGGCGACCGCAACAGCGGCAGAAACCAACAGAACGATCGCCGAAATGATCGCCAGAACGACCGTAGTAGCGATCGCCACAACGATCGCAATAACGACCGCAACAACGATCGCAACAACGATCGCCAAGAAGACCGCAGCCCAGCCGTCCTCTCCGGCCCCATCGTCGAAGCAAACGGCATCATCGAAATGACCCCGAAAGGTTTCGGTTTCCTCCGCCTTCCCGAGTCCAATTTCGAACAAGCGAAAGAAGATATCTTCATTTCCCCGGACCTGATCCGCAACCATTCCCTCCGCCACGGCCAATGGCTCCATGGCAAACACCAGAGCAGCAACCGCGGACCACAACTCGTCGAGATCACCAGGGTCAACGACATGCCGCCCGAAGAAGCCGCCAAACTCCCTCACTTCGACGAGCTCAAAGCGATCAATCCCAACAAACGCATCGCCTTCGAAACCACTCCGGAACGCTACACGACTCGTGTCGTCGATATCGTTTCCCCAGTCGGCCGCGGTCAGCGCGGACTCATCGTTTCTCCTCCCCGCTCCGGAAAAACCACCCTCCTCCTGCACATGGCCGAGGCCATCCGCGAAAAATACGACGAACAGATCCATCTCATGGTCCTCCTCGTCGACGAACGCCCCGAGGAAGTCACCGAATTCCGCCGCGCCCTCCCTGGCGCAGAAATCTACGCATCCTCAAACGACGAAGCCTCCCGCAACCATACCCGCATCGCAGAGCTCGCCATCGAACGCGCCAAACGCCTCGTTGAAGCTGGTAAGGACGTATTCCTACTAATGGATTCCATCACCCGCCTCGCGCGCGCCTACAACGCCGCAATGAGCAGCGGAGGAGACGGCAAAGGTCGTGGCCGCAGCAACCGCGCCACTGGATCCGGCGGTATCACCATCGGCGCTCTCGAAATCCCGCGCCGCCTTTTCGCAGCAGCCCGCAACACCCGCGAAGCCGGCTCCCTAACCATTCTCGCCACCGCCCTGATCCAGACGAACTCACGCGCCGACGAAGCCATCTTCATGGAGTTCAAAGGCACCGGAAACATGGAACTCGTCCTCGACCGCAAGATCGCCGAATCCTACATCTACCCCGCCGTAGATATCTTCAAATCTGGAACCCGGCGCGAAGAACTGCTCCTCCCAGAACACACCCTACACAAAATCCACCTCATTCGTCGTGGCCTCTCCGGCCACCGCCCCCACGAGGCCATGGAACGCTTGCTATATTTCATCAAGAAATTCCCCAATAACCCGCAAATGCTCCTCGAGATCAAAGGCTAATCGGACCGCGGACTTTAGGGCGCATCCGAGGGCGCAGCCCAAGGATCAATCCCACCCCGCGCTAGCGCACTTTAAAATCTCCAATCTCACCGCTCCATGTTCCAGACCCTCTTCGTCGAGAAACGCCCCTCCTTCGAATCCGAAGCCAAACACCTCCTCCACGACCTTCGCGAGTCACTGAACCTCCCAAACCTCTGCTCCCTGCGGCTTCTCAACCGCTACGATATTGAAGGAGTGTCCACCGAGGAATTCGCCCAAACCTCCGCGACCATCCTCTCTGAGCCTCAGACAGACACCACTTCCACCGACCTCACCATCGCGGAAAATGAAACCGCCTTCGCTTTCTCCTACTTCCCCGGACAGTTCGACCAACGTGCCGACTCCGCCGCACAATGCATCCAGATCCTCACTGGAAAAGACAAGCCCACTGTCTACGCATCACAAATCGTCATCCTCACCGGTAAAATTTCCAAGGACCAGCTCATCGCGATCAAATCCTACATCATCAACCCGGTCGACTCCCACGAGACCGCCGTAGCTGTGACCTTCGGTCACCAATCATCCACCGAATCCCCCCCCGACGTCCCGATCCTAAAAGACTTCCTAACCGACTCCCCAGAAGCCATCCGCGAAGAAATGGCCCTCGCCATGTCCGAAGCCGATATCGCCTTCACCCAGGACTATTTCAAAAACGAGGAAAACCGCGCCCCTTCCCTCACCGAAATCCGGATGCTGGACACCTACTGGTCCGACCACTGCCGTCACACCACCTTCCTAACAGCCATCGACGATATCACCTTCGCCCCCGGAACCGAAGTCATCAAAGAAAGCTACGAGACATACCGTAGCGTTCGAAAAACCCTAGGCCGCGACGAAAAGCCCGTCACCCTCATGGACATCGCCCTCATCGGCATGCGCGAGCTCAAAGCCTCCGGAGAACTCGATAACCTCGAAGTCTCCGAAGAAATCAACGCCGCCTCCATCGTCGTCCCTGTCACTCGCTCCATTGACAGCAGCAACCTTCTCCAGCATCTTCTCTCCGATGAAAGCCTCACCCGCCTCCCAGAAAATCTCGCCCGCCAAGCCCGCACCTTTAGAGAAGCCGCGCATCACGCGCGCAATGGCCGAGGCTCAGGTCAAAGCGGTTCGGAAGCAGACGGAAAGCATGTTGAGTGGGCAGCAAGAGAAAACCAGATAGTTTCTGAAGGCTTCTTTGCTCCGTTCGGCGATCCCATATCCAACTATACCAGCGAGCACCAGATATGGTTCGATGAATCCCAAGCTCGCGCCGTCAAGCGCACCTGGCCCGGAGGCTTCGGCCAGATTCCGATAGCTGCGGCAGATGCCGAAGCCGTTGACCGGGCTAGCGCCGATCTTTCCGCCTACCTCTTTCGGATGGCTCTTCACATTGCCATCTTTGGCAGTGACTTGAAATTTGAGGGCATTCATGTATCACCAGAGGCTGGCATCATTATCGGCCAAGCCCTAGATCAACCCAGCGCTGTGGTTTCTCAGGAATGGGTGCATGCCGCAGACCCGGAGAAGGCCGCTCCCTCCTTCAGGGAAATCGCTGCCTTCATGGTCGACAGGGGATTTACATCCGTGCCCAATTCATTCTTTGGCTGGATGCGACCCGACGGCCTCACCGTGATTGATGCAAAACCGGACAACTTTATCCTCACTGAGAACGGAGTCATCCCCATCGATCTGCAGATCGCATTCATTCCAAAAAGTTCCGTGGAAGAATGGCTTGTTCAATTCAAAAACGAAACCCACAACCACCCCACCGAAATCGAACCCTTCGGTGGTGCCGCAACCTGCCTCGGCGGTTGCATCCGCGATCCCCTCTCCGGTCGCTCCTACGTTTATCAGGCAATGCGTGTCACTGGCGCTGCCAATCCTCTAACACCTTTCTCCGAAACCCTCCCCGGCAAACTCCCACAAAAAAAAATCTGCCAAGTCGCCGCAAAAGGCTATTCATCCTATGGAAATCAAATCGGCCTCGCCACCGGCCAGGTCGCAGAAGTCTACCACCCGGGATACGTCGCCAAACGCCTAGAAATCGGCGCAGTCGTCGCAGCATCTCCACGCTCCAACGTCTTCCGTGGCTCACCATCGCCCGGCGATGTCATCCTCCTCATCGGCGGTCGCACCGGCCGCGACGGCGTGGGCGGCGCTACCGGATCCTCCAAGGAACACACCGATACCGCCCTCGAAAATTCCGCAGAAGTCCAAAAAGGTGACGCCCCCACTGAACGCAAGATCCAACGCCTCTTCCGCAACCCGGAACTCACCCGCAAAATAAAAATCTGCAACGACTTCGGCGCTGGAGGCGTCTCCGTAGCCATCGGTGAAATCGCCCCCTCCCTCATCATCAACCTAGATGCCGTCCCTAAAAAATATGACGGCCTCGACGGCACCGAACTCGCCATCTCCGAATCCCAGGAACGCATGGCCGTCTGCGTCGATCCCTCGGAAATCGATTTCTTCATCCACGAAGCCGACAAAGAAAATCTAGAATGCGTCCACGTCGCCGACGTCACCGACTCCGGTCGCCTCATCATGACCTGGCGCGGCAAGGAAATCGTCAACCTCTCCCGCGCATTCCTCGACACCAACGGCGTCCAACAAACCGCCGCTGTCGAAGTAATTTCCCCTACCTCGACACCTAATGTAAAATTAAACCATGAGCAAAGAACAAATCTACTTGAACGAATCCCACAGGAAACATTGCGAGCAAGCCTTGGCCCTGCAAGCCAAGCAGTCTCCGAGATCTTTGGAAGAGTCGGTGAGGCAGGCAAGAAGTCTGGAATCACAGTCCCAAAGACAAAAGCCGAGCGATACGAACTCCACCGAGCCCTCGAAGAGCGCGAAATACGACGTCGCCTGAGCGATCTGTTTCTTAATGCCGCCGAGTTCGAGCAAAAATGGAAATCGACCGGCTCGCTCGGGGGGGCGGAGCAGCGCGTCTTCCCGGATGGAAACGGGAGCTACCTCAAAGCGAACAGCGGTGCATATCACGGCCACTGGGCTCAGTATTTTGACAGGCTGAATTATCACCGGATTCTGTTCCCGGATACTGCCTACACCTTCCTCGGCTTCGTTGATATTGAAGGCGAGTTCTGCTTCGTAACCTCCCAGCCAGAGGCTTATTCCATGCTCGACCCTGACGGTGAATTCGTCCCCGCCACCCGCGTCCAGATCGAGAAACACATGGCCAGCCTCGGAGCGTTCCGCTTCCGCAACGACGACTATTATCTGCCTGCCGAGGATCTCTTCATTGAGGATCTTCACGATGAAAACGTTCTCTTAGGCACCGATGGCCACACCCTGCGCTTTATCGATCCGGTCATCTTCCGCCGCCCCGCCGACCTCCCAATCCCTTCTTCTCTCCCCTCCACACTCTCAGCTCTTCGCTTCACCTCCCAAAAAGGCCTCGGTGAAATGTTCGACGGCTCCGTCGGTGCCAACACCGTCCTCTGGCCCTTCGGCGGAAAACACCAGCTCACCCCTCCCGACGCGATGGTCGCCAAGCTGCCGCTGTTGGAGGGCGAAACAGACTCCGCCACCTACATGGCATGGGGCTTCGATCCATACCTCTCCGAGAAATCCCCCTTCCACGGGGCCGCTTACGCAGTCACCGAATCCGTCTGCAAAGCCGTCGCAGCAGGCGCATGCCTAAGCGACATCCGCCTCACTCTCCAAGAATATTTCCCACGCCTAGGCAACGATCCCAAACGCTGGGGCCTCCCCTTCGCCGCCCTGTTAGGTGCCTTCCGCGCCCAACACGAACTCCGCCTCGCAGCCATCGGCGGAAAGGACTCCATGTCCGGCTCCTTCAACGAACTAGACGTCCCACCCACCCTAGTCTCCTTCGCTCTCGCACCCGGCCTCGCATCCCTGGCGATTTCCCCAGAGTTCAAACAACAAGGTTCCACCGTATCCTTGATTGAAACTCCCATCCTCGAAAACGGACTCCCCGATTTCGAAACCCTAAAAGCAACCGCCGAGTCCCTCCACCAACTCAACAGGTCCGGAAAAATCCTAGCCCTCCACCACATCGGAGCCCCCGGTATCGCCGCGGCCCTAACAAAAATGTGCCTAGGAAACGGAATCGGCTTCGCCTGGAGCGCGGACTTTAGTCCGCCGCCATCATCCTACTTTGCCTTCCTAATCGAGCACGAGACCAACCTCACCCTCCCCCATTCAAAACAAATCGGAAACACCACCGCAGAAAAAACTCTAATCATCAACGGCGAAACCCATTCCCTAACAGACCTCGAATCCGCCTACACCAGCACCCTCGAACCCATCTACCCAACCTCGCCGGAGATCCGGGATAGCCGATCGAAGATCGTGGAAATCCCAACTCCAAAATCTCTTTCATTCAACATCCAACATTCAAAAACCAAAATCTCCAGACCTTCGGTCCTCATCCCAGCCTTCCCCGGAACCAACTCCGAATACGATTCCGCCCGCGCCTTCCAACGCGTCGGCGCCGCTACCCAAATCCAAGTCTTTCGCAACCTTTCCGCATCCCACATCGAACAATCCATTTCCTCACTCGCCGAGAAAATCAAATGCTCCCAGATCCTCTTCATCCCGGGAGGTTTCTCCGCAGGTGACGAGCCCGATGGCTCTGCCAAATTCATCGCAACGATCCTACGCAACCCACGCGTCTCCGATGCCATCTCCGATCTGCTAGAAAACCGCGACGGCCTCATCCTCGGTATCTGCAACGGCTTCCAAGCCCTGATTAAAACCGGCCTGGTTTCCTACGGGAAGATTTCAAATTTTAAATCTCAAATCTCAAATTCCTCTTCCCCCACCCTCGTCCACAACGACATCTCCCGTCACATTTCTCAATACGTCCAAACCCGCGTCGCCAACAACGCCTCGCCATGGCTTTCTAACATGGCCGTCGGAGAAATCCATACCGTCCCGGTATCCCACGGCGAGGGCAAGTTCTTCGCCCCCGAATCCGTGATCGCAGAACTCTCCGCTAACGGACAGATCGCCACGCAGTATTGTAACCCAGACGGCGCGCCAACGATGCAACACCCCTTCAACCCCAACGGCTCACTAGCCGCGATTGAAGGTATCACCTCACCCTGCGGAAAGGTTTTCGGGAAAATGGCCCACTCGGAACGATACTCGGAAAGCGTCGCGAAAAACATCCCGGGAAATAAATCCCAACCGATTTTCCAAGCTGGCGTAAGCTATTTTTCGTAGATCTGAAGGCCGGAATGCCTAGCGCCCGGCCCTCCGCCTGCCAACCATCGCCTTGGCGAAGGTGGTAACCATCTGCGCGCTAGCAGCCGGCGCGACATCTGCACAAGCGCAAAGCGCCAGCAGATGTTATAACAATAAGCCTCAGGCATGGACAGGGAGCCTCGCCGACCAGGCCCGTAGCGGTGCCAATCGTGAGGCTTAAAAATCAACGCAATCCGCACGGAGCCGCGTTCTCCAGAACGCGAGCCTACCACCGCAATCGAGTCCTAAAAAACACGGCTCCCCCATCTACCAGCCTGAGCTTCCCCATTCTCTTGTAAAAGTATGCCAGCCAGTTTCTGTACGATGGTTGCCATCGTGCCATCCCAGAACCTGCTCGCCATCCAGCGGCTGGCTCGGAATTCCAAACGCATGGTTGGGAGATTTCGTGCTTTGCTCCTTTTCCTCTAAATCTCGTAAGTGTCTTTAATTCGACCACCTTCCCAGAACCATCGAATCCGTGTATTTGCGTGGGTCATATTAAAAATATCAAAACCCGCCCCGCCCGACACTTCCTATACCGCCTTCAGTTTTGCCGAGGTCGATTATCCCCGAGTCCCCCAGCCGCGACTCGTTGTCCGTTTCGCTGACGGGCTGCTGTTGCTACTGTGCGATTCCAGTGATCTCGATCTCGCTGCACAACTCATCGCTAGGATCCGCCCCAAGACCCTCTACTACGATAGGATCGGCTTATGGATCGCTTCAAAAAGGCTCGAGAAAGGCACCTTCAGCTGGCCGCCTTCCACCACCGGAGACGGGAAAATCAGACTCCATCCGTAAAAACATCCGAACAGGAGGAGGGGGACGAAAGCGAAAAGCAAAAAAGAACCCGCCGCACCAAGGCTGAGACCCTCTCCCGGAACATCCCGGTTGTCATCGAAAAAATCATCGAGGCGGAAGAAGTGACCGCAGAACCTGACGCAATCCGCCAGAACAGCGGAAAGCTACACCGACATCCTCGAAGCCCAGACCGCACATCTGTTTTACAAGCGCACCATCGGGTTCAAAAAAATCAAACTCGCAGGCTGCCTCGCCCATCTCAGGAGGAGATTTTACGAGCAGATCAATGCAGCGGATCATCCCCTCATCCTTCCCAATATTAAACTTGGTGAGGCACTCACCTACGCTTGCAACCAGCGGGAAAAGAACGAAGCCATCCTCACCGACGGTCGCTATGAGCTGGATACCAACCTCGTGGAGAACGCCATCGGCATCACCAAGCTGGGTGCGAAATATTATTTATTCTTTGGCAGTGCCGAGGCCGAGAAACAGAACGCCATCCTCTACACCCTGCTGGAGAACTGCAAAATCCACGACCTCAAGCCCGAACCCTACCTCAGCGAAACCATCGAAGCGATCAACCGCCTCGGCCCCGACCCATCGGCCGAAGCAATCGCCGCCAGGACCCCGGCACGGATCGCGGCTCAACGAAAAACCGCAGATGAAGATGAAGTCGAACAAGAAGCCGCATAGACTCCGCCGTCCGCTATCTTCGCACACCGCGCCCAAAATCCGACGAGGACAATTTTAGGACGCTGACGACGATTTGGTGATGTTCGGCGAGGGATGGGAGTGGTGGTGCAATATCACGGAATCGCTCCAAAATAGTTCCGCCCCTTCAGGGCTCAGATCCTGTGGGGTGGAGAGGCGATGGAATTGGCGCGGGGCATTGGAAGAAGTGCCGGGTGATCAGTCATTAGTGGACAGTGGGTAGATGAAGAAGCTCGAGTATCTAAAATCGAACGCATGACGTTGATTTTCGATAACACCCAACGTCCCGATGCGCCCAGCAGGATCAGATCTCCCATTTGCTCCAATGATGGAGGGACGGGAATGTCCCCGCTTATTAATTGGAACCCTATCGGACTTCAGATATTTCTTTTTTCATTTCCGGCGCTCCATTCTCTATCTCTGCGGCACCTTGCGGAGCTTGGAGATGTCGTGGCCTTGGCGTTCCAGTTCCTTCACCAGTGCTGCGTATTCCGCGTCCGGGAGGTTTTTTGTTCGGGCCATGATCCAAGCATACTTCCGGCTGGGCACCCCGATGATCGTCGTCTGGTAATCATCCGATAAATACGTGATCAGGTAGGCAGCTTTAAAGGGCCAGAGAAACTGCATCCGCCATTCCGCGTTGGTCTCGTTGTTATACACGAAGCCTTTTGGATTCATCGTCTTGAGTGGACCGTCGAAGCTGCCTTTGTTGAACTTGAACGTCGTCGGGATAGTGCCGTCTTCCGCGAGTTCGTAGCTCTCGACAGCGTTGTAGGCCTCTTTTTCCAAGAAAATCGGTATATGCGCTATCACATACCAGTCACCCATGAACCGATCCAGATCCACGTGCCTGGTGATCGGCTGTAGCTCCCCATCATCTGCCTGGCTGGTCGACACGTCCTGGCAACTTATTAGCGCCAAGCCCGCCGCCCCGCATGACAACACTATCGGCGCCAAGGACTTGGCAAATTCAAATTTTTCCATCTAACAATATAAACGGGAGTCTCCCTTTCTCAAATGGAATCACTTTGCAGGATCCAACTTAGTCGACGTCAGTGCGGAAAGGAGAAGCCGGTAGGTCTTCCTTGTTGAAAAGGTTGACGTCGGGGACGTTCTCCCAGCCGTAGCGAACCGCTTTGGGGGCTTTCACGCCATCGGCAGAGACGACGACTGTGTCGCCTTTGATCTCGGCATTTGCAGGAACAAACTTCCCATCCGCGCCGGCGATGGTGAAACCTTTGAGATCGCCATCTTTGGCGACGAGTCCGCCACCGACGTGGCCGAAGGAGATGACCGCATTATCGCCGGCCGCTGCCATGGATTCATAGAGAGGGCCGGAGTATTCGATATCCTCGCCATAAGTGAGGGCGCGGGCAGCGAGGGCAAGGCGTTCACCGACAGGCTTTTTCCGCTGCGGGTGAATGTCATTTGCGTTTCCGACATCGGTGGTGACCACCATCGCGGTGTTTTCGGATTTCGCGAGGGTGAGGAACTGGGCTTCGCGGATTTCAGGTGGCTGGCCTTTGAATGGAGCGATCTGGACGAAGAAAAACGGGAACGGGCCTTGGCTCCATTTCGTACGCCAATCGGCGATCATAGCTGGGAAGAGCGTGCGGTATTCCTTGGACTTACTGGCGTTTGATTCACCCTGATACCAAATAGCTCCCTTGATGGCGTAGGGAAGAATTGGCGCGATCATACCGTTGTAAAGAACTGAGGGAGTGCCGGATCCGAGGGGTTTTTCAGGAGCTGCATCGGCAAACTTTTTGGCGTTTGACTTCGACTGGGTGGCATAGCCTTTGAGCTCATCGTGACCCTCGAAACCCTCGAGACTTGTCCAAGCCTGAGCAGGAGTGCCGCCCCAAGAGCTGTGGATCATTCCGACTGGAACATCAATCTTTTCGTATAGAGCACGGGCGAAGTGATAACCAACGGCAGAGAAACCGTTGACGGTATCCGGCGAGCATTCGATCCAACTTCCAGATGGCTCGATGAGAGGCGTGGGAGAGGTGGTGCGCTTGACGGTGAACATTCGAATGTTCGGGTATTTGGCTTTGGGTCGTTCTTCGTCCGCGGAGGTCGTTTGTTTGAATTTCCACTCCATATTGGATTGGCCGGAGCAGATCCAGACTTCGCCGACGAGGAGGTTTTCAACTTTGACAGTATTTTCGCCCGAGATCGTCATGGTGAGTGGTTTACCCACTTTGAGTGGTTTCAGGTCGACACGCCATTTACCGTCCTTGGCGGTGGTGGTGGCTTTTTGTCCAGCGATTTCGACGGTGACTTCTTCGCCATCGGCAGCAGTTCCCCAAACCGGGATGGCTTGTCCTTGCTGAAGCACCGCTCCATCCGTGAAGAGCGGGTTGGGTTTCACCTCCGCGTGGAGGAGTCCGGCCGAGACGGCGGTGATAAAGCTGACGACAATAGATTTTCGGGGAGTCATGGGCATTATGTTAGCCTCCGAATTCGCCAAGGCGGAAGGAAAGTTTTCAGAGAGAAAATTCAAAGCCTCCTTGGTGCCCCCAAAAAGGGCATCACTGTTGAATCAACAGTGATTAAGAAACTTGATCAGTGAACTAGGAATTTCCGCTGTTCTTTGCCCATGGCGCTAGTTTCGGCTGGTCTATTGTCCTCGCTGGTATCGGCGAGTAGTTCGTCGCGGAACTTCGCGATGATTGCCTCGACCGGCCATGAGGAAGCCTCTCCGAAGGCACAGATCGTGCGGCCGTCGATCTGGTAGGCAACACTTTCCAAGGTATCGATGTCCTCGGGAGTGCCTTTGCCATCGACGAGACGGTCGGAGATCTTTTTCATCCAGGTGGAGCCCTCGCGGCAAGGCGTGCACTGGCCGCAGGATTCGTGGGCGTAGAAGGCGTTGATGTTATTTAGAACCCAGGACATTTTCCTTGAGTCGTCCAGCACGATCACGCCGCCAGAACCGGCCATCGAACCGCAGGCTGCGAGAGAATCGAAATCCATAGGAATATCCCAGAATGCGAGATCCTTTTCCGCGCCGTCCGGGCCCTTGATTTTGAAAACTTCGTCGGCTTTGAGAATTTTCGATGAGGAGCCGCCGGGAATGACAGCCTTGATCTCGCGACCGTCCTTGGGGCCGCCGCACATATCGTAAAGCAGCTCGCGCATGGTGACTTTGCCAACCTCGACCTCGAAGTAGCCAGGTTTTTTGACGTCTCCGGAAACACAAAGCACACGGGTGCCGGTGTTACGGGCCACGCCGAGCTTGGCGTATTCTTCGCCGCCCATGCGGATGATGTGTTTCACATGGCAGAGCGACTCGACGTTGTTGACAATGGTCGGGCACATGTAGAGGCCGAGCGCGGCTGGGAAATACGGAGGCTTGATTCGTGGGTAAGGGCGCTTGCCTTCGAGCGATTCGATCAGGCCGGTTTCCTCGCCGCAGATGTAGGCCCCCGCGCCGCGGTGGACATAGATCTCCAAATCAAAGCCGGAGCCGAGGACGTTTTCACCGAGGAAACCTTTTTCACGGGCCTCTTCGATCGCATTCTCAACGATGATTGCGGCTTCGGGAAATTCCTCGCGGAGGTAGATGTAGGCCTTGTGCGCGCCGACTGCGAAACACGAAATGACCATGCCTTCAATGAGTTGGTGCGGGTCTTGGTGGACGATGTAGCGGTCCTTGAAGGTGCCGGGTTCGGATTCGTCGGCGTTGCAGATCAGGTAGATCGGCTTGGTGTTTTTTGGCGGGATGAAACTCCATTTCATGCCGGTCGGGAACCCGGCACCTCCCCTGCCCCGCAGGCCGGATTTTTTCACCTCCTCGGTGATTGCCTTGGGCTCCATGGCTATGGCTTTCTTCAGATCATCGTAACCGCCATCGGCGATGTAGGTATCTATGGAAGTATCCCAGTCTTTGCGATCGATGTTTTTGAAGATGAGCCGGAACTCGCGTTCGTGAGGTTGCTTGGTGTAGGAAATCATGGGCGACGCGGGAAATATGGCCGCTCAGGACGTGATGGCCAATGGGATTTTCAAAGATTGTGAAATTTTTCACAAGAGCCCTTAAGATGACTATTCTGTAACGATCAGACGAGCGACTTCAGGATCGAGATATGGGACTGAGGTTTCTCTACGGGCGAGGGCTTCGCGGATCGCAGTGGCGGAGGCCGGGTGCTCGCCGGTGACGGTCACGAGGCGGTAGTCAGGCCTCGGTTCGATCAACACGCCATCGCGGGCGAGGACGATAAAAGTGGCGAGTTGGGCGATGGTTTCGGGTTGCGCCCAATTCGGTAGTGCCTCCCATTGATCACCGCCCATGATCCAGAACCACTCGTTTTCTGGGGATTTTTCGGAAAGTATTTGAAGCGTCCGGTATGAATAAGACGGTCCTTCGGTTTTAAGATCGGTCTCATCGACTTTTGCCCATGGTAGATCGCGGATCGCGGCGTGGAGCCATTTTACGCGAATGACGCCGGGGGGCGGCGGACGATATGTTTTGTGAGGGGAAATTTGGCATGGTAGGAACCAAACCTCGTCGAGGCAGGCTGCCTCCTTGGCCAGCTTGGCGAGATGAATATGGCCATCGTGAACAGGATCAAATGACCCGCCAAAGATGCCGATTCTCCTGAACGCGTATTGCCCGACCGCTTCGGCATCACAAACTGTTCTCATGGGGATACCCTACTCCATTCTCTTCGGGATCGTCATCAGGAATTTCGTCTCGCGGCCGGGGGTCGAGGTTACGGTGATGGTCCCGTGGTGTGCTTCAATGGCGCGCTTGACGATGGAGAGTCCGAGTCCGGTGCCTTTGATTGCCTCTTGGGAATGATGTTTTTCCACCCGGTAGAAGCGGCGGAAAATATGCGGGAGATCAGCGCTTGGAATGCCGACCCCGTTATCGCTGACCCAGATTCGAAAGTTTTCGCCGGCATCTTCGGTTCCGACTTCGATTTTGAGGTCTTTGTGTGGGTTTTGTTTGAGAGCGTTTTCGACGAGGTTGAACAACACTTGAGTCCAGTAGAAACGGTCACCATTCATCGAGAAAACCTGGTCATGTAGATTGACCGTGACGATGGCCTTCTGGCTCTGCACGACAGACTCCAAGCGCTCCACGACGTCTTTAACACATGACCTGATCCTAAATGGCTCGATCTTGATCGCGGATGCTTCACCGGATTCGAGGCGGGAGATGACCAGCATGTCTTCGACAATGCGTGAAATTCTTTCGGTATGTTTTTTCATCACTCCGAGGAACCTGCGCGCCATCTCCGGTTCATCGATCATGCCGTCGTCGAGAAGGTTCTCGAGATAGCCGTTGATGATTGCCAGCGGAGTGCGCAGTTCGTGCGAGGCGTTCGCAACGAAGTCCTTGCGGATCTGGTCGAGTTGATGCTCGGATGTCACGTCACGGATCACGACTCGGGTGTTGGGTTTGCCGTTAGGCGTGCCGGAAAGCTGCGCAGCATCGATGACCCAGACATTGTTGCCGCGAGTTTCCAAATCGCCCAGTGGTGAGGTCTGCTGTGGAAGGACAACACGGGACTGGACGGGTTCACCCGTTTCAAGACACCTGAGCAGCGCCTCTGCAAGGCGAGGGTCAAGGAAGGCCTCTCCAACCGGGCGCCCGGTGAGGACACGTCCCCTGAAAAGGTTACGAGCGGCGGCGTTTGCGAAACGGATGTTCGCATCATCATCAACGATGAGGAAAGCGTCGCCGAGAGCGTCGAGAAGGTGGTTGCGTTCATCCTGTGCTTGTTTGAGATCGAGTTCGAATCGGGTTTTCCATGCGTTGACCTGCGATTCGTATTTTTTTCGCGATCGCTTCATCCGGAAAACCTGGATGATGAGGGCGATCAACGCGCACAGGGCCGCTGCGATGGGTAAGTGATCTATCATGGAGTGGATCTGGCCACTTGATAGCCTACACCACGGACGGTTTCAATCAATGCTCCATGCTCGCCGAGTTTTTGTCTCAGCCGTTTCATGTGGGTATCAAGCGTGCGGCTGTGGACCTCATCGCTGTATCCCCAAACGGTGCGGAGCAGGTCGTTACGATCTTGTGGTTTTCCCGGTCTCTCACAAAGGTAGAGAAGTAGTTTGAACTCTGTGGAGGTGAGATCGAGCGGCTCGTTGGCGAGGTAGAATTTGACTGTGTTCTTATTGAAACGAAACGGACCGTATTCGAACTCCACAGCACCGGGAGGCCCGTCGGTGCGTTTGAGGATCGCATTGACGCGAAGCACCAGTTCCTTCGGGCTAAATGGTTTGGTGAGATAGTCATCGGCGCCTGCCTCAAGCCCTTGGATGCGATCTTCGGTCTGGGCACGGGCAGTCAACATGATAACCGGAATGTGCGAGGTCCGCGAATCCCTCCTGACTTCCCGGAAAACCGAATACCCATCACGTCCCGGTAACATCAGGTCAAGCACGATAAGATCCGGCCGCTCGCGGATCGCGGTCTCCGCGCCAGCTATGCCGTCATGCGCTTTCGTAACATCATAACCCGCCCGTTCGAGATTGAATCGGATCAAATCCGCAATATCCACCTCGTCCTCAACAATAAGAACTTTCTGCATCGGCGAGTTGTGTAGCTCCTCTGTCATCTTGTAGGGAATGAAGTGTTTGTGACAGTTTGGTCACAACAGGTCCTTATCGACGCAAGCACCGGGTCTAGTCGTGCGCCCGACCCCGATCTTAACAGCCGCTGCGATCGACGTATTGACGCCGGTTTTCACCCCGTCACCAATCGTCGCTCCAAATTTCACACGTCCGGTATCGACCGGTTTTCCGCGCACCATCGACTCATGATTCTTGCCGTCGTGGCGGTGATTCTCCGTGCGAGTTCCCGCGCCCAGAGTTACGTGGGAGCCAACGATCGAGTCACCGACATAACAATGGCGGGATACGTAAGTGTTGGGATAGATGATTGAATTTTTTATCTCAACTCCGTGCCCGACGTAACAGTTCGCACCGATGCTGGTCGCACCGCGAATTAAAGCATTGGGACCGACGTGAGTGTTCGGTCCTATCACAACAGGGCCTTCGATCACCGTACCGGGAAGAATTTTTGATCCATGGCCAACCCTTACAATCCCTGAGATTGTCGCCATTGGGCTGACGTCACCCACGATTGAGCTATCATCCATCAGGTCTATGACTTCTTCATTCATGCGCAATAGGTCCCACGGATAAACGATAGGAAAACAAACCGCTTCTGTCCTCAATTCCTCCTCGCATTCTTTGGGTGTCTCGAATCCTTTCCACGCTAGGATCACTCCGTCGGAATCGCATAGGCGGGCACTTTTCGGATTTCTCCCTAATATTAGAAGCGCACCGAGTTCGATCCATCTGTCTATCGGAATCCGTATCGTTCGCGGTCCGGCGTCTTCGTTCTCAACCAACTGAAAACCGGCGCGAGTGAGCTCCACAGAAAGCAGGTCGATCATCGGAATGTTTGCGATCAGGCAGGCGGCGAGTTTCCGGTTGGAAGTGATCGGAGCGCACAAGACCGAGTTTTGAGGAGGAAGGAGAGTTGCTTGCATGAATTAACCCTTATTAAATCATCAGGGATGGCGGTGCACACGTAATATTTTCAGGATACTTGAAGATTTTGTTTCAAATCAAACGCGCCACCTCACCGGTTTCGGGGTTTAACCGAGTTTGCCGTTTCCTCTGCGGCGGTTCAACGCGCCACAAGCCTCACAATGATTCAGATTCGCTTCATGACCGCTGATGAAAATGTGACCGCAGAGCCGGCAAACCGTTCTCGTACGCGCCAGCCGTTGCTCGGTCTTCCAATGAAGCATGCGGGAAAGAAGCGAAATTCCGCTGACCAATACCAAGCTTCCGAATATAACTCCGAGAACCAATTCATTCAGTGTCAGTTCCATGGCTCCTTTCATTCAAGAACTCCACCCTCAAGCCCATCCATCGTGATTCTTCGTCTGACTTCGCGAAACGCAATCCCTCCAGCCACCCGACCATCGCGATCAGAGCCGCATCGTCTCCTCCACTCAACGAAAGACATTGTGCGACTGAACCATCGCGCCTGAGGCTCAGCACGAACCTCCATGAAGTGGATAGCACCGAGTCTTCGCCAGGAAGCTTGAACGCGGGCAAGGTTTTAGGCAGCCATACCAGCGCTTCTTTGCTATAGGGAATCAGAACCGGAAACATCACGTCACTGACGGCTGGACGAGCCTCGCTCCTGATCGCTTCCACGCTCGCTTTTCTAGAAGGAAAGAAACGCAAGCCCTTGGATGCGATCCGATCCACGGATTCTCCAATATTCGACTGCATTGGGCGCATTCCAACCTCGTAATCATTCCAACTGTCTCTGCCATCCCAGCCGCTGATCGCATTCAAACTTGGAGCGCTATCGGGTTCCCTAATCTCCAGTCTTCCCGGGAACGGACCGTCCTCTTCGGCTTTCTGGCGCCAAGAACTGCCAGTCGAATCATCGGAAAAAAGCAGCACTGAAGCACTCTTTACCGAACCAACACCTGGCGTATCGAAACGCAATTTTATTACGCTGAGGAAAATTAAAAAGATGACCACCACCACGGCGAGCGCGGCAAGTTTCCTGCCGGCATGACTGTCCGTATTTCGCCAGTCGAATATCAGTTCATCCTTAGTCATAGGCTTTGTTCTCCTCGATCACCGTAGGTTTTTCGGCAGGATTTTGCCGCCCAACCAATGCCATTCTGAAACCCGAGCCCAAAATCATTTCGGTCACTTCCCGCTCGCTCCCGACCGAAGCACCGACATCGGTTTTGAGCAATACGACAGCCCGGGACATCACCTCGTCAGCCCTGAGTTCCTCGAGCTTCTCGCGCAGTTCATCCATACTCACCGACTGTCTACCTAGATAAAGCCTCGGCGCGGTATCGCCGGAGCCGAGTGTCACAACGATAGACTGCCGGAAACGCTGCATCTGAAACTCTGAGGTCGGCAACTCGACAGAAACCCCACTCTGACTCAGAAACATCGGCCCGATAAGAAGCAGCATGACCATCAGCATGAAAAGATCAAAAAGAGGCAGCGCATGTAGGAATCCAGGCCGCTCCTCCAATGTCGTTTCTAACTTCATTCGTCCTCGGTAATCTTGGCTTTTTTAGCATTCGATCCGCCTTTACCTCCCTTGCGGACCTCTCCGCGGAACGGTGTGAATTCCTCCTCTTCGCGCGCGTCGGCGATCATGTGCACGATCTCGATTCCAGCCCGCTCGATCCGTGAGACAAGACGTTTGGAGCGTCCCACGAAATACAGGTAAAACATATACATCGGCACAGCGACCGTCAGGCCGATCACCGAAGTAATCAGTGCAGTAAGCACTCCTGCGGAGAGCTCGCCGGGTCCGGTCGGACCACCCTGTTCGTTGACTCGCTGGAAGGCATCGATCATCCCAAGCATGGTCCCCAACATTCCGATTAATGGCGCAAGCAGCGCCACGGAAAGAATTGCGCGGATATTTTTTTCAATCTTCGGGACCTCCAGTTGTCCGGTCTCTCGAACCACATCGCCAAGATCCCTGCGATCCAAGTAATACCTCAGCAGGGCTGCATGTGCGACTCGCCCGACCGGACCCGGTGCCCTAGCAGCCTCATGCAGCGCCTCCGCGAAAGCCCGCCGTTTGACGTGGAGACCCAGGCCCACCAAGAGCGAACTGACATTGACTCTCGCCCGGTGGAAAAAGAACATCCGCTCGACGATACAAACCGCGCCGAAAAATCCCAGTGCGAGCAACGCCCAAACAAGCGGGCCTCCCTTTTCGATCAATTCTGATACATCCCACAGCGCCAAAGTCATTCTTCAGTCACGTTATTCCGCCAACCTGCCAGCAAGCAATCCCGAAAAGCAAAGGCTTGGATTGGGTTGTTATTTATCGGGCCTGATCTTTTCGAGAAACCCGCACAGCATGGCCACGCGGTCCCCTACCGAAACAGTTTCTAGCAAGCGCTGGCGAAGATCGATATCGTGCACCAACTGCTGGGAGAGAAGATCCGTTAGCAGTCCCGCCTCGTCCGCCTGATCCATCAATGTCATGACGCCCTGCCGCACCTCGTCAGGAAGCTCGACCAAACAATCCTCCACGGTTCCCCTCAGCATTGCAATCGCACCTTTGTCGCGGGAGGGTTCGAGCGGCTCCGAAATGACTGGTTCGATCAGCGCACAGGGGAACGGTTCATCGTCCAGCCATTTAGTGAATCTGACCCGGATCACGCCGTGAAGCAGAAGCTCTGAAGATCCATCATCCCTACTGCGGCAAGCCCTGACCAAACCAGCCGTCCCAACCGATGGAAACTTAAGGTCGTCTCCGTCATCCTGCTCGGGGGCGCAGCCCACGGCAAAAACACAATCCCCCTCAAGCGCTTGGCTCAGCATGGTGCGGTAGCGCTCTTCGTAAATATAAAGAGGAAGCCCGCCGTGCGGAAACAAAGTACATCCAGGTAAAAGCATCACCCCACATTTTTTTGGCAGATTTAATCCCGTCATTAGCACATAGCTACACCAGCCTATTAGACCCGCAACTGGCAAGCTCTGCCTTTCATGACTTGCTCTCGGTAACGGTTCAGGCTTCCCTTCGCTGCATGGGCGTGATCTTCAAACTCCTCCCCGCGCTTGCGGCGGCTTCGTTGTTCTTTTCCTGCCGCCCCGCTGCTCCGCTGGCTTCGTCAAGACAGGACTTTCGCCCGATGATCCCGATCATTCCTGAAACATCTGCAAGCCTCGCTGACCCGGAACCCGCGCCGATTTTATCCGGGCCGGTCACCGCCCCGCGCATCGCCCGAAAAACGATCTCTGGAATCCAGTTAGAGGGCGTCTCCTTCGATTCCAGGACTCATTGCCTAAAAGTCATTGATCAAAAAGACGGCCCAGGCTCGTCATTTCCTACATCCATGGATGCCGCCAATAGTCTGGGCGGACTGATGGCGATCAACGGCGGATTCTTCACTCCAGACGGAAATCCGCTGGGACTCGTGATTTCGGATGCGAAATCGACCGGTGGATGGAATGCCGCTTCCTCACTCGGTAGCGGGATTTACCGAATCAATTCGTCCGGCCGCGCAAGCATTTCCCGGCGCAGTTCTCGCTCGGCGGTATCAAATTCCCAAGAACTCCTCCAATCCGGCCCTCTCTTGATAGAAAATAGTTCGGCGGTCCGGGGCTTGGATTCCGGAAAGTCCGCACTTCGCTCCATTATCCTGACCGATGGTGAGAGCCGTTGGTGGGTCGGTAAAACTTCATCGTGCAGCCTCGCAGATCTGGGCCGCGCCCTTGCCGTATCTTCACCCACAAGTTGGAAAATCCGCTACGCACTCAATCTCGATGGCGGACGCTCCACCGACCTCTTCATTTCTTCAAAAGTCCCAGGTGGCCCCGTTGAGCGGCGAGGCTTCCTGAACCGCCCGGTGAGGAATTTCCTCGTCCTCACCGGGCGATGATGTCATACGTGTGACTAATTCGTCATAAAACCCACTGCTGGATACCAAGAGTTTCATGGTATCTCTCTTTTCCAGCTTAGCGGAGCAACAATAACCGAACAACCAGCCATGGTCAGAAAACTACTTCCCGGATTTCTCCTACCCCTGCTCTTCGCGTCCTGCGGAACCATGCAGGCGGTTAAACAAAGCACCGCCAACGCGACCCAGAGCGTGAAGCATTTTTCACTTTCAGATCTTACCCCTTCGCGGGTTGATGTCGTCGAGGTCCGCGAAAAGGATCTCAAGGAAATGCCCCTGGGCAAGGAACGCGCGCTTGCCTTTGACCAACGCCGCAAACGCTCGTTCTGGTCCTTCTCACTACCAGATTTCAAGGAGCCCAACCTCCCCGAAATCAACGAGGGTGATATGGACGGTTCACTGCTTCCACCGAAGCCGCTGTAAGTCCTGCGGGAAATCCCCGCAAATGTTCTTAACGATTTGCTCGCTCTGGCGAATCTCCATCCTTGCCCATCCAGTGGTTTTCTAGCAGAACAATCGCAGATGAAAATACTTGTAGTCGGTAAAGGCGGTCGTGAACACGCCCTGCTCCACACCCTTTCCCTATCTCCGCAAAAGCCCGAACTCTTCTCTTTTCCCGGCAGTGACGCGATTTTTGGGATCGCCAAACCCACCTCCGCATCAGACTTGCCGACCCTCATCTCGTGGATGAAGGAGAACTCCATCGATCTCTGCATCGCCGGAGAGGAATCCTACCTCGTCACCGGCGATGGCCTCGCGAATCTCTGCGCCGAAAACGAAATCCCTTGCTGGGGGCCGGTCAAAGAAGCCGCACAGCTCGAAGCCAGTAAAGAATTCGCCAAAGACTTTCTACTCCGCAATGATATCCCGACAGCTGCTGCCAGCGCCTGTGATTCACTCGATTACGCAGTCGCGGCGATCGCTGGAAAATACCCCACAGTCCTCAAATTCGACGGCCTCGCCGCAGGAAAAGGCGTCGCGGTATGCCCGGATGAAAAATCCGCCCTCGATTTCCTCAACGAGGTCTTCACCGAAAAACGCTTCGGCCCCGGACGCCTGCTCGTCGAGGAATGTCTCGTCGGTCCTGAGGTCTCGATCTTTGCCGCGATCGTCGATGACAAATACCTCATTCTCACCCCCGCCCGCGACTACAAGCGCCTCAAAAACGACGACATCGGCCCGAATACCGGCGGCATGGGCGCGATCGCCTCACGCAAGCTGATCTCCGCGGAAATGCTTGAAATCATCGACGAATCCATCGTCGCGCCCACGGTTGCCGCACTCCAGTCGGAAAAACTACCTTACCGCGGCTTCCTCTACTTCGGCCTGATGCTGACCTCCGACGGACCCAAAGTCATCGAATACAACTGCCGTTTCGGTGACCCGGAATGCCAGGCGGTGATGCCGCTCCTAGAAGGTGATCTCGCAGCCTTCTGCATGGCAGGCGCGAAAGGCAATCTCGATTCGGATCTAATCTCGTTCTCCGAGGACTGGTCGGTCTGCGTCATCCTCGCCTCTCACAGCTATCCGGAAAGCTCCCGCTCGGGAGATGTCATCACCGGCCTCGACGAGACCGGCCAACAGGTTTTCCACTCGGGAACCAACCTCGTCGGCGAGCAATGGCAGACCAACGGAGGACGCGTCCTCGCCTGCGTTGCACAGGGCAAAGACCGCCTCTCGGCCGTAGAAGCCGCGCATGCTGCCGCCGATAAAATATCATTCCCCGGCCTGCAACGGCGCACTGATATCGGCCTCCTCCATTTCCCGGAGGCAAAATCCCACGCCCCCGAAACCGTCAAACTCACCCTCACTCCAGAGGATATCGCTAAAGGCATCGAAATCCTCGCCGAGAAAATCAAAGCCGCCAACCCCGCCGCACCGATCTGTCTCGTCGGAATCCGCTCACGTGGCGACGAAGTCGCCGAACGCCTGCTCACCTTGCTCTCCGCCGACGACCGCGAACTGAACTTCGGAGTCCTCGATATCTCGCTCTATCGCGACGACTTCGAGCACCTACGCGAAAACCCGAAGCTCCAGGAAAGCGACATCCCCTTTCCTGTCGATGGTGCGCACATCATCCTAGTCGACGACGTGCTCTTCACCGGCCGCACGATACGCGCCGCTCTCGATGCTTTATCGGATTACGGTCGCCCCGCGAAAGTGGAACTCGCCGTCCTGATCGATCGCGGCCACCGCGAGCTTCCGATCCACCCAACCTACGCGGGTATAATTCTTGAAACGGATCGCCACGACCATGTCCATGTCTCTCTGGAGGGCACCGATGGCGAGGATTCGGTGAAACTTGTGACTCCCCGGTAATCATGCTTCCCGACAAAAAAAAGACCCATGAAGAAATCGCCGCACTACGCGGCCAGCTCGGCATTCCCGAGACTCCATCGCAACCCGGCCCGCCGGAACAAACCCGAGCAAATCCTCCGGCAATCCGCCAGCCGTATTCCCAACCCGCCCAAGTCACCCCGCCGGTGCCGTCTCCGGAACTCTCCACGCCGCCGCCCGTTCTAGATCCAGATCATCCGGATCAGTCGCCGGAAATAATCCGCCAAGAGCCCGTCATGCATCTCGATCCTCCGTCTACACCCGCACCGGTGAAAAGACTGGAGGCCGCAAAAAGCCACTCACTCCGTAAGCACGAACTACCCCTGGCACCTGCTCCCACTGTCACCCAAAAGACCGCCCTTCCCTCCCATCGGCACGACCCTAGAGATATCAACGAGATTCGCCGCCGTGAAACCCTTGCCCAACTCTCGCAAAAGGATAGGCAAGATCCCGCCTTGCACCTGCGGAAAATTACTGCCCATCCCATCTTGCTGATTTCCACCTACCTACTTGCCCTCGCTGCGGCGCTG
>Ga0209491_10001085_pt1 | contig 53856 bp, 58 predicted proteins | sample BON02_FD_187213 | JGI IMG/M metagenome (GOLD analysis project Ga0209491, IMG submission 187213) | Freshwater microbial communities from Lake Bonney liftoff mats and glacier meltwater in Antarctica - BON-02 (SPAdes) (version 2) | ecosystem: Environmental > Aquatic > Freshwater > Ice > Glacier...
GGGCTAATAAAATATGCACCCCACCAACCCAGTCACCTAGGGTGCTGTCACTCAGATCAACATCTTGGCGGCCATAAATTTGGCTCTGCCTGTAAAGAGGTAAGTGATCAAGGTACTTACTGACCATTACGTGACTGAGCAGTGCGGGGCCAGCATAGCCTCTGGCAATGGGGCGACTAGGGGCTGGGGCTTGAACGATGGTGTCACAGCAGCGGCAAGCTAACTTAGGGCGAACAATGCTGATGACTTTAAAGTGGGCGGGAACATGTTCCAGCACTTCGCTGACGTCTTCACCCAAACGTACAAAGTCACCACCGCAGCTTGGGCAATCGGTTTCAGTAGGCAGTATCTCTTGAACTTCACGTGGTAGGTGTTTAGGCAGCGGTTGACGTGGGGCACGGGGTTTACGAGCTGCTTTAGGTAGATTAGCTTGGGCTTGCTCAATAATTTGAGCCTGTTCGCCTTGGTTGATATACAGATCTTCTAATTCCAGCTCTAGCTGATCAATTTGGCGCTCGAGCTTCTCTGATTTCTGACCAAACAACATGCGCTGCAGCTTACTGATTAAGAGCTTTAAACGGTTGATCTCATCAGAGTCATCACGCTTAGAAGCTTTGAGCAAATCACGTTCGGTTTTAATGCTGTTGCATTCAGTTTTAATGCTATTGCGTTCATCTTCAAGGGCTTGAACCATTGCAAATTGAGCCGACAACAAGGCCTTGAGTTCTTCAATGTTATCAGGCAGTTGTGGGCTTATTTGCATAGGTTCTATTGTACCAAATAGCGCCTAAAAGCACCACACATAATTGGCTTAAAAGCCAATAAATATGCGGGTTTACAACATATTTTTATGACTAAAGAATGTGTTCAATGACACCACCCAAATGCCTCAAACTTGTGTGGGCCTTTGGGTGCGTTTGGGGGCTCGCCAATCAATACCTTCGAGCAACATTGACAACTGCGCAGCACTTAAATACACCGAGCCACTGTCAGCTTGTGGCCACACAAACCGACCCTCTTCTAGTCGCTTGATTAACAAACACATGCCGTCTCCTGCATACCAAAGCACTTTAATACGATCACCCCGTCGACCCCTGAACACGAACACGTGGCCAGCAAAGGGGCTACGTTCAAGTACATTTTGCACAACAGCGGCCAAGCCGTCAAAGCTCTTACGCATATCTGTCACCCCAGCGGCTAACCACACCTGGGTGCCAGGTGGCATGCCCATCATGAGTGAGGTGCCAATGTGCTGGGTGCAGAATGAACGGCTGAATTTAAAGCCGCTAAGACTGCACGTAAATTATTGGCCTGAACTTCACCGTGAAGACAAACGCGGTGGTCGCCCACAAAGATCTCAATATGGCCATTGGTTTGCACCGTTGATTGCAACGGTTCATGAACAGAATCAGGCAAAGAAGGGCTAGAAATAGCTGGTTTATTGACAACAACTGCCGTACGCGGCTTAGGTTCCAATACAGATGAGGTCAATTTAACAGGTAAAAATCCAGTGACTGAACCCAACTCAAGTCGCTCAGCGTATGAGCCTAACTGATCATTCCTATATAACCAGCGCCAGCGGTGCAATTGATTGGCATTTATGCGATGCGACATCGCCACAGCAGCAATTGATGCATCAGGTCGCATTGACTCTTGAACGATTCGAATCTTCTGAGCTGCCGTGTAACTCTGGCGCAAATGAGGTTGAGAGGTAGGTGAAAGATTATCCATAACAGACGTCCGCTTAAATTTAGATGGACGCTTATTGTGGATAAATTTACGACAAATAACTAGGCGGTGCAGGTCGGGGGCTTACGGTACCGTAGTGGCAAAGCCTCAAATTCAAAGTTTGCAGGTATTCCGCGGACTGGCAGCATTGGCGGTGGTTGCTCACCATGCTTCTGTAAGTACGGGTGCGTTTGTGGCTGATGTTCCTGCGTGGGCCATGTCACTATTTGGACTTGGCTATTTGGGAGTGGACTTTTTCTTTGTGCTGTCGGACTTCATCATCATGTATGCACACTTTGCTGATGAAGGTACGGGGCCAGCCGTTCGACGTTACGCCTTTAAAAGGCTGGTAAGAATATTCCCGGCTTATTTACCCATTTCGCTGGCGCTCATTTTTTTGTACGCGGCCCTACCGGGCTTTTCGGGGGCAACTGACCGGGGTTACAGCCTGCTCAGTTCTTTGCTGCTGTTGCCGACTGATGGCCCGCCAGCTTTGTCGGTGGCATGGACGCTCGTTCATGAACTGATGTTTTATTTTGTTTTTTTGTTGTTTTTCATTTCGAGGCGTTGGCTTGGTGTGGGACTGCTGGCATGGGCCGCTCTGATTTTTTTCAGTCAGCAAGCACAGTGGCCGACTGATGGTTGGCTCAGGTATCCACTCAGTGTGTTGAATATTGAATTCATGTTGGGCGTTCTGGCTGCATGGGTTGTCAAATCATGGACTGCGTGGGGGTGGCCGTCTAATGTATGGGGCTGGGTAGGCGTTACTAGTGTTCTTGTGGCGTGCCTGGGGCTTGCCTTGGTCTCGGGTGAGTCGAGTCCGTATCCTCGCTTGCTGTTTGCCTTTGGTTTGACTCTGTTCATTGTTGGTTTTGCGATTCGTGAACAATCGTCCAGGCTGTATTGGCCTGGCTTGTTCTTGATGATGGGTAACGCCAGTTATTCCATTTACCTGGTTCATAACCCATTGCTGTCTGTCACGCAGCGGCTGGCTGGCCATCTTGGCCTGGCGTGGGGGGGGGGCTGGTGTTCGACGTGGTTTGCTCGGTATTGGCTGGTTATGCCTATTACTTGGCCGTCGAACGACCTGTGCTGCGATTTTTCCAAAAATATTCAAAGATTAAATAAATAATGTGTGGATTTGCAGGATTTTTGCTGGGGCACCCCGGCGGCCTTGATGACCCGGAGGCGCTGGCCACCCGCATGGCCGACGCGATTGCGCACCGGGGGCCGGATGACTTTGGCGCCTGGGCCGATGCGCAGGCCGGCATTGCGAGGAGCAACGCGACGCGGCAGTCGCAATGACGGAAAAAGGTACATCGGTATCATCCACCTCCCTTAATCTGTTGATATTTTGGCTATTTTCACTCCTGTACGCAGCAGGAGCAGGCCCAGGCGCAGAAGATCGATGCGACAATACACCCGGCATGAACCGCTGGCATTTGTTGCTTTATTGAGCTACAATCAAAGCTATATTCAAGAGGAGGCTAAGTCATGGCTGCAACAGCTTTTGTCCGGGCGCGGATTGACGAAACGTTAAAGAACGAAGCCGCCGCTGTGCTGGCGGATATGGGTCTTACTGTGTCTGACGTGGTGCGCATTGCATTGACCAAAATTGCCAAAGAAAAGGCGCTTCCGTTTGAGATGCGCACACCCAACAAAGTGACGGCGAAAACGCTGGCAAAGAGCGAACGCGGCGAAGATGTTCACCACGCCAAAGACGCTGACGATTTGTTTGGACAGCTTGGCATCTGATGCGCCAGCCAGACTACTCCGGCCAGTTCAAACGTGACGTGAAGCAGTCGCAAAAACGCGGCAAGGACATGGACAAGCTCAAGGTTTTGCTGGGCTTGTTGATCGACGGCAAACTGTTGCCTGCAAGCTATCTCGACCACCAGTTAAAAGGCGGTTGGCGCGGGTTTCGTGATGCGCACATTGAACCGGATTGGCTGTTAATTTACAAAGTTGTTGGGGACGTTGTGCGGTTTGAGCGTACCGGACGGCATACGGATTTATTCGATGAGTGAAGCAGACACATAAGGGAAAGGGGAAGCCGATTTGCGAGTACGTTGACCAGTCGCCACGCCGCGTGGCGAGCCGAAGAGCGCGAGATCATGTTGGCCATCGCAGGAAGCTGCTCGTGGATATGAACCTGTCGCCAAGACTGACTACGCTGCTGAAGAATGCGGCGAAATCCCCCAAGGGAAGTAAATAGATCATGTGTGGATTCGCAGGATTTTTGCTGGGGCAACCCGGCGGCCTTGATGACCCGGAGGCGCTGGCCACCCGAATGGCCAACGCGATTGCGCATCGCGGACCGGATGACTCAGGTGCCTGGGCTGATGCGCAGGCCGGCATTGCGCTGGGCCACCGGCGTTTGTCGATTGTGGATTTGTCGCCGGCTGGGCACCAGCCTATGGCTTCTGCCAGTGGGCGGTTTGTGATGGCCTTTAATGGGGAGATTTATAACCATTTGGAATTGCGCCGGGAGCTTGAAGGCATGGATCCCCGCCTTCGCGAGGATGACGGAAATAAGTGGCGGGGGCATTCGGATACTGAGACCTTGCTGGCTGGGTTTGAGCACTGGGGCATAGAGGCCACGCTGGCCAAGACCGTTGGCATGTTTGCCATTGCCTTGTGGGACGTGCAACAGCGCACGCTGCACCTGGCGCGTGACCGCTTTGGTGAAAAGCCGTTGTATTACGGCTGGGCTGGCAGCGGGGCGGGGCGGGCTTTTGTGTTTGGCTCTGAACTCAAGGCGTTGCGTGCCTTTCCGGGTTTTGCCAACCCGGTGTGCCGCGAGGCGCTGGCGCAGTACATGCGCTTTATGTACGTGCCTGCGCCGCGCAGCATTTACCAGGGTGTTTTCAAGCTGGAGCCGGGTTGCCTGCTCAGCATCAAAGGGGCTGCGCCGCTGGCCGCCCCCGCGCAGCCGCTGCGCCCGCCGGCGGTGCATGAAACCTTGACGCTGAGCCGCTGGTGGTCTTTGGCCGATGTGGTGCAGGCCGGCGCACAGCAGCAGATTACCGACGAGGGCGAGGCAGTGGAGTTGCTGGAGCAGCGTTTGGCGGATGCAGTGCGCCTGCAGTCTTTGGCCGACGTGCCGCTGGGTGCGTTTTTGTCTGGCGGGGTCGATTCGTCTGCCATCGTCGCCCTGATGCAGCAGCAGTCGATGCGCCCGGTCAAGACCTTTACCGTGGGATTTGAAGAGGCGGGGTTTGACGAGTCGCCCTACGCGCGCGCGGTGGCGCAACACCTGGGCACCGATCACACCGAACTGTTCGTCACTTCGGCAGAGGCACAAGCGCTTATTGGTCAGTTGCCTGCGATGTACGACGAGCCGTTTGCCGATTCGTCGCAGATTCCGACGCACCTGGTGTGCCGCGCTGCGCATCAGCATGTGACCGTGGCCTTGTCGGGTGATGCCGGGGACGAATTGTTTGGTGGCTACAACCGCTATTTCTGGGGTCCACGTATCTGGAATCGTTTGTCGCAGCTGCCTTACGCTGTGCGGCGGGCCCTGGGTGTTGCCATAACTGGGGTGCCTATTGCCGCTTGGGATGCGTTGAGTTGGCCGGTGAATGCACTACTGCCCGGCAGCCGTGGCATCGCCCGCTTGGGCGACAAGGCGCACAAGCTTGCCGCCGGCTTGCGCGGTGTGCGCAACCTGGATGATCTGTACCTGAGTCTGGTGTCCGAGTGGCAGGACCCCGCGGCCGTGGTGCGCGGTGAAGGGGCTGCAGCCGTGCTGTGGGAACCACCCAGCCTGCTGGAGGACCCCTTGCCCGACACTGGCGTGCCCGACGGGCAGTTGCGCATGATGTACCGCGACAGCATGACCTATCTGCCCGATGACATTCTGTGCAAGGTAGACCGCGCCGCCATGGCGACCAGTCTGGAAACCCGCGTGCCCTTTTTAGACCACCGCGTGGCCGAACTGGCCTGGCGGCTGCCACTAGACATGAAGATTCGCGGCAATGAGGGCAAGTGGGCGCTGCGCCAGGTGCTCTACAAATACGTGCCGCGCAAGCTGATAGAGCGGCCCAAGGCGGGCTTTGGTATTCCCGTAGGCCAGTGGTTGCGCGGCCCGCTGCGGCCCTGGGCCGAGAGTTTGCTGAACGAGCAGCGCTTGCAGTCTGAGGGCTATTTCTACCCCGCGCCGATTCGCCAGCGCTGGCGCGAGCATGTAAGCGGCCAGCGTGACCACACGCACAGCCTGTGGGCGGTGCTGATGTTTCAGGCTTGGCTGGAGAGTGTGAGCTGATATGTGGCCGGCCGATGCGCAGGCTGGCATTGCTCTGGGGCACCGCCTGGAGCGGGCAGATTCAGCACCCACGAACGACACTAAATAATGGTATCATCCACTATGCACCGCAAACACCAACGCACACTCACCGGCCACACCCGTCGCCAGACACCGACAAGGCGGCGGTTGAGAGTGTGCGCAAATGGCTGGAAGTGAATGGAGAGAGACCATGAAAAATGTGATGGATATCAAGGGATACAAAGCCTTGATAGCTTTCGACCCTGACACCAATCTGTTTCGAGGTGAGTTCGTGGACCTCAACGGTGGCGCAGACTTTTACGCCTCCGATGTAGCTGCTTTGCACCGGGAGGGTGAAATTTCCCTCCAGGTTTTTTTGGATATGTGCCGGGAAGACGACGTAAAGCCGGTGAAAAGTTACTCTGGCAAACTCATGGTGCGTCTTCCGGCTGAGTTGCACCAGCGCGCCGCTGTGTCAGCCGCGTCCCAAGGCAAAAGCCTCAACGCTTGGCTGGCAGAAGTGGTCATGCAGGCTGCGACCTGATCGTTTCTGACTCCAGGCCGGTGTGGGCAAGCGGCGCACAAGGAGCAAGTGGGCGCTGCGCCGATTCTGGCGACACACTATTATGTGCTACACTTATTTATGTGTTTAATTAAGAGTGGGAGAATGCCATGTCAGCAACGGTGAATTTCACGGGGGCGGTGGATCGAGAGTTACTCAAACGAGCCAAGGTCATTGCCGCCAAGTCGGACACGTCAATCAACGCCTTGTTTAACGCCGAGTTGCGTTATCTCGTCGAAACCTTTGAAGCTGCGGAAGTAAGCAGCAACCATAACTTCAAGACACTGCTCGACTTTTCCCTCGGTCGCATAGACGATCTCACGGCCATGAATACACTGGGCATCGACAGTCAAGAGGATTTGTTCTTGTACATAGCGCAGGCTCATCTGCCCATGCCGCGACTCTCCGAACTTGCCACACGGGGTATGGTCGATAGTTTGCACGCGTTGGTGAAGTAAACCGCTATGGCTGCTTCACTGGCGCTGTTGCCCGACGCCGGGCCGCTGATCACGCTGGCCTATGCCGATGCGCTGGATGTGCTCTTTAAATCAGGCTGGTCAGTCGAATTGGTGGATATGGTGTTGCATGAGGTGACGCGCAACCAGACACCGACGAGCGAGCGTATCGACGCCTGGGTGAGAAAAAACAAGTTACCCGTTTTACCTACCAAGACGTACCAGTACCACCAGCAGCGCACTTCCAGTGGGGAAGCGTTACTGAAAAAATCTAACCTCGGGGAACTCGCCATTCAAGAGGCGATGAACGATTTTGCGTTGACGATTCCGCCGCGCACGGGTGTCTTTCTGTTCGAGGATCACAAGATCGCCCGTGCCAGCTTCCTGCTGCCGGACAACTGCCGCAAGGTCACGACGCGCGCTTTTCTGATTTTTCTCGAACAGCGCGGCTGGCTGGAATCGGCCGCAGAGATTGAGCGTCGGGCGATTCTCAATGGGCGCAACTTTTCGCGACTGCATTTTCCGCCCGAGTGACATGGATGGCGATTTCCTGTGCTGGCCGCTATGGGCCTGACCGTGTCCGACGCAGTGCGGTTGATGTTGACCAAGGTGGCGCACGAGCACGCTCTACCCTTCGATCCGCTGATTCCCAATGCCACCACCATTGCGGCCATGAAGGAGGCACGCCGTGGCAACTTGGAGTCTGTGACGCTCGACGAACTACAAGCAGTACTCGATGTGGACGATTAAGCAGTCAGGCCAATTTAAGCGCGCCTTGAAACGCGAGGCCAAAGGTCCGCACCGGCAGGCGCTACAAAGCCATTTCGTTTCCATTGTCGCGGCGTTGGCAAACGACCATCCGCTGGCGGAGAAGCACCGTGACCACGCGCTTACTGGCGACAAGGCGCACAAGCTTGCCGCCCGCTTGCGCGGTGTGCGCAACCTGGATGATCTGTACTTGAGTCTGGTGTCCGAGTGGCGGGACCCAGCGACAGACAAGCGCACATGGTTAGCGCCTGTGCAATCACTTTTGAGGCGGCTCTGTGCAGCGCATACGTGTCTCTAGTCTTGCAGACTTTGGCTTTAAAGCGTGCGAGATGATAACGGCTTTAGTGGACATAATTTTTCGCCAATCTCGGATAAAATTTAATTGTACGGAAATTTGACGGTTTAGTATATTTTAAGCGATAGCCCTGTGCTCACACTCTTACCCCCGCTCAAACCGTCTACCCGCCATGGCGATTAAGCCATTGAGCGCGAAGAAGATAACGCCTACAAAGACATAGGCTTCGAGTGCTTGCTGTTGCCATTGCGCATCTGAAAACGCCATTTTGGCAGTTGACAGCATGTCGTGTAAGCCAACCAACACGATTAACGATGTGTCTTTAAAGCCGCCAATCGCGGTGTTGGTTAGTGCTGGCGTGGCTGATTTAATAGCCTGCGGCAAAATAACCAGTTTTAGAATTTGTGTGTGGCCTAGAGCGAGCGCTTGGGCAGCTTCCCATTGGCCTTTATGAATCGACTGTAACCCTGAGCGCAAGTCTTCGGCAATATACGCGCCATGAAAAAACACCAACACAATGAGCGCGGAATAGATGCTTGAGAGCTTGAATTCGCCCAACAATAAGGGCAACACAAACACACCAAAAAATAGTACGGCCACCATGGGTATGCCACGTAAAAACTCAATGAGGCAAGTGGCCGGCCATTGCAACCAACGCGTTGATGACGTTCGGCAAAGGGCAAGTGCAAGACCTACGGGCAGTGCTGACGCCAAACTCACCGTTCCCAAAAATAGCAATACAGGCAGACCATTCCATTGCGCTTCGGGTACTTCAGCCAAACTGAGTACTCCCCCACCCATCAGCACAGCGAACAAGGCTAAGCACACGACCCATCCGGCAACTTGCAGTCGCCAAGAGGCCCATTGAAACAACGTGACCCCGCTCATCAGCAACAAGCTTGCACTAGCAATGAGTGGCCGCCAACGATCATCATAGGGGAAGGTGCCAAACAAAATAAGGGGTATTTTTTCGACTAAAAAAGGCCAACACACCCCAGTGGCTTGTTTACACATTGTCGGTTCTTGCCACGGTGCCACAGCGTTTATAAGCGCCCAAGACAGCGCTTGCCAGCCTAAAAAAATAACGATGACTAAGACTATAAGGTTTATGGCCATGGCAAAGTGATTTTGACCAAACAGGTTTTTCCAGCGTTGCTGCAGGGGTATGCGAGGCGGTGTAATAACGCTCATGCCAGCCCCTTTCGTAACCGCTTATTCAGTACATTAAGGCTTGTTGACAGCAATAAACCAATACCCAAATACAGCAACATAATGACTGTCATCACTTCAATGGGCTTGAACGCTTGGTTGATGGTTGTACTGGCCACGGCCATCAGATCAGCAAAGCCCACTGCCAAACCAATCGACGTATTTTTAAGTAAATTAATTAACTGGCTAATAAGTGACGGAATAATTTGCCTAAAAACTTGCGGCAAAATCACGAGCTTTAATCGTTGACCCGTTGTGAGACCCAACGCAGCCGAAGATTCCCATTGCCCTTTGTGAATAGACTGCAAGCCACCGCGAACGATTTCACCGATCTGGGCACCGTGGTAGACCACAAGTGTGAACCACAGTGCAATGAATTGGGTGGAAATGATCATGCCACCGGTGACACCAAAACGTGATCGTATGGGCACGTTCCATGACCAAGTCGAAAAATCTAACATCGGAAAGTTCAACCCGCGATTAGAGAGAAAAACCCCTGACAGCAGGTTCCAAGATTCTTTGGGGGACGGCATGGTCTGCACAAAAAATATATACACCGCCAGCAAAATAAGAAGTTTGGGTAAATTGCGCATCAAGCCAACAAAACCGTTGAGTGCTTGACGCCCAAACGCATTACCTATGACGCTACCCACCCCAATAAATACACCTAGAATTAATGCACCGACCCCGGCCATTGCGGCCATGATCAGTGTGTTGGTTAAGCCAACGGCAAAGGCACGTGCAAATGTATCGGTCGCTTGAAAGGAAAATGGCGCATGGCTAATATCAAAACCAGCAGGCTGAAAGAAAAAACCAAAGTCGGCAGTCAGCGAAACCACGAGGGCTTAGATCTTTTTGGTTCGAAGCAGATTAAGCACGTATTGCGATTGCTCTGCCGTTCCGATCGCGCCCGCTCGGCACCACACCCGATCGATGGCACGTTCGGGTGTGGTGCCGGGTAAACGACATGGGTATGCCGAGAGAATTAATGTGCCAGTGCCTTCAAGTGGCAGCACACTAAAACCCTCGGTTGCAGTTGTATTCATCAAACCCTGATGCCTTGCTGCGATTAACGAATGGGGTAGGGGTAAAGTAAGCCACCGTCTTTTGAAAGGCGATTAATGCTGGTTTCACGGTCCATTTTAAGCACAGAACCTTTGCCTAAATTTCGTTCAAACACTTCAGAGTAATTGCCAACTGATTTAATGACGGCGTATGTCCAGTTTGGGCTAATACCAAGCTTTTTGGCGAAGTCACCCACAGCGCCATCTTTAGAAAGTAAGCGTTTGACTTGAGGTGATGCGGTGTCAAGTTTGCTGATGATTTGGTCAATGTTTTGTGAATTCACGCCCAAGTCTTCAGCAACCAACATGGCCTGATAGCCCCAGAAAATGACTTTCTCAAGCTCATTGTCTGGTCGACTTACGAGGGTGAGCGGTTCATTTGAAATGACTTCCGGCAAAATAATGTAGTCATCGGGGTTTGCTGCAAGACGACGGTCTGAGGCTAAGGCACTCATGTCAGTAGACAAGACATCGCACTTGCCAGAGTAAAACGCCTGCAGACGGGCAGACTTATCAGCAATGTTTTCAACGGTATATTTAATTTTTAGACGACCAAAGAAATCTGCCAAACTTTGTAGGGTAGTGGTGCCGTCTTCTGCACAGATCGTTGCGCCCGCCAGTTCACGTGCGCTTTTAACGTTTAACGACTTGGGTACCATAAACCCTTGACCATCATAAAAGGTGGTGGCAATAAAACTTAAACCCGGCTCGGCTGAACGTGTTGCGGTTTCAGTAATAGAGCGCGAAGCCATATCGGCACCGCCAGCGATCAACATTTTGAGGCTGTCTGAAAACCCAACGCCGCGCATCTCTACCTTACTGGCATCGCCAAAAATGGTGGCGGCAGTCATGCGACAGAAGTCAGCGTTAAAACCTTGAAAAACACCTTGACTGTCTGGCACTGAAAAACCGGGTGAGTTGGGGTTCACAATGCAAACAAGTTTGCCATTTTTTTTGATTTTGTCGAGCACTTCGCCTGCTGAGACCGATAAGGGTAGGGTTGCGGCAAGCGCAAGTGATATGAGAGCAACGGCACGTTTTGACATAAAGCCTCGCAAGGGTTTGAGAAAGATTAAAAGTATATCTTTGAAAAGTATCGGAAATATAACAGCCTGTTGTGATATTGCGCTTAATATCGTCGATTTTTGCCATCTTCAACGACCCAAGCCCCATTTTTTGGTGAAGTCTAATTTCAAAAATTAAACGTCAGCCCTAAAGCGGGGCAGCCGCGAGGCTTGCGGGGGCGTATGTCGCAATATCCATGCTCTGATACAAAATGTGTTGTTTCCCACGCTACGGCGACCTATCGGCGCCGCAGTGACCAACATGGATGGTATTCGATCCACCATCTTACTCATCCCGTGCTTTATTTTCCGTTTTCTGAGACCCAAAGTCTGACGACCAGCCGGCGGTGGCGAAATAACACCGGCAGTCTTTTAGCTCTGACCTGATCGGGAAAAGGCAAAGACCCACTGACCACAAATCAGTGGGTTTTTTATTGCCTAAAACGTCTTGTTTTTTAGGTGTTTTTTAGCCAGGTTTTTGGCGTCATTTTTAGTAAGTAAGAACCTCTGTGTTTAGTATTCGTTTCTTTGCGCTTCTCAAACCCTTGTCTACTACTGCTAAATATGTTACACTTTGGTTAACTTTTCAGAGCAACCGAAAGCATTTTTTACGAAAAAACCCTTTACACAGCGTAGGTCAGGGGTTCGAGCCCCTCAGCACCCACCAAAAAATTCTAAAACAGCACTTTAATCCCGCTGTTTAAAACCTTACGAAACAATAATCACCAGTCTATTTTCTTGACGTGAAGCTAAATGTCTCGCCAAAACTTTTGACCTAAGGAAATGTAAATGACTACATTATTAAACCAGTTAGCCAAATTGCTTTGTGCGGTATTGATATCAGTGTTAGCTTTTTCAGCCAATGCGACCAATGTCGTGGGCACTTGGGTTGGTGTAGCTAATGTAGCTGTTATTGGGGCTAATCCACATCACAATACAAAAGATGCTCAAGAAGTGCGTTTTGCCAAAACAGAATTTACGTTCGTTATTGACAAGCAAGAAGGGCAAAATTTCTCTGGTTATAGGTTTTCAAAAAATGGTTTTAAAGACGTCTTTGTAGGCGCTTTTAGATCAGATATGAAAAGTGGTGTCATAAGTGACTCTGATGGGGCACGTGCATTTCAAATGGTGGGTAACGACTTGATAGACAGTTGCTACACCCACACTGTCAGTTCAAATGGAAAAAGCACCGTTGCTGAATGTAACGAACTTAAACGTCAATAAAAGAAACCATTAACTTTTACAGCAGTTTTTTAATTGCCTAAATTTTTACGCCACTTTGCTTGACGTTAATCAATGAGTTTGATCAAGTAGGTGGCTTAACGCTCGAGCAAGTCAGACAATTTGTGAATGAAGCGTTGTTTACATTTAAGTGGCATCACGAGGCAACGGTTAATGAGCAGACCTATCAAACCTTACGTTAGGCGCACCCTTTAATTGCTGATGTGGTGTGCTTTAGAGGCCCGCACATTAATCATTTAACCCCTCGCACTTTAGATATTGATGCTGTACAACAGCAAATGCCTAGTCGCAGTATTGAACCGAAACAAACCATTGAAGGGCCACCGCGTCGCGATTGTCCCATTTTGTTGCACCAAACAAGTTTTATGGCGTTAAGTGAAAAAGTAAACTTTAAAGAAACTGCAGTGGCTGAAGGCTGCTAAAGAACAGGGTTCGCAGACACTTACATCAGAGGGCAAAAATACAGCTCGTTTTGGGGAAGTGGCGCAACTCAATGGTTTATGAATAAATAAGGGGCGACTAGTTACACGTTTTGTCAGACTTCAATTACCCCGCCCGACCACCATTCGCAGCAATACGCAAACGCAAAGCATTGAGCTTAATAAAGCCTGCGGCATCGGCTTGGTTGTATGCACCGCCATCATCATCAAATGTGGCAATGGTTTGATCAAACAGGCTGTCTTTTGAGTCGCGGGCAACGGTGCTGACGCTACCTTTGTAGAGCTTGAGCTTGACCCAACCATTTACATGCGCTTGGGTAAAGTCAATCAATGTTTGTAGAGCACGACGCTCGGGTGACCACCAGTAGCCGTTGTAAATTAAGGCGGCATAGCGGGGCATTAAATCGTCTTTCAGATGAGCCACTTCACGGTCAAGTGTAATCGACTCAATGGCGCGATGGCCTTTAAGCATAATGGTGCCGCCGGGGGTTTCATAGCAGCCGCGTGACTTCATACCGACGTAACGGTTTTCAACTAAATCTAAACGGCCAATACCGTTGCGACCGCCAATTTCATTCAGGCGGGCTAACATTTCTGCTGGGCTTAAACGTTCACCGTTGATGGCAACAGGGTCGCCGTTTGCATACTCAAGTTCTATAAACTCTGGCTTGTCTGGGGCTTGCTCGGGTGAAACTGTCCAGCGCCACATGGTTTCTTCGGCTTCGGCTTTCGGGTCTTCAAGATGGCGGCCTTCAAAGCTGATGTGCAGTAGGTTAGCGTCCATTGAGTAGGGTGCGCCGCCTTGCTTATGTTTCATATCAACCGGTATACCAGCGGCTTCTGCGTAGGCAAGCAGTTTTTGACGTGAAAGCAAGTCCCACTCGCGCCACGGGGCAATCACTTTAATGCCAGGCTCTAAGGCGTAGTAGCCTAATTCAAAGCGAACCTGGTCGTTACCTTTGCCGGTTGCGCCGTGTGAAACGGTATCAGCATGCACTTGGCGGGCGATTTCAATTTGGCGCTTAGCAATCAGTGGGCGTGCAATTGAGGTGCCCAACAAGTATTCACCTTCATAAATCGTATTGCAACGAAACATAGGGAATACAAAATCACGTACAAATTCTTCGCGTAGATCATCAATAAAGATGTTCTCGGGCTTAATGCCCATTTGCAGGGCTTTAGCGCGTGCTGGGGCGACTTCTTCACCTTGACCAATATCAGCAGTAAAGGTCACGACTTCGCAGGCGTAGGTGTCTTGTAGCCATTTTAAAATGACCGAAGTATCTAAACCGCCTGAATAGGCGAGTACAACTTTGTTGATTGTGCTCATAAGTGACTCGAATTAAACAAAATGAAAGTGTTTGAATGTGCCTGAAATGGCGAATTATTAGATTTTAGCGCGCCCTAACAGGGTCTGTTTATGACGGCTCTTCACCTAAAATCAGGTATTCCATCAGCGCTTTTTGAACGTGCATACGGTTTTCGGCTTCGTCCCACACAACACTTTGTGGGCCGTCAATAACGTCGGCAGTGACTTCTTCACCGCGATGGGCAGGTAAGCAATGCATGAAGAGGGCATTAGGCGCGGCAACTGCCATCATGTCGGTATCAACGCACCAGTTAGCAAACGCTTTCATGCGCGCTTCGTTTTCAGCCTCATAGCCCATACTTGTCCAGACATCAGTGGTAACTAAATCAACGTTTTTACAAGCGTCTTTGGGGTTGTCAAAGGTTTCAAAAGTACCTGCGGGAATATGTTCGAGGCGCTCTGCCCCAAGCTGGTAACCCTGCGGCGCCGATACGTTGATTTTAAAGCCGAGAATGGCAGCGGCTTCGATCCAGGTGTAGGCCATGTTGTTGGCATCACCGACCCAAGCGACTGTGCGGTTTTCAATACTTTTGCGGTATTCAATAAAGGTAAAAATGTCAGCCAAAATTTGACAGGGGTGAAACTCGTTCGTTAAACCGTTAATCACGGGCACCCTTGAATGCGAGGCAAACTGATCAATACGGGTTTGCTCAAAGGTGCGAATCATAATGATGTCAACCATGCGCGAAACGACCTGCGCGGTGTCTTCAATTGGTTCAGAACGGCCGAGTTGTGAGTCATGTGTGGTGAGATGAATGACGCCACCTCCAAGTTGATACATACCCGCTTCAAACGACACGCGCGTGCGGGTACTGGCTTTTTCAAACACCATTGCAAGGGTACGATCATGTAATGAATGATGGGGTTCATAGCGCTTAAATTTATCTTTGATCAGCTGTGCACGTTTTAAAACATAGTTGATTTCATCTTTAGAAAAGTCACTAAATTGTAAAAAATGTTTGATCGGTTTATGCGCTTTTACAGGCGGGTTCATATTTTGAATTCCTCTTAACTTCCTGTTATTTTGAGCCATTAAGAAATTGCTTAATTAAGGGTACTAAGCGATCAACGATTTGATCAGCCTGAGCTATTGTCAAGATCAAAGGCGGTAAGAGCCTGATGACAGTGTCGCGGGCCACATTGATAAGCAAGCCCGCTTCAAGCGCTTGTTGCACCAAAATGCCGCAAGAGCGATCAAGCTCAATGCCCAGCATTAACCCGCGGCCCCGAATCTCTTTCACGCCGGCTTGATTGGCCAGTTCTTTAACCAATTGCGCTTTTAAATGGTCACCCACTACGCGCGCATTCTCGAGTAAACCTTCTTTTTCTATCGCTTCAAAAACGGCTAAACCTGCAGCGCAAACCAATGGCCCACCACCAAAAGTGGTGCCGTGCGTACCTGGGGTAAAAACACCCGCAGCACGCCCGCCAGCCACCATTGCGCCAATCGGTACGCCACCTGCCAAACCTTTGGCAAGGGTAATGACATCAGGTTTGACGTCGGCCCATTGATGCGCCAACCACTTGCCAGTGCGACCAATACCTGACTGCACTTCATCAATCATTAAAAGCCATTCGTTTTGATCGCACAGGCCACGCAAGTCTTTTAAATATTGTGCATCGATTGGGCGAATGCCACCTTCACCTTGTAGTACTTCGAGTAAGACTGCAACAACCCGCGGTTCTTTTTCCGCAGCGGCTTTGACAGCATCGATATCGTTATATTTAACTTGCATGAACCCTTGAGGCAGGGGGCCAAAACCTTGGCGTGCTTTTTCGCTGCCGGTGGCGGCTAAGGTGCCCAGTGTGCGGCCAGCCCAAGACGATTCCATCGTGATGATGGTGGGTAAGTCGTTACCTTTTTTATGACCATAAAGGCGCGCAATTTTGATGGCACTTTCGTTGGCTTCAGCGCCGCTATTAGAAAACAGCACTTCGTCTAAACCGGTGATGTCAATAATACGTTGCGCCAATTGGGTTTGTAATGGTACCTCGTAAATGTTTGAGGTATGAATGACTTTGGCGGCTTGATCGCAAATGGCGCCCACTAAACCAGGGTGAGCATGCCCGAGGCATGACACGCCAATACCGGCCAAGCCATCAAGGTAGGAGTTACCTTGCGCGTCAAAGAGCCAGACCCCTTTGCCGTGGGTAAAGCCCACTGGTAAGCGTGAATAGGTGTTTGCTAAGGGGCTTGTCATGTCAAGATTCCGATAAACTCAAAGTTAGTGTGTATGAGGGCAGGGTAAGGTTATAGATTAAGGTGGGTAAGCGTTAAGTGTTTATATATAAGATTTAAGATTAGGGTCTATTTGAAAGTTAAGCCCTAAAACATGAGCCATCAGATTGGTGAAAGCTCAATCATATACAATTCACGCGGCATGACTCAAACTGCACAATTTTTTGTACTTCACGGTACCACAATCGACGGCCAACGCTTTCGCCCAAGTGACTGGGCAGAACGTCTAGCGGGGGTTTTAGCGCCTTATCGCCCGCAAGGCAGTCGCACCAATCATTTAACTTATTCACCCTTTGCTGTACCCAAAGTCATTGATGGTGTACGCTGCGTGGTGATTGATAACCGTTTGCGGGCTCTTGAACCCCTTGCTTGGAAGTTTGCGCACGATTTTGCAGGCGATAATCAACTGCAAACGTCTAGTTATTAGTGGCTTTGGGCTGTGTGTCGATCGTCAAGCCTTAAATTTAGCGCTCAGTCCCAGTACTGGGATACAGAATTGGGACACAGAACTGATTCACAGTACTTAAGGTCTTTAAGGTTAAGTCTTAAACATTTCGTCAGCCCACTAAGTGTGATATTAGTTCACAACTGTTATAAGGGGTTTCCCCGCAAAATAAGCCTGTATATTTTCTAAAACCAACTCAAATATGGCTTGTCGAGTTTCGTGGGTGGCACTGGCTTGATGGGGCATCAGCACGACATGTGGCATCTGTTTAAGTGCCTCAGGCACGATGGGTTCGTGTTCAAACACGTCAAGGGCCGCACCACCGAGCTCACCCGACGCCAACAGTTGAACCATGGTGGTTTCGTCAACCACAGGGCCTCTGGCGATGTTGATTAAGATGCCTTTTGGGCCCAGTGCCCGCATGACATCTGCATTGATTAGGGCTTGCGTTTGCGAACCGCCAACGGTTGCCACCATTAAAAAGTCAGACCAGCGAGCCAAATCAACCAGCGAATCTGCTTTTTCAAAGGTTACATCATCACGTTTGTTGCGATTAAAATATTTAATATTCATATCGAACCCTGAAGCACGCTTGGCTATAACCATACCAATACGACCCAAGCCAACAATGCCTAATTTCTTGCCGCTGACTCGTATGCCGAGTGGTAAGTTTTGTTTATTTTCCCACTGGTTGGTACGAACAAATTGGTCGCCCTGTGCGATGTGGCGTGCAGCAGCAATCATTAAGCCCATGGCTTCGTCTGCGACGCAGTCGTTTAAGACTTCTGGTGTATTGGTGACTTTAACGTTTAAAGCGGTGGCAGCCTCAATATCAGTTGAGTCATAGCCGACACCCCAGTTGCAAATAACTTTTAAATTGGGCAGGGCACGCATGATGTCAGCGCTACAACCTATGCCGGCTGAGGTAACAATCATTTCAATGTCTTGTGCTGACTTGAGCAAGGCGGCTTTGTCCTCAACTTGCCAGTAGGCTAAAACATCATAAGACTGAGCTAAAATAGCATCTGCACCGGGTGTGCCAGACAGCGGGCCAATTTGAAGAATACGAGGTTTTGTCATGGTAGGGTGCCTAAATAAAGATGCCTTAAAGCATATCGGCAAATCGACCTTTGAGGGTGTGATTTGCCGATTGAAATTATTTGCAGATTGAAGTGCCTTCTAAGATTGTAAAAATTAAAAATTGTGTGAAGCACTAATAAGCACTATTAAGCATTAACAGGTACAAGCACAAATTTACAATCGATTTGCAAGAGCAATGGTCAAAGCATGGCGAGAGGCACATCCTATCCTGCCATTTATGGCACGCTTACAACTGCCCTTACAACAAGCATATTAGGCTATTGCTTTAACTGCAGCAGCTAAGCGGCTTTTGTGACGAGCAGCTTTGTTTTTATGAATGATTTTTTTATCAGCCACGCTATCAATAACGCTAGATGTTTTAACAAACAATTCATTTGCCACGGCTTTGTCGCCTGTATCAATGGCAGCACGCACGCGCTTGATTGCTGTACGCAACATTGAGCGTAAGCTTGAGTTGTGTTGGTTTTGTGCAACCGATTGGCGAGCACGTTTACGAGCTTGGGCAGTATTAGCCATAATTGAGTTACTTAAGTAGTTTTGTTAGGTGTAGTTTTGTTAGGTTTATTTAATATCTTAGCCATAAATCATAACATTTTACTTGCTCTACGTGCAAGTACGAATAGTTAACTAAGTGTTTTGGACTGGCATACGCCTAAAGTCTTTTAAACGCTGTCCCGCTAAAAATAGCGTGGCCAGATAGCAAAACAACCCTATCAAGATAAAACTACCTAGCCAAACGACCCTAAGGCTGATGTTTAAGTCGTCACTCGTCCAGAGCACTAGCCCTCTTAAGTAGAACAGAACCAGCACCATAGCCAAGGTTGCCAGCACTTGGCGCATAAAGAAAGCATACCAACCTGGCTCGGGTTTATAAACGGCTCGTTTTCTGAGTCCAACAAGGAGGGCGAGGGCATTCATACAAGCCCCGAGCCCAATTGATAGCGCCAAGCCAGCATGTGCGAGCCAAGGCACGAAAATTAAATTTAAAATTTGTGTGGCAATCAACACAAAAATGGCGATTTTGACAGGGGTACGAATATTTTGTTTGGCGTAAAAGCCCGGCGCTAAAATTTTGACCGCTAATAAGCCAATTAAACCCACTGAGTAGGCCATGACAGCGGTTTGTGTTTGCGCCACGTCATAGGATGTAAAAGCACCATACTGAAAAAGTGTGGCCACTAGGGCATCTGACAACATTGCCATGGTGACGGCAGCAGGAACGCCGAACAAAAAGACGAGCCTTAGGCCCCAATCGAGTAAATGGCTATAATGTGCATCGGCAGACTGGGCATGGGCTTTAGACAAACTGGGCAGCAGAACAGTGCCTAATGCCACGCCAATTAGTGCCGTGGGAAACTCCATTAAACGATCGGCAAATGAAAGCCACGTCACACTGCCTGCAGCAAGCCAAGTTGCAATATTAGTGTTGATTAGTAGTGAGAGTTGCGCTACCGAAACGCCAAGCGTTGCCGGCACCATTTGTTTCATCACTCTTTTAACCGTGGCATCTTGCAAGCTGGTTTTGACTGAAGAAGTTAAGTTTGGTTGAACGCCTAGGCGATACAGGGCAAGCCATTGAGTGCCCAATTGCAGCAGGCCACCGATGATGACACCCACGGCTAAGGCATAAATAGGTTGGCTAAAGTATGAAGAAAGACCAATGCTGGCTGCAATCATGCTCAAATTTAACAAGATTGGCGTGAAGGCCGGCACAGCAAAACGTTTGTAGGTGTTGAGTATGCCTGAGGCCAGTGACACCATCGACATACAGACAATATAGGGGAACATGATTTGTGTCATGACCACTGCTGCATGGTATTCATTGGCGCGGCTGCTTTCAGTTAAGCCACTGGCCATTGCCATCACCACAAACGGGGCACCTATGACGCCTACGACGGTAATTAAAGTCAGAATTAGAAATAACAGTACTGCAACACGGTCAATGACTTGTTGTGTGCGCGTCGCTGATTCAGTGCTTCTAATTTGGCTCAAAATAGGCACAAACGCTTGCGAAAATGCCCCTTCAGCAAATAAGCGACGCAATAAGTTAGGTATACGAAACGCCACCCAAAAAGCGTCGGTTAAAGCGCTTGCACCAAACGTTCGAGCTATCATGATGTCACGCAGCAGGCCTGTGATGCGCGACAGTAGAGTGAACGCGCTTACCAATAAAGCGGCGCGCCCTAAATTCATTTGGGGGGCATGCGTATCGCACCATCAAGACGAATGGTTTCTCCGTTGAGCATGTCATTGTCGATAATGTGCAGAACCAGTTTGGCAAAATCTTCTGGGTGACCTAAGCGTGATGGAAAGGGAATACTGGCGGCTAGAGCATCTTGCACGTTTTGAGGCATAGCATAAACCATCGGTGTACCAAAAATACCTGGGGCAATGGTCATACAACGAATACCAATGGGGGCCAGGTCGCGTGCGATCGGTAATGTCATACCTACCACGGCAGCCTTTGAAGCCGCATAGGCCGCTTGGCCAATTTGCCCATCATAAGCTGCTACCGAAGCGGTACTGATTAAAACGCCGCGTTCACCCGTTGGCTCAGGTGTGTTTTTGCTCATAGCTTCAGCAGCCAAGCGAATCATGTTAAAGCTACCGATGGCGTTGATCGTGATGACTTTTTGAAATAACTCGAGCGCATGCGCGCCATGTTTACCCAATGTTTTAGCAGCAGGCGCAACGCCGGCACAGTTGATCAAACCAAAAAGTGGGCCCATTTTCAGAGCGGCCGCCACGACCGCTTGAGCAGGCGCTTCTTGTGTAACGTCACAGTGCATGTACTGTTGACCTAATTCTTTAGCAAGGGCCTCACCGGCTTCGTCTTGCACGTCAGCCATCATGACTTTTGCACCATGCTCGACCAACATTTTAGTGGTACCTGCACCCAAACCTGATGCCGCACCGGTAACGATAAAGACTTTATTGGCAATTTTCATCTACAAAACCTTTGTTTTAGAGCTTATCAAGAGCTTATTTTAAAGCGTTAAAAATTTTTTCTTTAATTGAGTCGACTGAGCCGATGCCCAGCACCTTACGATACTGTGGCGCCTGTTGGTCGCCTGTTTCTGACCAATTAGCGTAATAATCAACGAGTGGCCGCGTTTGCTCTTTGTACACGTTTAGGCGATGACGAACAGTTGATTCTTTGTCGTCATCACGTTGTACTAAGGGTTCGCCTGTTAAGTCGTCTTGCTCAGCCACTTTGGGTGGGTTAAAGGCAATATGATAACTACGACCACTTGCCAGATGCACGCGGCGACCGCTCATACGCAAAATAATGTCTTCTTCAGGTACGTCGATTTCAACGACAAAATCAAGTTTAACGCTGGCCTTTTTTAACGCGTCAGCTTGGGGTAAGGTGCGCGGAAAACCATCAAAAAGATAACCATTTGCACAATCGTCGTGTGTTAAACGGTCTTTAACTAAACCGATAATGATGTCATCTGAAACAAGACCGCCCGAATCCATAATTTTTTTAGCTTCAATGCCCAAAGGCATGCCGGCTTTAACTGCTGCACGTAACATATCACCCGTTGAAATTTGAACGATGTTGTAACGCTGAGTAATAAAAGAGGCTTGAGTGCCTTTGCCCGCACCTGGGGGGCCAAGCAGAATTAATCGCATGGTGACTCCTGAAACGATAAATCTTGTTAAATTTATATTGTTGAATTTATATTGTTGAGAGCCGATTATGCAGTAACGCATGAAGTCTAAGCATAGTTTATTGTACGGGTTTACCCTGATCAAAGGCTATTGCAATGCGCCGAGCATGATCTAAATCAGCTGGTGTATCAATACCAAATCCCGTGGGTGCTTCAGTGATAAGTACTTTTATACGATACCCAAATTCTAGCGCTCGCAATTGTTCAAGAGATTCAATAGACTCAAGGGGGCTACGTGGCAGTTTAGGAAATTTTTGTAAAAACCCGGCACGGTAGGCATACAGACCAATATGGTGAAGAGGTTTTGCCGCTTCAAAACTACTTTTATTGTGGCAAGGAATGGGGGCACGAGAAAAATAGAGCGCTTCTTGCATTTGGTTGCATACCACTTTAACCATGTTGAGCTGTGCAAAATCATCAGCATTTGCAAACGGCTTGGCACAGGTTGACATCGCTGCTTCTGGGTGCGCGGCCAGTAATTGAGCTACTTGATCGATTAACAAGGGGTTCATAAAGGGCTCATCACCCTGCACGTTAACCACGATGTCGTCGTGCTCAAGGCCAAGTTGATCGGCCGCTTCAGCTAAACGGTCGGTGCCTGAGGGATGATGCGCTAGTGTCATCAACACTTCGACCCCATGGTAGGCCGCCGCAGCAGCAATATCAGCATGATCAGTAGCGATAATGACGCGAGCGGCTTTCGATTTGCGAGCTTGCTGTGCAACCCGAATGACCATTGGAATACCCGCAATGTCAGCCAATATTTTGCCAGGTAGGCGAGTCGACGCTAAACGCGCAGGAATAATAATGACAAATGGTTTCATAGCAACAGATGATTAACTTGATTTATCATTTTTTATGAATTTGGGGGTGAATCAAAGTGCGGTGTTGTGGGGTTATTTAAATCATCAAGATCAATCGACTCAGCTTGCTCAATGAGCATGATTGGCACCCCATCATGAACCGCAAATGCTAAGCGATCAAAGCGACAAATCAGCCGTTGATTTGGTTTGTCGTTTTGAAGCTGGCCTTTGCATAAAGGGCAAACGAGTAGGTCGATTAAATTATGATTCATGGTGCAATTCTATTTGATTAACAAAAGGTGTTGTCAACATTGCGTTAAAACCCAATTTGTAAAATGAGGGTCAAGCCATTTTAGTTGCGTATGGGCCACCCAAATGCGTTGATCATCTATGTTTTTGAGTTTAACGGCGTCTTTTGCCGTAACAATAATTTGATCAGCCTTTATTTGATGAAAATCAGATTCGTGCATCATTTCATGGTCAGGCAGTGCAATCGTTTGATTTAACTTTAAGCCTAGGTTTTGTAGTTCTAGAAAAAAACGATCAGGCAGGCCAATTGCCGCCATGGCACAAACTTTTTGGCTTGGGTGAGACTGAATCATCTCAATAAAAGCTTGAGGGGTAAATGTTTTTAAAGGGCGGTGAAGACTTTGAAAAAAATCAATATTGACGATGAATTGAGAAAGATAGGGTCGACTGTCTTTGGCCATGGGAGGTATGGGTAACACGGCGACCCATTCACGGCTTCGTGTCAATATAGCGTCAACCTGTTTAAGGCGCCCCAATGGCTCTCTGAGTGGCCCTGCAGGAAAGGTCAAACCATTGCCTTGACCACGCTGGTCTTGCACCACAATTTCTACGTCTCGGCCCAGCGCTAAGTGCTGTAGGCCATCGTCACAAATTAAAATATCGATTTCAGGGTGAACCTCAAGGATTGATTGGGCAGCCCTGACCCTTGTGGGGTGAACGGCAATCGGTATGCCAGTTAGGCTAGCAATGAGCGCGGGTTCGTCACCAAAGTAATGACTATCAAGCGTTGTTTGTGCTGCGGTGATGTGCCCAATACGCGCTGGGCTAGATGTATTGATATGCGCGCCATAACCGCGACTAATAAGCCCGGGCTTTTTACCCAAGGTAAGTAAATCTTGAACCAACGCGATGACAACTGGCGTTTTGCCTGTACCCCCTACAAAAATATTGCCCACTACGATAACAGGTAGGGGTAGATGGGTGGCTTTAAGCCAATGCCTTTTATAAGCTGACCGTCTGAGTAGTACCAAGCCGGTATATACCCAAGATAAAGGCATCAAGCCCCAATAAAGTACAGAACGAACCTGCCATTGACCCATGACCCAATTGGTAATGGGTAATAAAAGACGTTTCAATCTTTTGCAACCTTGACGGCAAAACTGACGCGCTCAATGCCAGCTCGCTTGGCCGCTTGCATTGCCATAATGACCCACTGATGAGCGGCTTGAGCATCAGCACGAATAAGTAGCACGGCGCGCTCTTGTTGGTCAATTGCCGCTCGCAATGCTTGCGCAATTGAATCGGGTGTGACGATATCTAATTGGGTGCTGCCAACCTGAATTTGACCATCTTTGCTGATCACCAGCTCAATGGCGGCAATTTGTTGGGCGCTCACATCGGTTTGAGGCAAATTAACTTGAAAAACACTTTCATGTTTAAAAGTGGTGGTTGCCACTAAAAAAATGAGAATAACTAACAAAACATCAATTAACGGAATCAGATTGATTTCCGGTTGAGCGTCGAACCGAGCGTTTCTAAATCGCATCTCGTTTAAGCGGTTAATTGATTTAAAAGTGATCGGGCAGATTGTTCCATTTTAAACAATAGGTATTCGACCCGACTGCGAAGGGCACGATGAGCGATGACTGCGGGTATAGCAATCAAAATACCAAAACCCGTGTTGTAAAGCGCTACTGAGATGCCCCGAGCAAGGGCACCTGGATCAGTGCTGCCTAGCTGAAAAGACGCAAAAATTTCGATCATACCCACTACGGTGCCAAATAGACCCATTAAAGGAGCAATGGTCGCAATCATGGCAAGGGTTGGTAAAAAACGGTTGAGCTGAAATGCGACGTCACCAGCGACCTCTTCTGCGGTTTGACGCAAAATGGCTTCAGATTTACCTTTTTTATTGAGCATGGCAGCCAAAATTTCACCTAGCGGCGAACTTTTGGCAATTTGGGAAATGGCTGTTGCGTCAACTGAACCCGCGCGTTGGTGACGCTGAATATCGATAACTAAGTTGGCTGGAATATTGATACGCATTCTAAGCGCTAACATTCGCTCGATAACGATGGCCATTCCGGCAATAGAAATAAAAAGTAGTGGCCATATGGGCCAGCCTGCTTCGATGAATATAGCCTGCAAAGTGGGTTGCCTTTTAAAAAATATTCCAGTAGTTTAGTACATGAGAGCATTAAGAGAGTCTAGGTCAGCTGTCAGTACTTGTCACTTCGTAAAACTATCCACAGAACCTGTGGATAACTCTGTGAAAATCTTATTTTAAGGCGATCATAGCGTCATAAAGGTTGTTTGATCAAATTTTGATCAACTTTTTAAATTAAATTTAAAAATCATATAAAACAGTATCTTAGTAGTCTTTTTAAAAGTAAAATATATAAAGATGAATGAAATATTATTGTAAACAATCACTTTCGACATAATTCTGTAACATGTGCATACATTTCCCCTTGAAGTCTTTACTAAGCAACATTTTATGAATTTAAACAACGCTATGACTGGCCAAATGTTGACGGTTGGGCAACTTAACCGCGCCGTTTCTGAGCTTTTAAATGATGAGTTCGGTCTTGTCTGGGTGAGAGCTGAAGTATCAAGTTTTACGCTTTCTGCACCAGGCCATGGTTATTTAGTTTTAAAAGATTCATCAGCGTCAGTTAAAGGGGTTATTTTTAGGGCGCGTTTGCAAATAGCTGGGTTTAAACCCGCTGCGGGTGATCAAGTTGAGATTCAGGCGCGGGTATCACTTTACGAGCCTCGAGGTGATTATCAGTTACAAATTGAGGTGATGCGGCGCGCTGGCCGCGGGGCTTTATACGAGCAGTTCATAGCGCTTAAAGCTAAGCTGCAGTCTGAGGGCTTGTTTGATACAAACACCAAAAGGCCTATTCTTGCTCAACCTAAAGCGATCGGGGTCATTACGTCATCGCAAGCAGCAGCCTTGCACGATGTTTTAACTGCGCTCAAGCGACGAGCGCCCCACGTTGCAGTTGTGATTTACCCTACGGTAGTGCAGGGCAAAGAAGCACCTTTAGCCATTCGTCGCGCCTTAGCTCAGGCTTGCGGGCGACAAGAGGTCGATGTGTTGTTATTGGTACGCGGTGGCGGCAGCTTAGAAGATTTATGGGCTTTTAATGATGAATCATTGGCGCGAGATATTGCTGCAAGCCCCATACCTATTGTGGTTGGGGTGGGTCATGAAACTGATTTTTCAATCGCAGACTTTGTAGCAGATTTACGCGCCCCAACGCCCACCGCAGCAGCAGAGCTGGCTTGCCAACCATTGGCTGTATTGGTTGCGCAGGTCGAAGCCGCAGGCCATGGTTTACTGAGGGCGCAGTATCGCGTACTAGAGCAACGCGCTTTGCGCTTAGACCAAGCGAGTCGTCGACTGGTTTCACCTTCTCAGCGTTTGAAGTACCGTGCTGATGCGATGGGTTGGCTGATCAAGCGCTTAAAAAACCAAGCCCCTGATATCAAGCGTTTGCAAATTCGGTGTACTCAGCTCAATTTAGTGATTAAAAATCAGGCTGAAAAGATTTTGACGCGTAAACAACACCGTTTTGATGTGGCTCGTTCAAAGCTCACCAGCTATGACCCTAAGGCGGTACTAGAACGCGGCTATGCCATTGTGAGCACCCAGCAGGGTAACGTGGTGCGTCAAGCCGATCAAACGCAACCAGGCCAAGAACTAAGCATACTTCTAGGTCGAGGCAAGCTGCAGGCGCGCGTATTGCAGTCACAAAACCCCGACGCTTGAGCGGTTTGCTTCATTTTGTTGCAGCCCTTAGATACAATTAAACATTTAACCATCAAGGAATGCGATCCATGACTCATGAACTTCCTACACTACCTTACGCAATTGATGCGCTTGCCCCACATATTTCAAAAGAAACACTCGAGTTTCATTATGGCAAGCACCATCAAACGTATGTAAACAACCTTAATAACCTGATTCCAGGTACTGAGTTCGAATCAGCAACTTTAGAAGACATTATTCGTAAATCAAGCGGTGGCATTTTTAACAATGCTGCTCAAATTTGGAATCATACTTTTTACTGGCATAGCCTTTCACCTAATGCTTCAGCACCAAGCGGTACATTGGCAGCAGCGATTGATGCAAAATGGGGTAGCTTGACAGCCTTTCAAGAAGCTTTCAATAAATCAGCCGCTGGTAATTTTGGTTCAGGCTGGACATGGCTCGTTAAAAAAGCTGATGGTTCACTTGATATTGTGAACACCAGCAACGCAGCAACACCCTTAACAACTGGCGATATTGCGTTGTTAACCTGTGATGTATGGGAACACGCTTACTATATTGACTACCGTAATGCCCGCCCTAAGTATCTTGAAACATTCTGGAAATTGGCAAACTGGTCTTTTGCTGAAAAGAACTTCAGCGCTTAAGTTATTGTATTTTTGCTTAAAGCCTGAGGGTATTCACAAAATACCTTCAGGCTTTGTTTTTTGACCGAGATACGCTTCAAGCCCCGTCATTTAAAGCGAGAAGGGTGTCAAATCAGCCCCGCCAAGAGCACAAGGTTTTACTTACTAACTGATAATGTCATAATTATGTTTTGTTGCTTAATCGGCATTTATCAACATAGCAAACTCTAGGCGAACGTTATGTCTGGCAATACACTTGGTAAGCTTTTTACCGTTACAAACTTTGGCGAATCTCATGGCCCAGCCATTGGCTGTGTAGTAGATGGTTGCCCACCAGGTATGCCTTTAGAGGCTCAAGATATTCAGCAAGAACTTGATCGTAGACGCCCTGGTACCTCGCGACATGTTACACAGCGTCAAGAAGCTGATCAGGTTGAAATTTTGTCAGGTGTCTATGAGGGTGTGACCACAGGTGCACCTATAGGCTTACTCATTCGCAATACCGATGCACGTAGTAAAGATTATTCAAATATTGAAGCGACCTTTCGTCCGGGGCATGCCGACTACACCTATTGGAAGAAATTTGGCGTACGTGACCCGCGAGGTGGTGGGCGCTCATCAGCTCGGTTAACGGCACCTACAGTTGCGGCGGGTGCGGTTGCAAAAAAATGGCTCGCACTTAACCATCAAGTGACTATTCGTGGCTATATGAGCCAACTGGGTCCGGTTCACATACCATTTGAAAACTGGTCATTTGTGCAAAACAATCCTTTTTTTGCTGCAAATGAGACCATTATCGGCGAACTTGAAGCCTTTATGGATCATTTAAGAAAAGCAGGTGATTCGATTGGTGCCCGTATCAATGTCGTTGCCCAGGGGGTGCCAGCCGGTTTAGGCGAGCCCATTTATGATCGTTTAGACGCTGATATTGCGCACGCCATGATGGGTTTGAATGCCGTCAAAGGCGTTGAAATGGGGGCAGGTTTCGCGTCAGTTGAGCATCGTGGTTCAATGCATGGTGATGAAATAACACCAAATGGTTTTTTAACCAACCATGCAGGCGGTGTTTTGGGGGGAATTTCAACTGGCCAAGACTTAACGGTCAGCATTGCCATTAAACCCACCTCCAGCATTCGTCTACCCCGACGGTCAATTAACCTTTCAGGTGAGCCTGTTACCGTCGAAACATTAGGGCGTCACGACCCATGCGTAGGCATTCGTGCTACGCCCATCGCTGAAGCCTTATTGGCAATCGTCGTGTGTGACCATGCATTGCGTCATCGCGGTCAATGCGGCTCATTTAGCGATCAAGTTTGATTCAACAGTTCAGCCTGTAAATTGCTGTCTTGTTGGTTGGGTGTGTCGCTAAGTACCGAAAAGCGGCTATTTCATGCGAGTTGCTATACCCTTATGGCATAATTGCTAATTCCCCCTATACGCTTAAAGGGTTGCACACAGGGGTGTGCATTCGAGTGGGTCTCGTATAGGGTCTACACGCGAAGAAGCCATGAAACAAACTTTATATGACAAACTATGGGAAGCCCACGTCGTTCGTAGCGAAGACGATGGTACTGCCATTCTCTACATTGACCGTCATCTTCTGCATGAAGTGACCAGCCCTCAGGCGTTTGAAGGTTTAGAGCTCGCAAACCTCAAGCCTTGGCGCATCAGCGCTAACCTTGCAGTTGCTGACCACAATGTACCTACTCAAAATCGTGCATTGGGTATTACTGACCCGATTTCAAAGCTTCAAATTGACACGCTTGACGCCAACTGCGAAAAGTATGGCGTTACTGAGTTTCGCATGAATGATTTGCGCCAAGGTATTGTGCATGTTATTGGCCCAGAGCAAGGTGCAACATTACCAGGCATGACAGTGGTGTGTGGTGATTCGCATACCAGTACGCATGGCGCGTTTGGTGCGCTGGCGCATGGTATTGGTACCTCTGAAGTTGAGCACGTGTTAGCAACCCAAACTTTAGTTGCTAAAAAAAGTAAAAATATGCTGGTGCGTATTGATGGGGCTTTGCCTAAAGGTTCAACGGCTAAAGATTTAATTTTGCATGTTATTGGCGTCATTGGCACAGCCGGCGGTACTGGCTCAGCCATTGAGTTTGCCGGTAGCGCGATTCGTGACCTGTCAATTGAAGGCCGTATGACCGTTTGCAACATGGCCATTGAGGCTGGGGCACGCTCTGGTATGGTTGCTGTTGATCAAAAAACCATTGACTACTTTAAGGGTAGACCTTTTGCACCCACGGGTGCCTTATGGGAAGCGGCCGTTGCGTATTGGCGCACCTTACACTCCGATGAAGGCGCTGTGTTTGATCGCGTGGTTGAAATTAAAGCCAGTGATATTGTGCCGCAAATCAGTTGGGGTACATCACCTGAAATGGTGCTGCCCGTTAATGGGCGTGTCCCCGACCCTGAAAATGAAAAAGACCCAGCGCGTCGCGTTGGCATTGAGCGTGCGCTTGAATATATGGGTTTAGTGCCCAACACCCTTTTAACCGACATCAAAATAGACAAAGTGTTTATTGGTTCGTGTACTAATTCACGCATTGAAGATTTGCGTGCAGCGGCTGCTGTGGTTCGTGGCAAACGTGTTGCCTCGAACGTCAAACTTGCCATGGTGGTTGCTGGTTCAGGTTTGGTTAAAAAACAAGCTGAGCAAGAAGGGCTTGACAAGATATTTCTAGAGTCAGGTTTTGAGTGGCGTGAGCCGGGCTGTTCAATGTGTTTAGCCATGAATGCTGATCGCCTAGAGCCGCAAGAGCGCTGTGCATCAACTTCTAATCGCAATTTTGAAGGGCGGCAAGGGCAGGGTGGTCGTACACATTTAGTCAGTCCTGCTATGGCTGCTGCGGCAGCGGTTGCAGGCCATTTTGTTGACGTTCGTCATTTACGGTAAAAAATTATGCAAGCATTTACAGTACATAAAGGGTTGGTCGTACCATTTGATCGTGAAAACGTTGATACCGACCTAATCATTCCTAAACAATTTCTAAAATCAATTAAGCGTTCTGGTTTTGGCCCAAATTTGTTTGATGAGCTACGCTATCTTGATCATGGTGAACCGGGCATGAATAATGCTAATCGCCCCTTGAACCCTGATTTTATATTGAATCACTCGCGTTATAAAAATGCCTCAATTTTGCTTGCACGTAAAAATTTTGGTTGTGGTTCAAGTCGTGAACATGCGCCTTGGGCATTAGGTCAATATGGTTTCAGAGCAATCATAGCCCCGTCTTTTGCAGACATTTTCTATAACAACAGTTTCAAAAATGGTTTGTTACCTATCGTTTTAACTGATCTTGAAGTGTCACGTTTATTTGATGACGTAAAAGGTTTTGTGGGTTATGAGCTCACTGTTGATCTGGCAGCACAACAAGTGCAAACGGGTGATGGTCGAGTCATGTCTTTTGATGTTGACCCGTTCCGTAAGCATTGTTTGCTAAATGGTTTAGATGATATTAGCCTCACGCTTTTACATGCTGATCGTATTCGTGCCTTTGAGGCTGAGCGTTTGGCACGCCACCCTTGGTTAAATGTTGAACCAATAGGGGTTAAAGCGTGACACACCACATTGCTGTTTTACCTGGCGATGGTATTGGCCCTGAAATAATTGAACAAGCGGTTCGTGTACTTAATCATTTAGACCTATCGCTTGTAATTGAGCAAGCTCCTGTGGGTGGTGCGGCCTATGATTTGGCAGGGCACCCGTTACCACCCGCCACTTTGGCATTGGCACAAAAATCAGCGGCTATTTTGTTTGGTGCGGTGGGCGACTGGAAATACGACAAACTGCCTCGTGAGCATCGGCCTGAACAAGCTATATTGGGGTTGCGCAAGGCTTTGGGTTTGTTTGCTAATTTACGGCCAGCTATTTTGTACCCTGAGCTTGCAAATGCTTCATCGTTAAAGCCTGAAGTTGTTTCAGGCTTAGACATCTTGATTTTGCGTGAGCTCACAGGTGATATTTATTTTGGTCAACCACGCGGTGTGCGGGTGGCAACTGATGGCCCGTTCAAAGGTGAGCAAGAAGGTTTTGACACCATGCGTTACGCAGTGCCTGAAATTAAACGTATTGCGCATTTAGGTTTTCAGTCAGCCATGAAGCGTAACCGTAAGTTGTGTAGCGTTGATAAAGCCAATGTGCTTGAAACGTCGCAACTTTGGCGTGACATCGTCATTGAGGTTTCTAAAGAATACCCAGACGTCGCCTTGTCACACATGTACGTTGACAACGCAGCCATGCAGCTTGTTCGTGCACCCCGAGAGTTTGATGTCATTGTGACGGGAAATTTGTTTGGCGATATTTTGTCAGACGAAGCCGCGATGTTAACGGGCTCAATTGGTATGTTGCCTTCCGCGTCTTTAAATGCCTCAGGTCAAGGCCTGTATGAGCCAAGCCATGGTTCGGCACCAGACATTGCGGGCAAAGGCGTGGCCAACCCCTTAGCCACTATTTTGTCTGCCGCAATGATGTTAAGGTATTCTTTAAATGAGCCTGCGGCAGCAGACCGAATTGAGCAGGCGGTGCGCTTAGTTTTGTCGCAAGGTTTTCGTACTGCTGATATTGATGAGTCAGGTATGACCAGAGTTGGCACGGCAGCGATGGGTGATGCGGTGATTGCAGCGTTAAAACAGTCATAAGGTATCTGAGTCGAGTTCAATTTTTTTGGAAAAACATGAAACAGTCAGTAGGTATTGTAGGTTGGCGCGGCATGGTGGGCTCTGTGCTTATGCAACGTATGCGCGACGAGGGTGACCTTAATCATTTTGAACCGGTCTTGTTTTCAACCAGTAATGCCGGCTCGCGCGCCCCTATTTGGGCGGGTGAGGGCATATTGGGTGACGCATTTGATATCGAAGTACTTAAAAAATTACCCATTATTTTGACGGCTCAAGGTGGTGACTATACGGCAGCTGTTTACCCCAAACTTAGAGCCGCTGGCTGGAAGGGCTACTGGATCGATGCCGCCAGTACCTTGCGCATGCAAGACGATTCAATTATCGTACTTGACCCCGTTAACCGCAGCGTCATTGATGCGGGTATTAAAAAGGGTGTGCGTGACTTCATTGGTGGTAATTGCACTGTCAGCTGCATGCTAATGGGGCTTTCAGGTTTGTTTCATGCGGGTGTGGTTTCATGGATGACAAGCATGACGTACCAAGCTGCGTCAGGCGGTGGTGCCCAGCATATGCGCGAACTTTTGACGCAATTTGGTTTAATTAATCAAGCGGTTTCAGCTGAATTGTCTGACCCGGCCTCAGCCATTCTTGATATTGACCGAGGTGTGCTTGCTTTGCAAAAAAATGGCTCATTGCCTTCTGAGCATTTTGGTGTACCGCTTGCTGGTAACCTCATACCCTGGATCGATAAAGACTTAGGTAACGGTATGTCTCGTGAAGAGTACAAAGCTGGCGCAGAAACCAACAAGATACTCGGGCGTGGTTTAGGCTTTGACCAAGCGGCTATTCCAATCGATGGTTTGTGTGTTCGTGTGGGCGCTATGCGTTGCCATAGCCAAGCTTTAACGATTAAATTAACCCGTGACGTACCTTTAGATGAAATTGAGAGCATGATTGCTGAGGGTAACCAATGGGCAAAATTCATACCGAATACCCGAGCGGCCAGTATGGCCCTGTTGTCACCCGTTGCGGTTACAGGTACGCTAGACATACCTGTAGGTCGGTTAAGAAAGCTTGCCATGGGTAACGATTATTTGTCAGCATTTACAGTAGGTGATCAGTTGTTGTGGGGTGCTGCAGAACCGTTGCGGCGCATGTTGCGTATTTTGTTATCTGAACAATAAGGTAGTTTTTAATGATTCAACAAGCTTGTCTTCGTCTCACAACAAATAATAATAACTTTACGAAGCGCACAATGCCTTGGCATATAGTGCCTTTGGCACTGGCTTGCTTTGCCAACCCTTTATTAGCTCAGGCCTATACGGTTGGGCACGCACAGGTTATATCTGCCAGCGGTCAACCGTTAGTGGTAACCATACCTCTTAAAAATCTAACGCCTATTGATTTAAAGCAAATTTCAGCCAAAGTATCGGCCCCTTCACAGTGGCAGTTAGCAGGTTTGAAACCGCCGGTAACAATTGAATCTTTTACCGTTGAAATTTTGCCTGCAGTAGGAAAAAATCCATCACAGCGTTTGCTTAAAATATCATCTACAGAAAGCGCACAAGGTGCTGTGGTCGATTTGTTAATTGAGGTTGTGACCCCCTCTGGCGTTAAGCCGGTTCAAGCAAGCGTTATTGTCATGCCTGCCTCGTCTATTTCTGTCGCGGGCGGTTTATCGGTTGATGTTCAACGTGGCGATACCCTTTGGTCAATTGTTGAAAAGTATCCAACAGCTGGGGCTAATATTTACCAATCATTGCTTGCTTTGTTTCAAGCAAACCCGAATGCATTCATTGATAAAAATATGAACCTGTTGCGAACAGGTGTGGCCCTTAAATTACCCACTGCAGCAGAGGTTTTAGCTATTAATGCTGGTACAGCACAAAGAATATTCAATCAGCATTTGAAAGCATTTAATGCGAAGCGTGGGGGTCGAGTTGCTCCAGCAGTTCCAGCGGTTCAATCTTTATCGGTTACACCTAACCAGTCTATGAGTAAAGGGCAGATAGATAAGCCCGTTGAAAAAAATGTCGAGCAGGCTAATGAAGTGCGGTTGGCTTCACCTAATGCAGCGACACAGCAGGCTGATCAAGCAACCTCCGCATCGCGTCAAGCCAATGATGAAAAGGCACGCACTCAGGCTCTTCAAGGCATCTTGAATACGCAAAGTAAGTTAAACACACAAGGTGAGTCAAGCACACAAGCTGGGTCAAGCACACAAGCTGAGTCAAACGCACAAGCTGGATCAAGCACACAAGCTGAGTCAAACGCACAAGCTGGGTCAAGCACACAAGCTGGGTCAAGCACACAAGCTGAGTCAAACGCACAAGCTGGGTCAAGCACACAAGCTGGATCAAGCACACAAGCTGGGTCAAACACACAAGCTGGGTCCAGCACACAAGCTGAGTCAAACGCACAAGCTGAGTCAAACGCACAAGCTGGATCAAGCACACAAGCTGGGTCAAGCACACAAGCTGGGTCCAGCACACAAGCTGGGTCAAGCACACAAGCTGGGTCAAACGCACAAGCTGGGTCAAGCACACAAGCTGGGTCAAGCACACAAGCTGAGTCAAACGCACAAGCTGGATCAAGCACACAAGCTGGGTCAAGCACACAAGGTGGGTCAAACGCACAAGGTGGGTCAAACGCACAAGCTGGGTCAAACACACAAGCTGGGTCAAGCACACAAGGTGGGTCAAGCACACAAGCTGGGTCAAGCACACAAGCTGGGTCTAGCACACAAGCTGGGTCAAACGCACAAGCTGGGTCAAGCACACAAGCTGGGTCAAACGCACAAGCTGAGTCAAGCACACAAGGTGCAGTTAAGCAGGTAGATTCATTTACAGCTACGAAGATGGGTGACAAACAAAGTGCATTAACAGCCAGTGTTAGTGGTCAATCTGTTGTCGCGGAAGACATTCAATCTACCTTTAATTCAGTACGTTCATGGTTGATTGACAATGCCTTTCTTGCTGCGATTATATTGTTGGCCATCATTACATGGTTAATTGCTATTTTTATGAAAAATGCTTCAAGTCGTCGTGTTGAAGATCAACCTGAAAATGCAAATGGTTCAACTGATATGCAACAACAAGCTTTTAGCGAAAAGCTGGGGTTAATCGATTTGAATCTCAATGATGATTCAAAAAATACTGAAAAAAAGAACTAAATTTTTATGTCACGTACGGCTTTAGGTCTTAGTTATGATGGTCGGCCGTGGCAAGGTTGGCAAACCCAGCCGCATAAGCAAACCGTTCAGGATCAACTTGAGCGTGCTCTAAACTTATTTTTAGGGCATGCAACCCCCACCATTTGTGCAGGTCGCACTGACACAGGCGTTCATGCTCTTGAGCAAGTGGTGCATATCGATAGCCAGGTTGAGCGCCCCCCGAATGCGTGGGTGAGAGGTTTAAATAGCTACTTGCATGAATCAATCAGAGTGTTATGGGCCGTATCGGTATCTGATACCTTTCATGCACGTTTTTCTGCAGTTAGCCGAACGTATCGATATGTTGTCTTAAATGACGCGGTGTATCATCCACTTTGGGTGGGGCGGGCAGGATGGTTTTTTCGTCCACTTGATGTTGAACGCATGCTTGAGGCACGTGTCGATCTGATTGGTCAGCACGATTTTTCAAGCTTCCGGTCTTCGCAATGTCAAGCACCAAACCCAGTGCGTACGATACAAAGTATTGATATTGAACGGCAAGGTGCCCTTGTGGTTATCACGTTTACAGCCAATGCTTTTTTACATCATATGGTGCGCAATATTGTGGGGTCTCTATTGCAAATAGGGTGTGCTAAGCAACCCGTTGCATTTATGGCTGAAACACTAGCGGCACGCAATCGTATTTATGCAGCCCCAACTTTTGCCCCTGACGGCTTATATTTTGAGCGGGTAAACTACCTAGAGCAATTATTACAGAGGCCGACAGTATCGTTTGAAAGACCTTTTGATTTTCTCATTTGAGTTTTTGAATAACTCATTTTTTTTCATCCAATATTTTTCTATAAAAAAGTTGCACTTGCTCATTGAGCGCCATATCCTAAATAACTTCATTTGTCTTTAGTTAATCGTTTATGTTAAAAAAACCAGAAATATGCATCGAACACGTTTAAAAGTTTGTGGTATGACACGTCAAGAAGATGTCGAGGCCTGTGTTGCGTGCGGCGTCGATGCTTTAGGCTTTGTGTTTTACCCGCCTAGTAAACGGTGCCTTACCCCACAGCTAGCGGCAAGCTTGGTGCATGATTTGCCAGCATTCGTAAACTCGGTTGCGCTATTTGTTGAGCCTGAAGAAGCGCTTGTTCAAAACGTTATGACAGTTATGAGGCCTACACTATTGCAGTTTCATGGTGCCGAAACACCTGAGTTTTGTCGTCAATTTAATATGCCCTATATTAAAGCGGTGCGAGTTGGTGCCCCCGGGCTTGATACCAGTCAAGGCTTAATTGAGTACTGTATGCAGTTTAGTGATGCAGCGGCTTGGTTGTTTGATAGTTATACCCCAACTTACGGAGGTAGTGGCCATAGTTTTGATCGCCAATTGATTGTGCCATTAAGCCAAAACGCTCAAGCACGACCTATTTTGATCTCTGGTGGGTTAACTGTTGATAATGTGACAGAATCAATTAATTTGTTAACCCCTTGGGGGATTGATGTCAGTAGCGGTGTCGAAACTGCGCCAGGGGTTAAGTCAGTTGAGAAAATACAAGTCTTTGTTAAAGCCGTAAATAAGGCCGACAATCAAACCAGTACTTAGGTAAATACTTAGGCATCTAATCAGGCCGATAATGATGTAAATACTTTGTAAATAATTAGGCTGACACACCATTAGACCTCTCGCTTGGCACCTAGGTTTAGTAACAAGACGCTAAAGGTGGGCATTTTGACAGACAGCGGCTCATCGGGTTATGATCGCCCTTCGCTAGGCGGTTAGCTCAGTTGGTTAGAGCGCCACGTTGACATCGTGGAGGTCGTTGGTTCGAACCCAATACCGCCTACCAAAATTTGAAAGGCCAAGAGATCAATCTTGGCCTTTTTTCATGACGTAACAATATGTTGGTCATAAAGGGGTTGCAGGCAATTGAGAATTTAGGCACTAAAAAAATTTAGCCATTCACTGCGGGCATGCAAGAGTTCAATAAGTTAATTACTAGCTTTCTTTGTGCTTAGTCAAGATCGAATACAGTTGATCTTTAAGTAAAAGTTTCTCTTTTTTCAGAGTTTCAATTTCTTCATGTGTACCAACGGGAATTTGAGTTTCAAGCTTCTTAATTTTGTCGTCAAGCTCGTTGTGTTTATCAAATAGACGCGAAAAATGGTGGTCTGCGGTTTTGAGTTTGGTGATCAAATCGCGAAATTCAGGAAACATAAGCACTCCGGTAAAAGAAAATATTAAAAAACTCATTAAAAATTCTATATTGGTTTTTTCAAACCAAGATCATCTTTTATTCTAACCCGCCTAATTTTTGATGTTTTGCTCAACGGGTAGCACGATAACCCTCTTCTTTCAGAGGGTTGATGATAAGAACAATTCGGTAGCGTATGCTTCTAGGCACGAAAATCGCTTTATAGGGTGATAAAATAGTGGGTTACGTACAGATTAATGTGCTAATAATTTTTTTAAAGTGCTCGAATGATTGCAATTACCCTTCCTGATGGTTCAAAAAAAGCGTTTCCAGGCCCGGTTACGGTGGGTGAAGTCGCACGATCTATTGGTACGGGGTTAGCCAAGGCCGCATTGGCGGGTCGTATTGGCCAAGGCGATACCACTGAACTGGTTGATACCACCCATGTATTAGATCAAGACCAGCATTTGGCCATTGTTACCGCTAAAGATGCGGCAGGGCTTGATATTTTGCGGCATTCAACGGCCCACCTATTAGCCTATGCCGTAAAAAGCTTGTTTCCAAAAGCTCAAGTCACTATTGGCCCAGTCATCGAAAATGGTTTTTATTATGATTTTTCATACGAGCGCCCCTTCACGCCGGAAGATTTAACCGCCATTGAAAACAAAATGACAGAGTTGGCGCGTCAAGACGAGCCCGTTGTGCGTGAAGAGTGGAAGCGTGATGAAGCCGTTGAGTTTTTTAAAGGTATTGGTGAAACCTATAAAGCTGAAATTATTGCTTCGATTCCCAGCAACGAAAATATAAGCCTTTACCGCGAAGGCAACTTTGTTGACTTATGTCGCGGCCCCCACGTGCCAAACACCGGTAAGCTTAAAGTCTTTAAACTCATGAAGTTAGCGGGCGCTTATTGGCGTGGCGACAGTAAAAATGAAATGTTGCAACGTATTTATGGCACGGCTTGGGCCAATAAAGAAGACCAAGAAGCCTATTTGCATATGTTGCAAGAGGCTGAGCGTCGCGACCATCGCAAACTCGGTCGCGATCTTGATCTATTTCATTTTCAAGAAGAAGGTCCGGGTTTGGTTTTTTGGCACCCTAAAGGTTGGGCAGTTTGGCAACAAGTTGAGCAATACATGCGCGCGGTTTATCGCGACAACGGCTACCAAGAAGTCAAAGCCCCACAAATTCTTGATCTTTCGTTATGGAAAAAGACGGGTCACTGGGACAACTACCGTGAAAACATGTTCACGACCGAGTCTGAAAACCGCATCTATGGCTTAAAACCCATGAACTGCCCCGGTCATGTACAAATTTACAACGCTAACTTGCATTCTTACCGTGAGTTGCCTTTGCGCTTAGGTGAATTTGGTCAATGTCATCGCAATGAACCCTCTGGGTCGTTGCACGGCATGATGCGTGTCAGAGGCTTTACTCAAGACGATGGCCATATTTTTTGTACGCCAGAGCAAATGCAAGGCGAGTGTGCGGCTTTTACAGCTTTGCTGCAAAAGGTTTATGCTGATTTTGGCTTTACTGAGGTGTTGTACAAAGTTGCAACCCGCCCTGAAAAGCGTATTGGTACCGACGAAAGCTGGAACAAGGCTGAAGCGGCACTTATGGAAAGTTTGACGCTTACGGGCTGTAAATTTGAGGTGACGCCAGGTGAGGGGGCTTTCTACGGCCCCAAAATTGAATACACTCTTAAAGATGCCATTGGCCGTCATTGGCAGTGTGGCACCATACAAGTTGATTTTTCAATGCCAGAGCGTTTGGGGGCTGAATATGTTGACGAAAAAGATACCCGTCAAACCCCTGTTATGTTGCACCGTGCTATTTTAGGTTCGTTTGAGCGATTCATCGGTATGCTGATCGAAAACTATGCGGGGGCTATGCCGCCCTGGTTAGCCCCAGTTCAGGTTGTTGTGTGTTGTATTTCAGAGTCTTCTGCTCATTATGCCGCTGATATTGCTAAAAGCTTGCAAAAACAAGGCTTTCGAGTTAACTCTGATTTGCGATCAGAGAAAATCACTTATAAAATCAGAGAGCATAGCCTTCAAAAAATTCCGTATATTTTGGTTGTGGGTGAAAAAGAACGTGACTCGCAATCTGTTGCAGTGCGTGCTAGGGGTGGGGTTGATCGTGGGGTTATGCCATTTGAAGCGTTCACTGAGTTGTTAAGTGAAGATCTCTCGCTTCGTCGAGACGTCATTGCGCCGGCGTAAAAGGCGCTTTATTTTAAGGAGTTTTCAACATCGCAACTGATAAGCCAAACCGTGTAAACGGTGAAATTCGTATTCCTGAAGTGCGCCTCATTGGCGTCGACGGTGAGCAGCTCGGTATTCTTAAAACGTTTGATGCACTCAAAATGGCTGAAGACGTGGGTGTAGATCTTGTAGAAATTGCCCCCAACGCTGAACCACCCGTTTGCCGTTTAATGGATTTTGGCAAATTCAAGTATCAAGAACAAAAGCGCCAAGCAGAGGCGCGGGCCAAGCAAAAAATCATTCAAGTTAAAGAAGTTAAATTCCGCCCCGCTACCGACGAAGGTGATTATCAGGTCAAGCTACGCAACCTGAAACGATTCCTTGAAGAGGGCGACAAAGCTAAGGTTACTTTGCGTTTCCGGGGTCGTGAAATGGCTCACCAAGAGTTGGGTATGCGCGTTTTAGAGCGAGTGCGTGATGACTTGTTAGATATGGCGCTAGTGGAAGCCATGCCTAAGCTTGAAGGTCGCCAAATGGTGATGGTTTTATCACCTAAGAAAAAAGTACCTTTAACCAAAGCTGAAGCAGCCGCATCATAATGCATGCACTCTTTATTATTGACCTAATTGGGTCGTTAAAAGCCTATAAAGACAGCTCTGTGGCAATGATGTTTGCTTTGGCTGCACGCGGTCATTCAGTAAGCGTGTGCAATCAAGGCGACCTCTTCATTGAACAAGGCCAAGTTCGTTGCAGTGGTCAGGCTATAACGGTTCACCCCCATGCCGACTTACACAGTCAGCATTGGTTTGATTTGGTTGATGAGTCAAGAGAGCTACCCTTGTCAGCCTATACTGCTGTCATCATGCGAAAAGATCCACCATTCGACATGGAATATGTTTACACCACTCACTTACTTGATGTGGCTGAACAGCAAGGTGCACGAGTCTTTAATCGTGGGGTAGCCATTCGAAATCATCCAGAAAAGTTGGCAATTACAGAATTCTCTGAATTCACAACGCCAACGCTGGTGACCTCTGACATGGCGAGATTAAAAGCTTTTCATGACAAGCATGATGATGTCATTGTTAAACCGCTTGATGGTATGGGTGGTACGGGTATCTTTAGAATGGTGCAAGGCGAGCCAAATCGTGGTGCTATTCTTGAAATGCTGACACATTTTGGTAAAGAAACCATTATGGCGCAACGCTATATTCCTGAAATTGTTCACGGTGATAAGCGCGTGCTGATTATTAACGGTGAGCCCGTTCCTTACGCTTTAGCGCGTATTCCATTAGCGGGTGAAACACGCGGAAACCTGGCTGCTGGTGGGCGCGGTGTGGCACAGGCTTTAACTGAAAGAGACCTCTATACCGCTGTTACGATAGGCTCAATATTGGCTCCCAGAGGCCTCTTTCTAATCGGCCTTGATATTATTGGCGAGTTTGTGACTGAAATTAATGTCACCAGCCCAACGTGTTTTGTTGAAATTACTGAACAAACAGATTTTGATGTAGCGGCTTATTTTGTTCAATCTCTAGAAAAAGCACTTTCTACTTAGATTTAGCTAAAAGGTTGGTCAATCTATGGTTTCTATTTTTTTGATTGCCCATACCCCTTTGGCTTCCGCTTTAAAAGCAGTGGTTGAACATGTGCTAGGGCCTGTTGAGTCATTCACTGCGATCGATATTTTTCCTGATCAATGTGCTGCTGATTATGCTCAGTCAATGTCTACCTTGATTACTGAGGCTGACTCGGGTGATGGCGTATTGGTTCTCACTGACTTGCCTGGTGCTTCCCCTTCAAATATTTGTATTTCTGCTGCTGAATATGCGCGTGCACAAGGGGTGCCGTGTGTTGTTTTGTCTGGGGTAAACCCGGGCATGTTGTTGCGAGCCCTCAATTATCGGCAAGTTGCATTAGATGCAGTGGCCAGTCAAGCTATGATTGGCGGCAATCAATCAATGATGCGTGTAGACTAAGTTTAATCGTACGTTTAAGTACAATTTCAAAAAAAATTATATTATGCCAACCGTCGAAATTATCGTTACTAATAAATTAGGTTTGCATGCTCGGGCTGCTGCAAAATTGACACAGTTATCAGGCCAGTTTAGCTCCGATATTTTTATTGCTAAAGGCGCTCGTCGCGTGAATGCTAAAAGTATTATGGGCGTGATGATGTTGGCTGCAGGCCTGGGCTCAACTGTTGTTATTGAGGCTAATGGGGCTGATGCTGACCAGGCTTTGACTGACCTTCAGGCGCTTTTTCATGACAAATTCGGCGAAACTGAATAACGCTAACTCAGCGCCACTTGAGCTTTCAAGTGCTTTACTTTGTGTCTACGGGCGCGGGGTAGCAAAAGGCTATGCGATTGGGCGCGCCGTGGTGATGGGCGCAGCTGCGCTTGAAGTTGCGCATTATCGACTTTCGCCTGATCTTGTTGCCGCAGAAAAAAAACGCTTTACCGATGCGCTTAAAATCACTCGACTTGATCTACAAGAGCTGGCTCTTTCTATACCTAGCGATGCACCTCGAGAGCTTGATGCCATGCTTCAGGTGCATTCGATGTTGCTCACTGACCCATTGTTAGCTGAAGAAACCTTAACGCTAATTGAAGAGCGACATTACAACGCTGAATGGGCGCTTACGACTCAAGGTCAGTTGCTAACTGAACAATTTTCTTCAATTGATGATGAATATTTGCGAGAACGAGGTGGTGACGTTCGACAAGTCGTTGAGCGTGTTTTACATACATTGGGTGGTACCCGGTCTTTAGCTGCGCTTGATCATTTTCATAACGCACAAGAGCCTCTAATTGTCGTTGCTCACGACATTTCACCTGCTGATATGATTCGGTTACGTGGTGCCCAGTTTGCTGGTTTTGTAACAGATTTGGGTGGCCCAACTTCGCACACAGCGATTGTTGCACGCAGCATGGGTGTGCCAGCAGTAGTGGCTGTCGGTTTGGCACGACAAATTATTCGCGATGGTGATTTATTAATTATTGATGGTGAGCAAGGGGCCGTTTTGGTTAACCCTTCTCCTAAACAAATTGCCGATTATCAAAGCATTACGCAATGCTACAACGCAGAGCGTGCGGCACTGACTTCGATTAAAGATGTCGCTTCGCAAACCCTTGATGGTATTAAAATAGATTTATTTGCCAATATTGAGCTGCCTGATGAAGTAGATCTAGCCCTAGCTAATGGCGCTCAGGGTATTGGTTTGTTTCGCAGTGAGTTTTTATTTATGGGTCGTGAAGATTTACCGTCTGAACAAGAGCAATTTGAGGCGTACAAATTTGTTGTTCAATCTATGCCGGGTAAGCCGGTCACGATTCGAACACTTGATATCGGTGCTGACAAAACGCTTGATGGTGAAAAGACTGTTGCAGCAAATCCTGCGCTCGGTTTACGTGCCATTCGTTACTGCTTGGCACGTCCAGATATGTTCATGATGCAAATTCGCGCGTTATTGCGGGCTTCAGCCTATGGTCGTGTTCGTATTTTGATACCCATGATCACCAATATGCAAGAGGTTCTGGCAGCACAACAAATCATTCGTGTTGCACAAAATGACCTCAGTGCTCAGAATATTGATTATGCACATGATATTGAAGTAGGTGGCATGGTTGAAGTGCCAGCCATGGCAATTGCGATTGAGCCATTTGCGCAAGCACTCGATTTTTTATCAATTGGTACAAACGATTTAATTCAATACACATTGGGTATTGATCGAACAGATTCTGATGTTTCAAATTTGTACGACCCCCTACACCCCGCTGTTTTGCGTTTAATTGCATCAACTATTAATGCAGGCGTTCGGTTTAATAAACCCGTTTCATTATGCGGAGAAATGGCAGGTGATGCCAGTTTGACGAAGTTGTTGTTGGGTTTGGGTTTAACCGAATTTTCAATGCAACCGAGACAAATCTTAGATGTTAAAGCGATGGTGCTGCAAGCCCACACTAACGCTCTTAGAACTTCAATTGCCATCTCACTGAATCGCGGCAACCCTGTTGATTTAGCGACTTTAAAGTAATTAGAAACTCTATTTTAAAGTCGCCAACACTTAGTACAGACTACTTAGTAGGGGTCGTTTCAGAAAATGGAATTTAAAGTACGTTAAGGCTTTGGCAGCGGATGTAGTGGCCTGAACTTCCCCACACCGACCTTGACGCTGCTGCGCCACAGGTAGTCGCCGGTCAGGTTGATGTGCTCCCAACCCAGTGGCGACAGGTATTGCAACCGCGCGTCATCAATGCCCTGGCCGTGATTGCGCAATGCGTTCGCCGCCCTTTCCAGATAGACGGTGTTCCACAACACGATGGCTGCCGTCACCAGATTGAGGCCGCTGGCCCGGTAACGTTGCTGTTTAAAGCTGCGGTCGCGGATTTCGCCCAGCCGGTATGAACGAGAACCGCCTACCCGATTACCTCGATCACATACAGCAGGCAGCCACCGATGCCTGCGGCTTCGTGGGAGGGCTTGTGCAAGGACGACTTCCTTGAGGACAAGCGCACCCCCAATAAGCCGTCATCATGAGCCTCATCATCATCATCGACGAGGCCGTCACAAAGGTGATGGATGGCTATGCCGAGTTCGCTCAGGCACACACTCAAGTGCCTTGGCGCAATATGCGCGGCATGCGCAACCGTATCGCCCACGGCTACTTCGACATCAACCTCGATGTGGTGTGGGACACCGTGCGGACGGCTCTGCCGGAGTTGCTGAAAGAACTGCCTGCTGTGCACCGCGATGCCGAAAACGAAAATCGTAACGGTAAAGGGATGGAACCATGACTTCTTATATTTTTCCGCATCCACCACAGAACGTGCATTGCACCAAGTGCAATAAGGACGTAGTTGTAGCTGTGAATCCAGGTAAACCAGATATTGAGTCAGAATGCACTAACTCAGAATGCCCGATCGCGCATGATCCGAACCATCAGTCAAGCGGTTCGGACGGCATACGGTCGTTTACATCAGAAGAAGAGTTTGAAACGTGGTTTGATGCAATCGCATGCTGATCGGTCAAGGCAATGGAAATGCTGCGCGAGGATCACACGCTGGTCGTATGGAAGCTGAATCGCTTGGGCCGTAGCGTCAAGCAACTGGTCGATATGGTCCGCGAACTGCACAAGCAGGGTGTCCAGTTCAAGAGCCTGACCGACTCCATTGACACCGGCACACCATCAGGGCGGTTCTTCTTCCACATCATGGCCCTTAGCTATGGTAGGCAGATTCACCATGTGAGCTGACGTCTAAGCCTTCACGTTCCATTTCTTCAGAAACACGCATGCCTGTGACCTTATCTGCAATTTTGTATGCAACGTACGCCACAATTGCTGACCACACGATGGTGATTAAGATACCTTCAGTTTGAACCCATAGTTGGCCCATAATTTTTGATGTAGCGTCAAGGCCTGGCCCACCATAAGCTTGGGCATTAAACACGGCAACCAATAATGCGCCGATTATGCCACCTACGCCGTGAATACCAAATACGTCTAATGAATCATCGGCACGCAACATACGTTTAAGTCCGTTAACACCCCATACGCAAATGACACCCGCTACAATACCGATAAATAAGGCGCCCGCTGGGCCAACCAGACCTGCTGCAGGCGTTACAGCTACTAGACCTGCAATAGCACCAGAAGCACCGCCTAATAATGATGGGCGACCCTTAATACCCCATTCAGTTGCAGTCCATGCCAATATAGCGCCAGCCGTTGCAATCAGCGTGTTGAAGAGTGCAAGTGCTGCTGTTTCTGTCGCACCGAGTGCTGAGCCGGCGTTAAAACCAAACCAGCCTACAAACAGCAGTGATGCACCAATAAGAGTCATGGGTAAGTTGTGTGGCTTCATTGATTCTTTGCCATAACCAATACGCTTGCCCACAACATATGCACCGACTAAACCTGCAATACCCGCATTAATATGAACCACTGTACCGCCAGCAAAATCAAGTGCACCCTTGCTAAATAGGTAACCAACTGATGTTTCCCCTGTGAACCAAACCATGTGACAAATAGGTAAATAAGCGAACGTGAACCAAATCACTGTAAAAACTAGTACACCAGAAAATTTCGCACGTTCAGCAAAAGAACCCACAATCAGTGCACAAGTGATACCAGCGAAGGTGGCTTGAAAGGTAGCAAATAAAATTTCAGGAATAGAGCCAGACATGGCATATTTACCATCGGCAGGTGTAAAGAGACTTGAAAAGAATGCCTTAGAAAGGCCACCAAAAAATGCGTTGCCATCTGAAAAAGCAACGCTGTAGCCGTAAGCAAACCATAAAACGACAGCGATTGAAAAAGTTGTTAGCACTTGCATCAAAATTGACAATACGTTTTTAGAGCGAACCAAACCACCATAAAACAGGGCTAAGCCCGGCAAAACCATCAAAATAACTAAAAGCGTTGATACACCCACCCACGCTAGATCAGCTTTGTCCATGAGAAAATGCTCCAGTTAATATGTTGTTAAAGGGCAGCGTTGTTGGTCTCGCCCGTGCGAATACGAACGGCTTGTTCAAGCGGAGCCACAAAAATTTTGCCATCACCAATTCTTCCGGTTTTGGCTGATTGTTCGATTGCTTCAATCACTTGCTCGACCATATCGTCACTGACTGCGGCCTCTACCCGAAGTTTGGGTAGAAAGTCGACGGCATATTCAGCGCCTCGATATAGTTCTGTATGGCCTTTTTGTCGACCAAAGCCCTTAACTTCGGTTACTGTTAAGCCTTGAATGCCAATATCAGAAAGTGCAACTCTGACTTCGTCAAGCTTAAATGGCTTAATAATTGCAATAATCAGTTTCATACTACATTCCTTAAAAACAGGTGTGGGTATTAAGTTATTAGCAATATTTGTGCCAGTTTGTATTTTGTGCATTTAGGTATGTTTGAAGATCTGATTTTGCATAATTTGCTTTTGAAGCCTATTTTTATGCACCGATTCAATGCATAAATATTGTTTTTGATGGTGTAAAATTTTTTTTATGTTTTTTTTGATATGTATGCACCAAATGAATGCAAATTTGATGTCGTTTCATTTCATTATGAATTGAATGATTTAATTTTTAAATCGCTATGTTTTAGCTGAACGTATTCTCAGAGATAAATAATGAACAATAACCCTTGGCTTGATTCGTTACAAAAAAACGTTTCCAATTTAATAGCTAAAAGCCCAGCCGCTGATATTGAGCGCAATTTGAAATCATTTACGTCGCAAGCCTTTAACAAGCTTGATCTTGTCACACGTGCAGAATTCGATATTCAAACAGACTTATTGCGTCAAGCAATTGCTCAAATTGATCAGCTCGAAAAGCAATTGCAAGCAACTGAACAACGTATTGTTGCACTTGAAAAGTAAGACTTTTTTGCCCTAGTGCGCTGTGTCTTCCATATTTTTTATGAATACTGCAAACCTTTGGTTTTGATTAAAGGTTGTTATGACGCTTGCATTATTGAACGCGCGCACACTTTGGGGTGCGCAAGCGGCACACGTCAGGGTAGAGGTGCATTTAAGCCCAGGCCTACCGACATTTAGAGTGGTCGGCATGGTCAGCCAAGCCGCTCAAGCTTCAAGTGAAAGGGTACGTGCAGCGCTGAATTTTACGGGTTATCAATTCCCCTTAGGGCGTTTGACCGTTAATCTTGCACCGGCTGATACACCAAAAAATACGGCATGCACTGACTTAGCAATTGCTTTAGGTATTTTGTTGGCTACGCGTCAAACCAAGTTTGCGCCTGATCTTTCTGATTTAACGCAATCGCAAATGCTAACTGAGCAAAAAGCTCTGCATCAAACGCCTCATGATTGGGTGTTTTTGGGAGAACTGTCACTTTCTGGTATGTTGATTGAAGTCGATCACCTGCTCCCAATTTTACTGACTGTAGCCAAAGAAATGGCAGGTGCTAAAGTGATGTTGCCGCAACAGCAACTTGATCATTTGCCTTATATACCCGGTTTAAACGTGATGGGTGTATCGAGCTTAAATGAAGCATGTCAGGTTATTTCTGGGTTTGTAAAGCCCAATTGGTTTAAACCCAGTGATTTTAAAACAGCTTCGATTCAGTCGAATTTTTTGTGTCTGTCAGACGTTAAGGGGCAAGCTGAGGCGTGTCGTGCACTTGAAATTGCGGCGGCAGGGGGTCACCATCTGTTGCTTGCTGGTAGTGCAGGTGCGGGCAAAAGCATGTTGGCTAAAAGGTTAATTTCTTTGTTACCACCTCTTAACGCAGAGGAATCTCTTGAGGTTGCCGCAATACAGTGCTTTGTTTCACCCGGTAATCAAGCCATTTGGGGTCGCCCGATGCGGTCTCCACACTCGCGCACAACGATGGTGGCGATGACAGGGGGAGGGGCGATGGCCATGCCCGGTGAACTAACTTTTGCTCATCGAGGGGTGCTTATTCTTGATGAGGCAGCCGAATTTGATCGTAAAGTTCTAGATGCCTTAAGAGAGCCGATTGAGTCGGGTGTTGTGCATGTGTCGCGTTTACGGGCGAGGGTCACGCACCCTGCTGCGTTTCAGTTGGTTATGACAACTAATTTATGCCCTTGCGGCTGGTTCAGCCACCCCACACAGGCTTGCCGATGTACCTTAGTGATTCGAGAAGCCTATCAGCGTAACCTGTCAGGCCCATTACTAGATCGAATAGATATGGCGTTGACGCTTCATGCACCCTCAGGTGAATGGCAGCTACAACCCAAAGCAGCACAATCAGTTGACGTCAGGCCACGTATTGAAACCGCTCAAACAAGAGCACTGAAGCGTCAAGGTTGTCTTAACCATGCCTTACAGCTTCCCCAAATTGATGGGCTACAGATCATCAACACTTCAGTTTGGGCCGTTTTGAACCAAGCGACGCAATGCTTAGGTCTGTCAACTCGAGCGCAACTGAAAGCCATTCGGGTTGCAATGAGTTGTGCTGACCTTGATCAGGTTGACCAAGTTGGGGTTGAGCATATTTCAGAGGCGCTTGGGTATCGATTGCACAATATGGTAAAAAAATACTATAATCAAAGGCTTAACTAAATAAGTTAAGTATATGTGTCGTCTGTGGGTTCTAAAGCGTTGGCCAATTAGGGCAAACACCTTACCGATGCACTAGGTACAGGAATATCATCATGCCTAAGATGAAAACCAAAAAAAGCGCGTCAAAGCGCTTTAAGGTTCGTGGCAGCGGCTCTATTAAGCGCGGCCAAGCTTTCAAACGTCATATTTTGACCAAGAAAACCACTAAAACCAAACGCAAACTGCGTGGTTCGGCTGCCGTTCATAAGAGCGATGCACCCTCGATTCACGCCATGATGCCCTACGCTTAAGGAGAAAAACTATGCCTCGCGTCAAACGTGGTGTCACGGCTCGTGCCCGTCACAAAAAAGTTATCAAAGCAGCAAAAGGTTATCGTGGTCGTCGCGGTAATGTGTTCCGCGTTGCCAAGCAAGCAGTTATGCGTGCAGGTCAATATGCCTATCGCGATCGCCGTAACAAAAAGCGTACATTCCGCGCCCTCTGGATAGCCCGTATCAACGCCGCTGTTCGAGAACATGGTGTGTCATACAGCGTGTTTATTGCAGGCCTTAAAAAGGCAGCTATTGAGCTTGATCGTAAGGTCTTAGCTGATATGGCTGTGCGTGATAAGGCTGGCTTTGCAGTGATCGTCAATCAGGTTAAATCAGCTTTGGCTGCTTAAGCTCTGTTTGTTGTTGTTTTAATAAACGGGGCCTCGAGGCTCCGTTTGTTTTTTAGTTGGAATGTCTATGTCTTCTTCATTAGATGATTTGATTAAGCAGGCACGTGAGCAGTTTTTAGCTGCTGATACGGCTGTTGCGCTTGAAAATGTCAAAGCCAAGTTTTTGGGTAAGCAGGGCGCTTTAACCGAGCAACTTAAATCACTTGCTGCGCTGGCACCCGAGCAAAAGCGCGAACTAGGCGCCAGCATTAACGTGGCAAAGCAGCAGGTTGAGGCCTTACTTAACGCCCGCCGTGAGCAGCTTGCACAAGATGCTCTAAACCTTCAACTCGCTTCACAAAAAATTGATATTACCTTGCCGGGTCGAGGTAATGGTATGGCAGGTTTACACCCTGTTATGCAAACGTGGGAACGTGTTGAAAGCATTTTTCGGTCAATAGGTTTTGATGTGGCCGATGGCCCAGAAATTGAAAACGATTGGTCAAACTTCACAGCACTCAACAACCCAGAAAATCACCCCGCTCGTTCAATGCAAGACACGTTCTACGTTGACATGCAAGACGAGCAGGGCACACCCTTATTACTACGAACGCACACCAGCCCCATGCAGGTTCGCTATGCGCGCATGCATAAACCACCCATTAAAGTGATTGCACCAGGCCGCACCTACCGTGTTGACAGTGACGCTACGCATTCGCCGATGTTTCATCAAGTTGAAGGCTTATGGATAGCTGAAAACATTTCGTTCGCTGATTTAAAAGGCGTGTATACCGATTTTTTACGCTGTTTTTTTGAAACAGACGATCTTGAAATTCGCTTCAGGCCTTCATTTTTTCCCTTTACTGAACCCTCAGCTGAAATCGACATGATGTTTACGTCAGGTCCCAACCAAGGTCGTTGGCTTGAAATATCAGGCTCAGGTCAGGTGCACCCGCAAGTTGTAAGTAACTTTGGTCTTGACCCAGAAATTTATATGGGGTTTGCGTTTGGCTCAGGCCTTGAGCGCCTCACTATGTTGCGCTATGGCGTGCACGATTTGCGTCAGTTTTTTGAAGGTGACTTGCGCTTTTTACGTCAATTCAACCGTTGATTTTTACCGGTGTGTGCATCATGCTCACCGGCCTAAGAGAATAAGAGCACTTTATGCAATTTCCTGAATCTTGGTTAAGAACCTTTGTTGACACTGACTGGTCAACCGAACAACTCGCACATGAGTTAACGATGGCTGGGCTTGAAGTTGAAGAGGTGAATTCATTTGCACCGCCTTTTACCGGTATCGTCGCAGCGCGTATTGAGGCGGTAGAGCCCCACCCCGATGCTGACAAACTTCGTGTTTGTCGCGTTAACAATGGCCAAACGATTCTGCAAATTGTGTGTGGTGCACCGAATGCTGCTGTCGGCTTGGTGGTGCCCCTAGCTCAGGTCGGTGCTGTCATGCCCAATGACATGAACATTGGCACTGCTAAAATGCGTGGTGTTGAATCATTTGGTATGTTGTGTTCAGCCCGTGAGCTAGGCTTGTCGCAAGACCATGCAGGGTTGATGGTGCTTGATGAAGCTACTGAACCAGGTAAAAATATACGTGATGTGTTGGGTCTTGACGATCAAATATTTACGCTTAAACTGACCCCCAACCGGGCTGATTGCTTGTCGATTTTAGGCGTGGCGCGCGAACTGTCTGCGCTCGCGCAATCACCCCTTAAACCCCTAAAATCTGTTCATGTAGCACCAACTTTAAGTGATGTATTGAAGGTCAATATTCAAGCGCCAGACTTATGTGGTCGTTTTATGGGGCAGGTTATTAAGGGCGTCAATGCGCGTGCTAAGACCCCAAGTTGGCTTGTTGAACGCCTAGAGCGCGCTGGCCAACGCAGTGTTTCGGTCTTGGTTGATCTTTCAAATTATTTAATGCTTGAACGGGGCCGCCCAACGCACGTATTTGATTTGAATAAACTTGCTCAGCCTGAACTCAATGTGCGTTGGGGTAAAACGGGTGAAACACTTAAGCTCTTAAACGGTGAGTCAATTAGCCTTGATGAAAAGTTAGGCGTGATTGATTGCGCAGGTGTGCCAGAAAGCTTGGCGGGCATTATGGGCGGCGACCATGCTGCTGTGACGCTCGATACAACCGATATTTATGTTGAGGCGGCATTTTGGTGGCCCGAGTCGATTGCAGGCCGTACACGACGTCTTAAATTGAATTCAGAAGCGGCACACCGTTTTGAACGCGGTGTTGATTTTGAAACGATTCCACAAGATATCGATGCGTTAGTTGCGCTGATCGTTGAGGTTTGTGGTGGGCAAGTGGGCCCCGTTCAAGATTTAGTAGTTAATTTGCCGCAACGACAACCCGTCAATATGCGTCTGTCGCGCTGCCAACGGGTGTTGGGTATTCCCGTTGATATGAAAGCCGTTGAAGGTGTCTTTACCCGTCTAGGTTTACCTTTTGTGGTGAAGGGTGATGTATTCAGTGTGACGCCTCCAGCGTATCGTTTTGATATTGAGATTGAAGAAGATCTCATTGAAGAGGTGGCTCGTATTGTCGGTTTTGAAAACATACCGGCTAAGCCACCGGTTACGCCGGCCAAAATGCGCGCACAACCTGAAGCATTACGCTCGTTTCACCAAGTGCGTCACATCGTTGCAGCGCTAGATTATCAAGAGATCGTGAACTTTTCATTCGTGCAAACCGAATGGGAACGTGATATGGTCGGTGAAAAAAATGCCATCAATCTTCTGAACCCAATTGCCAGTCAAATGGCATTGATGCGTTCTATGTTGATTCCCGGGTTGTTGCAAACGGTGGTTTACAACGCCAATCGGCAGCAATCGCGTGTTCGTGTGTTTGAAGCGGGCAGGGTGTTCAAGCGTGATCAAAGCATGGTTGCCTCTGAATTAAATGTGTTAGGTGTGCATCAACCCATGCATGTTGCTGGGGTGGCTTGGGGCAGTGTTGCCCCTGAACAGTGGGGTTTAAAACATCAAAATGTTGATTATTTTGATGTTAAAAATAATTTAGAAGTGTTGATGGGTGCTAAGCGACATGCATTGCGTTTTGAACCTACCGATTCGCCCCTTTTTCACCCGGGCCGTTCTGCTGGTGTCTGGCTTGAGGGTAAAGCAATCGGTTGGGTTGGTGAAATTCACCCTAATTGGGTGCGAGAGCTTGGTCTATCGTCAGCTCCTGTTGCCTTCGAAGTCACGCTTGATGCCGTGGTGCAACAAAGCTTACCGCGCCCAACAGAAATATCTCGTCAGCCCGTTGTGCAACGAGATTTAGCACTATGGGTCGCACAAGATGTACCGGTACAAAAATTACTTGATTCAATTAATGCTTTAATTAAAAAAGAGTTTTCCCTGTCTGTGGTACGGCGAGTAGAATTGTTTGACGTATGGCGCCCATTCGATCAAAATGACTTAAAAGATATTAGTATGGCATTTAGATTTTGGTTGCAAGACGATCACGTCACACTGTCTGATCAGCGCGTTGATCTTTGTATGACACAAATTCGCAATATGCTTGAATCAGAACACCAAGTTCGTCAACGATAAAAACATTTCATATTTTTGGAAATAAAAAATGACTGATGTTCGCACTTTAACAAAAGCTGAATTAGCTGAAATGTTGTTTGAACGAGTAGGGCTTAATAAGCGAGAAGCTAAAGATTTGGTTGAAATGTTTTTTCTTGAAATTCGTAGTGCCTTGTCGCAAGGTGATTCGGTTAAACTCTCCGGGTTTGGTAATTTTCAAGTTAGAAACAAACCTGCTCGCCCAGGCCGTAACCCCAAAACGGGTGAAATGATTCCGATCGCGGCACGTCGTGTGGTGACGTTTCATGCCAGTCAAAAGCTTAAAGATGCGGTTGAATTAACCCATCAACCCCAAGTTGGTTTAACCTGATCAAAGTTCTTTAATTATTTTTTTCAAAATAAAGTTTTAAAGAGGTTGATGTAAATAATGCAAAGTTTGACTGTTGCGCTTGATGCTCTGCCCCCCATACCTGCTAAACGCTATTTCACTATTGGTGAAGTGAGTGAGTTATGTGGCGTTAAACCGCATGTTCTGCGTTACTGGGAACAGGAATTTACGCAGCTTAAACCCGTTAAAAGACGTGGAAACCGTCGCTATTATCAACATCACGAGGTGTTGTTGATTCGTCGTATTCGTGAATTGCTATACGAGCAAGGCTTTACTATTAGCGGCGCGCGAAATCGTTTAACTGACGCACGCGACAGCCACAACGACCCTGACGCAGCGGTTCGTTTAACTGCTGCAGAGTTGCAAGCATTGCGTACTGAGCTTAAGTCTATATCTGACTTTTTAACTAGCGTTTAACCAGCGATTCAAGTGGCGTTCAAGCGCCTGTTTACAGGCGTCACAGCTTTTTTTTACAACCCTTAATCTGCTACAATCTTCACTCGTCGGGGCGTAGCGCAGCCTGGTAGCGCACTTGCATGGGGTGCAAGGGGTCGAAGGTTCGAATCCTTCCGTTCCGACCAATAAAATCAAGGACTTAGCTTCGCAAGGGGCTAAATCCTTTCTTCTTGGTGGCTTCAAAAACATCCATTGTCCCTA
>Ga0209491_10001093_pt1 | contig 53809 bp, 44 predicted proteins | sample BON02_FD_187213 | JGI IMG/M metagenome (GOLD analysis project Ga0209491, IMG submission 187213) | Freshwater microbial communities from Lake Bonney liftoff mats and glacier meltwater in Antarctica - BON-02 (SPAdes) (version 2) | ecosystem: Environmental > Aquatic > Freshwater > Ice > Glacier...
GTAAGGGGAGGTCTGTCTAAAAATTCAAAAAAAGCAGCAAAAAACGTAATTTTATCCCTTGAAAAAAATATTTTTTTGGAAATTAGGACTTGAGGATTCTATTTGCGACTTTTGGGTGTATTCATTTTTGGATTTCTTTTTTTAGGTGTATTGATTTTCTTTATTTTAAAAAGTTATAAAATGAAAGTGAGAAATAATATAATTATTCTCGAACAAAAGACAGCGGTTGAAATTCAAAATAAAATTATTGAAGATAAAAATTATTTGGTAGAAGCACAGCACAAAGATATTAAAGACAGTATTAAATATGCTGAACGAATTCAGGGAGCAATTTTACCTCCAAAACATTTATGGAATTCCATTTTACCGAATTCATTTGTGTTATATAAACCAAAAGATATTCTAAGTGGTGATTTTTATTGGATTGCTGAAACGGATGAGTACAAATTCATTGCAGCAGCTGACTGTACTGGTCATGGTGTTCCTGGAGCATTAATTTCAATTGTCAATTATAATTTATTGAACAGAGCCGTACTCGAAAAACACATTGTTAATCCTGGTGAAATATTAGACGCTGTAAATATATGGTTAACTGAAAGTTTACACCAAACGATTGATAACAGTACTGTTAAAGATGGGATGGATATTAGTTTAATTTCAATCAATAAATTCACGGACGAGATTAAATTTAGCGGCGCCAACAACCCATTATTCGTTTATTCAGAAGATGGAACTGTGAAAGAGTACAAAGGAGATAAATTTCCTGTTGGTTCATTTGTTGAAGAGCAATCCTTAAATTTCACTACACTTTCAATAGAAGTGAATAAAGGAGACATGCTTTATCTTTTCTCTGACGGATATGCAGATCAATTTGGTGGAGAGAAAGGAAAGAAATTCAAGATTAAAAACCTTCGTGAAGAATTTAAATTAGTGCAACAAATCCCTTTGAACCAACAAAAAAAGCACCTTTACGATCGTTTTATTGAGTGGAAAGGAGATTTAGAACAAGTTGATGACATGATGATTATTGGAATTGAGCTGTAACGGGTTGCTTTATATTTGATTTTGGTATAAGACGGGTATTTCAAATTCAAAAGTTGTACCTTCCCCTTCAATAGATTCAAACCAAATCGTTCCACGATGATTTTCGATTATTTGTTTCACCATGGCTAATCCAAGACCTGTTCCTGTACTTTTCGTTGTAAAATAAGGTACGAAAATTTTAGAAAATTCTTCTTTTGCAATCCCAATTCCATTGTCTTTCACTTGGAAATGAAATTGATTATTTTCTTTCTTTATACTTATTTCTAAGAGTCCATTTTCTCTATTTTGAATTGCTTGAATTGCATTTTTTAGTAGGTTATTAAATACACGAAGCATTAAATCTTTATCTGCCTTAACGACACAAGATTTTAAAGTAGTAAGCAGTTTAATTTCAAATTTATCAGTTTCTTTAAATACTTCTATGACATTCTCTAAAAGAGGCAAAAGATCTATTTCAATTTCATTTGGTCGAGGCAATTTTGCAAAGTTTGAAAATTCATTCGCAATTTTAGCCAATGCATCAATTTGTTCTATAATCGAATTGGTCACTTTTTTTAGTCGAACCTCTGAATTTGGATCATTTGGGTCATATACACGTTGTAAGTGTTGCACACTCAGTTTCATTGGTGTTAACGGATTTTTGATTTCGTGAGCAACTTGTTTCGCCATTTCTCTCCAAGCCGATTCTCTTTCGCTTTGTGTTAATTGTTGTGCAGTATATTCTAATTCTTCTAACTTTAAGTTGTAATCTTTTACCAGTGCGCCAATTTCATCATTTTTAGTATATAGTATTTGTTGGTTGTGTGTTCCAAATTTAACTTTTGAAAAGCTTTCTTGAATAATCCTTAGAGGAGCTGTTATCCAGTTAGATACAAAAATTGCTAATGCAATTGAAATCGCCAGTAATAACATAAAGAAATTGATTACGGCTACAAGAAATTGTTGGATTTGGTTTTCGAATTCTTTTTGTTGACCAAAATGCTGTAAATTTATGTAGCCCAATAATTTTCTATCATTGCTATAAAAGGGAGAATAAGCTGACGAATAACATAAATTCCCAATATTTTCTTGATGAATATATTCGCTTCGATCTTTCAAATCCATTTGGAAATACGCTTTTGGATTCATTTGTTCACTGAGTAATCCAACATTGAATACTTTTGGTCGAGAGGAAGCTAATAGAAATCCTTTTTGATCGTATAAATTGATATCTGTGACAAATGTTTTTGAGAATCTTTGAAGAATTGTTTCCATGTAATTCCCTTCATCCTGTAGACTTAGATTCTTTTTATTACCTAATTTATCTTTTAATTCTGATGTTACTGAGACCAATTTTTCTTGAATTAAATCGTTAGTATATTCGTTATATTGAGTGTTTACGAACACACCACTTCCCCAACCAAATGCTAACAATGAAAGAAAAACAAGGCTAATTAAAACCAATTGAATTTTTAAAGCCAATGTAAAATTGGTTGGTAGAATTGATTTCTTATTGAAGCTTATTAAAAAGGGAATTAATAAAATTCCGTAAAAACAAAATAGGTAGGAAAAGGAGGTGATTAATTCAATGATTGTGAAGTTTTTAGTAGAAAGAACAATAACGTCTTTTGTTGTTTTTTGGAATAAATAATGATTGTAGCCATCACTGTTGTAGTAGCCTGTTTTTACATCTCTCCAATTATTTAGAGCTAAATCAGAGGAAGGATAATTGAATTTACCATATTTAGTAACCAAATGAGAATTAAAATATTTAGCAATTGAATAATTTTGAAGCGGTTCGAAAACTTTTGCTTTGGTAGAAATTAATAAACGAGGGAAACCAATTCCTTCAGGTATTCTTTTGGATTTCATACTCACCATGAGTAATGCTTCCAAAGAATCTGAGGTGTAAATAGGTTGTTTAATGATGTAGCTATAATTTCCAGTGTAGTCGTTGATAAAGAATACATTACTGTCAATTTCAGAAACAGAACCATGTCGTTCAATTATTCGGTTCAATTCATCGTAGTCATTGGTTTCAGAAATTTTACAATTAATAATTGATTCGTGATTGAGATTAAAAAGGTTGAATCCCATTTCATATTGTTCCCAGAAGCCGTTAAAAATACGACGTTCTAATCCATCTTCAAAATCAGACAATCCCAAATGAATCGGAGAAGAAATAAGTTTTAAAAGTACATCATCATTTTTAATTTTCTCTTTGATTGTTGAATATTCTACTTCTGTTACAATGTCTTTTTCAGTCGCTAATTGATTGGCATATAATTCTCTTTCACTTCGTTCTTTTATTTTATTGAACTCCCTTAAATTGAGTGTTACAAGTGTTGAAAATAGGAACAGAAATGTCAATCCAAAACCTATTTTAAAAGAGGCTCTACCCAAATAAATGGAACATACTATTAAGATAGAAATAATAAGAGGGAAAAGAGAAGCAAAGTGTAACTGATTCCCTCTGGTAATTTGAAAAATAAAGAAGGAGCTACCTAAAATAACAGATATTAAAAGTAGTGCAAGAAATGAAATTGAATTTTTACAACATAATTGAAAGATTTCTTTTAGGTATTGAAAGTAAGAATATAACAACAATCCGAAACTTGCTAAGGCAAAAATGGAGTAGATGTTAAGTGAAAATAATTTCTCGATAATTAATGGAATCGAACTATTTTCAATTAACCCTCTGTTGATATACAGTATAATAAGCCAAAAAAGATAGCTTAAAACATACAATGTAAGCGCACCAATTTTAATATATTTTTTATGTGAGAATGTCGTGATTTTTTTATTTAAAAATAAAACTAAGTATGTAACTATGAGGCAATTGACTAAGTATTCAAAAAAGTTTGGAAACCATTCATTTGTGCCGTACAGGTTCGGCTGAAATGCTTCTGTATCGTACATGAATCCGAACCAAACAAATTTGATTGAAAGTATTCTCAAGCCAATCAATCCAAAAGTAAGTAGCCAGGACCAATTATAAGAGACAGACTTAGTAAATTGGAAAAGAGCAAATAGCCAGGTTATAATTGCGCCAATCAACAGCAACATCAACGTGATTGATTCGTCTGAATCGGCAGTTTGGTATTCATTTGGATGGATAGAAAACAAGTATTTCTTCTCTTTTGAATAAATAGGATAACCGTTTTCTTGTTCAAATGTAATATAGGTAGTAAAAGAGAGGTGTAATTTAGCTGAAAATTCGTTTATAAGTTCTTTATTTTCATAAGAGTAGTCTTTTTTAACAAGGAATGAAACACACATTACTTGTTCATTTATTTCGATCATTTTAGCGTAGTACCACCCATTTTGCAAGTGTAATATCCCTGTTGTTGGAAAATGTATATCTGCAAATCGAAGAATCGGTAGTTGGTTCGTATTCCAATAAATCAGTGAATCATTTCGGTAAATATGAAGGTTAATGTTCTCTCCTTTTTTCGATTTTACCCAAAATGCCTCTCCTTTATTTTTTTTGAGAATTTGAGAATTTTCAAAAGATAGTTGATCTAATTTTTCTTCAAGTACAGTAAAATTCTTTTGAAAAGAATGAATTTCTGAAGAATGATTGTCTGAAAATACTTGAAAATAGTAACCAACGAAAAGTAAACTTATTAGAATCGCAAGAACGAAACGGTAATATTTTTTAAAATTCGACTTCATAAATACTTTTTCATTTCTGAAATTCTATAAGATAAAAGTAAGTGTTTTCGTTTGAATATTGATTTAATACCAAACACTTCTATAAATTAGTCCAATAAACTTCATCTATTTCATTTATACTTCTTTTAAATCTTGTTCCTTATATATGGCTATGCAATAAGTTTATTGATAGTCTAAATATAAAATCTGTTCGTTTATTTGTTCCTTTTTATAAATGTGTTTGGTGTAAGGGATTGATAATACCAACTTTTTAATTATCTTCATATAAGAAATGGAAGGAAAAGCAACACACAATTTTATTGAATCGACTATCGATATCACTAATCCAGCGGAATTTACGGAGCGATTTATCAATCAAACCAATCAATCGGTTTTTTTAACAGGGAAAGCTGGAACAGGAAAAACTACCTTGCTACGTAAGATTATAGAATCTACTCATAAACAAGCAGTTATTGTTGCTCCTACCGGGATTGCAGCTCTGAATGCAGGAGGTGTAACCATTCATTCCTTCTTTCAATTGCCTTTCGGAGGTTTTATTCCAGAGTTCAATGTTGCGGCACAGTTTACCGATTCCATGAAATTGGAATCGAAAGATAGTTTGCTTCGTCATTTTAACATGAATGCGCAGCGTAGAAATTTAATTCGAAGCATGGAGTTGTTGATTATCGATGAGGTGAGTATGTTGCGTGCCGACTTATTAGATGCAATCGACTGGACCTTAAGGAATATTCGTAGAATCAACCGTCCGTTTGGTGGAGTTCAAGTTCTTTTCATTGGAGATTTATTGCAATTACCACCCGTTGTTAGAAACGAAGAATGGAATGTTTTACGCAATTATTACAGTGGAATGTTTTTCTTTCATTCAAAAGTAATACAAGAACAACAACCCGTTTATATTGAACTTTCTAAGATTTATCGTCAAAACGACGATGAATTTATCAATGTCTTAAATCATTTACGTAACAATGAAATTACGGAAGAAGATATTACTATAATGAATCAATATGTGAAGGCGGATTTTAACCCTACAGAACATGAGGGGTATATTACCTTGACAACCCATAATGCAAAAGCAGACGAGATAAATTCAAAAGCATTGATTGCTTTAAAAGAAAAGTCCTATTTTTTTGAAACAGAAATCATCGACGAATTCCCTAAACATTTATATCCTGTAGATGCAACTTTAGAATTGAAGGTTGGCGCTCAAGTTATGTTTATCAAGAATGATTTATCATTTGAGAAAAGTTTTTATAACGGTAAAATGGGACGTATTGAGGCTTTGGGTGAAGATGAGATTTTAGTTCATTTTCCGGAAGAAAAGAAAACAATTGAGGTTGGTAAATATGAATGGACCAATATTCGATATGTTTTGGATGAAGCATCTGGAGAGATTACAGAAGACATTTTGGGTACATTCGTTCATTATCCTCTAAAATTAGCATGGGCAATTACCGTACATAAAAGTCAAGGTTTAACTTTTGATAAGGCTGTTTTGGATGTCTCGCAAGTATTTGCTCCAGGACAAGCGTATGTTGCTCTTTCTCGTTTACGTTCCTTAAAAGGATTGGTTTTAATTAGTCCGATGCGCATGAATGGACTTTCGAATGATCGAAATGTAGTCAATTATGCGAACAACAAAGCAGATGAAAAAATGTTGATGGATTCTTTTAAAAGAGGCTCAAAACAATTTTTGCTCGATTCTTTGTTAGATGCGTTTGATTGGCATGATTTAACCAGTAAATGGGGAATTCATGAAGCAAGTTATAAAAATGTTCCTTCGAAATCAGAAAAAGGAAAATCGAAAACATGGGTTACCCATCAAGCACAAGCAATTCAATCAACGATGGATGCCGCAAAACGTTTTCAGAATCAATTGACTATTTTATTTAATAATGAGCCTTTCGATATTCTACACATTCACGAAAGAGTTCAAGCTGCGTATCATTATTTTTTCAAAATATTAGATGGATTAGTTTATTCAACATTGAAGAAATTGGACGAATTGGAACGGATGTCTAAGATCAAAGTTTATTTAGAAGAAGTGCAAGAATTGGATCAAATTCAAATTGAAGTTGTACTCAAATTAAAGAAAGCACGGTTGTTAATTGAATTGGTCTTAAATGGTCAAGAAATTACCAAAGAAGTGGTTTGGAATGAAGAGTTGAAAAACTACAAACTCTCTAAAATCGCAATAGTTAAGCAAGAAAAGCGACAAACACGCTCGTTATTGGATATGGATGATGAAAATGGGCAAGAATTTATTCCTGTTAAAATTGTCAAAAAGACCAAAGAATCCAAAGAAAAACGCTCTACTTTCCAGCAAACTTTAGATCTTGTTAAAGAAGGTTTAAAGGTGGAAGACATTGCCCGCATGCGTCAATTATCGATCAAAACAATCAACGGACATTTCATGAATTTAATCAAATCGGAAGAAATAGAATTGTCAGATGTGATGGGTAAAGAACGTATAAGAGAATTAGAAACCTATTTCGAAGAGTATCACGAAAATTCATTAACTCCCCTAAAAGAGAAATTAGGAGATGTAGTAAGTTGGGATGAATTGAAACTGTATAAAGCTTCTACGATTGTTTAACACGAATCACTTGTTCCGAAGTTATGATTCTGCAACAAATTTATTCATCGTCTAAATAAAGATCTGTTCCTTTATTTGTCCTGTTTATAAATGTGTTTGGTTATTCCCTAACCTCTCTTCTTCAAAGGTTGTTCAATCATCCAAATCAACCCAATAAAAACCAAAATCAATCCATTGTTAACGAACAACTTAATCCATGAGCCTTCTTCAAAATTGAATTGATTGGCTAAGAAAAACAATAAAATGGATGAACCTAAGTACAAGAAAAATTTACGTAAATTGTATTTGATAGGATAGTACTTCTGACCCAAAATATAGGAAACAACCATTTGAAAAGCGTATACAATCATTGTTGCCCAAGCACTTGCCATAAAGCCATATTTTGGAATAAAAACCCAATTGATAGAAATGGTGATAATGGCTCCTGAAATTGCGATATATGCTCCAAAACGAGTTTGATTGCTCAATTTGTACCAAATACTTTGATTGAAGTAGATTCCTAAAAAAACATTGGCTAATAATAAAATTGGAACAACTTTCAATCCTACCCAGTAAGCAGGATTAGGTATGAATTTCAATTTTATCCAGTCTACATTTAAGGATACTAATAAGAATATAGCGCATACTGCCGCCACAAAATAATTCATTATCTTACTGTAAATCTTGTTCTTGTCCTCATTTTTTAATTGTGCGAAAAAGAAGGGTTCAGCAGCATAGCGATAGGCTTGAATGATGATGGTTACCAACATCGATAATTTGTAACATGCACTATAAATTCCAACTTGTGCCTTCGCTTTTAATAAAGAAGCAGCTGTTTGCCCGTCGTATAAAAGATGTACAATCAAGATTCGATCGATTGTTTCATTCACAATTCCCGCTAATCCTCCTACCATCAATGGAAATGCATAAATCAACATTTCTTTCGCTAATTGTGGATTGAATTTATACTTGATGTTTAAGAAATCTTTGTATAAAAATAGAGGTTTCACCAAAGAGGAAAACAAATTGGCTGATAGGATAAAAATCACTCCTTCTTCTGGTCGCTCATTATTAAAAAAGAAGAGCATCAACACCAAATTTAATCCAATATTAACTGCAATTGAAGACGTTTGAATTGTCGCAAATTTCAGCGCTTTTTCCTCTGCTCGTAATTTTGCTAAAGGTAAAGCAGAAGTTGCATCCACACACACAATCGCTCCTAATAATATGATGTATTCGTTATGGTCAGAAAACAAAAGAGCGTCTGCAATGTTTTGATTAAAGGCGAGTAGAAGCAAGAAAAACACCGTATTAAGTCCTATTACGGTTAAGAAACTATTATCAAATACTGATTTTTTGTCTTCTTTGTTTTGTAAAAATCGAAAAAATGCAGTTTCCATTCCAAAGGTTAGCAGTACAACTAAAAAAGCTACCCAAGCATATAATTCAGAAACTATACCATAATCAGAGGTATGTTTAAAGACACCTATGTAAAGAGGAACTAATAGGAAATTTAATAGTCTGCCAATAATACTTGGCAAGCCATAAATGGCAGTTTGACCCAATAACTTTTTTATCGGGTTCGACATTAATTTCTAAAGTTAGGTTTACGCTTCTCTAAAAATGCAGTTGTACCTTCCGTGAAATCTGCTGTTCCAAAACAGTTTCCAAATTCTTCCACTTCAACATCGTATCCGTCAATTCCATCATTGAAATTCGCGTTAATTGAACGAATTGCTGAAGCGATTGCAGTTGCTGAATTTTGAATAATTTTAGTCGCAATTTCTTCCGCTTTTACTAATAAATCTTGAGGTTCAACAACGTGGGTTACTAAGCCCCATTTCAAAGCATCTTCTGCATTTATCATTCCAGCTGTAAAGACCATTTCATTTGCTTTCCCTCTTCCTACTAATTGAGCCAAACGCTGCGTGCCTCCATAACCTGGAATTACTCCCAAAGAAACTTCTGGCAAACCCATTCGAGCATTTGAAGAAGCTACTCTTATATGAGAAGCCATTGCTAATTCTAAACCTCCACCTAAAGCAAAACCGTTGATAGCAGCGATAACTGGAGTGGATAGATTTTCAATTAAATTAAATAAAATTGATTGTCCATTTTTTGCTAATTCTACTCCCTGTAGCGAACTGAAATCGGCAAATTCTTTGATGTCAGCACCAGCAACAAACGCTTTTTCTCCAGAACCAGTTAAAATAATTACACCTGTTTCTTTGTCGTCATTGGCAGCAATCAATACTTTATTTAATTCATCAATCGTTTCTTTGTTTAAAGCGTTCAATTGAGCAGGACGATTAATTGTAATAATTTGAATATGACCTTTTTGTTCTGTTAAAATAGTGTTGTACACGCTTCTCATTTTTATTTAGATTCAAGATTTAAAGACTTTAGAATACTGTCGTATTTTAGCGAATCGGTCTTTTGTATCACCGTCTTTTGTCTATGTTCTTATTTTCTTATATACCTTAATTCCTATCATTAGTCCGATAGCTACCCCAAAGAAGCCTAAAGTTCCTTTGATCCAATCCAGCGAATTTCGCATTTCTACCAGAAACACAATTGCTACTAAAGCTAAAGTTGCCACTTCATTCCAAATTCTAAGCTTATTGGATTTCCATTTAAAAATATTGTTTTTTAACTCTTTCATTTTCGTTTGACACACAAAATGATATACCAATAAAAGTCCGACAAATGATAATTTAATGTGCATCCATGGTTCTTTCAGAAGATAAGGATTCAAAATAAGCATCCAAATTCCGAAGATAATCGTTAAAATCATGGCAGGTGTTGTGATAATCCACCACAATTTTTTCTCCATGATTTGGTATTGATCAGATAGAATTTTCTTCGCAATCTCTTCTTTTTCTTGCGCTTCTGTATGATAAATAAAGAGACGAACAATATAAAAAAGTCCTGCAAACCAGCTTACGACGAAAATAATGTGAAGTGCCTTAATTGAGTTATAATCCATAGTACAAATATAACCTGAATTATAGAAAGTTAAACGAGTTAAAATCTAAAAATCCACAATCATTTGTTCATAGATTTCACATAAAATTAATATGAAATCAAAATTTGTTTCTTTTTTCATTTAATTGTATATTTGATTTAAATTAAAATTTAAAATATGCCTACTTTATCAATGTTTTTTGGGATTATCATTAGGATGTATTATGGACCTAAAGAGCATAATCCCCCACATATACATGTTTATTACCAAGATTTTGTATCAGTGATAAATATTGAATCTTGTGATTTAACAGATGGTCAGTTGCCTTCTCGACAATTAAGAATGGTTGTAGCTTGGATTGAAATACATAGAGAAGAGTTGATGGCTGATTGGAAATTATGTCAAAATGGGGAAAAACCATTTTCAATTGAACCTTTAAAATAAGACAATATGTATTTAGCAGTTAAAGCAGTTAAGCCTATTTCGAATTACAATCTTATACTCAAATTTGAGAATGATGAAGTAAGGCAATTTGATATGAATCCATATCTTTCAATTGGTATTTTTCAAGAATTAAAGGATCTTCAATTATTTAATTCTGTAAAATTAAATTTTGATACTATCGAATGGGATAATGAAGCTGATTTAGATCCTGAATTACTTTATAAAAACAGCACTAAAGTAGAGTTTGAATTTTAAGCTATTTTATATGTGTTTGGCATTACAACTAGTTTTTAAGATTTGTTTGTTCATAGATTTCACATAAAATTAATATGAAATCAAAATTTATTTTCTGTTTTTCTACCATCTTTGCTAAATGATTTTGTTTAATAGAGAATTAAGTTGGTTGTCTTTTAATGCTAGAGTGCTTCAAGAAGCAGGAGACACAAGAGTTCCTTTAGTTGAAAGGATGCGTTTTTTAGGTATTTATTCAAACAATATGGATGAATTTTTTAGAGTCCGTGTTGCCAATCTTCACCGATTAATCAAGGTTGGTGGCAAAAAAGTAGATGGCTTTGAGGGCTCGCCTAAAGAATTGTATACAACCATTAGAAGTGTAGTGGTTAAGCAACAAAAAGAATTTGAAACAGCTTATCAAATTATTTTACAAGAACTTTCTAATCAAGGGATTAAACAATTAGATGAAAATCAATTAAACGAACAACAACTAGCTGAGTTGTATGAATTTTACAACATTAAACTAAAGCACGAAATTGTTCCGATCATATTAGATTCAAAAACACCTTTTCCAAGTTTACGAGATTGTGCTATTTATTTAGCAGTGAAAATGGTTTCGAAAGAGCATGAAAAAACGCAATATGCATTGGTGAAAATTCCAATTGAATTTCCGCGTTTTTATCGTTTTGAAAAAGAAAATAGTAATTATTTCATCCTTTTAGATGATATTATTCGAATTCACTTGTCATCAATATTTTCTATTTTTAGTTTTGATGTTATTGAAGCTCATACTTTTAAATTTACGAGAGATGCCGAATTAAATTTGGATGATGACATTGCAATTTCATTCATAGATCGAATTGAGAAAAGTGTAAAAAACCGTAAAAAAGGAGAGCCTGTTCGTTTTGTGTATGATCAAAATATGCCGAAAGACATCTTGAATTATTTAACGAAAGCCTTAAATCTTAAAGCTGGAACGAACTTAATTCCTGGGGGTAAATACCATAATTTCAAAGATTTCACTTCTTTTCCAAATTTTGAACGAGCAGATTTTTTAAATCCAAAACGACCACCTCTTGCGCATACCGATTTAGAAGATCAACGAAGTTTGCTTAAAGTAATTTTAGAGAAAGATGTGATGCTTCATTTCCCATACCAACGATTTGATTATGTGGTAGATATGATACGTGAAGCAGCAATTGATCCAAAAGTGATTTCAATTAAAATTAATGTATACCGTGTTGCTTATCAATCTCAAGTGATGAACGCCTTGATGAGTGCGGTGAGTAATGGGAAAGATGTTACGGTAGTAATGGAGTTGCAAGCTCGATTTGATGAAGCGAATAATTTATATTGGTCGAATCGTTTAAAAGAAAATGGGGCAAAAGTATTGTATGGTTTACCTGAATTGAAAATTCACTCTAAATTGATTCAGATTACCCGTCATTCAAAAGGGAAGGAACAATTTATAACTTATATTGGTACGGGTAATTTCAATGAGAAAACAGCTAAAATATATGGAGATTTAGGACTTTTCACTTCTTCAAACGTTATTTCAAAAGAAGTCAAAAAAGTATTTCATTTAATTGAAAACCATTTTAACCGTGGACTTTTCCGTCATTTAATGGTTTCACCTTTTAATACAAGAAGAAAGATTATCAATTTAATTGATGGCGAAATAGCCTTAGCGAAGAAAAATAAAAAAGGACTTATTCGATTGAAGGTAAATAATTTGGTCGACAAAATAATGATCGAAAAATTATACGAGGCTAGTAATGCTGGAGTTAAAATTGAATTGATTATAAGAGGAATTTGCTGTCTTGTTCCTGGTATAAAAAAACAAAGTGAAAACATCAATGTCATAAGTATTGTAGATAGATATTTGGAACATGCTCGTTTTATGATTTTTGGAAATGGAGGAAAACCATTGTATTTCTTGACTAGTGCAGATTGGATGGAAAGAAATCTCGACAAACGAATTGAAGTAGGTTGTCCGATTTTATGTAAAAATCTTCAAAAAGAAGTTGATTTAATTTTTGATTATCAATGGAGAGGAAATAATAAAGCGAGAATTATTGACCGCCTACAAAATAATAAATACCGTTCTAAAAATAGTAGCGAATCATTCCATTTCCAGGAAGAAATGTACACTTATTATAAGGGGTAATTTAAGTTTATTTTTTATTTTTCAATCGTTACACCTCTAATTTCTATAGGAATTTTTTGAGCGATTTTCTTTTTATTAAAACGGAAATAAAACAAAATGCCAACACTTGCAAAAGCAATTACATACACGATTACTTGAAGTATAAATTTTTTACTTGCCTTTTTCGGAATATACTGTCGTAAATTTATTGTTGGCTTATTTTCCATAGGCTAAAATTACGCTAAAAAACGTAACTTTGAACTCAGTTTATTAAGTACAATCTATGTTTATCGATACACACACACATCTTTTTTCCGATTCTTTCGACGAAGACCGTGATGAAATAGTTCAACGAGCAATCAATGCTGGAGTTGAAAAATTACTTCTACCGAATATTGATAGTACAAGTATTGATTCGATGCACGTCTTGGCGGCTAAGTACCCCAACAATTGTTATTCAATGATGGGTTTGCATCCAGGCTATATTAAAGAAGATTGGAAAGAACAATTAGCTGTAATCGAAAAACATTTATTTTCCAATAAATATGTTGCAGTAGGTGAAATTGGAATGGATTTATACTGGGACAAAACGTTTGTTAAAGAACAAGCGGATGCTTTTATTCAACAAGTGAAATGGGCAAAAGAATTGAAACTACCCATTGTATTCATGCTAGAGATGCATTTCAAGAAATTTTTGATATTGTAGACGAATTAAACGATGAAAATTTGAATGGAATATTTCATTGTTTTACGGGTACAATCGAACAAGCAAAGCATATTTTAACCTACGGAAATTTCAAATTAGGCATCGGAGGTGTTCTAACATATAAAAAGGCAGAATTAGATAAAGTGATTCAACAAATTTCGATAGAGCATTTGGTCTTAGAAACAGATTCGCCCTATTTACCGCCAACTCCACACAGAGGAAAGCGAAATGAAAGCAGTTATCTGTTGCATATTGCAGAAAAATTAGCAGATGTATACTCGATTTCTTTGAAAGAAGTAGAGGAGATAACAACTCAAAATGCGTTAGAAATATTTAATTTAGGGTAATTACTAATTATAATGGTATTAAATATGATGAACGATAGTGAAATTCAATCAAATTTCCTTTTTGAAAATATTAAAAATTAAAATGAGCGATAAACCAAAAATACTCATCATCTATACAGGTGGTACGATAGGAATGATTAATGACCCAAAGACGGGACATTTAATTAGTTTTGATTTCGATCATATTTACCACCAAGTTCCTGAATTAGAGCGTCTTCATGTTGTGCTGGAAACCATTAGTTTTCATCCTCCTTTGGATTCTTCAGAAATGAATCCTAAATATTGGGCAGATATAGCAGAAAAAGTGTCTGCTAATTACGAAAAATACGACGGATTTGTCATTTTACATGGCTCAGACACAATGGCTTACACAGCATCTGCATTGAGTTTTATGTTGCAAAATTTATCAAAACCAGTTATACTTACAGGGTCTCAATTACCCATAGGAACGATTCGTACGGATGGTAAAGAAAATTTAATTACTGCCATTGAAATTGCCGCTTCAAAAAATAGTAAAGGCGAAAGTATGATTCAAGAAGTAGCGGTTTATTTTGAATTTTCATTGTTCAGAGGAAATCGTTGTTCTAAAATTTCAGCCAATCAATTTGAAGCATTTAGTTCGCCAAATTACCCTAAATTGGCTGAAGCTGGAATTGATATCAATTTCAACGAAGACAAATTTTTCAAATCTGATTCTAAAGAATTGAAGTTATTTACCGAATTCGACAATCATGTTGCGCTTTTAAAAATATTCCCTGGATTTTCTGCCAGTGTTTACAAAAACTTATTTGATATTCAGCAAGTAAAAGGCATCATCATGGAAACTTTTGGTGCAGGAAATGCTCCAAGTAATGATGAATTTAGACAGTTGATTTCTAAGTATATACAAAACGGTGGAATTGTATTAAATATTACTCAATGTAACTCAGGAAGTGTGCAACAGGGGAAATATGAAACAAGTTCTTTCTTCGATAAAGTAGGAGTAATATCTGGAAAAGACATGACCACAGAAGCTGCTTTAGCCAAAATGATGTACCTATTAGGTAGTCAGACTTCTAAAGAAGAAATTCAGCAACAATTAGGGATTTCATTGCAAGGAGAATTTACTAGGAGCTAGAAATTTTAATTGTACATTTTTTAATTTAATTACACCATGTTGAGTAATTAACTCAATTTTAACAACTTGATTGGCAGTTACTATAGTTGGTTTTATTTCAAAATTAAAAATCCCTTTATGTAAAATATTGAATTTATTTTCGGTGAATTGTATTAAATTGATTTCATAACAATAATTATAAAAAGTACCGTTTTCTATTATTGAGACCTTTATTTTGGCATCATCTGTTTCTTTAAATTCATTCTCGAAACTGAGTTGAAGAAATGTAACATTGTTAAAATTTTGAATCGATGAAGTAGAAGCAGTTAATAGATTAATCGTATTCTTTTTACCACCACAAAAATCCCCTAATTTTATTTTTTTTAGTTCTGTATAATTAGTAGAATCAATTTTATTTTTCCATACAAATCCTTTGTATTTATCATCTGTTTTAAGAAATATATCCCAATATTTTCCTTTATCCATCAATACCCAATGCAAAATAAATTCTTTATATTGATAGGATTGAATAAGGCTTAAAGGGATGGTTAGTGTCGATAAAGAAATAAATACAATTTGCCTAAAATTACTTAACTGTTGCAAGAATACTGCAAATGGGATAAAGAAAATAGCATAAAACTCAATGAAAGGTCTTTGACCAAAACTTGCACCGTAATACCAACACCACCATGAGGATAGGAAATAGGTTAATAGAATAAAGAATCCTAACCAAGTGTATAATAAATAATACTTTTTCTGATACAAAAACAAAAAGCTTGTTAGCGTGGCGATTAACAAAATAGGCGCATATAGAAACAATCCTTTTTGATAACTAAATAAAATATTAAAAAACTCAGGAGATAAAAAATTAAAACCTTCCTTTTGATACGAATAAACGACCCATTTCCCTACTTGTAAATACCAAACCAAACATTGAATGCTGACAATCGAGATAAACATGAAAACCCCAAGAATTAAGTGTTTAGGATGTTTAAAAATAGTTATTACTCCTTGTTTGAATGTTTCAAAATAGGTCGCTAAAAATGGAATAAATAAAATAATTAGTACATTTATTTGTCTCAAAATGAAGATAAAACCTAACACTACACAAGCATATATAAAGTATTTAATTTGTTGATTTTCAAAATACTTTTTCACTAAATAGATAAAACTTGTGAGTGCAAAAAACGAATAAATGTGACTGTAAGCTGGGTCAATATTTGTGTAATGAATTATTGAAGTTGAAAAAACAATAAACAGCTGCGAAAGCTTTATGATATATTCCGGTATAAAATACAGTTTCAATATTTTTTTAAAGAATACTAATCCTAGAAACAAATAAAAGAGAGCTGCATAATAAATACTTTTTTGAAAATATTTTTGATAACCATCATCCAAAGTACCATCTCTTTCGGTTAGAAAATAAGTGGTTATAAAAAATGGAAATTGAAAAATGGCGGTACCACATGAATATTTGTTTAATTTTCGATTCTCAAAATCGTTGTAAATACCAACAGAATTTATTCGTTTGTATGATAGTGAGTCTACACTTACCAATAAATCATTTCGAGTAAAATCGTGATGAATAAACAAGGAAGGTAAATAATCATAATACCCTTTTCCATCACCATTAATTTTGATGTCTTGCTTTCCAATAATTGTATTTAAAATAAAAATTAACAGGAAAATGAGAATAAATTCATTTGCTATTGATTTCCAGATATTTGCAATAATTTTCATTCAGTTTTAAAATTTGTCAAACTTAAGAATTTAGTTATAGAATCTTCTATTTAAATTCTCTAATACTTTCAATTTTAATTACCTGGTTAAGATTTTTTTCATTTTTCATCAGGATTTTTAATGAATATAAAATCAGTTATTACGCTACATTTACGAGTTTCGATACGTCCATGACCTATGTCTAAGTGTTCAAAAGTTTTTATGTTTTTACCAAATAAAAATTCATCTTGTATTTTTTCTAAAAGATTCTGACAATGAAGATGCCCAATTAACAAAACATATTTCAAATTGTTTTGGATCAATAGATGAAAAAACTCTATTGATAGTGTCGTCTGAAGGAAGAGCATTTGTTTCTATGTTTCAGCATAATACATAGAGTAGCAACAACTCCGATGAGTAGAACAGTGTTTAGGTTATGTATTCTGTTTATATGACTTCCAGGTTCTGTAATTTGACTAAAAAAGTAATAATTTGAGTTAATTTTCGTTTATAATCTGATATTTAATCGTAATTTTCCGATATGAATTTTATAGATGTACTAATACTTGTTCCTGTTATTTATGCAGGTTGGAAAGGGTTTAAACATGGTTTAATCATCGAGATTTTTACACTTTTAGCACTTGTTGTTGGATTGTATGCTGGAATACATTTTTCAGATTATGTTGCTAAAACGTTAAAAGAGTCATTTTCATGGAATTCTGAATATGTACCCGTTGTGTCTTTTACAATTACATTCTTAGCTGTTGGCGCAATGGTTTATTTTGCGGGTAAAGCAATAGAAAAAGTAGTTAAATTAACGGGGTTATCACCTGTAAATAAAGGGTTTGGAATTTTCTTTTCTGTTTTAAAAATGCTTTATTTCATCAGTGTTTTTATTGTTTTGATAGAATCTTACGATGAAAAAAGTAATTTTTTCCCAGAAGAAACTAAAAATGAATCAATCTTTTACAGTCCTGTTAAGAAGGTGTCTACAGTTTCTATTCCCGGACTTTCTGAGAGTACAATTTTCTTAAAAAATGCGTTTAAATCAGAAGCAGATAGTATAGGAATAAGTGTTGACGAAGTAATTCGCGCGAAAGAAATTGCTGATAGCTTAGACATCGATGCAAGTGATGCTATGAAAATAAAACAAATTCATGATAAGTATGGTAACTAAAATTATTCTTGTATTCAGTATCTTTTTTGTTTCATTTTGTTCTTTTTCACAAGATAAATTAAAGAAATTTAATTTATTCAAAACTGAAATTCATGTTCAAAAATCTGGACCGTATTTCGGATTACAAAGAGGATTGTATCTTGTGCCAGAATTTGGAGGCGAATTGCAATGGAAGAAAATTAAATTGATAAAGCCGATTACAAATGCTGTTCATATGGGTTTTACGTATAATTTTCTTCGGAATGTACTAGGGTATGATGTAGGATATTGGTTCAAAACGGGTAGACTCAACCTTACTTATGGTGCAAATTTGATTTATCGCACAGATTTCACATACAATAAAATTGGTTTCGCTCCAGTTATTGGGTTTAAATTCACTCAATTTCATCTTCAAACGGGTTATCATTTCATGGCCCCTTATCTACCTTCTATTCAAACAAATACGTTTTTTGTTTCGTTACGATTTGTTTTTATAAATAATCGAAAGTTTGATTTTAATAATTAAGCTTCGAACATGAGAAAAAGTAAAAAAGCAATCGTTTCTGTTTCGAATGATTTATACACTGATCAACGGGTAGATAAAATTTGTTTATTTCTTCAAAAGCAAGGTTATACTGTATTGTTAGTAGGAAGAAGACGCAAAAACAGTATTTATTTAGTCCCAAGAAGTTATCAAATAAAACGATTCAATTTAGTGTTTGATAAAGGAGGTAAGTTCTATGCTGAATTCAATCTTCGTTTATTTTTATTTTTACTTTTTAAACGGTTTGATCTTTTAGTTTCGAATGATTTAGATACACTTTTAGGAAATTATACTGCAAGTAAATTTAGACCAAATGCTCGTTTAGTGTATGATTCTCATGAATATTTTACTGAAGTTCCAGAATTGATTCATCGGAAAAAAATTCAACAAATTTGGGAAGGTATTGAAGGGTGGATTTTCCCTAAACTACAAACTATTTATACTGTAAACGATTCAATTGCTACACTTTATTCTAAAAAATACCAAAAAGAAGTAAAAGTTGTTCGCAATATTTCAAGTACATGGAACGCAACCAATTTGAAGTCTAAAAATGAGTTAGGCATTCCCGAAGATAAAAAATTACTCATTATTCAAGGAGCAGGGATAAATATTGATCGTGGAGCAGAAGAAGCTGTACAAGCAATGAAATTGATTGAAAATGCTATTCTTATGATTGTTGGAGATGGAGATGTTATTCCTAAATTAAAAAAACAAGTGTATGATAATCAATTAGATAGTAAAGTGCTGTTTTTTAATAAACGTCCTTACAATGAAATGATGAATTTTACGTATTATGCTGATTTAGGTCTAACATTGGATAAATCGACCAACATCAATTATCGGTTTTCATTGCCGAATAAAGTATTTGACTACATTCATGCAGGCACACCAATCATAGCGACAGATTTAGTAGAAATTTCCAAAATTATCACCACTTATAAAGTAGGTGAAATTGTAAATGAATTGACTCCAGAAAGTTTAGCATTCACTATTTCTTCACTTTTGGAAAACGATAGTAAATTAGTGGAATTAAAGGGAAATTGTCTCAAAGCAAAAGAAGTATTGAATTGGGAAATTGAAACGACTATTTTAGAACAAATATATCCGAAAATTGATTGAAAAAAGAATTCATATCGTTGCATTTGATGTCCCATATCCTGCTGATTATGGTGGGGTTATAGATATTTATTTCCGAATAAAAGCATTGCACGAATTAGGTTTTAAAATCACCTTACATTGTTTTGAATACGGTAGAGGAGAGCAATCTCATTTGAACAATATAACGGAGAAAGTATTTTATTATAAGCGCCAAAAATCCATTTTAGATACAGTTAGCAAGCGACCTTTCATTGTTGAATCTAGAAAATCAACTCTGTTATTAAATCGATTATTGGAAGATACTGAACCGATCCTATTTGAGGGTATTCACGCAACCTGGTATTTAGAAAACAAAACTATTCAAAATAGAATTACCTACGTTAGAACGCATAATATAGAGCAAGATTATTACACAGCATTGGCAAAAAATGCTTCTGGATTTAAAAAAATATATTACCTGAGTGAAGCTAAAAAATTAAAGAAGTACGAACCGATTCTAAAAAATGCAACACATATCTTAAGTATCAGTGATGCTGATGTTTTTTATTTTAAACGGTATTCTAAAAACACAGTTTTATTGCCTGCTTCACTCCCAGAAATTCATTCAACAACTTTTAAATTAACAAGTGAATTTACCCTTTTTACGGGTAATTTATCTGTCAATGAAAACGAACAAGCAGTTCGATCGATTATTTCGACAATTTGGAAGAAAGATAAAAATTTGATGCCATTAAAAATTGCAGGAAAAAATCCATCCGATTCGTTGAAGCACTTTATAGAAGAAAATGGTGTTGAATTGATTGCTAATCCTTCAAATGATGAGATGGAAAAAGTTTTGTCAAAAGCACGTGTACATTTACTTGTAACCGAACAAACTACAGGTGTAAAATTAAAATTATTGGCAGCTCTTCAAACTTCAGGTCATATTTTAGTGAATCCAATGATGGTAGAAGGAACAAATTTAACAGAAGTATGTACCGTTTGCTTTTCGACTGAAGAGTTCATTTCGAATTTAAAAAAATTCCATACTAATGAATTGAATATCAATAAATTTAATGAAAGACAACAGTTTTTGAAAGCGAATTTTGATACAGTAATAAATTGCAATAAAGTGATAAAACCTTAGTTACTTTTCCATTTTAAATTCTTTTTTTAAGGCTTTTATATGAATCATTTTAAACACAAATAGCGCCATTGTTCCAAGAACAATTTCCACGATTAACATCCAATATTCTACTTTATACCAATGAAAAAAGTAGAAAATGGAAATAATTGAAACGATATAAAGAAGATATCTATTGACCATTTTCACAGAGAAATCGAAATGAAACATTTTGGAACAATAAATAAATTGGATTAATCCAACAAATGTTTGTGTGGTAAATGCTGCAATTGCTGCACCTTCAGCGCCCATTTTTGGAATAAGGTACAGATTCATAGATATGTTGACAGCGATTGCAAAAGCAGAATAAATAATCAATGTGCGCAAGCTTCCATGAGCGGTTAATAAAGTGCCAAAAACAAGACTAAAACACATTCCAACAAAACTCAACATTAACCATTGAAAACTAGGAATTGAAGCAGTAACATTCTGACTATAAATTAATTTCACAATAAATTCACTGTTTGAATAACAAAATGCAACCATTAAGATTGCCCCACCAATTAATAAATTCCCACCAGTTCTTAATAGGGGTAAAATCGATTTTTGTTCTCGAAATAATTTTGAGAATAAAGGAAATAAGAGGTTTGAAAAAAGCATTCCAAAAATGAAAAAAGCATCTAATAATCTAAACCCTTGTGCATAAATTCCAGTTTCATAATTTCCATTTGGATGAAGTCGCTCCAACAGAATAGAATCACTTCGAGTATACACCATCATCAATAAAATCAACACAGCATACGGCAAACTTTTTCTGACAATTGCTTTAGAAAATGTCCAATGCCATGAAAATTTCGGTATTCCTATTTGCTTGATTAATAGCAAGAAAGCAATAATAGCAGTGAAGCTATAACAAGCAGTTTGAATCCAAATAAACCATTCTATTTTAAATTCTGTTGTTGAGAGTAGAATGATTCCACAAAAAAGAATCAACAACAAACGGTCTAATACAGAGATAATTGCTTCGGTTTTAAAAAACAATAAACCAGCAAAGTGACTTCTAAAATAGGCAATCAGTATTGCGAGAAATTGATTGATAACCAAGAATATAAGGAGATATATTTCTCTACTTTTAAATCCTAATATAAAACTTAGGACAAAAGTAATTGCTGCATATATTATAAATAAAACCAGTCTGAATGAAAGTAATTTCCCCATGTATCGCGATACAATATGAGGATATTGAGCAATATTTTTAGTTGTAAAATTATTAATACCTATGTCTAATAAGATATTGAAAATGAAGGATAAATTGAGCAATGTAAAATACAAACCATATTCTTCTGCTCCTACTCTGTTTTGCACAGTAGCATCAATTCCAAAAATAGAAAATGGTTTCACCAAAAGGTTTAAAACTACCATTAACACTAAATTTGAAAGAAACTTTTTTTGCACTTTTTTTGTTTCCACAGACTTTTATTTCTGTTGAAATCCGAAGTTAAAACTTTTCTTTTTAAATTGACGAATTATTGCCAGATATAATCAAGAAAAATGCTTGATTGTATATCAACAAAAAATGAAATTCTGGTTGATATGCTTATTAGCGTCAAATAAAATCAATTTGTTCTCTTTTACAATGAAGGTTTTATACCCCAACGAGTTCAATAGTTCAAAGCAATTCGTTCGGTTTTGATTGTCCCATAATTCAGCATAAACGATAGGGTGGTTTCTTTCTAATAATTTTTTCGCGCCATTTAAGGCAAAGTATTCAAAATTTTCAACGTCTATTTTTATTCCTTGAATTTTTTCATTTCCTAAAACAGTATCTAATGTATTTAATTGCACATCAAATTCTTGTCCTTCATTCCATTCCGTAATTGATTCATGTTTGATATGACTCAAACCTTGCATCTTCGTTTTTCCATTTTCAGGGAGAATCATTTTCACAGTTCCCTTGGAATCACCAACTGCTATTTCATGAATTTTCACGGTTTTTAAATCAAATTTTGCTATTATTCTTTTTAGAATTAAAATATTTATAGGCATTGGCTCGAAAACATGAATGGTAGTTGAAGGAAAATTTCGACCTAAATGAGCGGTCATAATTCCAATATTCGCTCCTACATCTAAAATAGAACCTTCTCCGTCTTTAAGTAGTGAAAGAAAATGAAAGAAGTCTTTTTCGTTTGAATCACTTTTTAAAGTTCGAATTTTAAACAACGAAAAAACGTACAAATAGAATTGAAACCCTAAAACTTTCTGCAATATGAACTTAACTGTATTTTTCACAATTTCTACTTAACATATTCTTAACGCTGTAAAAATAGAAAAATTGCACAGATTAGGAATTAATTTTGACGATAAACTTAAACCCTTTCCCATGAACATTCATAATTTCAATCGCTTCATCTTCTTTCAATAATTTTCTCAATTTCGCAATATAAACATCCATACTTCGTCCGTTGAAATAATTATCATCTCCCCAAATTGCTCGAAGTGTTGCTTGTCGATCTAAAATTTCATTTTGATTTTTCACTAAAAGCGTCAACAATTGATTTTCTTTGGTTGTCAATTTTTTATCCCCTTCCAGTAAATGAAGAATTCGCAATTCAGGTTCAAATGTAATTTTACCTACCATTATAACAGAATCTTCTGAATCTGAAGGTGTTTCAACTCTTCTTAAAATGGCTGTAATTCGAGCGAGCAATTCCTCCATTGAAAAAGGCTTCGTTAAGTAATCATCTGCTCCTAATGCAAATCCTTCCAGCTTATCTTCTTTCAATGCTTTAGCAGTCAAAAATAGAATCGGAATTTTTTTATCAATCTCACGAATTTCTTTCGCTAAAGTAAAACCATCCATTATCGGCATCATCACATCAAACAAACAAAAATCAAATTTTTGTTCATTGAATCGTTCAAAAGCAGTTTTACCATTACGAACTAATTCTACATCAAAACCTTTTGATTTTAAGTACGTTTGTAATAATAACCCTAAATTATCATCGTCTTCTGCTAATAAAATGTTTGTTTTCTTACTCATAGTTGTTCGTTTATTTTAACAGTAAAAGTGGAGCCCTTTCCGAGCACACTTTTCACACTTACATTCCATTTATGCATTTCTGCAATTACTTTCACATAGCTTAATCCTAAGCCAAAACCCTTCACGTTGTGCAAGTTACCCGTTGGTATTCTGTATAATTTATCAAAAATCTTTGAGATGTGCTCTTTATTTATTCCTATCCCATTATCCTCAATACCAATGAGATACATAGTTCCTTCTTTTTTTAATTCAATTTTTAAGTGAGGGATTTCTGAACAATATTTAATTCCATTATCAATCAAATTTGATATAAGATTTGCGAAATGCATTTTATCCGCTATGATTTCAATAAATTCTGAGGGCATTTTTAAATCGATAGTTCCTCCAATGGATTTTAAACGAAATTGAGCACTATGAACCACTTCACTTATAATTTCATTCAGAATTATTTTTTCCATTTTCAACTGTAATTCTCCCCGCTCCATAACAGCACTTTGAAGAATCCGTTCTACCAACAAACTCAATCGTTGGTTTTCATCTTTAATCATTTTTACAAAAGGGGTAGAATGGCTGGTATTTCCACCCATCATATCGGGGTCAGACATTGCCTGACACGCAAGAGAAATAGTAGAAATAGGTGTTTTGAATTCGTGCGTCATATTTGATATGAAATCACTTCTTAATTCTGACAACTTTTTTTGTGTTAAAATGGTTTTAAACATAAATACTAATGCTATAACAATGAAGCACATAAGAAGTAGACTGATCGACATTGAGCCCCACATTTCTTTCAATAAAAACTCTCCTTTCGAAGGGAAATAAATATGTAATATTAAGTTGTCATCCAATGAATTACCCGGAAATAGTCCGATGTTTGCGGTTTTTAGCGTGTCTAATTTAGTGCTGTAGTTATGTGATAGAAACTCTTTTGAAGTAGTGTTGGATTTTAATTTGAATCTTAAAATTTCTCCCTCTTCGGTTGTAATCATTAATTGATAATTCAAAGGCAATTCATCCGCTTTTAATTCATGAAGAATAACGGAATCTAAAAAATCTACATCAATTCTTTTTTCGGGATCTTCATGTACATTGTATTGAAAAGCCTCTATCATCATCTCATTAACAAAACGAGCTTTTTTAAAAATTTGTTTTAAAACACGTTGATCTAATTGTAGAGAAACAGAAGATGACACTTTAGAACTTACGATTTTTTTAGATTGACGATTGAACAAATCCCGAACTTGTCTAACATCTCTAGCGAGTACTCTATGTTCGGCTGTTAATCCAGATAAAGTGTCAAATGACTTCCCTTTTATGACAAGGTAATTTTGTATTTCCCCGTTTTCTAAAATGGAGGTATCCTGTATAGAAATCGACTCTTGAGCACACAGTAAGTTTTGAAATTCTTTTTTTAAAATATCTTTATATTGCCCACTGAAATCTCTGTTTACAATGTTCATGTAACGGCGAATATCTTCCGCTTTTTCATGTCGAATTGCTATTCTTTCTAAGGTAGTAGTAATTTTGCTTTTAAATTGCGTTGATTTTCTATCATATAATTGTGCTGTTTGAAATGATTGAATCACTAACAATGCAAGCATTGAAACAACCACTAATACAAAAATAAAATTTACACGTATCTTTTTCAAACCAATTACTTTTCAACTAAAGTAACGCAATCTAAGATGTATATTGTAGGGTTAACTTTTTTTAACTTTTTTACAGACAATTGATATTAGATATTATATTGCAAGACGAAAGACTGCTTCGCTCAAAGACGGACGAATCTTTCTGAAAAGCAAAAAAGTCATTCATCAAAGATGAATGACTTTTTAAATTAATTTTAACAGTGATGCTTAAGGCTTAAAGTGAAGCTACTTAATATCCTATTTCTTTTATATATTAAGGCATTTCTCTAGTGAATGCAGGTATTCCGGTAACATCCATACCCGTAATTAACAAGTGAACATCATGTGTTCCTTCATACGTTAAAACAGATTCTAAATTTGCCATGTGACGCATCATTGAAAATTCACTAGTAATTCCCATTGCACCATGAATCTGACGAGCTTCTCTTGCGATGTTCAAGGCGATTTCACAGTTATTACGTTTTGCCATAGATATTTGAGCAGAAGTAGCTTTTCCTTCGTTTCTTAATTGACCTAAACGGAAAGTAAGTAATTGGGCTTTCGTGATTTCAGTAATCATTTCAGCTAATTTCTTTTGTTGTAATTGGAAAGAACCAATCGGAACACCAAATTGAGTTCTTTCTTTACAATATCTCAATGCTTGATCATAGCAATCCATTGCAGCGCCTAAAGCACCCCATGCAATACCAAAACGAGCGGAATCTAAACAACTTAATGGAGCTCCTAAGCCAGATCTTCCAGGAAGTATATTCGATTTTGGAACTTTAACATTTACAAAGATTAATTCTCCAGTACAAGAAGCTCTTAAAGAAAGTTTACCGTGCATTTCTGGAGTAGAAAAACCTTCCATTCCACGTTCCACGATGATTCCATAAATTCTACCAGTTTCATCTTTTGCCCAAACTACAGCGATATCTGCAAACGGAGCATTCGAAATCCACATTTTAGCACCATTCAAAATGACATTTTCACCATCTCCAGCATCTTTGAAATTGGTAGTCATTCCACCAGGATTTGATCCATGATCTGGTTCAGATAAACCAAAACAACCCATCATTTCACCAGTAGCTAATTTTGGAAGGTATTTATTTTTATGATCTTCAGAACCGTATTTCCAGATAGGATACATTACTAAAGAGCTTTGAACTGATGCAGTAGAACGCAATCCAGAATCACATCTTTCAAGTTCTTGCATAATTAAACCATACGAAATTTGGTCCAATCCTGGTCCGCCATATTCTTCTGGAATGTATGGTCCGAAAGCACCTATTTCACCTAACCCACTCAAAAGATGCATAGGGAAAGTTGCTTTTTCATAATGCTCTTCGATTATTGGAGAAACTTCTTTCTTCACCCAAGCACGCGCTGCATCACGAATCATTTTTTGCTCTTCTGAAAGCAAATCATCCATGTTGTAATAATCAGGATGAACATACAAGTCTGTTGCCATAAATTTTTTTTTAGTTTTATAAAGCATAAATTTAATTCTTTTTTTTATCAAAGAGGAATTAAATCATCAATTTGGATGTTAACTTTACAAAAAATAGTAATAAGGTTTAGATTTAATGATTTTTGTTCAACAAATATTTGGCGATGGCTCACTAATAGACATTCCTTCAGAATTAATTTTGAGGGAAAATAATTTATCTCATCAAGTGATTCCTTTGGTAGTTATTTCTTTTGTAATGATCACGTTTGCTAAATTTCAGAACAATTCAATTTTTAATTCGTTATTTAAGTTGTTAATTTCCAACAAGGGATTTGATCAATTATTTAAAGAAGAATTAAAATTAGGATCTTCAAGCTCAATTGTTTTAATCATTAATTATTTTTTCATCATTTCAACCTGCGTATTCTTAAGTATTCAGGCTACTATGAAACTATCATTTCTTCATGCAATTGGTTTCTCATTAGCTATCCCTGTTGGTGTCTTTGTTTTACAATTAGTAAGTTTATGGATTATAGGATTGATTACCAAAGAGATGAAGTTAATTATTTCTCCTTTACTGGAAACATTTGTCATAATTGAAGTCATTGGATTCTTACTTTTCTTTTTAGCATTGATATGGGTATTGAATCCTCAATATTCATTTTATTTTTTGAGAGTATTTGCTTTTTTGCTTGGATTTGGTTTCACTTTACGTTTTTTAAAAAGTCTTTTCTCTGTTTTAAGAAAGGGTGTGCCTTTGTATTATATTATTTTGTACTTTTGTACGCTTGAAATTCTTCCATTGTTCATAGCTTACTACTATGTATCAAAGAATTTCTTTTAATTATTTTTGATTCTTGATTTAAAATTTTGAACATTGGCTATTAAAACAATTTTGGTGTCTCAACCAAAACCGGAAGGTGAAAAATCACCTTATTTTGATTTGGCAGAAAAGTATAAACTGAAAATTGATTTCAGACCTTTTATACTTGTTGAGGGTATTGGTGCTCAAGAATTCAGAACGCAAAGAGTTTCAATTCCTGAACATACTGCTGTTATTTTAACTTCAAAAGCATCAATCGATCATTTTTTCAGAATGGCGGAAGAAATTCGATTTACTGTTCCTGATACAATGAAATATTTTTGTATCTCTGAAGCAATTGCATATTACCTTCAAAAATATGTTAGTTACCGAAAAAGAAAAATTTTCTTTGGAAAACAGACGATTGAAGAATTAATGGATGTAATTAAAAAGCACAAGAAAGAAAAATTCTTGTTGCCTTGTACTGATATTTTAAGAGATAAAATCCCTGAAACATTAGAGGAACATAATGTACCCTTCACAAAAGCTATTTTATACAGAACTGTTGCTGCAGATTTATCTGATTTAGAAGATGTATATTACGACATGTTGGTTTTCTTTAGTCCTGCAGGTATTGAGTCATTAAAGAAAAACTTTCCAGATTTTAAACAAAACACAACTACAATTGCTGCTTTTGGTCCAACAACTGCTAATGCTGTATTGAAAAACGATCTTCGTTTAGACGTGCATGCTCCTATGCCGAATGCTCCATCGATGACAGCTGCAATTGAATTATTCGTAAAAGGACAATTGAAGAAAAAATAAGAATAAAATTATTTGATTTTGAATCGGGTACATTTTAGGGTGTACCCGATTTTTTATTTTAGGAGCACTTACGAGTTCATTGACTTTTGCTCAATCAACTCCAGTGATCCAAAATCCTACAAACAAAAATGTTGTAATTGAAGAATTACTGGAATTCATTGTAGATATTGTCCAGATGGACATGCTAGAGTGAATGCTATTGTCGAAGCAAATCCTGGAAGAGTAGTTGCTGTTAATATTCATGTAGGTTGATATGCTACTCCAAAGGCAGGAGAACTAGATTTAAGAATAAATAATGGTTCTGCCCTCGCAGCATGGTTTTAATCCAGACGGATATCCTTCAGGAGCTATACAAAGAAGAAGTGTAGACGGGGGTCTTGATGTATCTAGAGTTGAATTTGAAGGCTTGTCCAATGAAGTTTTGAACGAAGAATCTCCTGCTAATATTGAAATTTACTACACATCGCCATTTGTTTCAGGAACTAAAAATTACCTGAATATTGGGATACTTCAAAATAATGCTGACATCACTAAAAACAATGTTTTCTCAGCTGCTGAAGTTGTGCTCCTTTAATGGTGAATGGTTTTGCTGGAATAGATGAAATAGGTAATTCTATTGGAATAAATGTATACCCTAATCCTGCAACAGATAAAATTAATGTATCATTCAATGCTGAAAATACGGATTATACGATTAATGTTTCTGATGTTATAGGAAGAGTAGTTAGTACATCTACTTATTTCAATTTTCAAATAAATAATTCAGACGCTATATAATCCGCTTTTAGTCGCCCAGTTTTTGTTAGAACAATTAAATTATCAGAGGAAATTAACCATTCTAATTTTTGAAATTCAGTAACTTTTTTCCAAAAAGAATCTTGGGGTAAAAGAATTGATTTTAATTGATTTAAATCAACGCCTGCTATTGTTCTTAATCCGATGAGAATTAATTCGTTAAATTGATCTTTTGAGGTTAAAATTTCAGTTTCAAACCAATCAGTCTGTGTTTCAATATTTTTAATGTATTGACGGTTATTAGAAATATTCCAACTTCTTGAAATTCCATTAAATGAATGAGCAGAAGGTCCAATTCCTAAATAATGCTTTCCTTTCCAGTAGTTTGAATTATGCTTAGATTCAAAAGTCGACTTTGAAAAATTTGAAATTTCGTATTGATGAATCCCAGCCTTTTCTAACTCTTCCACCAATATTTCGAATTGTTCACTTTGCTGGTCTTCGTTGGCTGGAATAATTTTATGCGTTTCTACCCATTTACTTAAAGCAGTTTTTTCTTCTACGGTTAAGCAATAGGCTGAAACATGTTGTATTCCAAAATTGATTACTGTTTGAATATTTTTTCGCCAATCCTCAGAAGTAAAATTTGGTAAACCGTAAATTAAATCTACACTAATAGTGTTAAATCCCATTTCTTTCGCTAGAGCTACACAATTTAAGGCCTCTTCACTTGAATGAGCTCTGTTCATCCATTTCAAATCCTCCTCTCTAAATGATTGTAAACCAATACTTAGCCTATTGATCCCTATTTCTTTCCAGTTATTTAAACTATCAATAGAAATATCATCTGGATTCGCTTCCAAGGTAATTTCAGGTAATTCAATAATCTTAAAATGTGAATAAATAGTCGTTAATATACTTTTTAATTCAATAATTGATAATAAACTAGGTGTTCCACCTCCAAAATAAATCGTTTCAATCAATTGATTTTCAACATATAAAACTCTTGATTTAATTTCTTTAACAATACTTTCGATCATCAAAGTTCTGTAAGAAGCAAAAGTAGTGCTAAAGTGAAAATCACAATAAGAGCATTTTTGTTTACAAAAAGGGATATGGATATAGATACCTGCCATATCAACAAAAATAGGTAGAAAGTCTGAATAGTAATTCTCTGAAAGACACTATAACTTTAAGTTCTGTTAATTTTATTAAAATTGTTTTGATGTTTTAAATATTTGTGTAAATTGCAATTGTATTTAAAACATATAACTATGGACTTTAATCAAAATAAAAAGACTTTAAATCAGGAGCTTAATCAGTTTTTCGGGATTTTGAATGAATTGCTTCCTCGTTATATTTCACTTGTAAAAAAAGATAATATAGAATTATCTGAATTGAAAGAATTGGGTGAAATTGAACATTTTTTGATTGAAGTTAATTCAAAAATCACTCAGATTAAAAACATGCTTGACCAAAATTTGTTTGGACACTCTTTGGATTTATATTACAGATACAAGGAAGAGGCTAAATCGGGGGATGAAATTGCACAACAAAAATTGAAACGAATGCACACCTTTTTCAATGAATCTTTAAAAGGAGAAGAATTGATAAATTGGAATTAAGTTTTATTGAGTAATTTTAGACTCAATAAATTTAGTTGATATGAAAGTTGCGGTTGTTGGTGCCACGGGGATGGTTGGTAATGTACTTTTAAAAGTTCTTCGTGAACAAAATTTTCCTATTACGGAGTTGATTCCTGTTGCTTCTGAGAAGTCGGTAGGAAAGCAAATTGAATTTGGTGGTTTATCATTTTCAGTGGTAAATCTTGAAACCGCTCTAGCGATGAAACCCGATGTGGCTATTTTTTCCGCAGGTGGTGAAACATCATTGTTGTGGGCACCAAAATTTGCTGAAGCTGGAACAACGGTTATTGATAATTCTTCTGCTTGGAGAATGGATCCAACTAAAAAGTTAATTATTCCTGAAATTAACGGTCATTTATTGACTGCTGAGGATAAAATCATCGCAAATCCAAATTGTAGTACCGTACAATTATTGCTGGCTTTAGCACCACTTCATAAAGCATACAAAATAAAACGTGTAGTTGTTTCAACGTATCAATCCATTACCGGGACAGGTGTGAAAGCTGTTGAACAAATGGAAAATGAACGTTCAAATATTCAGGGCGAAATGGCATATGCATATCCAATCGATAAAAATTGCATTCCACATTGTGATAGCTTCGAAGACAATGGGTACACTAAAGAAGAGATGAAGCTGACGAATGAAACGAAAAAGATTTTAGATCAGAACATTCAAGTGACCGCTACAGCTGTTCGAGTTCCAGTGGTTGGTGGACATTCAGAAGCGGTGAATGTTGAGTTTGAAAACGATTTTGATTTAGCAGATGTTCGTAAACTTTTACACAACTCTGATGGAATCACTTTAAAAGATGATCCTACAACAAATTCATATCCTATGGCAAAATATGCAGAAGGGAAAGATGATGTTTTCGTTGGTAGAATTCGTAGAGATGAGTCTCAACCAAATACGTTGAATATGTGGGTCGTTGCTGACAACCTTAGAAAAGGAGCTGCAACTAATGCTGTTCAGATTGGTAAGTTACTGATTGAAAAAGGCTTATTAAGCTTGTGATTTCGTATTGAATAGCCTTATTTATAAGGCTATTCAATACGATTTATTTTTTTAACATTTTCCATCGACTTCTCAAAATTGTACCACGATAATCGTCTAGTTTTTCACTAATTCGATGCCCCTCTAATTTCTTAATCAATTTTAAAGTTCCTTTTCCTGATTTATAATCCATTTCATCTTCAAAAATGGGAATAATTCCTAAGAATCGGATTGTTTTATCTTTATTTTCAATGGGTTGTAGCTCTTCTCTTAACAGCATAGGATCATTTAAAAAGAAATGATTCGCTCTCATTGTTGAGGATAAATTTTGAAAAGGATTGCCACATGGAATTGTATGACCCTTACCAAACCAAGTGTTCTTCTCAACGACGTATTTTGCTAATTTATTTATCCAAACCAACACCCAATTCATTAGAGGATTTTCTGTATCGTTTAGCCTCCAATAACTAGGTAGGCAAAAGTAAATCTCATTAAATTCTTTTCCTTTTTCAGACTCGGGAACCAGCATACAATAGTCGCTTAGTCCATTGGTCATCAAAAGTGTAACATTTTGAGATTCCACATAAATAGTAATCAAAGAAGTATCACCTTCATTATGAGGTAATTCTACAATGTTGTTGTTACCGAAACGCTTGGCTAATTCTTCTCTAAGTAATGTCATGTATTTTATTTCTTACTCCATTCTTCGATTGAAGTTTTGTTTAATTCAATATATCTTTTGCTATTTGATTTTTCAGCAGCTGCAAGTGATTTTTTAGCTGTCTCAATTGCTCCTTTTTTATCTCCTAAATCAGCTTGAATTAACGCTTTGGTTCGTAAAATCCAATAATAGGATTCTTCTCCTTGTAATTCAACAGCTTTTGAAACCCATATTAATGCTTGTTTCAAATCTTTTTTCTCAGTATAATAATAGTTTCCAGCACCGTAATAATCACTTGCCGATGGACCAGCCATAGTTTTTTGAATATTCGCCATTACTTTGTTAGAAGTTGGGACGGTAAAATTTAGAGATGCAACTGTATTGTCCCAACTAAAATTTAAGGATGCCGATGTCGTTTCTAAATTTTCTAATGAAATAGAGAATGTTTCAATTTCAGAACTTAAGACCAAAACTTTTGCTTTTGTTCTTAATGCAACTTTAGCATCGTCCCATTTTTCAGGATTTCCCCAATTTGTTGTTTCTGTATAAAATATGATTTCCCAACTTTCTTTACTTGGTTTTGTGAAAATAGCATACGTTCCTGCTTTCAAAGTATCCGAGCCGAAAACTAAAAAGTCTGAAGTTGAAAATTTTGTATTCTCATTTGCTCCAGTTCTCCAAATTTCATCAAAAGGAACAATATTTCCAAAAACTACTCTTTCATTTTTACTCGGACGAGAATATTCTACTTTGATATCTGTTAAGCCAATTCGTTGCTCAAACCTATTGAAAGGACTTGCTTTAGGCGTCTGTAATTGGGCCATTGAGGTCACTGTTAAAACAAATGACGATGCTATTGTTATTATTGTTTTTTTCATTTTTCTAAATTACGTTAATTTAACTGATTATTTTACTAAAATTATTAAAGCATCCCAAAACTCTTGAGAAGAAACAAAACATCCTTTTTCAAAAAGTTGGTGCATTTCCATTTCTCTAGATTCATTATAGGCTTTTTCAGTTTTAAAAATGGATAATTCTTCTGGGTTTTTAGAAAGTGCTATATGAATTGATTCTGGAGTTGATAAATTTAAATTTCCTGCTATTTTATTCAAAGAAATCAGTTCCATATTTTCTTTTTTGCAGTGAAAAATCATACAAGTATCATCACTTCTAAATTCTATAAATTGCAATTTTTCATATACTTTTTGAAGTACCGTATCTGAAAATAATTCCACTAAAGCTGTAGCTTTCGAAACATTAGAAACATTCATTTCAATCCATTCTTCGTTCGTTACACCATTTGTAATCATAAAATGCTTAAAATCTTCATCAAAGACTTGCATTTCTTCTTTCGTAAGGATTCTGTATTTCATCTTTTCAAAATTAGTGTTTTTGATAGTAGAAAGCTTGATTTTGATTATAATCATTGCGAATTTTCAATATTCACAATGATATTTTCTTTATAGTTCGTAAATACTACGAACTATATTAAATAACTTTAGTATTATTTACGAATATAATTAAATAACTTTACTTTTTTTTACGACTATATTCATATTATTATTTGTAATTTAATTACTGGATCTAATTCAAAATTATTAAGTACAGAAATCGCTACTCCTTTGAGAGGAAGAACAGTCACTTACACTATTACCACTTAGTTTAAAAGAATATTTACAATTTAAAAACATACCTGTTTCATTGCATAATACTCAGAAAAAAGCACAGGTTTTATTTCATACGAAAGAGTTTATTTTAAATGGTGGATTTCCAGAAGTTATTCATTTTGATGAAGATATAAGATTAAGGGTGTTACAAAGTTATTTTAATACAATGATTTATCGTGATATTATTGAAAGGTATAAAATATCAGATTCATTAGTCTTAAAATATTTCATTAAAAAGATTTTTGCTGGTGTTGGTAAGCCATTATCAATTAATCGGATATACAATGATTTACGTTCGCAAGGGTATAAGATTAGTAATAATTATTTGTATGATTTCCAAGAATATTGTCAGTCAATATTCTTAACTATTTCTATACCAAAATTTGATTTTTCTGAGATGAAACAAGCTAAATCAGAGAAAAAAGTATACGCTATACACACCGGTTTATTAGCAGCAATAGAATTTAATTTTTCTGAAAATTATGGTAAATTATTTGAAAATACTGTTCTACTCGAATTATTGAAACAAGGAAAAGAAGTTTATTATCACAAAGAGTCTGTAGAATGTGATTTTATCGTAAAAGATAAAGATACATTTATTCCAATTCAAGTAGCTTATTTAATCGACAATGAAAGTACAAAAGAAAGAGAATTGAAAGGTGTTGTGGAAGCTTGTTTAAAATTAGGAATTACAGATGGAATCATTATCACTTTTGATCAATCAGAAGAATTAATCTACAAAGGAATAAACATTAAAATAATTCCTATATATGACTATTTTCTATAATTCGATTCAAAAACCTCCATTTATCCTCAAAAAAACGTCGTATATTTGTGTAAAAAAATTAAGAGAATGTCAAAACTTACAACACTAGGCGAATTTATAATGAAACGTGAGCACGAATTTGATGGAGCTAGCGGAGAATTAACACGTTTATTAAACGATATTTCAGTTGCTTCAAAAATTGTTGCAAGAGATGTTCGTAGAGCGGGTTTAGTAGATGCTATTCAAGGTGCGCAAGGGGAAGTAAACATTCAAGGAGAAGACCAACAAAAACTAGATGTAGTTGCTGATAATCAATTCATTAAAATGTTTGAGAATGGTGGCGAAGTGTGTGGAATTGCTTCAGAAGAAAATGATGACTATGTTGCATTTACAAGTGATGCTTCAAAACACGGTAAATATGTTGTGCTTTTTGACCCTTTAGATGGTTCATCAAACATCGATGTAAATGTTTCAATCGGTACAATTTTTTCGATTTATAAAAGAGTTAGTAAAAGAGATGAATTAGCTATTGAAGCAGATATGCTTCAAAAAGGCGATGTTCAAGTTGCTGCAGGTTATGTACTGTATGGATCTTCAACAATGTTGGTATATTCTACTGGTTGTGGTGTGAATGGATTTACATTAGACCCTTCAATTGGTGAATATTGTCTTTCTCATCCAAATATGAAAATGCCTGAAATTGGCAGACAATATGCGATGAACGAAGGAAATATTAAAGTTGCTGAAAAAGGAATTCAAGATTATATTTCTTATTGTCAAGATACTGATCCAGCAACAAATCGCCCATATTCAGGTAGATACATAGGTTCTTTAGTTGCAGATTTTCACAGAAGTTTAATCAAAGGAGGGATTTATATTTATCCTGACACTCCAAGTCACCCAGAAGGTAGATTACGTTTAATTTACGAATGCAATCCTTTGGCTTTCATCGCTGAACAAGCTGGTGGATTAGCAACAACAGGTAGACAAAGAGTATTAGATATTAACCCAACAAAATTACATCAACGTGTTCCTTTCATTATCGGTTCTAAATTGATGGTTGAAAGAGTGTTGAGTTTGATCGAAGCTTCTAGTGTAGTGGAGAAATAAAAACCACAGTCTAAATCCTTTATTATTCGGGCTGTTTGTTCGCGTTGATATGGTAGAACAAATAGGCTCAGGTATAGGTCGAATGAAAACCTTCCTAAAAAAAGCGAAACTTCCAGCACCTGTTTTTAAAATGGATGGAATGTTTACAGTTATTTTCCAAAGGACTGTGGAGAAAACTGCAAGAGAAATTTTAAATTCAATGCTTGAAAATCCCCATAAAAGAACTTCAAGAAAAAACAGGATTAACAAGAATAGATGTTGATTATTAAGTAAATAGATTAAAGTCAGACGAATCAATTGAACGATTAGGTGCTGATAATGGTTGTCACTGGAAAGTCCTGATTAATTAATAATATATTTGGTAACACATTTCTAAATGAATACAAAAGAATTAATTCAACAGTTTTCTAAATTATCAGCAATCGATTCTACTGCGAGTGAATTGCAAATTGTTGGTTCACGTATTCATTGGAGTGGATTAATTGGTGCCTCAAGAGCGTTAAGTTCAGCAGCTTTATGTTCTCAAGTTCCAGGACATCATTTATTTATATTAAATGATAAAGAGGAAGCGGCTTATTTTTTAAATGATTTAGAAAGTTTATTTCCCGAAGATTCAAGGGTTTTATTTTACCCTTCTTCCTACCGTGTTCCTTATCAATTTGAGCAAACTGATAATGCAAATGTTGTTGCTAGAGCTCAAGTTTTAGAGAAATTAAATTCTGGAAAAAATGCGTGGATTGTAACGTATCCCCAAGCGCTCTTTGAACGGGTTCCAACAAAAGTAAATTTAACAACAAATACGTTAAAAGTTCAAGTTGGAAAAACCTATTCAATCGATTTTATGAATGAATTGCTCTTAGAATATCATTTCGAGAGAGTTGATTTTGTATATGAACCTGGACAGTTTTCTATTCGTGGTGGTATTGTGGATGTATTTTCTTTTTCTAATGATCATCCGTTCAGAATCGAATTTTTTGGGGATGAAGTAGAAACGATTCGTACTTTTGATGCTACTACTCAACTTTCTATAAATAAACACGATTATTTTAATATTATTCCAAATGTTCAAGGTAAAATGTCGCATACAACCAATGGGACTTTCCTTGAATTTATTGGGAATTCAACTACTGTTTGGCTTTCATCTTATGATCAGATTTTTGGAGTACTTGAAACTGAATACGAGAAAGCCTTAAAACTATACGATGCTTATTCGGGAGAAGTGAAACCAACTATTCCGAGTGAATTGTATATGCACCCAAAGGATTTTAAAAATGAAATTCAACAATTTTCATTGATAGAGTGGGGACCAGTTTATTCTTTTAAAGCAACGTTGGAAGAGAAGTTTTCATTTCAACCGCAACCAAGTTTTAATAAGAACTTTGAAATGCTTCGTACCGATCTAATCGCACGACAAAAAGGAGGTTTTAAGAATTTAATTTTCTCTAATCAACCGAAACAAATTGATCGTTTGATGCAAATATTTGAAGATATTGGCGGGGAAGTAGATTTCTCTCCAATGCCTTTTGCGTTACACGAAGGCTTTATTGACCCTACAAATAAATTGGTGTGTTATACCGATCATCAGCTGTTCGAACGTTACCACCGATTTAAATTAAAAGAAGGATTTCAACAAGCAAAGCAAGCATTAACGCTTAAAGAAATTTACAATCTTCAAAAAGGTGATTATGTTACACATATCGATCATGGTGTAGGGCAATTCTCTGGTTTACAAACAATTGATGTAAACGGAAAACCACAAGAAGCAATTCGACTGGTATATAAAGATGGGGATGTTTTATATGTTGGAATTCACTCGTTACATCGAATTTCAAAATTTACTGGAAAAGACGGTATAGCGCCTAAAATGAATAAATTAGGTTCTCAAACTTGGTCGGTTCTTAAAAATAAAACAAAAACAAAAATTAAAGAATTAGCATTTGATCTAATTCAGTTATATGCTAAACGTAAAAGTCAACCAGGTTTTGCTTTTTCACCAGATTCTTACCTTCAAAATGAGTTAGAAGCTTCTTTTATGTATGAAGATACTCCAGATCAATTGAAAACAACGCAAGCGATCAAGGAAGATATGGAATCATCAACACCTATGGATCGATTGATTTGTGGAGATGTTGGTTTTGGGAAAACGGAATTAGCGGTTCGTGCAGCCTTTAAAGCGGTTGCTGACAGTAAACAAGTTGCGATTTTAGTACCAACAACTATTTTATCGATGCAACATTACAGAAGTTTTTCAGCACGTTTGAAAGATTTTCCGTGTAAAGTTGATTATATCAATCGTTTTAAATCAGCCAAACAAGTTACCGAAACATTAAAAAAATTAGCTTCAGGTGAAATAGATATATTGATTGGAACTCACGCTATTGTTTCAGAGAAAGTTAAATTCAAAGATTTGGGTTTAATGATTATCGACGAAGAGCAAAAGTTTGGTGTTTCGGTGAAAGACAAATTGAAAACAATGCGTGCAACGGTTGACACATTGACATTAACAGCAACTCCAATCCCAAGAACTTTACAATTTTCATTGATGGGAGCAAGAGATTTAAGTTTGATAAACACACCTCCGCCAAATAGACAACCTGTTTTAACAGAAATTATACAATTCAATGAAGAAACGATTCGAGATGCCGTGGCGTATGAAGTTTCTCGTGGTGGACAAGTGTTTTTTGTGAACAATCGATTGTCTAATATCAAAGAAATTTCTGGAATGCTACAACGTTTATGCCCAGGAATTAGAGTTGGAATTGGTCACGGACAAATGGACGGAAAGCAGTTAGAAAAGATAATGTTTGACTTTATTAATCATGAATATGATGTACTTATAGCTACAACAATTATTGAATCTGGAATTGATATCTCAAATGCGAATACCATCATCATCAACGATTCGCATAATTTTGGATTAAGTGATTTACATCAATTAAGAGGAAGAGTTGGACGTTCAAACAAAAAAGGATTCTGTTATTTAGTAGCACCAAAATTCAATATTCTGACTTCAGAAGCCAGAAAACGATTAGAAGCATTGGTTCAATTTTCCGATTTAGGAGCGGGGTTCAACATCGCAATGAAGGATTTAGATATTCGTGGAGCTGGAAATATGTTAGGAGGTGAACAAAGTGGGTTTATTTCTGAAATAGGTTTTGAGATGTATCAAAAAATCTTGAACGAAGCAATGGAAGAATTACGAGAATCTGAGTTCAAAGAATTATATGCTGAAAGAAACACCGATTCAATGACACAATTTGTAAAAGATTGTGTTTTAGAAACTGATTTAGAAGTGAGAATACCAGATGATTATGTAAACAATGTTGCTGAACGATTGAGCCTATACCAAGAAATGGATGATCTTGAAGATGAAGTAGCATTAATTAAATTTTCTGAAGGATTAATCGACCGTTTCGGACCTTTACCAAGAGAGGTTAAAGAATTGATTTTATCTTTTAAATTACGTTGGTTAGCCCAAGAATTAGGTCTTGAAAAATTGGTTTTAAAAGGAGGTAAAATGATTGGTTATTTCATCGCTAACCCACAATCTATATTTTATGAAACTCCGGTTTTTACAGGTGTTCTAAATTATATTCAAAAGAATCCTAAAAATTGTTCATTCAGCGAAGCAAATGATAAATTAAGAATTATTTACACGGATATTACTAATTTGAAAAAAGGATTTGAACGATTGAATGAAATTCAGGAATTAGTAGAAAATTATTCAATTGCAGAATAAACCTCAAAAATTGTAAAAAATGATGTTTACTATTGATTTATTTTTTTACAAAAGGTGTAAATACCTGTAAATTAGCTATTTATTCATTTAATAGGAGTGAGATTTAAAAAAAAATCAATTTTTATAAGTGTTTGGTATTAAATTGGTTTTTTAATTTCAATTCTGATTAATGGTCTGATTACTTCGTTTGTTTTATAATTTGCTAGAAAATCGATTCGGAAAATTTTAGCGATGTTTTCTACCCCTACATATATTTCTTGGTAATTACGATTCCCTGATGTATAGACACCATTAAAACCTGCAACTTCTTGTAAATGAAGCTTATTTAATAATGGTATTTTGGTCAAAAACACGCCTAAAAAACAAAACTGCCAACATTACTAATTTGATTTGTGTAAACGCTATCTTTTGCTATATCTTTTAAATACACTGTATCAAAATCTCCTCCTTTAGTATTAACACTGTATACTAAAATGGTATGATCTTTTGAAATCTGAGTTCCTTGAAGCGTAAAATATCCAAATTCTTTTTGCCAATAAATTAGGATCAAAAAAGAGTTCTTCTTTCGCTGTTAAACTATCTTTTTTTCTAAATTGCAATCCGTATTCTTTTCCTTTAATGGCACGAGAATAATAGTAGAATTTATTCGTTTAAAAAGGACGTGAAGCAGAGGTTTCTTTCATCCTTGAACGCATTTCTTCAAATATTTTTTTCTGTAAAATAGTCGAAGGTTTCATTTTTAAATCTGTGTAGGTATTTTCTTCAGATAAGTAATTAACCGTCTCAGGTGCATTTTTATCCTGCATCCAATAATAGTTTTGTACTATTGTATCACGGTGATTGATTATTAAATGAGGAATTTTCTTTGCAACAGGGTAGGGAATAGAGTCTGACCAAAATAAAAATATCTTTTATCCGTTGTATATTTGTATGAATGATAAAATGGGTGCGTAATTGCGTTTTTCTACTATTTCTTTGTTTTTCTTTTGCGGGATTTTCGCAAGAATCAAATCAGCGTACGCTCACAATTGCATTAACATCCGACACTATTCAATTAGACTCGCTTACAATTTATCCAAATTCTTTTAATGTAACATGTGGTTCAGTTCAACTGTCTAGAAATGAGTATGAATTGGACTATGCTCGCGGAAAATTACTGCTGTTTTCCCAATGCTCGGATTCAGTTGTGATTCGTTATCGCGTAATTCCTATTCGACTTAGTAAAATATATGGAGACAAAGATTCTAGCTTAATTTATAATAAATTTAAAGGAGATCGAGATAAATATTTAATAACTACATCAGATACTCAACAAGATATTTTTGGAGGTTCTGGTATCACAAAAACAGGGAGTATCTCGAGAGGAATTGCATTTGGAAATAATCAAAACTTAGCGGTTAACTCGTCTTTAAACCTTGAATTATCTGGGGATATAACACCTAATTTAAAATTATTAGCTTCCGTTTCAGATAATAATCTTCCGATACAAGCCGATGGAAATACCAACAAATTACAAGAGTTTGACCAACTATTTATCCAATTGTATAACGATAAATTTAAACTTATTGCAGGAGATTTTTGGTTGAATAAACCACAAGGATATTTCATGACCTATCGCAAAAGAGCGCAAGGATTGACAGTTGAACATTCCTGGGGTGTAGATACAAATCACGTGTGGAAAACTCAAGTAAGCGGCGCCTTATCGAAAGGGAAATTTGCACGTCAAATCATTCCAGGAATAGAAGGAAATCAAGGTCCATATCGTTTAAAAGGAAATGATAATGAGCCGTTTATAATTGTATTGGCGGGAACGGAGAATGTGTATATTGACGGAAGATTATTGAATCGTGGACAGGAATATGATTATGTCGTGAATTACAATTCTTCGGAAGTGATTTTCACATCTAGGAATCAGATTACTAAAGATTCTAGAATTGTCATAGAATTTCAATATTCCGACCAAAATTATGCACGTTCTTTGTTTCAATCTGCGACAACCTATCATTCTAAAAAAATGGATTTCTGGATCAATGGCTATACAGAGCAAGATGTTAAAAATCAACCGTTGCAACAAAACCTCACAGATCCCCAAAAATTATTGCTATCAGAAGTTGGAGACAGCTTGAAATTAGCTAGAAGTTCTAGTGTGGATTCAACGGCATTTGTTGATAATTTAATCATGTATAAAATAGTCGATTCATTAGGATATGACTCAATTTTAGTTTATTCAGTGAATAAGGATGTAGCTCATTACAAAGCAATTTTTGAGAGTGTTGGGGAAGGAAAAGGAAACTATGTTTTTAATTCTTTCAATGCTTTGGGAAAGGTGTATAAGTGGGTGGCTCCTGTAAATGGTGTTTCTCAGGGTTCGTTTGAACCTTCTCGATTATTGGCCGCACCGAAGCAAAAACAAATGCTAACTTCTGGAATTTCTTACCAGCTTAGAAAAGGGTTGAAAATTGAAACGGAGCTCGTTTATTCTAAAAATGACATCAATACTTTTTCGTTAAAAGATCGAAAAGACGATGAAAGTATGGCTATAAGATCTAAACTGACGGGTTTGATTTCTTTGGGAAAAGATTCTATTCCAAAATGGAGTTTAGAATCAAAATTAGAAATAGAAACTCTTGATAAAAATTTTAGTCCGATTGAACAATACAGAGCGGTAGAATTTGACAGAGATTGGAATACCAGTAATAAAGGGTATCTCGGAAATCAGTTTGCGACTACTGGTGGATTGAATTTTAAGCGAAAAGCAAAAGGAAATATTAATATTGAAGGTCAACAGTTTACAATCGGTACAGATTATCAGGGTTTAAGAACTAAAAGTAACGGTAAATGGAACGATCATGGCGTGCAAGCAATTTGGGAAGCGAGTTATTTAGAAAGTAGATCAATCACCAAAAATCAATTTACACGTCATAAAGTAGAAATTTCCAAAAGCATTAAATCGTTCCGAATTGGTTATAAAGACGATCACGAATTAAATACCTTTAACGCTTTAATGATGAATTTAGACACGAAGAGTTATCGATTCTTTGATTATCAGTTTTATATATCTAATGGTGATTCAGTCAAAAATAATTATAAACTTTTTTACAGAGAACGATTCGACCAAAAATCGGATAGTTCCAGGCTAATTCCTGTAGCCAAAGCAAAAACGATTGGAGGGGAAATTACAATCATCAGCCTCAAGAATCAAACCTTAAATATTGTTACAAGTTATAGAGAACTGAAAATAATCAATACAAATTTATTGAACCAAACTCCAGAAAACACATTGTTGGGGAGGATTGATTATGAATTAAGAGCCTTGAAAGGTGCCATCACTTGGAATAATTTCTATGAAATAGGATCAGGACTTGAATTGAAAAAAGAATTTTTATACATCAAAGTCAATGATGGTCAAGGTGTTTATACGTGGATTGATTATAATGCCGATGGTGTGAAAGATTTAAACGAATTTGAGGTTGCTCAATACGTTGATCAAGCAAGTTATATTCGAGTATTTACACCAAGTAACACCTATGTGAAAACGTATTCTAATGAATTAAATGAAGGACTTTTCTTGAAGCCAGAAAGAATGTGGGCGAACAAAAAAGGATTCCGAAAATTTGTAGCCAGATTTTCAGATCAAGCACGAATTAGATTGAATCGTAAAACGAATTTATTCAATGGATCTCAAGCTTTCAATCCTTTCTCAACCGCTATTAGAGATACAAATTTACTGTCAACAGCCAGCAACATTAGAAATACACTGTTTTTCAATCGAACTTCTAGTAGTATAGGAATAGAACTTACCTACCAAGACACAAGAAGTAAAACATTATTAGCGAGTGGTTTTGATTCGAGGCAAAATACGTACAATGAAGTATCCTTAAGGTGCAATATTAAAAAAGTGTTTACAATAGAAGTTATAGGACAAAAAGGAATTAAAATTACTGAAGCAGATTACACAACAGGTAGAAACTATTATTTGAACTATTATTTTGTGAAACCTAGTTTAATTTTTCAACCAACTACCACATTTAGAGCCACATTAAACGGAAGGTATTCAACAAAAAAAAACGCACCACAATTTGGAGCAGATCAGGCAATTGTGAAAGAGTTAGGAAGTTCTTTTAAGTACAACCAAACAGAAAAAGGAAGTTTAAACGGAACACTTACAGCGGTCAACATACGCTATACAGGAGTGCAAAATTCAGCGTTAGGATTCGAGATGTTAGAAGCACTTAGACCAGGATTAAATTTCACATGGAATTTAGGATATCAACATTCAGTGTCAAAAACGCTTCAAATTTCTTTGCAATATAACGGTAGAAAATCTGAAAACAGCAGGATGATTCACTCTGGAGGAATGGAAGTTCGAGCGTTTTTCTAGAAGTCAAATATTTCCCTCTATAAAACTTGCTAAACCTATTAAAAATCAATATTTTTGTTATTCATTGAATTGAAAATTATGGCAGAGTTTAAAGCAGGTTCTTTCCTCGAACAAATCGACATTCCAAGTGATTTACGTTCTAAATTTAAGGTAGAAGATTTACCTCAAGTTTCAGAGGAAGTTCGTCAGTACATTGTAGATGTAATTTCTGAAATCGGAAACAGTCATTTTGGAGCTAGTTTGGGAGTTGTTGAATTGACTGTTGCATTGCATTATGTTTTTAATACTCCTTATGATCAATTGGTCTGGGACGTAGGTCACCAAGCGTATGGACATAAAATTTTAACTGGACGTCGTTCGGTTTTTCATACAAACAGAATCAAAGGAGGAATTTCAGGATTCCCTAAAAGATCTGAAAGTGAGTTCGATACATTCGGCGTTGGACATTCATCTACTTCAATATCAGCAGCTTTAGGAATGGCTGTTGCTAATAATTACAAAGGAGAAAAAAATCGTCAGCACATTGCTGTTATTGGTGATGGAGCGATGACTGCAGGGATGGCTTTTGAAGGATTAAACCATGCAGGGTTTGAAAAAGATGCCAATTTATTAGTGGTTTTGAATGACAACTGTATGTCGATCGACACTCCTGTTGGAGCTTTGAAGGAATATTTAACAGATATTACTACCTCTCATACTTACAACAAAGTAAAGGATGAAGTTTGGAAATTATTAGGTAAAATTTCAAAATTTGGTCCTGATGCACAAACAGTAGCTTCTAAAATTTCTACAGCTTTAAAAGGATCATTATTAAGGCAAAGTAATTTATTTGAATCCTTCAACTTTCGATATTTCGGTCCATTAGATGGACATGATGTTATTGGTTTAGCGAAAGTGATGGAAGATTTAAAAGATATTCCTGGTCCTAAATTGTTACATATCGTCACAATGAAAGGAAAAGGATATAAATTTTCTGAAGAGGGAAATCCAACAAAATGGCATGCACCAGGGGTTTTCAATAAAGAAACAGGAGAAATTGTGAAAATTGTTCCGAAAGCACCTGAGCCTCCAAAATACCAAGATGTATTTGGACATACAATTGTAGAATTAGCAGAGCAAAATGATAAAATAATGGGGGTAACTCCTGCAATGCCGTCAGGTTGCTCATTGAATATTATGATGGAAGCAATGCCAAATCGTTCTTTTGATGTTGGAATTGCTGAACAACATGCAGTCACTTTCTCTGCGGGATTGGCTTCACAAGGATTGGTGCCTTTCTGTAATATTTATTCTACATTCATGCAACGTGCTTATGATCAAGTGCTACATGATGTGGCACTGCAAAATTTAAACGTAGTATTTTGTTTAGATCGAGGTGGATTAGTAGGAGCAGACGGGGCAACTCATCATGGAGTATATGATTTAGCTTATATGAGATGTATACCAAATTTGGTTGTTTCAGCTCCAATGAACGAAGCTGAATTACGTAACTTAATGTTTACTGCTCAACAAGAGAATAGAGGGCCTTTTTCTATTCGATATCCTCGTGGAAATGGGGTGATGACGGAATGGAAAACACCAATGAAAGAAATTAAAATTGGTACTGGAAGAAAAATTACAACCGGAGAAGACATTGCAATTTTAACTATTGGTCATCCAGGTAATTATGTTCAAAAAGCAATGGATCAATTTAAAGATCTGGGTGCTTCTGTTGCTCATTATGACATGCGTTTTGTTAAACCAATCGATGAGGTAATGTTGCACGAAGTATTTTCAAAATTCTCAAAAGTAATTACAGTAGAAGATGGTTCTGTTATGGGTGGATTTGGTTCTGCTGTAATCGAATTTATGGTTGATAACAAATATTCCTCAGAAGTTGTTCGATTAGGAATTCCTGATAAGTATGTTCATCACGGTACTGTAGAAGAATTACAAGCTGAATGTGGTTTTGACACGAATGGCATTATTGCTTCTGTAAAAAATATTTTGAATTTATCGAATTCTGATTCAACTAACATATTGAATGAAAAAGTAGGTTAAATTTATATTTTTTATGGAAATCAAACAGGCTAATAAAACCAATTATGGGGCTTTATCTACTTTAACCTCTGTGTTTTTCTTTTGGGGATTTATCGCAGCTGGAAACAGTGTATTTATACCATTTTGCAAACATTATTTCCACTTAGATCAGTTTCAAAGTCAATTAATTGACTTCGCTTTTTATAGTGCTTATTATTTGGGAGCCTTGGGATTATTTATTGTTGGTTCTTCAAGTGGAAAAGATATTGTAGGAAAATGGGGCTACAAAAAAAGTATAATTTACGGTTTGCTATTTTCTGCTTTAGGTGCTGGAGCAATGATATATTCTGTGGAGAAAGATATGTTTGGGGGAATGTTATTCGGACTTTTCATTGTAGCACTAGGTTTTTCATTGCAACAAACATCTGCAAATCCTTTCATGATTTCTTTGGGAGATGAAGCTACTGGCAGTAACCGAATCAACTTTGGAGGAGCGATAAATAGTTTCGGAACAGCCATCGGACCATTAGTTGTTTCGTTAGCTTTATTTGGTTCAACAAAAGTGATAACCGATGATTTAATCAAAACATTAAAGCTAGATAGTGTTGTTATTTTGTATGCTTGTGTTGGGGCTTTATTCTTAGGAGTAGCTATATTATTCTCACTTTCTAAAAAATTACCTTCTGGAATTCGTGATGAAAAAACAGAATCTGCAAAAAAAGCAATGGCTACTTTAATTATTATTACGGGGCTATTATTTACGTGTTTTATTCCTGTCTTCAGTAGTTATAGAAGTGCAGAAGCAAAACAATTAATTGAATTAGAACAAGATCTAGAAACTGTTTCTTTGGATGAAAATGGGAATCAAACTGATTTATTGACACTTCAACAAGCTGAAATAAAAGCAAAAATTACAGATACAATAGCTAGTTTAAAAGGCGGATTGGACAATTGGAGAATATCTTGGTTGGCTGGTGGTCTAGTAGTTGTGGTTGGTGGTTTGTTGTATGCGAATATAAAAGGTACAAAAGAAAAAACAGGATGGGGAGCAATGCAATATCCTCAATTAACCTTAGGAATGTTAGCGATTTTCGTTTATGTTGGAGTAGAGGTGGCAGTTGGAAGTAATTTGTCGGAACTATTAAAACAGAAATCTTTTGGTAGTTTAGAATCATCTCAAGCCGCACCATTTATTGCAATGTATTGGGGAAGTTTAATGATCGGTAGATGGACAGGTGCAGTAAGTGTTTTTAACCTAAAAGAAAGCACTAAAATGATTCTTCGTTTTATCGTTCCATTAGTAGCTTTCGGAATTTTAATCGGAATTTTTAATGCTTTAAATTATCAGGTAGATAAATTGTATTGGTATGTTGTATGTGTTGTAATTCAAATAGTTGCGTTTTACATTGCCAAAGACAGGCCCGTATTTACATTGACACTTTTTGGAATATTAGGAGCAATTGCAACAGTTATCGGTTTAACTACTACAGGAACAACAGCAATCTATGCATTTTTAAGTACTGGATTATTTTGTTCAATCATGTGGCCATGTATTTTTTCACTTTCTCTTGCTGGATTAGGAAAATACCAATCTCAAGGTTCTGGATTTTTAGTAATGATGATTTTAGGAGGTGCAATAATCCCTCCAATTCAAGGAAAATTATCAGATGTTATTGGGATTCAACCTTCCTTCATAATCGGTACACTTTGTTTTGTTTACCTTGCTTTCTTTGCAGTATATGTAAACCAATTATTGAAAAAACAAGGTATTTCATTTGATGAAGAGATTGGTGGTCAGTGAGTTATTTTAAAATATCGAAATGAAAATTGAACAATAATATCCCTTTTGATAAAGATCTTTTACTAAAAAAAAAAGTATCCGCCCCACCAAGCCTGTCTATTTTAAGAAATAATGGTAGTGTTCTAAAAAGTGTGTAAAATAAAATATTTTTCACCCTATTTTTCATTCAAATTTGGTCTATCCTCATAGTGAAATAGGTTTTTGTGGATTAGTAGCGTTTAATGACAGAGGTTATTGTGATTAATAACTCTCGACTATTTTCAAACCAATAATTAATTTAAGCACATTTATTAAGCTGAACAATTAAAATTGAAAGATAAGTACAAACAAATGTGTGTATAGTAAACATGAACTGAAAATTAGACAAAAAAGTATCCAATAACCCTAAAATTGCAACTATTACCATAAATGAAAGTAAATTTTTAAATCCCATTTCATTCAGATTTGGGATTTTCAATCAACATAAAAGGGTAATTAATTTGGTCTTGGAATAAAAAAAAATAGACTGAACTTATATTTCAGTTAGTATGCTTTAATTTGTACTATGTAAATGAAATCAGTTGAATTTTAACAAACTACAACAACTAATTATTTTGATTGAATCCGAAACAACAAGTTAAACGAGAGATTTTTCGATTAAGTATGCATTTTTAAATGTTATGGTCTAAATTGATATTATTTACGGTTATGTATTTAGGTTTTTTTAGAGTTGAATAAAATTATATTTTCATTACCCCCTAAAAATAAATTAAAAATCCCATTTCATTCAGATTTGGGATTTTTAATCAACCAAAAACCAAGGTAAGTTGTATCCGCCCCACCAAGCCCGTCTATTTTAAGAAATAATTGCTTCATAAATTTGCAGAAATATAAATTTATGGATAAGCAAAATCACATGTACTCATTGTTAGAGGAGTGGAAATCATCATCAATGACCAAAGGAGATTTTTCGACATCGAAATCTGTGACGTATCACAGTTTCGATTGGATCAATTTAAACGAGCGATGTTTGGTTCGAAAAGAGAACCATTTATTTCTCTTGAAATTCCGGGTCACTTCTTACTTCCTTTAGATGTTAATGAACAAGAAATTTTAGAGGCTGTTGAAGTTGTTGTTCGACCTTTAGCTCTTGGGCGAAAGAATTACTTATTTGCCGGATCTCATGATGCAGCCAAAGACATAGCCATGTATTATTCATTCATGGCAACCTGTAAGAAAAAGAATATCAATCGTCAAGATTGGTTGCAACATGTACTCAAAAACATAAACGTAACCAAAATCTCAGACCTTAAAAATTTACTCCCTCAATTTATAAATCCTGAACTACTAGGAGAATCTTAATTTTTCAAGTTTAGAATGGACTTGGTGGGGCGAATACGGTGCTGTTAGCGGTTCGCCAATGCTTTCACTCATTCTTTTTATAGATTAATCCGTTCTTTTCAATAATTAAAGGAGCTTCAGGCAAATCAGATTTTGTAAGTCGAATTATTTCACTCAGTGCTTTTTGCTCAGAATCAAGAATGGGTCCGCCTTCTCCAATTTGTTTAATAGAAAATATTTGACCATAAATAAATTCACCTTTTTTATTTACAAATACTTTAATAATTGGTGCAATACCTGAAACGCCATTGAGATTAAAACGACCATATGTGGCAAAATTCCCTAAACTGTAAGCAATAAATTTCCCTTTATATATGTCTATAGCTCTTGTTACATGAGGTCCATGTCCAAAAACAATGTCTCCACCTGCATCTATAACATCTCTTGAAAATTGGTAAGGATTGCCTCGATTCTCTCCAAGAAAATATTCATTATTTTTGGTAATATGAGTATGATTTGCTCCTTCGGCACCACCATGAAAAGAAACAATTACAATATCACATAATGAATCAAGTTTATGAACTAAACTAATGGCATTTTTTCGGTCATTTATATTAATAGTGCCATTATTTGGTGCGAAAGCACAAAATCCATATTTTATACCGTCCTTTTCAAACATAGTAAAAGGATATTCTGTTAAACCTGCAAATTCAATATTGTTTTCTTTTAATAGCTTAACGGTATTTGTTTTTCCAGGCACTCCAAAATCACCTGAATGATTATTTGCTAAACTTACAACATCAAATCCAGCTTCTTTAAAATATGAAATATAATTATTGGGGCTTTTAAAAGCGTAGCAAATAGAAGGGTCATTGCATTGTTTTACATTTCCTGAACCAGTTAATAATGCACCTTCCATATTTCCGAAAGTAATATTAGCATCGATTAAAATATCTTTTACAGGGGATAAAATATTTTTACCATCATCTGGTGGCAAATAACTATTAGAAGGATAATTTGTGCCAAGCATCATATCGCCAACGCCAATAATCGATATAGTGTCTTTAATAAATTTAATTGAAGAATTGTTGGATATATTATTATCCGTTTTCTTAGTAGTAGGATTTAAAAAAGGAAGTCTGCCTGCAAACAAAAACCGTTTTTTATAATAATCTAATTTCGAGTATTGCTCAACAATAATTCCCCCACTAAAACTATGCATCATTGTAATAATATTATCAGTTACATCAATGACCATACTAACGTGTCCAACGGCAGAACTCGTAATGTTTCTTCCTTTAAAAAAAAGAAAATCACCTTTCTCAACTTCAGAAATATCTACTTTCAAAACAATGTCAGTAATTCCCTTTGTCGAATGCGGAATGGTAATGTCGTATTTTGAAAATATATGGGCTAAAAACCCACTACAATCCATTGGCCAAGAAGACGACCCTTGATAATTATATGGATTTCCAACAAATAGTTTACCATATTTTATAACCGAATCTGTGGTTGATACTGAATTATTTTTTATGTCATCAATGCGATTGGTAGATAATGCTACAGTGAAATTATTACTTATGAATGCACTTAAGATTATTGAAATAAAAAGGATGATGGGCATATATATTTTTTTCATTGTGTTTTATTTATATCGCACTTTTAATGATCGCTAATGAATCGCGTGTATGTGCAGTAGTGGATTAGAAGCGATTTCCTTTCCGTTAACCACAAAGTTTATTAGAAGCACAGACCTTCGATTTACCACTGCACCCGCTATTGCGACATAAACGCTGTTATGGGGGCGTTTTTGATTTAATCACTCTAGTTTATTACATATGGCATTTTTCTGCTAGCCTGTCTCATTAGTTGGTCTACTATTCTTGAAGGACTGCTTCCTAAACCACCTGATAACTTATGTTCATAATTCCATATCAACTTTTTATTTTCACAATCACTTATGCTTAATGTTGCTCGCACTTCATTTGTAGACCCCCAAGCACCTACCAAAAGACCAAGTGCAATTGCTGCTCCGTCGGACATCGGTTTAGATAATCCGAAATTAGAAGTCATAATACCGTCTACTCCTAATACTTCACATAGTTCAGCGGTAGTCAATGGATTTTCTGGATATCCTGCTCTTTTAAGTTTTGCATTAGTTGTTTGAATCTCCTGAATTTCTTTGGTTATTTTACCCTGCATTTTTCTTTTAAGCATCCAAGAGTAAATTTCATTTTGAAAATTGAGTGATTCTGTTTTTTGTTGTTCTTTCATTGCTTCAGCATCAACTTTTCTGCTAGCAGCAATAGATATTTTTGACGGTATTATGGCAATGGTCTGTTGCTTGTTTGCCAAAGTCCTAGCATCTGGACTATAAAATATTTTAGCACAAGATGACAAAAGGACAACTGTAAGTCCGATTAAAGAGATTTGTTTAATTAACTTCATTTTGAGTTTGTTTTAATTGTTTAAAAATAAATAATTCCTATTTTTTAGTGCTATAAAGTCAGCACGAAATTGTCAAAATTTGACTGACGGTCAAGAACTGTCAAGAAAAATACATGGTAGTTCTCTATTCTATCGGTGTTCGGCATGTCGTCCTTTAAAATGACCGCTAACGTTTCCCTATACGCACATTGCGTATCTTTCCGCTTTATCTGTAGTTACTAACTTGCATTTAATCAACTCAAAAAAAGCATCATATCCGACAAAAATCGGGCAACTAATTACTTTCAATAAATTCAATCTCAAATAGTTCATTTCGATAATTTAAGCGAGTTAAACCTTGCGACATAAAAGTAACCTTTTTTCTTGAAAGTAGAATCTATATTTCCAAATTATCCATCGGACTTTTCAATTGATCGAATCCTTTGGTGGTACTACCGATACTGTGTTCAATACCGTACAATAAAAATTGTCTAGTTTTCAAACTATGTAAGCAGTATACTAACCATTAAAAACAACCTCTAAAATCAGAAAAGTCACTCAAAAATGAATGACTTTTCACTGGAATATATTTCCAAAACGTATCAAAATTATTCAAAACCCATAACGGTCCCGCGTATGGCCATCGAAGCACTGGTCAACAGGACCTTAAACCGCAGTTCCGCTATCGCTACTCAGCGTTTAAGACTTATATGTTGGACGCAGTTTTTATTTTATTTCTTTTTTTGAAATTAATTGTCTGGAATTATTATTTACTTTGTATAAAAGTTCAAAGCACTTATCAAGTTTATAATCCATCTCGTATTGTATTATTATATCTAAAATATATTTATTTGCTTCATAATCATTTTTTGAAATTTGTAGTTTATATATTTCTGTACCATCTGCACACCATCCATTTGAACTATAAAGTATAATCTTCTTGTTTACATTATCAATTTTAGACATTTGATCTAACGACTTAAAAGGCTCTGCATATATTTCACGTGCCATTTCAGCATCTTCTAAGTCGTATGCTTTAAATGTTGCTATACCTCTTTGTCCATTTTCTACTTCCGTCATTAAAAGTTCCCTTTTATTATTAAAGTTCAAATCCTGAAAAAAGAAAGGTTCATTTGTAGTTCCAAAACCTTCAGTAGGTTTTAAATTTGTTTCATCGTAAAAAAGAGAAATAAAGTCTTTATTGAAATTTTTTATTTCACAACTGTCATCTGAATAAGTAAATGGAAGTTTACTTTTCAATATACTAAAATTATTATTTGTTAAATTAAATGATGTAGAATACTTTTTGTTTTTAAATTCAATTATAGCTGGACCAACTACATGATCATAGCTGACTTTGATTGGCTTCCAAATTGCAGTTACAGTATATCCCTCAATTTCATTTGAATATGAAATTGTTACTACTTTATTTTCATTTGATTTCGTCTTATTAGCACACGAAGTGATAAAAAGTATTAATAATAAAGAAATTAAATTTAATTGTTTGTTCATTTTTTTAAAGTTTATTTTTTAAGAATGTTTGTTTTAGCAAATTGCGTACAACGGTTCTCGGCTTAGCGATGTGGCGGATAAAGAAGTCAAAACTTTCTATTATCACTGATCTTCAAAGACAGCAAAAATCTTCGATTTAGCACTAAACCCGCCATATTGCCAAACCGATGTTGTGTGCTGTGGTTTTGTTAATTCTGTTTTATTAAGTTGTTATGTTTTAAAAAGTTTATAAATTCATTTGTAATGTCTTCTGTTCTTTTTATTATGTTTTGCTCTGTAAAATCTTCATTAGTAATTGCTAAATTAATTAATTCAGAAATTATTGTTCCGTCTTTATGTTGCCCTTTATCATTTGTAAACCCTTTGTAATATTTTACTTTATCAATAAATCTGTAATCAGAAGCTCTAATGTTAATTTTATCTTCTAATAAAACCTTATTCCCAAGTGCTTCAAGGTTTTTA
>Ga0209491_10001096_pt1 | contig 53673 bp, 58 predicted proteins | sample BON02_FD_187213 | JGI IMG/M metagenome (GOLD analysis project Ga0209491, IMG submission 187213) | Freshwater microbial communities from Lake Bonney liftoff mats and glacier meltwater in Antarctica - BON-02 (SPAdes) (version 2) | ecosystem: Environmental > Aquatic > Freshwater > Ice > Glacier...
TCGGGCGGAGGTCCGCAAAAAATGTTGACTCGGTTTGAAATGCGGATACGGTTTTCATCGTGAGATTCATCCCCGGCGATTCGAATAAGAAAAGTTTGGCGGCGCGGGGGCTGGATTTTGAAAAAATTATGGAGGCCATCGAACGAGGGATTGTGCATCAATATCCGAGTTCGACTCGACCAGGGCAAATCGTGGTCATCATCGATATTGAAGGGTATATGCACTGCGCCCCCTGTGAGCAGGTCGGTAGGGACACATGGAGGGTCATCACGGCATGGCCATCCCGGAAAAACCAGAAGCGGTATCAAAAATGAAAAAAAACAATTATGATCCAAACAAGGCTCTGGGGGTTCCTTTGACTGCCTATGAGCAGGAAATCGAAGACGCGATTGACGAGACCGCGCAGCCCGAATACTCCGACGCCGTAACGGTTAACGTGTTCAGTCAAGCGGCGCGAGAGACGTTGCGTGAGATGCGAGGCGGGGCCAGGTTGGGAGCCGGACGCAAGCCTCGGCCCCATGTGCGCACCACGGTCTTGCTGGCCCCGGCCATTCGCCGCAAGCTGGAACGCTTGGCAAAGAAAAAGGGAAGTCTCTCGGCCACGGTGGAGAGCCTGATTGAATCCGCGTGAAAATGAGACGATGAACGACGACACTGCCGCCCGGTCCTTTTGGACCCAGAAAATGGAAGAAGCAATTTCATTCCAGGAAGCGATGCGAACCTATCCGGTCGAAGAATGCGGGGAACCGATGCGGTCCCTGCGCGAGGCGGCCGATGGTCTCGATGTCGAGTTTTCCACCACGATGATTAATGATTGTCACCCCCGGGTGTATTTTTGTCGCGAAGGTCTCATTCCGTCCTTCCAAGCGGTGGCCCGCGCCATGAACGAACGGGGCTGGGTGTTGAAGGTGGAAGATGGCTATCGGTCCCCGACGATGCAAAGAGCCCAATCCCACAATCCGAAGCACTTTGATTTGGTTTTGAAGATGGCGATTTGGGAATTGGGCGGCGTCTTGCCCAGCCCGGAATTTCTCCTCCGGCGCATGAGTGCCGTCATCGCCACCCGTTGTCGGGTAGGAACCCATGTCTCGGGATCGGCCATCGATATTTCTGTTCTTGATCGCGAAACCCGGTTGGAATTTCCCCGGGGTGGTCGTGGCCCGACTTATGTGGAAATTTCCGAGCGCACGCCGATGGACTCCCCATTTATCACCGAGGAAGAACGCGCGAACCGCCAGAAAATCACGGCTCTTTTACGGGAACACGGTTGGCGGGATTACCCGTGGGAATTCTGGCACTACTCGCAGGGCGATTGTTACGTCGAATATCTGACGAAATCCGGGAAGCCTTCGCGTTACGGACCGATTGATTTCGACGGGACGAATTCCACCCCGATTGATTTGGCCGAAGCCGATGAATTGCTGGAGCCACTGGCTTTCTATGAAAAGCAAATGGTGGCGGCCCTGGAGAGATTGCGGGCGGGCTGACGGAATAAAGTTAGTCGTCGGCGACGAGACTTTCGGGGAGGGTGAGAAAGACCGTTCCTGTTTCTGCCTGCCATTTGGCGCGCCCGTCGTCGAGGGTTTCGATAATTTCGCCACGAAGGGTTCCTTTGAGTGTTTTTACCCGATCTCCGGGTTTGAAAAATGCGGAGTGGCAAAGAGCTTCGACGATGGAGATCATCGACTGCCGATCAAGCACTCCAGCGATGTAGTGTGCGACGGCTGAACCGGTTTCCCGCTTGCGGACGGCGGGAAGTTCGCTGAAGAGGGCCAAAGCAAGTTCCCGGCCGATGGAAGAGAATGTGTTGCCGTTGAAAAATAAAAAAGGCGCACCGCGATGGCATGCCCTAAGGAAGTCGAGGGTTTCGGCCAGGGTCAGTTCTCTCTTTCGGATCTGTTCCCACTCTTCTGCGCACGCGCTTCCAGTTTCTGAGTTAACTCCATGCTGTGCGCCACCTCTTTCGCACGTTCGCTTGTTGATGCCGACAATAGACTGCCAGTCCCAGTTTGCGAGAAAAGGGGCTCGGGTTTGAAACGGTGAACATTCGCCTCCGCCGTTTGAGCGATGTCCTCCGCCGTCAGGTGCTTCAGAAGATCCAGCCGGAGTTTCATTTGTCATAAAGATACCGCCGATCAACTAGCTTGGCAAGCGGGACGGCCATTGGCCAGCAGTTTGCAATATTCATGGTTATGGATTCGAAATGGCTTTCGCGAGTGAGAATGCAGTTCAGCTCCCAACCCCCCGGGGACAAAGATTCTCTTCGCTGGACTTGCGTCCGGGGAAAAATCTGGCAGATTGCGCCGTTCGTTTACCGATCATGTCCTTTTTTCGTCCCATTCTGACCGTTGGCCTTGCGCTGATTCTTTTGCACCCGCTGACGGCGGCGGAAGAATCCGTGGCGACTCCGACCTTGGAGATTGTGGTGAGCGTCTCTGAGCAGAAACTCGCCCTCATGGTGGATGGTGAGGTGCGCAAGAAATACGCGATTTCAACTTCCCGCTTTGGTCTGGGAGACACTTATGGCAGCTATCGTACGCCGCTCGGTCGCCTGAAGATCCGGGAGAAGATCGGCGACGGGCTCATCGAAGGATCCGTATTGAAACGCCGCACTCCCACTGGCGAGGTCTTGACTCCCAATGCTCCGGGACGCGACCCCATTGTGTCGCGTATTCTTTGGCTCGACGGACAGGAAGACAGCAATCGCAATGCTTATCGCCGCTGTGTTTATATTCACGGCACCCCTGATGAAAAAAACCTAGGTCGCCGCGCGAGTTACGGCTGTATCCGAATGCGATCGCTTGACGTGATCGAACTCTATGCCATGGCTCCAGTGGGAGTGGATGTTTCCATTGTGCAAGGGCCGCTTCCCGGGAAAAGTCCGCTGGCCCTCATTTTTTCTTCCGCCGAACGCCTTATGCGTCCGGGTCAGGACTCCCGACTGTAGTCGTCAGGGAGTGGAAGGAATTTTCTCAGGCAAAGATTGAAGAGATCCCGAAGGAATAGTCGTAACACGAAACTGGCGGACATCGAGGCCGATGTCCCTCCAGATTAGGCGGTGGAGGGACGCCGTCCCCGGCGTCCGGGTTTGGGGTAGGGGCGTTTTTTGGGATCGATTTTGGTGATCCCTGCCCCTTTTTTCAGTTCGGCAATTTGGTCGCGGAGGAGCGCGGCCCGCTCGTATTCGAGGTTGGCCGCGGCTCCGGACATGTCGGCTTCGAGTTCGTGAATGAGTTCGTGCAAATTGAAATCGGAGGGAGATTCTTTGACGATGCCTTGTTCGACTTTCTGCCCTTGGAGGATGACGTGAAGGCTTTCCTGTACGGCCCGGACCACGCTTTTGGGAGTGATCCCGTGCTCTTTATTGTAGGCCATCTGGCGTTCCCGGCGATAGTTGCTGACATCGAGAAGAGCCTGCATGCTGCGGGTGACGGTATCGGCAAAGAGGACCACCTCGCCGTTGATGTGTCGGGCGGCCCGACCGGCGGTTTGGATGAGGCTGGTTTGACTGCGGAGGTAGCCCTCCTTGTCGGCATCGAGGATGCAGACGAGGCTGACTTCCGGAAGATCAAGGCCTTCCCGGAGGAGGTTGATGCCGACGAGGATGTCGCAGTCCCCGGCGCGGAGGCTGCGGAGAATCTCGACCCGTTCAATCGTATCGATGTCGCTGTGGAGGTAGCGAACCTTCAGCCCCGTGTCGCGGAGGTAATCGGAAAGGTCTTCCGCCGTCCGTTTGGTCAAGGTGGTGATGAGGATTCGCTCGCCGATGGCGACGCGCTGTCGGCAAAGTTCAATCGTGGCGTCGATCTGACCCTTTAACGGCTTGATCTGGATGGCGGGATCGAGGAGCCCGGTGGGCCGGATGATTTGTTCCACCACGAGCGGTGCTCCCGGCCGTTCGGGTTCGAAGGGACCGGTGATGGAAGTGGGTGGCGGAATGGGTTTGCGGGGCGCGCGGGGATTTTTCTCCGGATTGGGCACGTAGGCCTGATTGCCGACCTTGCTGTTGCGGATTTCGAATTCGCTGGGAGTGGCACTGACGTAAACAATTTGTTTGGTCACATCCATGAATTCCGAAAAATTCAGCGGTCGGTTGTCGAGGGCGCTGGGAAGCCGGAAGCCATAGTTGACGAGGACGGATTTTCGCGAGCGATCCCCGGCATACATGCCTCCGACCTGAGGGACGGTGGCGTGCGATTCGTCCATGACGAGAAGAAAATCCTCCGGCATGAAGTCCATCAGGGTGTAAGGACGCGACCCGGGGGGACGGCCGGTTAGGTGTCGGGAATAATTTTCGATCCCGGTGCAGAAGCCCATCTCCTGCATCATCTCGAGGTCGAATTCTGTTCGCTGTTTGATCCGTTGGGCCTCGAGGAGCTTATTGTCGCGCTCGAAATCCCGCACCCGGATGTCGAGTTCCTCACGAATCCCGCGCATGGCGCGTTGGAGTTTATCGGGGGGGGTGACGAATTGCTTGGCCGGAAAAATGGTCAGGGTGGTGAGGGTGTCGTGGACGTCGCCGGTGAGGGGATCGAAGCGGCTGATGCGTTCGATTTCGTCGCCGAAAAACTCCACCCGAATGGCTTCGTCATCGACCTGGGCCTGGTGAAGTTCGACCACATCGCCTCGGACCCGGAATTTTCCCCGGGCGAAAGCGATGTCGTTCCGTTCGTAGAGCATCTCCACGAGTTTGGCCAGGAAGGCTTCCCGGGTGAGGGTCTGACCTTGTTTGATCGTGACCAACATCTGGAGAAAGTCCTTCGGCGAAGCGAGTCCATAGATGCAGGAGACACTGGCGACGACAAGGGTGTCCCGACGGGTGAGAAGCGAACTCACGGCCGAGAGCCGGAGGCGTTCGATCTCTTCATTAATGGCACTGTCTTTTTCGATGTAGGTGTCGGAGCGCGGGATGTAGGCCTCGGGTTGGTAGTAGTCGAAGTAGCTGACGAAGTACTCGACCGCGTTGTTGGGGAAGAATTGTTTGAACTCGCTGTACAATTGGGCGGCGAGCGTCTTGTTGTGCGACATGACCAAAGTCGGGCGGTTCAATTCGCGAATGACATTGGCGGCGGTGAAGGTTTTCCCCGAGCCGGTGACGCCAAGGAGGGTTTGATGCCGGTTGCCGGCTTGGAGGGATCGGGTCAGCTTTTCAATCGCCTGACCCTGATCGCCACAGGGGGCATAGCTGGAAGCGAGCTCAAAAGGCATAAGGAGTGAGTATCGTGTCCCAAACAGGTTGAGGCAATGGCAGATCGCAAGGAATTGCTCGGACGCAGAGCCGATGCCGAAACCAGGGGCGGAAACGTGAGTTGCCCGGGAAGCTGAGTTTCGGGATATCAGTGAGTGCGGGAGCGATCGTGTCCTCCTCCACTTGTTGAGGGAATGGGCAGAGAACTCGGAAAGAGAGTCAGAGCTTGGGTCTTCACCCAGGAGAGCGCGATGGTCAGAGTGAAGCTCCACCGCGTGCCGATGAGGATATATTCAGCCAGGGCCTGATTCTCGGCCTCCTTGAATCGCAACACCGACTTGGCCGCGACCAAGAAGCCGATCCTTGCGTCGAGCTTCTCTCCCAGCAAGGCCGATTCCGCCTTGAGGCCAACTATTGGCCCGAAAAATATCGAGTCTACCGATTACTCCGCCTGGGTGGACCTGACCCTACGTGTCGGCAATTCGCTTGATGGCGGCCTGCGCGGTGACCTTGCCATCGCGAGAAAGCTTTCGGGAGTCCACGAGGTTGCCGGGAAGAACGGCAGAACGCTTCATGACTGGTCTTCAAAGATCGTCGGATCGTCGGGAAAACCCGTGGTCGTTTTCATCCGGGAATGGATGTCGATATATTGTCGCTGGATCGAGGGTGGCGATCTGGGTAAACGCTCTAAAACTCTGGGAGTAGAAGAGAGCGCACACGACAAAGCATTGCGGAGTCGGGGGAGATTGGGTTCATTGGAGCCATGCGCAGATGGGGAATCATTGTGGCGGCCGTGATGGTCTTGGCGGGGTGCGGACCTTCGGGGAAAAGGGCCGACCTCGTCTTCCTCAATGGGGCCGAGCCGGAAACTCTCGACCCAGCGATCATTACCGGGCAACCGGAGGGCCGGATCGTCAATTCTTTGTTCGAAGGATTGACGACCTTTAATGCCGCCGGGAAACCCGGGCCCGGAATGGCGGAATCCTGGGAGATTTCGCCGGATCGACGGGAATACACCTTCCATTTGCGCCCGGAGGCGCAATGGAGCAATGGGCGGCCTTTGACCGCGGAGGACTTTGTGCGCTCGTGGAAGCGGACGTTGTCGCCGGAGACCGCGGCGAGTTACAACTACCAGTTGTTCTATATCCGCAACGCGCAGAAATTTGCCGAAGGCGGAATTACGGATTTTGACCAGGTGGGGGTGACCGCCCTTGATGCGAGAACGTTGCGGGTCACTCTGGAGAGCCCGACCCCGTTTTTTCTGGATTTGTGTGCGACCCCGCCGTTGGCTCCGGTTCCGGTGGAGGAAATTGAGCGGGACGGTGACGACTGGGTCAAGCCCGGCCGCATCGTCAGCAATGGCGCCTATCTGCTGGAGATTTGGCGGATCAATGACAAGATCCGTTTGCGGAAAAATCCTTTGTATTGGAATGCAGAAAATGTCGCCTTGAATACGATCGACATCCTCCCGATCAGCAAGGCGAATGTGGCTTTCAATTTTTACGCCAGTGGCCTAGCCGATCTCTCCATGGACAAGGGGCTGACCCCGCCGGCGCTTTTAGACGATTTGCGGGAACGTCCGGACTTTCATGCAGCTTCATTTCTGGGGATTTATTTTTTGCGGTTCAATTGCGCCAAGCCGCCGCTTGACGATGTTCGCCTCCGCCAGGCGCTTTCGCTTGCCATCGACAAGCGGGTGATTACCCGAAAAATCACCCGGGCCGGCGAGGAACCCGCCCGGAGTTTTGTCCCTCCGGGCATTGCAGGCTATGTTTCTCCGGAGGCTCCGGACTTTGATCCGGAGCGGGCGCGGGCGCTCTTGGCCGCGGCGGGATTTCCCGGCGGCGAAGGGTTTCCCTTTGTCACCTATCTGTACAGCGAGGGCGAACTCAATGAAGCGATTGCGGTGGAACTGCAAAGCATGTGGCGGGAACAACTGGGGATTGAAATCAACCTGGCCCGCCAGGAGTGGAAGGTGTACCTCAACTCGCTTTCCAATCTCGACTATGGCATCGCGCGTTCCAGTTGGGTCGGGGACTATCCGGATCCCAATACGTTTTTGGATATGTTTATTACTGGCGGGGGCAACAACCGCACTGGTTGGAGCGATCCGGCTTACGATGCCCTCATTGCCGACGCCACCCGGGCGGCGGATCCTGCGGCGCGTTTCGAGATATTGCGTCAAGCCGAAGAAGTTCTCGTGGACGGAGAAATGCCGGTTTGTCCGTTGTTTTATTATGTCGGGATCCAGCTCTATGATCCCGAGCGCCTTGGCGGGATCCAGCCCAATGTGCTCGATGAACATCCGCTCAAGTCTATTTTTCGAAAGGACCGTCCTCAGGCCGCCGAGAAATGAAATTGCTAAGCATCCAAGTCGGTTTACCGAAGGTGCTCGAGTCGGACCGGATGGTATTTGCGCGTGCTGACGCTGGGGATGGTAGAAGCTCCGCAGGAATTGGTCCTTCGGGAACGTCCTTATCCTGAGTGGTCCTTGGCCGAAGCCAATGACATCATGCACCATCGCAAAACCGATTGGGATGCGGCTGGGGCCCTGGCGGCCTGCCCGGCGTTGTCAGCCAGTTGGAAGCGAACGCTCTTGGCTCGGGCCGGATCGCAGGTGGTCGCAGACGCCAGCCTGCGGCAGTTTGGCGAAGCGTGACAAGGCGTCGCGAACGAAAAACGTTCCGTCTTCCGCTACAATGACCGCGGGACAAGGCGGAATGTAGAGGAACTCGGAACGAGTTTCTGGGGTATTCTTATTCCGTGCGGATTTTGGGGGAAGGAATCCTAAAACTGCCCCGCGGGATTCTTAGCTCACAATTTGATCTCATCCCGGACCTGCAACATTTCCGCCGCGATGCTGATGGCGATTTCTTCCGGGGTGTCGTTTCCGAGTGGGAGCCCGATGGGACAACGAAAAGCGGTTTTGAGATCGCCAGACAAACCGGCTTCGCGCAGTTCCCGGCGCAGAACGGCCGCCTTGGAGGCGCTGCCGATCACGCCGAGGTAGGGGAAGGAACGGGTTTTGAGGATTTCTTCGAGGACTGGCTTGTCGGTGCGGTGGCCCTGGGTCATTAGAGCGACGAAGGCCCCTTGAGGAATGTCACGGACCGCTTCCGCGAGGACCTTCACTTTTCGGGGATGAATATGATGGGCGTGAGCGAGTCGGGCCAGCATTTCCGGACGGGTATCATAGACCGTCACTTCGCAATGTAGGCTGGCGAGCAGACGGACGAGAGCTTGGGACACATGTCCGGCCCCAAAGAGGACGATGGGCCAGCCAGCGGAGGGTTCGTGCTCGAAGACCAGGGTGACCTCGCCGTTCTGATCGAGATTCAGGTCATCCCGGATCTTCCAGGTGACCACTTGGCAGGATCGCGTTCGCGATTGCTCCAAGAGTTGGCGGCCATGGGCGAGGGCGGCTTCTTCCACCGGACCACCGCCGAGCGTTCCCTCAGTCGAACCGGTAGTGGTCATTAGCATTTTGGCTCCGGCTTCGAGGGGAACTCCGGCCTGCACCTTGGCCAGGGTTACACAAACAAAGGCTTCGCCCCGGGCATGGAGGCGCTGCAGGGAGCGTAAGACGGCCACCGGGGAGGACATAGGGACCTCACGAGGCCGGCAGGGTGCAGCGGAGAATTTCGCTCGTACCGGAGCCAGGCGTAATTTTGGTCTCAACAGACGAGGCGGGAACGAGGAAGACATTCCCAGCCGAAAAATTCGTTTCGCCGCAGGTGACGATCCCTGTCAGGACGATGATGATAGCGAATTGTCCGTGGCTGGCTCCGGAAATGGACTCGGTCAGGGCGATCTTTTCGACTTTGAAAAACGAACAATCGGCCAGGATCCCTTCGGTCCGATGGTGGAGGCCCGGTTCAAAATCGTTGAAGTCGGTGGCGGCGAGGGATTCTTCGATATGAAGCGTCCGGGGATGCCCGTCGAGTCCGGTGCGGTTCCAGTCGAAGACCCGGTAGGTGGTGTCGCTGTTTTGCTGGACTTCGACGAGAACGCTCCCGCCGCCGATGGCATGGAGGCGACCGCTGGGGATGAAGATGCTGTCGCCGGCTTCGACCGGGAGGGTGGGGACGGCTTCAGCGACCTGTCCGGCCCGCAAGAGGGACTCAAATTGCGTCCGGGTGACTCCCGCCTTCAGGCCCACGTGGATGGTCGCTCCCGGTTGGGTATCGACGAAATACCACATCTCGGTCTTGGGTTCGCCGCCAAGACTTGGGGCGATGGCGGCGGGGGGATGTACCTGGAGCGAGAGACGTTCCCGGGCATCGAGCAGCTTGATCAAGATGGGAAAGCGGGGGGAGGGATGAGATTCGTAGGCCGGGCCAAAAATCTCCCGCCGTTGGCTGGTCCAAAGCTCATGGAGTGAGATTCCCCGCCGGGCTCCGAGATGAACGATGCTTTGGGCGGCCTCGCGATCAACGATCTCCCAGGATTCTCCCACCGGCGTCCCGTTGGGGAGGGCTTTGTGAAAGAGGGATTGCAGTTGGCGTCCCCCCCAAACGCGTTCCATGAACAGGGGTTCGAAAATGAGCGGAGCCGAGGTGGACATGGTCTCATCTTTTCGTACAGACCGGACCGATCTGCAAATCCTTTGTCAGGCTTTCGCAACGCTTGCGGCGCGGCGCAGAATCGGTGAGAATGCGCGTTTTCATGGTCAACAAGTCTAAACGTCGGGGAAAATGGGATGCAGTGATCGGATTGATCCTCACGGGTCTGGCCCTTTTACTGCTCATCGCATTGGTTTCCTATGATCCGGGGGATATTCCCTCTTGGGTTCCTCTCATCAGTTCTACCACGGCCTCCAATGCCGTCACCCACAACCTCTGCGGAGTTCTTGGGGCCGTCGTGGCGGGCTATTTGTATTTTCTCTTTGGAGCTGCGGCTTGGCTCTGGATTATCGTCGCAGGTGGCTACGGGGTGGCCAAACTGACCACCCGGGATTTTTCCATTCGCGAACGCGGCGGCTGGGCGGTGCTTTTTGTGCTTTCGGGAACCAGCCTCCTGCAACTCCAGCCCTGGGCGTTTCAGGAATGGAGGAACCTTAATTTTTGTGCCAACAGTCCTGGCGGTTGGTTCGGGCTTTGGTTGGGCAAGGCCTTTGGCGTCCCCTTGGGTGATGTCGGAGGTCCCATTGTCTTGATCGTGATCTATGTCGTCAGTCTGGTCCTCGCGATTGGGTTTCATCCCTTCCATGTCGCCCGCCGCGCCTGGACCCGCTTCCAAAATTACCGCAAGGTGCGTGAACAAACGCGGTTGTCCGAGATGGAAGAGACCGAGCGGATGGAAGAAGAACAACGCAAGCTGTCCAAGAAGGCGGAGAAGCTGGAGCGGCAGTTGAAAAAGAAGCCGTCGGCGGCTGCGCGCGAGGAGGATCCGGAGCCCACCATGGAGGGTTCCTTCCCCGCACCCAGGATTATCGATTCCAATACCCCGTCCGATAAACGGCCCTCGCTGGCTGAAATGGAGGCGGGTCGCAAGGCCAAGTCCCAAGCGACGTTGAAACCGAACTTGGCCGGACTCCGACTGGAAAACTACGAACTTCCGCCGCTCGATTTGCTGGATCCGGTCGACGAGGAGGGACGAGGGCCCGCGGATCACGAGGGATTGCTCGCGATCCAGAACACGATCTTGGAGACCCTGAAGCATTTTGGGATCGGAGCCCGGGCCGGAGACATCACCAAGGGGCCGACCATCACCCGGTATGAGGTCTATCCCGAAAAAGGCGTTCGGGTGGATCGGATCACCAGCGTGGAGCGCGATTTGGCCCGAGCGACCCGGGCCACCAGTATCAATATTCTCGCCCCCATTCCCGGCAAGGACACGGTCGGGATCGAGATTGCCAATGACAAGAAAGTCAAAGTGACTCTGCGCGAGTTGCTGGAAACTGAAAACTGGCTCCACTCCGGAGCCAAGCTTCCGCTCGCGCTGGGCAAGGACGTCTATGGCAACACCATTATCGCAGATCTTGCGAAAATGCCCCATTGTCTCGTAGCCGGCACCACGGGCAGCGGGAAGAGTGTCTGCATCAACTCCATCATTGCCAGCTTGCTCTTCCGATACACCCCGGAGGAACTTCGCTTCATCATGATTGACCCCAAAGTGGTGGAAATGCAGATCTACAATGATCTCCCGCATTTGGTCACTCCGGTCGTGACGGATCCGAAAAAGGTTCTCCTGGCCTTGCGCTGGGTGGTCGAGGAGATGGAGCAGCGTTATCAGATTTTTGCCAAATCCGGGGTGCGCAACATCACCGCCTTTAATGACCGGCCTTTGCCGAAGTCCCAGGCCGAGCTGGATGCGGAGGCCGCAGAGGCAAAAGCCTCGGCCGAGCCGGTTGGCCCGGAAGCCTCGCTTCTCCCAGGAAACCCAGAGCAGGAGGCCCCGGACGAAGTGGCCGACGAGGTGCCGCCGGTTTCCAACTCCCGCGACGATGATTTGATCATTCCCGACCGGATGCCCTACATCGTGGTCATTATTGACGAGTTGGCCGATCTGATGCAAACCGGCCCGGCCGATGTCGAATCCGCCATTGCACGCATCACCCAAATGGCGCGAGCCGCCGGCATCCACCTCATCGTGGCCACGCAGACCCCTCGGGCCGACGTCGTCACCGGGATTATCAAGGCCAATATCCCCAGCCGGATCGCTTTCCAAGTGGCGTCCGGACTCGATAGCCGGGTCATTCTCGATCAAAAGGGCGCCGACAAGCTGCTCGGCATGGGCGACATGCTCTATTTGCCTCCCGGGACTTCCACCCTTCAACGGGCCCAAGGGGTCTTGGTCACCGACGAGGAAATTCGTGCGGTGGTGGATTTTGTGGCCAAGCAGGCCAAACCCAAATTCGAGGCCAGCATCCACGACAAGCTCAATAACCCCACCTCGCCACAAGATGACGTCAGCGATGAAGACGAGGACCTCGTGGACAAGGTCCTTGATGTCATGCGCCAGGAAGGTCGCGCCTCGACCTCCCTGTTTCAACGTCGTTTGCGACTGGGATATTCCCGGGCGGCCCGGATCGTGGACATCCTCGAGCAACGTGGCATTGTCGGACCTCGGGACGGGGCGAGGGATCGGGAAATTCTCGTCACCCTCAATCCAGATGACTGAAAACCCTGCGCGGTAGCGCATCCTGATAGAAGACAACAAAATGTTTGGCCGGGAGGCAACCGGAGCGAAGCGGAGTACGACGCGAGTGGAAAGTCGGGCCGTTCCGGCTAGGCCCAATCCGTTGCTGCGGATAAAATCGCAGGCCAATACTTTGCCGCATTTTGACGGTTTTTCCTTGCATTTACGAGGAAACGGGCCAATAGAAATTCGGTTGCAATGAGTGAAAGGCAGTCGAGAAATTTCGCCCAATCGCCAGCCGACACTTTTTGCGAACCCGCGGCCAAACATTTTATCAGTGCCTGTATTTTTTCATGACTAGACCATCCGCTCCGACACCTCCTGCTTACAATGGAAAATCCCTCGGAGGGATTTTGTCCAGCCGGCGTGAGGAACGGGGAATTCCCCTTGAGGCAGTGGCCCGGGCCACCCGGATTAGGGTCCAGCGGCTTCAGGATCTTGAAAATAACGATTTGTCGCAGTTTTCCCATCCTAGCTATGCCCGTTTGTTTATGCAGGATTATGCCCGTTACTTGGGGATTCCGCTGGCGGACATCCGTGCTTTTTTGCCTGAGGCGGGCAGTTATGGATGCGAGGGATACGATTACCTGAAAGAAATTCCTGCCGAGCCCGCCGTCTGGCGGATGGCCCGAAGGATCCAACCCCGTCGTCGCCTCATGCCGGTGCTGGCCCTTCTGGTGATTTCGGCTTTTGCGGTGGTGGGAGGGTTTCAAGTTTGGCGAACCATGCGCAATCTTGATCGGATTGGCAGCGATTCCACGGTGAAGGTCACTCAGATCGGTCCCTTGGTTGCCGCCGTCGATCAACCCAAGAGCGCTCTCGAGGGATCTCCAGCGGAAACCTTTTCGTTCCGGCCCGATCCCGGGTTCCCATTCATTCGTGAGGACCGCGATTTATTGTTGGTTCGAAGCGGTTCCGACCAGGTGCCGGAAGCAAACCGTCAGGTTCTTTTGCCCCGAGGCCATTAAACGAACGAATCCTCGATCGGGGGGTTGGCAAGAAACCTCTTCGGGGCTAGAATCGATAGTGCCATGAGAATTTCCTGGAAAATCATTGCTGCGATCGCGGTGGTTTGGATCGTAGTGGGAATCACTGTCAAATGGTCGCGGAGCGCGAAACCCACAGTGGAGTCGGTGACGGCTTTGATGGATAAGAATCCAATCGCGAACCTCGCGCCAACCGCTCGGGAAAAAATGATCGATCAGGTCGCGGCGCAAATCAATGCCCTGGATTTCGAGCAACGCGAAAAACTACGAAAAGCACGGGTTGACCGGTCGTTTTACAAGCAATTGACGGAAGAAGAACGTCGGCGATTTTTGGATCTGACCCTTCCGGAGGGTTTTCGACAGCTGATGTTGTCGCTCAACAAAATGACTCCGGAAAAGCGTCAAAAGATTGTTGATCGGGCCTTGAGTGACATCAGAGATGGTGATCCCGATGTCGTCGATCCGGTCGATCGGGCCGACGCGGAAAAATTCGTCGCCCAAGGGATGGAGGCCTTCTACAGCGAGGCCAGTGCGGAGGTGAAACTAGATTTTGCGCCGGTCATCGAACGACTCCAGCAAGCTTCCAAGGGATTTCGATGAAAAGGGGATTCACCTTGCTCGAATTATTGATCAGCATCGCGATCATTGCGGTGCTACTTGGCATTTTGGTGCCTTCGGTCAGCATTGTCCGCGCCCGGGCGGACTCCACCAATTGTCTCGGAAATTTGCGTTCACTGGGGGTCGCGCTAAGCAGCTATTTGGCGGAGAATCAAATGACCATGCCGACCATGAAAGCGGCTCGGGCCGACAAAACTGAGGAGGTTGCGGTGATCGACAATACCCTTGATGTCTATGTGAATTCGCCTCGGGTTTTTCTTTGTCCCTCCGATTCGCACGAAGGCAAGGCCACCGGAACGAGCTATTTTTGGAATAGCACTCTCAATGGGCAGCCGCTGGCGAGTTTGCGATTTTTGATTTTTTCCCCTGATCAATCAAAGATTCCAGTTTTGGTGGACAAGGAGGGCTGGCATAAAAAGACCAAGGATAAAGTGAATCACTTGTTTGCGGATGGTCATGCCACTAACGAACTGCGGTTATTCTCGGAATAGACGTGATCCGGCTGGAGAAACTTTCCAAATCGTTTCGGGGCCGAATGGCCCTGAGCGAGCTGTCCCTGACGATTGAGCGGGGCGAGATTTTTGGTCTATTGGGTCACAATGGGGCGGGGAAAAGCACGACCTTTGGGATGATGCTGGGCCAGATTCACCCCGACGGGGGCGAAGCTTTTATTGCCGGGCATTCGGTCCAGCGAGAACGGGCCGCCGCCCTCCAGCGGGTGGGAGCCATTTTTGAAGCGCCGGCATTCTATGACTACATGAGCGGCTGGGAGAATTTGCGGTTTTTTGTCTCGCTCACCGGTTTGGTCTCCCAGGACCGTCTGAAAGAAGCTGTGCGCATGGTTCGCTTGGAAGAACGAATTCACGATCCGGTGAAGGCCTATAGCCATGGGATGCGTCAACGGTTGGCTTTGGCCCAGGCGTTATTGCCCCATCCAGAGTTTATTCTTCTCGATGAACCCACCGAGGGTCTCGACCCGGAGGGCATCCATGAGATGCGGGAAATGATTCGTTATCTTCGGGACCAAGAAGGGCTCACGGTGATGCTTTCGTCCCATTTGCTCTCCGAAGTGGAGTTGCTCTGTGATCGCGTGGCCATATTGCATCGAGGAAAAATGATGTTTTGCGGGTCTTGGAAAAGTGAAGAGCTTCGTTGGAAGTTGGATTTGGATCATTGGGACCGGGCCGCTTCGGTTTTTCAATCAGCTGGGGTGACGGTGCCCGCTCCGGGGACCCTGCTTTTGCCCCCCGAGGTGGATATGGCCGATGTGGTGGCATCCCTGGTGGGCGCTGGGGTTCGGGTGCGGAGCGTCGAGCCCGTGCGGGTGACTTTGGAGGATTTCTACTTGGAGCATATTTCCCGATGAGGTTGTTTCTGGCTCAGTTCCAAGGCGAATTGCGAAAGCTCTTTGCCCGCAAACGAACCTTTATTGGTTTTGGGGTCTTTCTCGCCTTTGAGTTCTTGATCTTGTTCCTGCTCCGGCTCGAACGGGTCCAAGCCAGCTTTCGTCGGGTGGTGGAAAACGCCGGCTATGACTCCGGAGATTATTTTTCTGGGCTCACCATCGGATTTCTCGTCGTGGTCTGGACGGTCTTTCTCCTCGAAGCGCTTTTTCTCGCCCTGGTGGCCGGCGATATTGTGAGCAAGGAAGTCGAGGACGGATCCTTACGGATGATGCTGTGCCGACCAGTCTCCCGGGGACGCATCTTGTGGCTCAAGGGGATCGTTAGTGTGTTTTACACGTTTGTTCTGACGGGATTCGTCATGTTCACCGCCTTGATCGTGGGGTTTACCTACAAGGGCTTCGGAGCCTTGTTTGTCTATGAACCCTTCGAAAAAGTCTTTGCCCTCCATGAATTTTGGCCAGGACTGTTCCGCTATCTGGCCTCCTTTCCGTTATTGTCTCTGAGCCTGTGTACGATCACGGCGCTCGCGTTTTGCCTTTCCTGCTTCAATATGAAGCCGTCCACGGCCACCATTATCACTCTGTCGGTGCTCTTTGCCGACACGATCTTAAAAAACGTTCCGTTCTTTGAGAGTATCAGCGAATACTTCGTCACCCGGAGGATGTCGGTTTGGGTGCATGTCTTTGATCCGCGAATTCCTTGGGAAATGATGCTGGAAAACTACGCCTGGCTGGCGGGGATCAATGCCACCTTGTTTCTGATCGGGTGGCTCGTGTTTGAGCAACGCGATTTCAAGTCCTGAATGACCGCCCTTCTCGTGCTTGACATGAATACGTGAGCGATGGCACGCTTCACATATGAACGTGACGCTTTCAGTGCCAGAAGAAATTGCACGGTTGGGTAAGACCGTGGCGGCCCGACAGGGGAAATCACTTTCGGGTTGGTTCAGGGAGCAAATTGAGAGGGAGGCCGAAAATGCCACCGTTCGGGAAATTAAAATGATCGATCCCGCAACGGCGGATGCCATCGGCGTGGCCCTTCCGTTTGATGAGCATTGGGACGATCCCCGCTGGCGGGCTTTGGCCGAGAAACATCTGCGATGAAAGTTCTCTTCGACACCAATGTGGTGCTCGATATCCTGCTCAAGCGACCGGGTTTTTCCGATGCCGCCTTCGCTCTGGCTCGGACCAAGGAGCCTTGGTTGTCCACTCTGTCGCTGGCGAACATCGCTTACATTATCGGACGATCTCGATCAGATCGAATCCAGGGCCCAATCGACTTCTTGCGAACGAAATTTCAACTCTGTCCGCTGACATGTGGCACCGTCTCCAGAGCATTGGAGTTGAATTTCGCCGATTTCGAAGACGGACTTCAGACCGCGTCTGCGGAGAGTGCGGGCATCCCCTTTCTGGTGACTCGAAATTTCGAGGATTTTGCCGCCACGGACAGCGTGACCATTCTCTCTCTGGCTCAACTTACGGCCCGTCTGGAACCGAGTTAATCGTTTCCTTATGCGAGCACGAGCAGATTGGCCGGAGCGGCATTGATGATCGCCGACAGAGCATGGGAGCGCCCGAGTTGCCCGCCCGTGTGATCCCGGCGATGTTTAGATCGGTGCCCATACTGCTGTTCCACAGCCCGTTGGTATCGGTCTTGGCCGCATTATTGAGGAACTCCGCATACTGCGAGATGGGCACCTCGTTTTTTCCTATCTGATAGGCGTAGGCCACAGCTCCGAAGGTGCCCTGACTCTGCACATCCGCCGCATTGCCGGCATTGCCGACCGTGACGTAGTCGATGGAGACCACCGCGAAGGCGGGGGTGGAGAGGGCGATGCCAGCCAAAAAGGCCAGTCCGGCGGTGTTGTGTATTGGTAGTTTCATAGGGAAATGCGATTGCGCGATTGATTTCTAAAAATACGTGCGGAGGGCAAGGCCGGAATCCGCACCCGTGGAAAATTGATGGGCAGATCGGCGGCGAAGCCGGCGGGGAGCACACGCGCCTCGCGTGTCCCGGGCTGTGCCCTCGCTGCCCGGCGGCTGAATTCAAGGTGAGGGTATCGGGAAAAGGATTCAGGCCGTCAGAAAGTTCAGGCCGCGTTTCCGGCGGGGGCGCCGCAAACAGCACGCGGCGGCGCGTGCGGCCCCCGGGGAATGGCGCACCCGCAGCCCCAAGACCGATGAAGGTTGTTGGAGGTCAGGAGTCGGATTTAAACATTTTCCACAAGTTTTCTCCGGATTTCCTGGATTTTTCAGAAGTCAGCGAGGTCATAGAGGAGCTGATTTGCAGGGGTGCGGAGGAGACGGGGGAATTGACGCGCGAGGTTCCGTTTGGAAAAGACTTGCCAGAATATCCTTGTCCAGGTCCAACTCATCTCTGACTTGCCAGGACGGGAGAATCTCGGGAGGCAGGATGCCTCCCGCAACGGCCTGGGGCTGGAATCCCCAGCTACTTGCGGCGGGATCCGCTTTCACGGACTGCCCCGGGACGAAGGCAGCTACTCTGGGGGGAAGAGGGGCTTATGCGGGTTGGAGGGGGCGGATACTATTGATTTCCTTGCCGTGTTGGCGAGTTCGAGATCGTGATGTATCTGGAGGCGGAGGAAGAATCCGGGGGATATACCGAGGAAGCAGATGCGATGGCGGCGGTCGGGCTTTCGCCGAGAAGCTGCGGCGGGTCTTGCGGGCGGAGTTGGGAGGGTGAAACTGAAATTCTGAAAGCTGAAACGCTGAGAATCTGAAAACTGAAATTGGGAGACGAAGAGTGAGAGGAGCGGCGGAGGAAGCGCGGGAGCTGGCGGGCGAAGTGCCGTTTTAAAAGCAACCGTGTTATTCACCGGCGGCGAGCGCAACTTGTTCAACCAGTGCAGGTGAGACATAGAGACCGGCGGCCAGCATCTGTTCAAAAACGGGTCGGCAGGCGGGAATTAAACCGCGTTTCTTTGCGAGTGCCACGAAGCTGAGGGAGCCACGCATCGGAATGCCGAAGACCATTGTGCAGCGGCGAGCCGCAGCATCATCCAGCACCGCTTCATGGCCGGGATTGACCCGTGCCATGGCGATCACGGCAGTTTCACCCGTACCAAGATCCCATGCCACCAAGTCACTCGTAAGGGCTGCGTCCCTGACAATGCATGCCGCACCTTCTGCGGCTGCGAGCCACTGGCGGGCGGGGTCGGTGGGTGAGCCGGCCGCCACTTCGTTGGCCACGGATTCGGGCACCAAGATGCGTCCCATTCGCGGCAACCAGCCAAGCTGGCCGGATTTTCCCAGCAGGATCAGCGGTGATGCATCAATGATCCAGCACTTAGTCACGGGCAAGTTCCTCGGCGAGTTCTTCGTGAGTGGCCTGCACTGCGGAGACTTGGAATCTACCGCCGCCCAAGAGGAAATCCTCGCGTGAGACACCCGCAAGCGCGGCGGCCTTGGATTGGGAGATCATACCCGCTTCGTACCATTTCAAGGCTGCTGCAAGCCGCAGTTCACGGGCGAACTGAGATGGTGACAAGCGCAACGCACTGAACGCGGTTTCAGGGATGTCCATTTCGATGTGCATGTTCTTACCCTAGCTCGGAAAGACCCAGATGTCACCAGCATTCTGGGTAGTGGCCGGGACGAATTACCGTTGCGGATCGAAGAACCCACGCCGAAGGAGGCGGTAGTGATTCTGCGTGCCTTGCGCGAGCGCTTGGAAGACAGACCTCACTAAACGACCTCGTTAAAAAAGAGCGAGGGGTCAGGCATGGTTTATTGACATTTGTGACAATAAACCATGTCTGACCCGAATTAGGGCATTCCATCAATGCGTCCTTGCCCGCCTTTCGCACTCTTGGATCTTCACCTTTCCCTGCGCACCTCGCGACGGGTCAATAACGACCACACTATCGACTTCGAGGGCCACAATTTCGAAATCTCAAGCACCAAACGGAAGTTCGTCACCATCGTGCATCATTCAAACGCTAAATTCTGGGTTCTCGAGCATCCTCCTAAAGACGTTTGGCCTTCTGTTCTTGGGGCTTTCAGCCTCTAAATACCTGTCCCCTTTTGCTCCGGCGAGAAATCCCCTTTTGCTCCATCGCCGACAGCCTTGCAAAAATGAATTGCGGCGTGACCAGGTTTCCGTAGATTCTTTTCAACTATGGATGCTGCCCTCATTGAGCGAGAAGCGATCGCGCTGCCGATTGCTGAACGTGCAGTCCTTGCCGATAGGCTTTTGCAGACGCTGCAGTTGGAGGATTCAACCCGTATGGAGGCGTGGGGACGTGAAGCAGACCGGCGCCTCGATGCGTTCGAAAAAGGCGGGACTACGGAGGTCGATGGTCCGGCGTCGGTTGTCGCGATTCGGCGTCGGATCGCGTGACCTACCGGCTGCTGGCTGTCGCCGAGGAGGAGTTGGCTGCAGCGGCCATATGGTATGAGACTCAAGCGAGTGGCTTGGGCGGGGAATTTCTCGACGAGTTCGAGGCGGTTATGGAGCGCATCATGCAGTCCCCGAATGCTTGGAAACGAGTGGGCTTCCGCCATCGGCGCTGTCTTCTCCGTCGGTTTCCATACGGGGTTCTTTATTCGCTCTCCGGGACAGATATCAGAGTCTCGGGTGTGATCGATTTGAGGCGAGATCCTCAGCGGACCGAACAAAGAATGAAGGACGCATTATAAATTAGAGATGACCTGAATTCCCGAATGGGATGGTACATGCCCTCTTCAGCTAATTTCAGTGTGGGCATTTGCCCGTCCTGACCCGCTGGGGATGGGTGTAAATGTTCATTCGGCCCTCCCGAAGGAATCCAATGAGGGTTTGCTGGTTTGCCTCGGCAAATTCCACCGCCAGACTGGTCGGGGCGGAGATGGCTGCGATGAGCGGAAATTGAGCGGCTAGGGCTTTTTGGACGATTTCGAGGGCGACCCGGCCGCTGACTTGAAGGATGCCCTCCGTGTCGGTCAGGCCGTGGAGGAGTCGGTGTCCAATGAGTTTATCGAGGGCATTGTGACGACCGACATCTTCCCGGAGGAGAAGCAATTTTCCTTTGGGATCAAACCAGGCGCTGGCGTGGAGGCCGCCGGTTTGGGCAAAGGTTTTTTGGGCGGAAAGTAGACGATCAGGGAGGGCATGAAGAATCCCGGCGTCCACTTGCAGGCGGGAGGAAATGGGAACCGGAGGCCGCTGGCCGTCGAGGGACGGTTTGGAGCAAATGCCGCAACTTGACGAAGCGACAACGTGACGGCGGAGCGTGGCGGGATCGTCTTTGAGCGGGGAAGCCAGGGTGACGTTGAGAATGGTGCGGCGGAGTCCGCTGGGAGAATTCGGGCATGGGGCCAGCTCGATGATCTCTTCGGCGGATGCAATCAAGCCTTCGGTGAAGAGGAAGCCTGTGACGAGTTCGCGATCGTGTCCGGGCGTTCGCATCAGGGTGACGAACGGTTCGTTTTGAATCCGGATTTCGAGGGGCTCCTCGACCGCGACCAAATCGGTGGTGGGTTCGGGCGGTCCGACCGCCGTCACCCGGAGGAGGGGAACCGTCATGACGGACTCGTTCATGGGAGCGGGAGTTTTTCTACTTTGACGAAGGCATTGTAGTCGGGAACTCCGCCACCGGCATCCACCACGCCTTTGGAGATAATGACATTTCCCTCCGGCCAGTGGACTTGGAGGTTGCCGCGGGCGATGGGGGAGGGAAAGACGCGGCACTCGAGAACTCCGTGGTCATTGCGGAGAAGGACGCGGTCGCCTTTGATCAGTCGGAGCTGCGCCGCATCGTCCGGGTTGATCAAAACGGCATCGCGAGTGGCTCCATTGAGGGGATCGACTTCGGCGTAGATCAGGCTGTTGAATTGTTTGCCCCGCCGGGTGCTGGCCTTGAAGGAACCGCTGGGCCGGTCATGGTCGGGCAGAGGGACTGGGAGGAGCGAGGCTTTCCCGCTAGGCGTTGAAAATTGGCCGTCGGCACAGAGATGGGCCCCACCGTATTGGAAGGCATCGCCGGTTTTGTGGAGGTGCTGGACGCCTTCGTAAAACGGGACGATTCGGGCAATTTCTTCCCGCATGGCCTGCCCGGTCTCGCAGCCAAGGAGATGGGCGTCTTTCGGTCGGGTGGCCGCGGCCAGTTCGCGGAGAATCTTCCATTCGGCCCGGGCTTCGCCGACCTGGCGCGGGATTTCGGGCGAAAACATGACCCGCCGTTCCGTGCTGGTTTCGGTCCCTCCGTCGTCCTGCTCGTAGCGGGTCTTAGCCGGCAGAAGGATGACTTCCTCCCGAGCGGGAATGAACATTTGGTCGGTGAGGATGATATCTTGATGCACCCGCATGGGCACGCGTTCGAGGGCGCGGCGAACTTCTCGCGGGTCGGGGAGATTGCGGAGGAAATTTCCGCCGAGGCTGTACAGGAGGTCCATCTCGCCCCGGGCCGAGGCTTCGATCATCTCGGTTGTGGTGGTGCCGACCCAGTCGGGAACTGGAAACCCGTAGGCTTCGGACAAGGCGGCGGCATTTTCAGGGTTGACGGCTTTGAGGCCAGGAAAGGCGGTGGCATAGGCCCCCATCTCGCCCCCGCCTTGGACGGAGGAATGTCCCCGGATAGGCATGAGACCATTTTTGGCCCGACCGACATATCCCCGCAAGAGGCCCAGGTTGAGAATCATCTGGACCGCATCCGCACCGAAGGCATGTTGAGTGACTCCCATGCTCCAGACGAGGACGGCATTTTTGGCCTGACCGATGAGTCCGGCAAATTCCCGCATCGACGCTTGCGAGAGCCCGGACTGGCCTTCGAGGGCAGTCCAGTCCAAGGCCTGCGTTTGGGCCCGGAGTTCGTCGATGCCTTCGGTGTGGGCGGCGACAAAGGAATGGGCGATGGTATCTTCTTCGAAGAGAATCTTGATGACGCCGTGGAGGAAGGCGATGTCGCCGCCTTGGCTGACGGGAAACCAATAATCCATGATATCGGTGCCAAAGACCGCGCTCATGGCGGTGGAGGGGACCCAGTAGCGTTCCATGCCAGGTTCCCGATAGGGATTAACCATCACGACCTTGGTGCCGAGGGCCTTGGCTTCATGCAGGTATTTGGTGCTGACAGGTTGGTCGTTGGCGGGATTGGAACCAAAAAAGATAATCAAATCGGTGCCATACCAATCCTTGTAGCTGCAGGTCGAAGCCGCCACGCCGAGGGTGCGCTTCATGGCGGCGGTGGAAGGGGAATGACAAATGCGGGCGGCATTGTCGATGTTGCCGGTGCCGAGGAAGCGCGCGACTTTCTGCGCCATGTAGTAGATCTCGTTGGTCACGCCCCGGGCAGTGACAAAAAACGCAAATCGCCGGGGGTCGGTGGCCTGAATTTTCTTGGCGATCCGGGCGTAGGCCTCATCCCAGCTGATGCGACGGAACCCGGCGGCTCCGGCTTCGCGGACCATCGGGTGGGCCAGGCGTCCGAGTTCGCGCAGTTGGGCATTGTCCAACTTTTCCAAGTCGGCCACGTTCTCGAGCAAGCTGTGGTCGAGGGCCGCGACGGTATTGAGTCGAAGGAGATTAAGGCGCGTCATGCAAAGATGAGGGCCTTTGATCGTCCAGTCGTGGAGACCGGCGACTCCCAAGGCGCAGCCATCGCAGACCCCGCGCGTCAGCACCTTCCATGCATAGGGGAGGTTGTCGCGGTTTTTCCAAACAATCTCCAGCATGTTGAGAAAATGGTGCGGTTTGGTCTGTCCCAAGCCGAAGGGGATCCAGCCTTTGAGATGTTGGCGGAAGTTTTTCTTGATTTCGTGCATAGAGGGATTTTTTTTGGGAGGCGACTAAGCGGGAGTGGACCCGAGTTGGGAGAGGTCTCGGAGGAAGATGTTTGCCAGAGTTCTGCCGATGGCCTCCACGGCAAACGGATGTCCGGCCTCAAGTTCCAGGCAGGTCATCTCCAGATTGGAAATCCCGCAAGGCGTGATGTGGCGAAAGGGTTCGATGGAGGTGGCGGTGATGTTGAGGGCGAGTCCGTGCATGGAGATCCAATGGCGGAGCCCGACGCCGATGGAGGCCAGTTTTTTTTCTTTCACCCAGACGCCGGTGAGTCCTTCGCGGCGTTCGGCCTGGACGCCCACTTCCTCGCAGGTGGCGATGATAACTCCCTCAAGGAATCGGATATAGCGATGGAGGTCGCGTCCGCGGTTTCCGAGATTGAGAATCGGATAAGTCACCAGCTGGCCGGGACCGTGCCATGTCGCCTGTCCTCCGCGATTGGTTTCTATCACCGGGTGGGGGAGGGAATCCGGATCGTGAAGGCTGGAGCGGTCGCGGGTGCGGCCGATGGTGTAAATGCCATCGTGTTCCAGAAGCAGAAGGGTTTCGGATGCCTTGCCATCCCGGCATTTCGCCACGAGCGAATCCTGGAGTTCGAGCGCGGTCGCATAGTCGAGGCGGCCCAGCCATTGGATGGAGACGGGGTTCAAATTTTAACGAGGGGAGTTTTTCGCGCCACGGCGGCATCGTGAGATTGGAAATGGGTCAGTCCGATGGCAAGGGCGTCGGCCGCATCGGCGGAGGGCGTTTCGGTCAGACCAAGAAGAGCGCGAATCATAAAGGCGACTTGTTGTTTGTCAGCCGCGCCGCGTCCGACCACCGCTTGTTTGATCCGGCGGGGGGCGTATTCGAAGACGGGCAGGCCCCGCTCCGCCGCGGCGAGGATGGCGGCCCCACGGGCGGCCCCCAAGGTGATGGCGGTGCGGTAGCTTTGGACATAGATGATTCCCTCCACGGCCATGGTTGTGGGCGTATGCAGGCGGATGAGGTCCGCCAGTTGCTCTCGAATGGCCAGGAGACAGCCGGAAAGAGGGAGACTGGCGGCGTTGCGGACAACTCCATAGGCTAAGGTTTTCGTCCGCTGGCCGGAACGGGTCAAAATCGCATATCCGGTGGATCGCAGGGCGGGATCGATAGCAATGATGGTTTCACCGGGCATGGGCAGCCCCCATCTTATCCAGAACGACGCCAACATCCAGTGCAGAAAGATCGCCATTCGGTGCCGGCAAAACCGTGGTTCCGGGATTGGCGGGGGCCCAAACTGCCGGATCGGTTGGCCCAAAGAGAAGAACCGTCGGGATGCCGACAGCAGCCGCGAGGTGGGAGATGCCGCTGTCGTGCCCCACGAACAAGGCGCAACGGCTCAGTGCCGCCGCCAGAACCGGGAGGGGCAGATTCTCCAGGACCGTCAAACCGCCAGGGAGAAGGCCTCTCAAGGCCGTGAGGCGGGCGGCATCGCTTTCTCCTCCGATCAGGAGGATATGAGCGAAGGAGAATTTTTTTTCGACCGCAAAAATCAATGTTCGCCAATGTTCCAACGGCCAATTTTTTTGGGCGCCCCCACTTCCGGGATGAAGGGCGAGAAGGGGGCCCTTGTCCGGAGGAAGGAGGCGGTCGGCAGCGCTTTGATCTGCGGGGGAGGGGAAAACGGAGGCGGCGGGATCCTCGAGCCAAAGAGCAAGTTGCTCGAGGGGAGCAGCCAGTTGGTGGGCAGCGTGGGATCCGGGCCCGACTTTGGGCGAGGCGGTGAGAAGATTTTTTACTCCGGCCCGACGCAGACAACCCGCGAAGAGCTCATCCGGGTCGTAGAGGTAGCTGATGACCTGTTGGAAACCGGAAAAATACCGGCAAAGTTCCGGGTCGAGCGCGGCACGGGGATGAAAGAAGCCAGCCAGGGGGCCGTATTCAATGCAGCGGGTGGCCTCGGCATAGAAGCGTTGCTCGGCCAGGGCCACGATCTGGCGATAGCCGAGAATCTCGATGGGAGTCGCCGGGAGATGGTCCCGGAGGAGCCGAATGGCGGGTAAAGTGAGGATGAAGTCGCCAATGGCGCCTCCGCGGATGACGAGAATTCGGCCTGTGGAATTTTGAAAGCCTGACCGTTCCGGCTTTGCGGGAACGGTTGCAGCGATTGTCGATTGTTGCGGGTTATCTCCCATCACTCGAAAATCGAGATTTGAAAATCGGAAATTTTAAAAATTGGCGCCGCTGCCTTGATTCATTTGCGACATCTGAGAGCCGAGGGCTCCGCCGCCTTCCCAACTCGCGGGTCGGTTCCAAGGAATGGTGCCGCCCGCTTCCTGCGTGGTGCGGGATTGTTCGTCCTGCGGAGCACAGGCTCCTAGACCGAAGCCAACCAGCGCAAGAATCGACAGGAGAACGAATTTCGGCACAGAAGAAAGATTTTTGCTCCGTGGACTATTCGTCGTCGGTCGCTTGATAGATGACATTGTCCCCGGGAGCAATGGTGGCACCTTGAGGAACGCTATCGCTCACGATGTCGGCGATCGACGTGGAAGGTTCCACGGAGGTAATACGAACTTTGCCGATGAGTTGGGTGCCACGCTTGACGAGCATTTCGGCATTGCTGACGACGCCGTTTTTGTCGCCGAGGTTGAGGACGACGAAATTCCAAGCCGGATTCACCGCAAGAATGCGACCTTCAAGGCCCTTCTTCATCACCTTGGCGACACGATCCAGCTTTTCTTTTTCGAGGAGGTCCAATTTAGCGTTGTTGCTGTCCAGGTCACTCTGAAGTTTGGCGATGAGGGTTTCTTGCTCGGCCAATTTAACTTTGGTCTCTTCGCTGGGCTCTCCGGCGGCAGTCTCAGTGCCGGGATGGGCAGACTTGGCCGCTTCCAGATCCGCCTTCGCGGTGGCGTGATCAGCGGTGAGTTGAGTATTTTCGCCTTCCAATTTGGTTTTGGCGGCGACGGCCTCGGCGGCTTCGTTTTTGGCACTTTCTGCGGCGGTCTGCAATCCGGAGATTTGCGTTTCTAGAGTGGCCTTCTCCGTGGTGGCAGTGGCGAGATCGTCCGAAGTGGATTTTAAATCCGCTTTGGTCGCGGTGAGATCACCCGAGGTCTTGTCAAGGGTCGCCTGAGTGGCAACGGCAAGATCTTTGGTTTCGGTCAATTTTGTTTTGTTGACGATCCCCAAGCCGGCGGAGAGGAGAGTGAAGACGATGGATACGGAGATGAGGATTTTTCCCATAAATACTGGAGGTGGTTAAAGACGCAGGGGCTGTTGAGTAACAGGAAGGGAATAACTCAGCAAGCCCCAAAGTGCAAAAAATCTTTCCATTTGCCACCCTAGAAAAAATGGATAACGTCGTCTTCGCCAGGGGCTATGGACTGCGAACGGGGAAACCCCGCCAGGGCAGGAATGCAGCAACGGTACGTCGCTTTGCTTTGCCGTAGTCCTCTGGCACTTTTTTTCTTCTCCTGTCTCTGCGGTGGAATGTAATCACAAACGAAGGCAAAGCAGAACTCACGCGGAGGCGCGGAGACGCAGAGAAAGACTGAAACGCTTCGATTCTCCGCGCCTCCGCGCCTCCGCGTGATGCCATTTCTTGGTTTCTTCCCTCGGGGATTGCCCCCATCTCCGCGTTCCAGAGTCACTGCGTCTTCTCCACTTTCCGCCGTACCTGTCTTGACTCTTTGGCGTGGTAAAATATCCTCCCCGGCAATGGAGGCGAATGTCTTGGAACAAGTGCGGGAAAGTTTGCAGGAATTTCTTTCCGCAAAGGGCCTCCGACGTACCGTACAAAGAGAAGCCATTATTGAGGCGGCCTTTGGCACAACTGAGCATTTTACGGCCGAGGAACTTTTGCTCATGGCAAAAAAAATTGAGACCTCAGTTTCCCGGGCGACGGTGTACCGGACCCTCCCCCTTCTGGTGGCCAGCGGACTTTTGCGGGAATTGGATCTGGGATCGGACACCAAGGTCTATGATCCCAACTTCGTGGAGCATCCCACTCACAATCACCTCATTTGCGTGGACTGCAACAAAATCATCGAGTTTGAAGACACCAATATGGAACTGCTGGAAAATTGTATCACCCGACGGTTGGGGTTTTCCCCAGCCAATAAAGCGGTGACCATCGAAGGGCACTGCGACGAACTGAAGGCCAAGGGAACCTGCCGGAATTCACGACCTCATCGTCCGAAATAGATTAATAAATCCTGAACCGAAATTATGTGGAAAGGCCGTTTTCAGCAGGCGTCATCCGACCTGCTCACCACTTACTCGGAATCCGTCTCCTTTGACTGGCGGCTGTTTCGTCACGACATTCAGGGCAGCATTGCCCATGCCGCCGCGCTGAAAAAAGCTGGCATTCTCACTGCCGGAGAACTGACAAAGATTACTGTCGGCTTGCGTCGGATTGGTCGGGAGATTGCGGCCGGGAAGTTTGCTTTCGACCCGGCCCTGGAGGATATCCACATGAATATCGAGGCGGAGTTGACCCGGCGGATTGGGGCGACTGGGGCGAAGCTCCATACCGCCCGCAGTCGCAATGACCAAATTGCTCTCGACCTGCGGCTCTATCTCCGTGACGAGGTGAAGACTCTGGTGGGCCTGGTGCGGGACCTTCAGAAGGCTCTCGTGGAGCTGGCCACCCGGCACGAAAAGGACGTCATGCCTGGCTACACTCATTTGCAGCGGGCCCAACCGGTCCTGATTGCGCATCATTTGCTGGCCTATGTCGAAATGCTCGCACGGGATCGTGGTCGTTTAGAAGACTGTGCGGAGCGATTTGACGAATGCCCGCTGGGGTCCGGCGCGATCGCGGGTTCCACCATTGTGCTGAACCGCGAAGCGGTTGCCCGGGACCTCGGGTTTTCCCGCGTGACCCAAAATAGCATGGATGCGGTGGCGGACCGGGATTTTGCCTGCGAACTGCTGTCAGCCATCGCTATCATCGGGATGCACCTGTCGCGGCTGAGCGAGGATGTCATTTTGTGGTCGTCGGAAGAATTTGCCTTCATGGAGTTGAGCGACCGGCACACGACCGGATCGAGCCTCATGCCGCAGAAAAAAAATCCCGACATCGCCGAGTTGACCCGGGGCAAAACCGGGCGCCTCTATGGCAATCTCCTCGGCCTCTTGACCACGATGAAGGGGCTTCCGCTGACCTATAATCGCGACATGCAGGAAGATAAGGAGGCCATCTTCGATTCGGTCGACACGGCCCGGGCCGCCTTGGAGATTTTTGCCGAAATGCTGCGGGCGGCCCGATTCCGGACTGCGGCCACTGCCCGTGCCACCGGCGATGCCAATCTCATGTCCACCGATCTGGCGGACCGTCTCGTGCTGGGCGGGGTTCCCTTTCGTCAGGCCCATGAAATCATTGGCCGGTTGGTGGGACTGGCGGCGAAAAAGGGCGTGGCTCTGAATGCCTTGAGCCCGGAGGATTTCCTTGAAGCCTCGCCGGTTTTGGATCGAAAGACGGTCAAAGCGGTCTTCTCCGTCACCACCGGATTAGCCGCCCGGCGAGCCACCGGCGCTCCTTCGCCTAAGAATGTGAGTCGGAGGTTGGCCCATTGGAAAGGCCAATTGCAGTGACTGATCTCGAGCCCGGCTGGCGGGCCATCGATCGCGCGGGGCTTTGCCACGGAACGATTTGCGATGCCAACACGATCGCCCTCCTGGCCCGGCTGACGGCGGGAGGGTTTTTGCTATGAACCTAAATACGGAAGAGGGACTCACGCAAAGGTCGCAAAGGATTGAAAGTAAATGCATGGGACAAAATAGACCAGTCGCCCGATGGGTGAATGATTTCTCACATAATTTTCTTCACCTATTCATTCCTTTGCGCCCTTCGCGGCCTTGGCGTGAGTTTCAACTGATTTTTCTGCTATGAAATGGGATCGATTTTTTCATTTCCGTGAGGTCGAGGATGACCCCAAGCCCTTCCTTGATCACGTCGAAGACCTTCGGCGCATGCTCGTTAAGATGATTGTGGTCTTGGGCGTGATGATGGGGGGGGCTTTTGCTTTCCAAGGCACCATTATTTCCATTATCGAGCGGCCCCTGGCCGCCATCGACGTGGAACGATCCAGTCTGGTCAACCTGGGAGTAGCCGACCCCCTGACCATCGCCATCCAGTTGTCTTTTTACGCCGGGTTGGTACTGGCGTTTCCGTTCCTGGTCTATTTTTTGGCGGAATTCATCCTTCCGGGATTGAAGCCGTCGGAGAAAAAAATGCTCTATCCGGCGGCGGGGGTTTCTCTGGGACTCTTTCTTGGCGGGGTCTTGTTCGCGTACTTCCTTGTTTTGCCTCCGGTCCTGGACTACTTTTTTAATTATTCCAAGTCGCTGAACTGGCGTCCGCAATGGAGCGTGCAACAGTACTTTTCCTTCACGACCCAGTTTATCATTTCATTTGGGCTCGCCTTTGAACTGCCCCTCGGCGTTTTGTTGCTGGTGAAGCTGAATATTCTTTCGGTGGAGATTCTCCAGCGGACGCGGACCTTTGCCGTGGTGATTATTTTGTTTCTCGCGGCGATCATCACCCCGACGACGGATGTGTTCACCCTCCTTTTAATGGCGGGGCCCATGTACGTGCTTTACGAAGGCTGCATTATTGTGGCTCGGATCATGGAGCGACGGGCTCTTCGGGATGCGGAGGGAACGGGGGAGAATTTGTGAGGGCCGGCTTCGGAGTGGTCTGCGCCTTGGCTCTCCCGCTTGGGATCGGATCCCTTCGAGCTGAACTCCCCGACCGGGAGCCGATGCGGGCCTGGACGACCGAAGAAGGGCGAGGGTTTCAGGCTGCCATCGTGAGTTTCGATGGCACGACCGTTTTGTTCCGGGCCGAGAATGGACGTCGCTCATCGGTGGCCCTTGATCGCCTTTCGAGCGCCGATCGAAAGTTTCTCGCCGGATGGCAGGAACGTCAGCCGCTCGAAATCACTATGCCAGACAATGTCGGGGTGGAAACTTCGGACATTCAAACCGAAGTGGTCAGCGAAGATGAACGCAACCAAATCTTCGTCTATCGGACCCAGAATTTTGAATTCACCTCTCAAGGGAAATTTACCCAAAGCCTTCTGCGCGATGTCGCCAGGAATTTCGAGGTGACCTACGCCCTTCTTCGCGCCCTCCCCTGGGGGATTGACCCCCAACCGCCCACCGGGGACCGTTTTCAGGCGAAATTGTTTCGGACCAAGGCTGACTATGAGGCGGCGGGGGGACTCAAAAACAGCGGCGGCGTGTTTGATCGAAGCCGGGGACTCTTTATGGTGCCTTTTTCGAGTATCGGGGTCAAAACGGTGGGCAAGAGCTATGCCAAGGACCGGGATTATGAAACCCACACCCTGGTGCATGAACTCACCCACCAAATGATGCAGGCCTTGCTGGGCTTCCTGCCCCAGTGGGTCATCGAGGGGACAGCCGAATACACCAGCATCCTCCCACTGCGCAACGGCCACTTCCGGGTCTCGGCCGCCCAGGGCGGACTCCGGGACTATCTGGACGAATTGAAACGGGGACCCGGGGTCCCTCGGCCCTATCCGCTCAAGGACTTGTTCGTCATGACCAATCAGGAGTGGAATCAAATCATGGCAGACGACCCGGAGATGTCGTCCCGGCTCTATTTTACCTCCTACCTCCTCGTTTATTATTTCATGCACCTCTGTGGCGATGGCGATGGGCAGCTTTTCGTCCGCTACTTTCGCAACATCGATGCCGTTCGGTTGGAGGCCGCTGGCTATTTCGCTGCGGTCGAAGAGTTTAAAAAACAACCCGGGGTGGAGGTGCTTGACGACGGCAGTTACCGCTGGAAGGGCAATCTGGTTCCGCCGGAGGCCCCAGCCGTCCTCACTTCGGAGGAGGCCCTGGCCACCTTCCAAAAAGACTCGCTGAAGATCCTTCTCCACGGGCGCTCTGAATCCGAATTGATGGAGGAAATTCGTTCCGCCTACGCGAAGTTAGGGATTCGGTTGTAGCCGATCACCAGAGCACCGACACCCCTGGAAGGGACTTAAAAGCGGGATCGGGGGTCACCAGCTTCATTTTCTCCACCGAGGCCTGGGCCGCCAGGAGGGTATCGAAAGGATCCTGCGCTCCGTTTTCGAACTGGGACGTTTGCACCGTGTGGGCAATCCGAAGAGGCAGTTCGACCCAGCGCTCCGCCGCCAAGTGCTCAGAGAGCTCCTCCCACATTCCATCTGGCAGGGTCAAGGCCTTGTTTTTTTGCCTCCAGATCATCTCGCCAATCGACACTGAACTGATGAAAATCTCGGACTCGGGGTGACTAAGTTTATCGAGAGCGGCGGGAGAAAGGCGGTCGGGGCTGGCCCACCACCAGAGGATGGTTGGGGTATCGAGAAGGAGCTTCATAGACTAAGTTTATTTATGGCGTTTAAGGGATAAGGTGGGAATAAGTGCTGAATTTTCCTTAATCAAAAAGAGATAATTGACTGGACGGTAGTGGGATAGATTCAGTTTTAATTGGAAAACGTATTTTATTAATAAATCGTCCTGGAGTTCGTTTTTGACGTTCGGAGACCGAAACGAGCTTCGCGACCGGCTTGCCGCTTTTGGCGATGATGATCTCGGTTCCGGTTCCGGCCTCGATGAGGAGGCGGGAAAGATGCGTCTTGGCCGCATGGATGTTGACGGTTTTTGTCATGGCTTGATGGTTAGTTTGGTTATCGGACTAAGTCAATAAAACGGATGCGAGAGAGCTTGGGAGGAGAGGGTTCACGCAAAGGGTGGGAAGGATGCGAAGGAAGAGGCGACTGAAAAGCAAAAAATGGATAGGTCGCGGAGCTGGACTCTCTCATTCTTAATTGTCAAACCCGTCTCATCCTGCCCACCCTTTGCGTGAGGAATTTGCATTAGACTTAGTCTTATTGGCGGATCAGGAATCGAAACGGATGCGGGGGTAGGTTTCGAGGTGACCGGCGACGACGGCGGCGAAAACGGCTCCGAATTCTTCGCGTTTCTTTTCACCAACGCCGGAGACGGTGCTCATGGCGCCCTTGGAGTCGGGGTATTGACGGGCCATGTCCCGGAGGGTGGCGTCGCCAAAGATGATGTAGGCCGGGACCCCGCGTTCGTCGGCCAGGCGTTTGCGCAATTCGCGGAGACGGCCAAAGAGGACCTCGTCGCATTCGATTTGGCCGGCTCGGCGGGTGGGGCGGGCGGATTTGCTTCCCTTGGGTTGGACGAGGGGTTTGGTTAGAGTGATGATCTGGCGACTCCGGAGGGCCTCGACGCCCTCTTCGGTGATCTCTAGGGTCGGGTATTCGCCGGTGGATTGGGCGAGGAATCCCAGGCGTATGAGTTCGCGGCCGATGGCGCTCCATTGTGGACGACTAAGTTCGCGTCCAATCCCATAGGTGGTGAGGGTGTGGTGGTTCCAGCGGCGGACTTTTTCGGTGTCGGCGCCGGTGAGGACTTCGATGACGTGATTCATGCCAACGCCAAAACGTCCGGCCTGACGGATCCGAAAGACGCAGGAGAGGAATTTCTGGGCGTGGGTGGTGCCGTCATAGGTAGCACGGGGTTCGAGGCAATTGTCGCAGGAGGCGCAGTTTTCTTCGGTCACCACTTCGGCGAAGTAGGTCAGGAGTTCCCGCCGGCGGCAGGTGGCACATTCGGCGTAGTGAACCATTTGGCGAAGTTGGGCCCGGGCGGCCTGTTGTTCCCGCGAATTGGTCATTTCCTCGATGAAATGGGTTTGTTTGGCCGCATCGCCGGCGCTGAAGAGGAGGAGACAGTCGGAGGGCAGGCCGTCGCGGCCGGCCCGGCCGGTTTCCTGGTAGTAGCCTTCGATGTTTTTGGGCAGATCGTGATGGATGACCCAGCGGACATTGGGTTTATTGATGCCCATGCCAAAGGCGATGGTGGCGCAAATGATGCGGGTGTCGTCGCGGAGGAAGCTTTCCTGATTGGAGGCTCGGTCAGAAGGACTAAGTCCGGCGTGGTAGGGGAGGGCGGAGAACCCCCGGTCGGCCAGGGACTGGGCTACGCGGTCCACCGTGGCCCGGGTCGCGCAATAGACGATGCCGCTGTCGTCCCGGCGTTTTTGGACAAACTCGAGGATTTGTTTAATCGGCTGATTCTTGGGGGTGACGCGATAGGAGAGGTTGGGCCGGTTGAAGCTGGCGACAAAAAGTGCCGGATCCTTGAGGCGGAGGTGTTTGACGATATCCTCGCGCACACGTTCGGTCGCGGTGGCGGTGAGGGCCATGACCGGAATGCCGGGCAGGAGGTCGCGGAGGGTGGCAATTTGGCGATATTCGGGGCGGAAGTCGTGTCCCCATTCGGAGATGCAATGGGCTTCGTCGATGGCGAGGGCGTTGACATTCCAGGAGCGGAGGTTTTCCTGCCAGTTGTCGAGCATGAGGCGCTCGGGGGCCGCATAGAGAAGATCGTATTCTCCGTTGTGCAGTCCGCGCAGACGGGCCTTGGTCTCGCTCACGCCGAGAGAAGAGTTGAGAAAAGTCGCGGCGACCCCGGCCGCCTGCAATTGATCGACTTGGTCCTTCATCAGAGCGATGAGGGGGGAAACGACCACGGTCAAACCATCCCGGTGGAGGGCCGGGAGTTGGAAGCAGAGCGATTTGCCGCCGCCGGTGGGGAGGAGGGCAAAGACGTCCTTCCCCGCGAGGGTGGCTTCGATGATCTCGCGTTGGAGGGGGCGAAATTCCGAATACCCGAAGGTTTTTTTCAGTGTGGGTAGAAGATCCGGCATGTCCGGGATCATTTCGCACCCGACTCAGAAAAACGAGTCAGATTTCTGGCGGGTCGGCTCAAAAACCCCGCGCGGCTGGAGGGTGCTTGTTCTGCTAATCCAATCCAATGCTTCTTTGGGCTCCACTTTCCCCACAATTTGCACACCGGAAGAACTTCTACCACCGTCATGATGACATCCCCACTGCTCTCCGCGACCTCGGCCAATTCTCTTAATCATGCCGAGCGACATCAGCCCAGTGGGTGCTTCCAGCGCAGTCCCGGGAATCGTGCGAACCCACGATCCAGAGTGATCCATTCACAGCCGGTCTCTAGGGCCAACGCGGCGTGATAGGCATCGGGAATGAGGTTTCCTTTGGCTTCCGCCTTCGCGCAAAGGTCCGTAAAGAGAGCCCAATGCGCGGTGCCGGGTGCAAGGATGTGGACCTGTTCCCGACTGCGGAAATCCTCGGCAAATTCCAGGGCCATTTTCAGCGGAGTGGGATTCTTGAAGACCTTGGGATGCGTCACCACGCGAAGAAATCCGCTCAGCGCGAGTTCCGATACGGCAACTCCAGCGGGCTGCACAAGCTCTCGCTTCAGCCATAGAGTGTATTCCTCGTGACGGTCAGCGTCTTCCCGATGGACATGCACCAGGACATTGACATCAAGCAGGATCATCGGCTTTCCATGCTGTCGAGCAAGGCCGCATGGGATGAAAGATCGATTCCCGGTTGACTTCCTCCGTCACCGAAAGTCTTGAACTTCCTGGGCTCCTCCTTGCAGTCCGTGGGCTTGTTCCTGGCAAATAGCGTTATCTTGAGAGCGTCCTCGATGACCTCTCCAAGAGACATTCGGTGCTTGACCGAGTACTGCCGTGCTCTCCTCAAAACAGCCTCTGAGAGGGAAATGGTGGTTCTCATGCATCACAGCATCGCCTATGTGCATCATGATGTCAATCGACCGGGATTCCTGCTTTTCGCCTCAGATCAACTCACTCAAGCGGGTGGCTTCGGGTTTCAGGGCCATAAGGTCGGTGATCGTGACGGGTTGACCGGAAATGAGGGATTGGTTGGCGGCGGCACCAATGAGGAGGGAGGCGGCCCCTTGTTCGTGTCCGGCGCTCCGCCTTAGGGGGTCTGCTGGCGGGTGAGCGGAAAACATTTGTTCCTGCAGGAGGGGGTCACCGCCTCCGTGCCCGCCTTCGGCTTTGGGAATCACGATGTCTTCCGGCTCCGAAAAATGCTTTTGGACCCGGAGGGTTTCTCCGGCGTCCTTGTCGGAGGTTTTGATTTCGGCATCGCCGGTGAGGATGTGGGAGGCGTGCCGGACATCGTATTCGATTCGGCCCCGATCTCCGGAAATGCAAGCCCGGAAGCCCTCGCGCGGACAATAGGCATTGAGGGAATAATTGACCATGGCGCCGGTGCGATATTTGATCAAGAGGCTCATCGAGTCCTCAATGTTAATGCCGTCCCGGAAGACATTTTGATCGCGAATGTATCCGGTCTCTGCCTCGGCTTTGAGGTAAAGTTCTTCGGTCGAGGTCTCGTCACGGAGAGACAGCCGAAAGGGATCGCCTTCCGCCTCGGGCGTGTCGGTGTAGCGGTCGTAGCGGGTGAATTTCCCGTCGCCCCGGGCCATGGCATTTTTTTTTCCATAAAAAACCAAGTCTCCCATGGCGTGGACGCGTGCGGGAATGGCATCCAACCACCAGTTGATGATATCGAAATGGTGGGTGGATTTGTGGATGAGGAGCCCCCCGGAACATTCTTTTTGGCTGTGCCAGCGGCGGAAATAGTCGGCTCCGTGGCTGGTGTTGAGCAAATACTCGAAGGCGATGTGTTTGATGGTGCCGATTTCGCCTTGAGCGATGAGCTGCCGGACCAGGCTGATGCCCGGCGTCCACCGCATGTTGAAGGTGGTGCGGATGCTACGGCCGGAGCGTTTGACCGCTTCGAAAATTTGTCCGCATTTGTCCGCATCGGTGGTGAGGGGTTTTTCTGAAATGACATCGGCTCCGAAATCAAGGGCCCGAACGACAAACTCATGATGGAGGTAGTCGGGCGTACACACGATGACAACGTCCGGCTTTTTCTCGGTCATCATCTGGTCGAAATCGGCGTAATCGGGAATCGGCGGGATGCCGTAGGCTTCGCTCAAACGCTTTTGATGATACTGACGGCGGACTGCGCTGGGGTCACAGAGCCCAACCACCTCGGCATCGGCGTGGAAACGATTGACAATGGGGTCGATGAACATGGGGATGCGTCCCCCGGTACCGACGGCAGCGTAAGTGGTTTTTTTCATGAAGAGTGGTTCAATTGAGGAAAGATTTCCTGGCTGATGGCCGACCATATGATCGTTATGGGGTGGAAATACGCATCGCAAGCGAAAAGTTCCCGGACCGAAAAGTGCCAAAGGAGTTGCCCCGTGCCAAAGGTGCAGGATTCCAGCCCAGCCCTAAGGACCGGGCATGAGCGTAATGCCGCAAGGCGTGTTCGTGAACGTTGACTTTCGCTTAAGTAAGACGTATTCTTACCACAAATGACCACAACCATTTCTTCGAAGGGCCAGATCGTTCTGCCAGCGGAAATTCGCCGGAGAGATCGCATCGAGTCGGGGCAGAAGTTTGAGATCGAACGGATTGACGAGGGGGAATATCGGCTCGTTCGCAAACTCGCCGGTTCGGAGTGCGGGCTGGTGGACCTGCTGCTTTCCTGTCCGGAGAAGGGCTGGTTTATCCCGGTGGCGTCGGAATCCACCGACAGCTTATGAAATACTTGGTCGATGCCAATGTGCTGAGCGAAACGACCAAGCCGCAGCCCAACGCGAAAGTCGTCTCCTGGCTGCGGACCTGCGAGATGGAGATCGCGGTGGATGCCCACATTCTCGGCGAGATTCATTTCGGCATTCTGCTTTTGTCCACCGGTCGGCGCAGGCAACGGCTGGAAGACTGGTTTGGTCAGGTGGGGCTTCATATTTCCTGCCTTCTGTGGGATGCCGCCGTCGGAATACGTTGGGCGCGCCTCCTGGCGGATCTGCGCCGGGCAGGAAACGCCATGCCGGTCAAGGACAGTCTGATCGCCGCGACTGCGCTTCATCACGGGTTGACCATGGTCACCCGGAATGTTCGGGATTTTCGAAATGCGGGCCTCACGGTTCTGGATCCTTTTGATTGAGGTTGGCCGGGGCGGCGGTGTGGAATCAGAATATTGACGCGGGACCAGACGCCATCCAGGGCAACGACAGAGCGTTGCCCTCCCATTCAAGGAGCCGCGCTGCGGCTTGGGCAACTTTCGGGTTGGATTTCCATCGGAAAACATTGACTTGCCTCGTCGCCCGCACTCGGCATTCTCTAACCGAATTCTTCCTCTCACCCATGTCTGTTTCTATTGATCTTACCCATAAGTTTGTCCTCATTACCGGAGGCTCCCAGGGAATCGGAGCCGCCATGGCCCGCCGATTTCACCAAGCCGGCGCCACCGTTTTGATTAATCATCCCGGCCTCGGTTCCACCGAATCCGACGCGCAAAAATTAGCCGAAGAACTGGGCCAACGGGCTGAGGTCCTCGCGGCGGACATTAGCAAGCCAGCCGAAGTGGAGGCCATGATGGAAGAGATTCGCCAGCGCCATGGCGGCTTTGACTATTTGATTAACAACGCGGCCATCCTCCGGGATCGCACCATTGCCAAGCTCGCTCTGGAGGAATGGCAAAGTGTTATCGATGTGAATTTATCCGGCGTCTTCTATTGCTGCAAATTCGCTTTGCCGGTGATGCGGGATGGGGGAGCCATCGTCAGTATGGGAAGCATTGCGGGGATTCAGGGATTTTTTGGGCAGTCGAATTATGCGGCGGCCAAATCCGGCGTGATGGCGATGATGCGGGTTTTAAGTAAAGAAGGGGCCCGCCGCGGGATTCGGGCAAACTCGATTGCTCCGGGGGTGATCGCGACGGCCATGGCGGAGACGATTCCGGAGGAAGTGCGCGCGGAGATGTTGAAAAATGTGCCCCTCAATCGATTTGGCCTTCCGGCGGAGATTGCTGATGCGGCTTTATTTTTGTGTTCGCCCTTGGCGTCTTACATCACCGGCCAGACCCTGGAGGTCAACGGAGGCTGGCGGGGATGAGGGGCGCGGCTAAGGTTTTGTCCGCCGCCGAAGCGGTGGCTTTGATTCCGGATGGGGCCACCGTCGCGGTGGGCGGATTTATCGGGTCTTTGCATCCGGAAAAATTGACCGCCGCCTTGGAGGAACGGTTTCTAGCCACCGGCGGGCCCACGGATTTGACCTTGATTTATGCGGCTGGTCAGGGAGATCGTGACGCCCGAGGGCTCAACCACCTGGCCCACGAGGGCATGGTCAAGCGGGTGGTGGGCGGGCATTGGAACCTGGCTCCCCGCTTGGGAAAACTCGCTTTGGAAAACCGGGTGGAGGCATATAATTTCCCCCAGGGTGTCCTCTGCACTTTAATGCGGGAGATTGCCGCCAAGCGGCCGGGGGTTTTCACCCGGATCGGGATGAATACATTCATCGATCCCTTGCACGGAGGGGGGAAATTAAATGAGCGCACTCAGGAGGATTTGGTCACCCGCGTCCGTCTCGGCGAGGAAGAGTGGCTGTGGTATCATTCCTTCCCGATCACGGTGGGATTGATTCGCGGAACCACTGCGGATCGCCTCGGGAATATTACGGTGGAAGAAGAAGGGCTGATCGGAGAAGGACTGCCGATTGCTCAGGCGGCGCGGAACCACGGCGGCCTCGTCATCGCCCAAGTGGCGGAAATCGTTGATCGGATCGCCGACCCCAAATCGGTCCGGGTCCCAGGCATCCTCGTCGATGCGATTGTGGTGGTGGACCGGACCGACCCGGCGCAGTGGCAGACCTTCACCGACGCCTACCAACCGGCCTTTGCCACCACCGCCAGTCCGGGCGAGCGTCCCCAATTGCCCGTGCCGGAGTTTTCGGAACGCAAGGTGATTGGACGTCGTGCGCTCCGGGAGATTCCTGACGGGGCGATTATTAATTTGGGAATTGGTATGCCGGAAGCGATTGGCTCGGCCGCGGGCGAAGAAGGGAAATTGGACCGGTTCACCTTTACGGTGGAAAGCGGTCCGATCGGCGGGGTGCCGGCGTCCGGATTGAATTTTGGCTGCGCCAGTCACCCCGAAGCCATCATCGACCAACCGTCCCAATTTGATTTTTACGATGGAGGCGGGCTGGATTTTTCCGCCTTGGGTGCGGTCGAGATCGATCAGGCCGGCAATGTTTGCGTCCATCGGATGGCGGGTCGATTTGCCGGGGTGGGGGGATTTCTCAACATTGCCCAAACGGCCCGCAAACTGGTCTTTTGTTGTTCCTTCACCGCCGGAGGCTTGAAGGTCCGAGGCGATCAGGGCGCGCTGAAAATTCTTCAGGAAGGCCGCCATTGCAAATTTGTCGAACGCCTTGAGCAAGTGACTTTCGATGCCGCCGGGGCCTTCGAGCGAGGCCAAGAGGTCCTTTATGTGACGGAGCGGGCTGTTTTTCGACTGACTCCTGAGGGACTGGCATTAATCGAAATCGCGCCGGGAATCGATCTGGAGACCCAGGTGTTGGCGCTGATGCCCTTCCGGCCAATTTGCGGCCAAGTTGCGCCGATGCCGGCGGAGTGTTTCCGGGTGTGAGGGGACAGAAAGACAGGGCTCACGCGGAGACGCGGAGATACGGAGAAAAATCTCCGCGCCTCCGCGCCTCCGCGTGAGATCTTATCCGCCTTTGAGTAGGGTCCTCGCGTGGGCGAGCGCCGATGCGGTTTTCCCTCCCAGCATCCGGGCGATTTCCTCTTCCCGTGATTGGCCTTTGGTCTGATTGAGGTGAGTTCGGGTGCGATTGTCTCTGACATCTTTGGTGACGACAAACTGGGTCGTGGCAGCCGCCGCCACCTGAGGCAGATGGGTGATGCAAAGGACCTGGCGGTTGCAGCCCAGTGCCTTCATGGCCAAGCCCACCCGGGCGGCAATCTCGCCCCCAACATTGGCGTCGATCTCGTCAAAAATCAGCACCGGCACTTCGTCCTCGTCGGCGAGGGCGCTTTTGAGCGCAAGCATGACCCGGGAAATTTCGCCGCTGGAGGCAATGGCCCGGAGCGGATGGGTGGGTTCGCCGGGGTTGGGCGCAAACTCGAACTCGGCGGTTTCGTTGCCGTGGGCGACCGCGTCTTCGTGGGGCTCGAGGACAACGGAAAACTCAAATTTGGCGAAGCCGAGGTCTTTCAAGCCGGAGCGAACCTTTGCCGCCAGTTTGTCGGCAGCGGCTTCGCGTCGGGTGGTGAGTTTCTTTCCCAGGGCGGCGAGGGATTTCTCCGCCGCCTGGATGTCGCCTTCGAGGGAACCCCGCCGCTCGTCACGGTCACGCAGGGCGGCGAGTTTTTCGGCCGCCTCGGCGTGAAAGGCGAGGATGGCGTCGATGGAGGACCCGTATTTGCGTTTGAGGTCCTGAATGGTGTCGAGCCGGGCCGCGATGGTGCTGAGTTGCCTGGGATCGGTCTCGATGCTGGCGCTGTGGGACAAAATCCTTCGGGCCAGGTCGTCGGTGGCGGCAAAGGCGGATTCCGTGGCGTCGGCCACGGCCTGGGCGTCGGGATCAAGGCGGGCCAGTTCCCGGCTCAATCGGGAGACTTCCCCAATCCGGGAGATGAGGGCATCTTCCTCTTCGGATACTGCGGCCGCGAGGGCGGCGGAAAGTTCGCTGATCCGTTGATGGTTGGAAGCCGTCAATTGGCGGGCGATGAGGTGTTCTTCCTCCCCGGGTTGGAGGTCGGCGGTGGCAATTTCTTTGGTCTGATGACTGAGGAGATCAAGTTCCCGGGCGGCGGCCTCCTCTCCGGAGGTGATGGCGGCTTGTTCCTCACGAAGCCGGAGGAGGGCGCGGCGGCCTTCACTAAAGGCGCGTCGGAGTTCCTCATTGCTGGCAAAGCGATCAAGGAGGCGGGTTTGTTGTTCCCGGGAGAAGAGGCTTTGATGATCGTGGGGCCCGTGCAAATCCACGAGCACGTCCCCGAGCGCCCTGAGGAGGGCCAGGGTGCAGGGGGATCCATTGGCAAACTGGCGTCCGGTGCCGGTGGCGGGAAGCGTCCGTTTGAGGAGGAGCTGCCCCTGATCGCAGGGTTCCGTCCCGTGGGTGTCGAGAAGCGCCGCGATGGAGGATTCGGTCACTCCAGAAAAGGTCGCCTCGACGGTGCAGGAATCCGCTCCCGTGCGGATGAGGGATTTATCCGCTCGTTCGCCGAGCAGCAAGGTGATGGCACCGAGGATGACGGATTTTCCGGCTCCGGTCTCTCCGGTAATGGCGGTAAATCCAGGGTCGAGATCCCAAGTGAGATCCTCGACCAGAGCAAGATTTCGAATTCGCAGGGAAGCGAGCGTTGCAGACATGGGCGGACTATGGCATGAAAGATTTGCGATGCGGGAGCTGGAAATTATGTTTTTAGGTACAGGCACATCCCATGGCGTTCCCATGATCGGGTGCCAATGCCGGGTTTGCACATCAGAGGATGTCCGCGACAAGCGCTTGCGGCCCTCGATTCAAGTGCGGTCGGCGGACCGCACGATTCAGGTCGATACGCCGCCGGACTTCCGGACCCAATGCTTGCGCGAGGGCCTCACCCACATTGATGAGGTCATTTACACCCATTCCCACACCGATCACATTCTCGGGTTTGATGATTTGCGAAGATTCTGCGACCTGGCGGATCGCACGATGCCAGTGTATGGTTCCGAGCAGACGCTGGAAGATTTGCGACGGGTGTTCCAATATGCCTTTGGCGATCCGCCGCATCCACGGGGCTATGTGCGACCGGAGGCTGTGACTATCAACGGTCCCTTTCAGCTAGGGGATTTGGAGATTCATCCGGTGAATTTGCCCCATGGCCGCATGACGACCACTGGGTTGGTCTTTTGGCGGAATGGGCGGAAGTTGCTCGCCTATTACACCGATTGTGGCGAGGTGCCGGTGGCGGCTCTCGAAGCGGCCCGTGGGGTCGACACCCTCGTCCTCGATGCCTTGCGCCACAAGCCGCATCCGACTCATATGACGGTGGCGATGGCCCTCGCCGCCGCCGGGGAGATCGGCCCCCGGCGCACTTTTTTAACCCACCTGTGTCACGATTTGGGCCATGCCGACACGGAAGCCAACCTGCCTGAAAATGTTCGCCTTGCTTATGATGGATTGCGTCTTGAGATTTAGTGGAATCATCGCTCTGCTCTGGGTTGTTGGGGGGCCAGTTCGAGCAAGTCCGGAGGCAGATGCCAGGGCCACGGTGGTAGTTTATAATTCCTCCGACCCTTCGTCGGAGTCGTTGGCCCGGTATTATGCCAAACGGCGGGAGATCCCGGAGGATCATCTGGTCGGGTTGCCATGTCCGGTCACCGAGGAAATCAGCCGGGCGGAATTTGAGACCACCATTGCCGAGCCGATTCGGGAGCGATTTGTTCGGGAAAAATGGTGGAGTGTCGGCGGAGGGCGGGTCACGGCCACGACGGTTCGCTTTGTCGCCTTGATCCGGGGAATGCCCCTGAAGATTCGCTCCCAGGGGAAGGGGGTCGTGCCGCGCTCGGGCCAACCTGGCCCCATCGGCACTCGTGACGAAGCCTCGGTGGATAGCGAGTTGGCTTGCCTCGGATTAGGCAAGGTGCCCGCAGCCGGTATCATCCCGAATTCTTATTTTCGGCGTTTCACCGGGATCGTCGAGGCGATTGCCGATCCCGGGCTCTTGCTGGTCTGCCGTCTGGACGCCCCCACCGAGATCACGGTTCGGGGGATGATCGACGATGCCATTTCGGCCGAACGCGATGGACTTTGGGGTTGGGCTTATGTCGATTTACGCAATATTAAGTCCGGCGGCTATGCCATGGGTGATGAATGGTTGACTGAGGCGGTGACCAATATGCGGCGACACGGGATTCCGGTCCTGGCCGACAAGGCTCCGGAGACGCTTCCCGCCGGTTATCCTGTGACCGATGCGGCGGTCTATCTTGGGTGGTATGCCAATGCCGTCAATGGCCCCTTTGCCAGCCCGGCTCTGCGTTTCCGGCCCGGCGCGGTGGCGGTGCATATCCATTCGTTTAGTGCGGCCACCCTGCGAAACCCGGTCGTCGGCTGGTGTGGACCCTTGCTGGAACGGGGCGCGGCGGTGACCTTGGGAAATGTTTACGAACCCTATTTGGCCCTGACCGCTCATTTGGATATTTTTCAAGACCGCCTCATGCAGGGATTTGGTTTTGCTGAGAGCGCCTACATGTCGATGCAGGCCCTTTCGTGGATGGGCGTGGTGATTGGCGATCCGCTTTACCGTCCCTATGCCAATTGGTCCAATCTGGCTGAAGCCGAAAAAGAACCTTCCAGTTGGGAACGCTATCGAGACATCATTTCTCAGGCAGAAGGAAAAGTCCTCGCCGCAGCGGACCCCCTGAGGAAAGCGGCTCAAGAGACCGGCCGGAGCATGTTTCTGGAGAGCCTGGCGGCCGTGCAGGCCGATGCGGGAGAATATCAAGAGGCGTTGGCCTCCGTCGATCGGGCCCTGAAGTTGGAGAATTCTTCTCTGGTCCAATTCCGGCTCAAATTGGAAAAATTTGGGCTATTGAGCGTGACGACAGACAAATCGATCGCCGCCAAATTTCTCCTCAGCGCCGGAGGAAAATCCCCCGCTCCGGACCAGGTCCAATTGCTGGCGGCCTTGCGTCTTTCTATGATTTCGCCACCATCAAAGCCCTCCTCGGGCCAGCCTGTCAAAAAATGAACGGCCCGGATCCGCTTGGCGGAGAGGCCTATGCTCGGGCGAGAGAATCGTGGCGGGCCCAGCGTCTGCAGGAGGAACCCGGCCGAATCGAGCGAGTGTCCGAACTGGAACTCCAGGCACGGATCTTTCGGGGAGAATTCGGCGCCCTCTGGATAGGCGTGGACGGCGAACGGATCGAGGTTTGTCACTTCGGAGAATGGAATCGCGAACCGGGACCGGATTTTCGGGCCGCCCGGATTTTGATCGACGGGAAGGAAGGCATCGGTGACATCGAAATTGATTCCTCCACCCGGGATTGGGAGGATCATGGGCACTCGGATAACCCGGCCTTCAATGAGGTCATCCTCCACGTGTTTCTCCGGTCGGGTTCGCTGCGGCGGTTTTCACGAACTTCGGAAAATAAAGCCGTCGTCCAGGTCTGCCTTCCTCCCGAGCGCCGGATTTCCCGGCCGCGTGTGGTTGGTCTGGGAGCCTTTCTCGATCTCGGGCGGGTTCGGAATTTGATCGATGCGGCGGCGGCCTTTCGGCTCCGGCGCAAGAGCCAGGCCCTGCAGCGGGCCAGCGATTTGTGCGGACGGGACGGCGCCTTGTTTCAAGCGATGGCCCTTGGTCTGGGATATAAGAATAACAAGATTCCCTTTCTTCTCGTTGCCCAGCGGGCGGGGTGGAAGCGAGTTCGCAGCGAGGAAGGCGAGGCGCTTCTGTTTGGCTTGGCCGGATTCCTCAGGGCCCAATATTTTGACGATGGCAATGCGGCTAACCGGGCCTACCTGGGACCCCTCTGGGAGCGCTGGTGGCCACAGCGGGATCGGGAGGCTCGTTTGGTTCTGGCTCCCGCCGATTGGAAATGGGCCGCCATCCGTCCGGCCAATCATCCCCATCGGCGCATGGGGGCACTTGCCCAGGTGGTGAAGGCTTGGGATGCTATTCGTCCGGCCATCGATGGCGGGAAGGTTGATGGTTTTGCTTCGGCTCTCCGGCATCTCTCGCATCCGTTTTGGAACCGTCACGCCAGCCTCGCGAGGGATCCGCTCCCCCGAGAGACTGCGCTGATTGGTGAGGAACGGACCAAGGATCTCATTATTAATGTGCTTTTTCCCGGGAGGGAGTTTTCCGCGGCTTGGACGCAGTCGGGTGCCTTCCGCGGTCCCACTCCGGGCCGACGGATCGTCCAGACCATGGGTTGGCTGGCGGGGATCTCTTGTCCGGCCCTCACCCGCTCGGCCCGGGACCAACAGGGACTCCTCCAAATTCATGAGGATTTTTTCGGTCAACCCCCGGAATCCGTCTGGGAGGCCTTCGTCGCCAATGGGTGGTCGGAGGTGTAATCTCAAACCGGAGCAAAACAGAACGCACGCGGAGGCGCGGAGACGCGGAGAAAGACGAAAATACATCGATCCTCCGCGTCTCCGCGTGATACCATTTCGTAATTGCGCCCGGTGGTCGGAATAATTGCATTCCTGCCGTGACGTCGCGAGCCTGCTTTGGTAGTTTTTTGGGACCGTTTGGATATGGCTGATCTTCTCACCCCGGAATTGGAGGCATTGTGTGCCGCCGCAGTGCAATATAAAGCTTCCGACCTTTTGCTGCACGAAGGACGAAGTCCCCGGTTTCGCCTTGAAGGAGGACTGACGCCGCTGGAATCCCCACCGCTGGATGCCGCGTTTTTTGATTCTTTGTGGGCGCTCTGCGGCGCGGGCGACCAACAGGACTACGACGCCAGTTTGACCGCTGGCGGAGTTCGCTTTCGGGTCAATCTCCTCTATCAATTGGGACTCCGGGCGGCCGTATTGCGCCGGATCCGGAGCGACATCCCGGATCTTGAGGCTTTGGGAACTCCCGCCGACCTGATTCGCGAATGGTGCGGGCGTTCTTCGGGGTTGCTTTTGGTTTGCGGACCGACGGGGTCGGGGAAAAGCACGACGTTGGCTGCCGCCATCGAGTGGATGAACGGAACGATGGCCCGCCATGTCGTCACGATTGAGGATCCGATCGAATATTTGTTTGTCGGGCGGAGGTGTCTTTTTACCCAAAGGGAAGTTGGTATCGACACGCCCACCTTTGCCGAGGGACTCCGGCGCTCCCTGCGTCAAAACCCCGACGTGATTTTTGTCGGGGAAATCCGCGACTCGATCACGGCCGCCACGGCCATTCATGCCTCGGAGACTGGGCATCTCGTCCTAGCCACCCTGCATGCCTCTTCTTGCGCTGATGCGGTCGAACGCCTGCAATTCCAGTTTCCCCATGATGAGCGCGACGCCATTCGTAAAACTCTGTCGGCTCAACTCCTGGGAGTTCTTTGTCAGCGTCTTCTTCCCGGGGCGGGTGGAGGCGTGGCCTTGGCGTCGGAATATTTCACGAATTTTGGGGCCACTCGGAAACTCATTGCCGAGGACAAACTGCCCGAGCTGACCGACTTAATGGCCCGGTCCGATGCCCAGAGCGGACGATCCTTGCTCTCCGCCTTGGTCGATTTGGTCGAGGCGGGTCAAATCACCGAGGAAGTGGCCGCAGCGGCTACGGGCAATCCTCAAGAATTGCAACGGGCCTTGCGTGGGATCAGTTCCTCTTCCCAGGCCACGCGGCGGTAATTTTTTCACTCTATGAACGTTGATCTGATCCAACTCTTGTCCGGTACGGTGAGCCAGGGGGCTTCCGACCTTCACCTCACGGCCGACGCCGCTCCGCTGATTCGTCTCAATGGCGAATTAATTCCCCTGATGGAAAATCCTCTCGGGGCGGAAGCTTGTCGGGAAATGATTTTTGGGGTTCTCACCGAGGCCCAGCGGGCCCGCTTGGAGCAGGAGTGGGAACTCGACTTTGCTTTGCAGGTGGATGGGGTGGGGCGATTCCGCGGCAATGCACACTACAGCCGCGGCGCCCTCGAGGCGGCTTTTCGCTATATTCCACACGACATTCCCGAACTCGCCGGACTGGGTCATCGGCCGTCGATTTTTCCCATCTGCGATTTGCAACGCGGGTTGGTCCTCGTCACCGGAGTGACTGGGTCAGGCAAGAGCACGACGCTGGCGGCCATGATCAAGACGATCAGCGAACGCCGATCCGGAGTGATCGTCACGATTGAAGATCCGATCGAATTTATTTTCCCCAACGCCCGGAGTATCATCAAACAACGCGAAGTCGGCAGCGATACGCATTCATTTGGGGAGGCCTTGCGGCATGTGCTCCGTCAGGACCCGGATGTCATTTTTGTCGGAGAGCTGCGGGACCCGGAAACCATTAGCGCGGCGGTGACGGCGGCGGAAACCGGCCACTTAGTGCTAGGAACTTTGCATACAATTGACGCCCCGAAAGCTATCGATCGCATTGTGGATGCCTTCCCTGCCGACCAGCAACCGCAGGTGATTGCTCAGTTGGCCAATGCCCTCGAAGCGATCATTTCCCAGCGTCTTGTTCCCGGTGAAGACGGTGGGCGTCGCGCCCTCGCGACTGAAATGCTGGTCGCCAACACCGCAGTACGCGCCACGATCAGAGAGCGTCGTTGGGAACAAATTGTCGGACTTCTGGAAATTGGAGCCAAAGATGGGATGCACACTTTTGACGATTCGCTGGCCGGGTTGTACAGCAATCGACTCATCAGCAAGGAAGTTGCCATTGCCAATGCCCGGGACAAAAAACGCTGCGAAGAATTGGTGAGAGAAGCCCCTCCGACAAAACGCGGATTTTTTTCGTGAGGTCGGTGGACGGCGCGCTCCGTTCAGCGTCTGATTATCCCTTGGAAGATTCCTTGCGGATCTTGCTCTTCTTATCTTCGCGTTTCTCTTCCAGACGGGCGAGTTCGCTGCTGAGTTGCCGCTGGAGCGAGTCTTTGGCCTCTCGGTCGTTTCCCGCCTTGGCAATCTCGCCGTTCAGAAAGACTTTCTTTTCGGCGATTTTGGCGGTGATCTCCGAGTCGATTTCGGCTAGGCGTCTTTTTTGGTCATCGGATACTTTTGTGACCGGTCCCTCCTGATCGAAGCGGGACATGGCGAGTTCAATCGCGGATTTCATTACGGCAGTCTATCGGAGTTGGTTCTGAAGGAATAGAAAAAATTGCCGGATGGATGCCTTTGTGTAGCCTTCCCTCTCATGCCATCCCTACGAATTGCAAAATTTCGGTCGGGAATCAGCTTGTGCGTGATTCCCGACCGAGAATATTCGTGGTCAGATCCGACCTATTTGAGGCGGTAAAACCCAGGTCCGATTTTATGAATTTCTTTAAGCTTCTTACCGGTGCTGCTGAACCAAACGTGAATGTTTTGGGTCTTAACTCCGAGGTCTTTAGAAAGATCCTTCACGGAGATTCCTTTGGCTCCGGCGCGGCGAAGAGCGCTCAGGACCCGAGACTTCAATGCTCCGCGCTTGCCGGAGGACTTACGGCGCGAAGTTTTGGGAGCGGCGGTGGCCTTGACCGCTTTCGGCCCAGCCGGGGCGGCAGCCACTTTGGGAGCGGCGGCGTTCTTCCGGCGACGGCGAGTTTTGCGTTTGGCCTTGGGAGCAGCAGGGGATGCGGCTGGCGCTGCGGCCCGTCCGCTGACTGTGCTGCTAATGGCGGCTTCGATTTGTTTGAGTTCTCCAACCAACGCGTCCCGCTTTTCTGTCAGCTTAAGAAGGTTGCGAAGTGTGGCTGTGGTGATATGGGCTGTGTCCATGAAAGTAATGCCTTAGCGATTCGATTAGGATCAGTGCAAGCGAAATCTTTGGTAAATAACTTATGTTAAGCGAAGCAGAGCCAGTTTGGACGACGTGGAATCGAGACAAAGTCGAGTTTGCGGAGGTGCATTTCCTGGGTTCCGGAACGGTTCATTTCTGGCAATTGCGGGCTTCCGGAGAATGGGTGCACCAATTGAATGCGGACGAGAAGCCGCGGTATGCCAAGATCGCCAACGCTGAGGTTCGGTCTGACTATGCGACCACGCAAGTGGGGTTGAGGCGGATGCTTTCCCTCTACCGGCAGGAGGCTCCGGATGAGGTGAAGATCCTCCGGGGACCACACGGCAAACCCTATGTCAACGGCGGGCCGGAGTTTAACCTTTCCCATACCCAGAGAGGCGTTTTTGTCGCGGTCTCCTCCGATCCGGTCGGACTGGATGTGGAATTGGCGGATCGCGGGGTCCACGGGATGGACCTGGCGCGAAAGTTTTTTTTCGAAGCCGAGATCGAAGAATTGGAACAGTTTCCGGAAGCGGAACAAAATGCCGCCTTTATCCGGCGCTGGGTGTGTAAGGAAGCGATGGTGAAATTGTCAGGGGAGGGAATCTTTCTTGGTCTGAAAGAGGCACTTACACAAGAAGACCCCGCGGAGATAATCCACGGTTGCTATCGGGGCCGAAAGGTTTGGCTGCAGGAAATTTGGCCGCAAAAGTCCCTTCGGGCGACCTTGGCCACTTGGACCCCGGTTGAAGTAAAAGGCTTTTTTCGCCTTTGAAAGCTGCTAATCAGAGGGGAAATATATGTCGTTTCAAGAATTAGGTTTGTCGGATGCGGTTTTGCATGGAGTGCAGCGGATGGGGTATGTCGATCCTTCGCCAATTCAACTTCGGGCCATTCCGATTATCCTCAATGGCCAGGATCTAATCGCTTCCGCCCAAACCGGAACCGGGAAAACCGCCGCTTTTGGTTTGCCCATTCTGTCCCGTCTAGAGTCTCCCCAACCTCGCCCCCGGTGCCTCGTGCTCGAACCCACCCGGGAATTGGCCATGCAGGTGGAGACGGCTTTTCGTGACTTCGCGAGGTTCATGCATTTGGAGATGGCGTTGATTTATGGCGGCGTTGGCTATGGCAAGCAAAAGGATACCTTGGCCAGTGGATGTGATGTGGTTGCGGCAACACCAGGACGCCTGCTTGATCATATGCAGCAAGGCACGATTGATCTCTCTGCTTTGGAGTTTCTGGTTCTCGATGAGGTCGATCGGATGTTGGACATGGGCTTTCTTCCCGACGTTCGACGCATCGTCGAACAATGTCCGAAGAACCGTCAGACTTTGCTTTTTTCGGCCACGGTTCCAGAAGAAATCGGTCGGCTGGCTTCCTGGTGCCTAAAAGACCCGGAAAAAATCGAAATCGGCGCGAGACAGTCTCCGGCCGAGACGATTAGGCACGCCCTCTATCCGGTGGCGGTGGCTCAAAAATTTGATTTGCTCATCGCGCTTTTGACGCGGACGGATTTTCAAAGTGTCCTCATTTTCAGCCGGACCAAGGACGGAGCCGATCGGATCGCCCGCCAACTCAAGACGGCCAACCATTCCGTGGCCGTCTTGCACTCCAATCGTACCCAAATCGAGCGAGTCGAGGCTCTGGAAGGGTTCAAGGCCGGGCGTTATGAAGTCATGGTGGCCACGGACATTGCCGCCCGCGGAATTGATATTGCCGGAGTGAGTCACGTCATCAATTACGATGTGCCCCAGCATCCCGAAGATTACGTCCATCGCATCGGTCGGACCGGTCGGGCCCAAAATGTGGGAGACGCCTTCACCATCATGACGGCGGAAGAGCTGCCGCATGTGAAGGACATCGAACGCTTCATCGACCAGAAAGTTTCCCGCCAGAAGTTGGAGGGATTCGATTACGTCTATTCCGCTGTGTTCGACGAGGACCTGGCGGCGGCCGCCCTCAAAGGAGCCAAAGGGGTTCGTACCCACAAGGGAATGTCCTTCGGCCGGGCCCGGAAGCGGAAGCGCTGAGCCGTCCGAACCAAAAATGGGAGATTTTCTTCCGGAATATCTTGATCCGGAAAATTGACGCAGCGTAGTATGAAGGCTCGTTCTTTTTCTTCTCGGAAGATGAACTGAACTCTTTGCGCGATTAGCTCAGTGGTAGAGCGCCTGCTTCACACGCAGGATGTCGCAGGTTCGAACCCTGCATCGCGCACCATTCCCCAATTCGCGGCAGAACGCGACAAGAGCCGTCAGGAGACCCGCAGACTCCTTATTTTCAACGGTTTGCAGTCCGTCCTCTTTTGGGTCATTTGCGTCAGCTTGCGACATAGGGCGACTGGCTGCGCCTAAATCGTGTGTGCGTATGTGTGTGCTTTTTGTGTGCTTTTCTTCTGGGGCTTGTTCCCCGAGCCAGGGCAAAGACAGAATCGCCTCTTCCGTCGGAAGAAGGGACGCGTCGGTGTAGGTCTTCATGGTCAAATCAATGCTGCCATGCCGCATGATCTCCATGGCCGTCCTTGGGGCGATATTGGGCTGCGACACAAGCAAGGTGTCGGTCGTGTGCCGGAGCGAATGGAAATCGACCCGGTTCTCGGTGTCGTGGGGGATCCCGGCCAGAACCAAATCTTTCCGCATCTCAGTAGGCGAGGGGAGGAGATCCGCAAACACGTAGTCGGTCGGTTCCGTGTTGGGTTGGCTGTCCTTGACCCGCTGGAGCGCATGGACGGCCACCGGATGAAGTCGCCGAACCGCTGCTTTCCGGTTCTTGGTGGTGGCAGCTCGCAAGGACACACAAGGCTTGGCGCGCTCCAGGTCAACGTCCCGCCATTGAAGTAGGCCCATTTCCTTGCGGCGAAGTCCGAGATAGATGGCCACCTGATAAACCTCTTTCCGAGGTCCGGAAACGGAAAGCAACCGTTCGATCTCGTCGGCGCTCAAGGCCCGACGCTCGAAACGTTCATTGCCGACGGTCGAAAGCCGTTCGACGAAGGCGAGCGGATTTGCTTCGAGGCATCGCCGATTCTTCATGAGCCAGTCGGCGAAAGTGGAAACGGCATCTTGATATTCGTTCAGTGTTTTCTGGCAGAGTTTGCCGTTCTGGTTTCGCCAGTCGCTGAACGATTCCGCGGAAATATCGACCGCCCGCTTCCACCCGCATTCGGTGATGAGACGGTGGTTCTTGCCCTTGAGTTGCCGGATGTAATCGGGAGAGCGTCCGAGCCGTTCCCGATCAATAATGAAGTCGGCCAGGTGATCGGCCAGGGGTTTCTGGATGGCCTGTTCGACCGAGGAAGTGGGAACGAGGCCGCATTGCTCTTTTTGTTTTCGGCTGACGATCTCGCGGAGCTTGGCTTCAGCAACCTGCTTGTCAGCTGTTTTCAAGGCCACCGTCACGGTCTTGGAATCACCATCCAGCTTGTACCGTCCGCTCCAGAGGCGGGAGGAAACGCTCTTCCCGTTGATGCGTCGGCGATGTTTGAAAATGTGGGTGATCATTGGGCGCGGTTTGATTTGAGTTTTTCGATGTAACGGGCGAGATCCGATTCCGCCAAGAAGCTGCCCCGGCCTTGTTTGATCGGACGGGGAAGGACACCCGACGCCATAAAACGCTCAACCTTCCGACGGGATACCCCGAGGAGGTCAGCGGCTTTCTTAATGGGAATCAGGCAGTCCATTGGTTCAGTTGTTTTCTAGTCGTTGCAGGGGTCATCATTTTCATCTTCATTCTCCTCTTCGGTCTCTCTTACTCGGAGGACTTCAAGAGCCAGAACGCGGAAACGGTCGCCGTAAGCCCACCACTCTCTTTCAAGGATTTGTTTGGCCTCTTCGAAATCATCTTCCGCCTGGTCGTGGCTTTCCTTGGTCGTTTGCGGAAAATGGGGGGTCAATTTTGATGCACCGAGAAAGTCCCCTTCTGATCGAAGAAGAAGCCGGAAATCGGAAATTCTCAGAGCTTCGGCCATGCCCCTGGCGGCCGGTTCAACGCGATCAAGATAGACTTCCACGTGAACATCGGGGCTACGAAGCGCGCGTGAAACCGTGGAGGCACTGATTCCCACCTTGTGGGTTTTGCTCAAATAAACCGCGATCGCCCGGGAACTCATCCGCGCGGCGGCTTCGTAGATGTGGGGAAATAGTTGGGTGACTACACCGGGAGCGGATGTCGGGTTTTGAATGGAATGTTTGACCAGGTCGTTTCCGACTTCAAGAAGCGGCTTTAGTTGCGTTGAATTGCTCATTTGCATGTATTGAATCATGTGACGCAATGATGACGCAAGCTTTTTTTCGGAAAAAGTTCCTGCGCTTGTTTCCGAGAGAACAACGCGACAGATTTCTCCTCTATGAATGTTGAAACCCGCCATGTCCGGTACATTTTTGCTGATGTGGTTCGATTTACGGAGGATCGAACACTCGAGGCACAAGTGGAAATTGTCGCTGCGCTCAATAACGCCTTTTCAAGCGCGATTGGAGATCTCGAGACCATATATCTCCCAACAGGAGACGGAATCTGTGCCGGAATTCTTCATGCGGATGTTCCCGCTGATATCCACCTACAGACTGCGCTCAAGATCCTTGAACTATTTTACGAGTGGTCATCAAATTCCGGCAGCAATCGCCAAGCAGAAATTCGAATCGCGATTAACGAAAGCGTCGATGCCATCGTGACAGATATCAATGGAAATCGAAATTTGGCCGGTTTGGGAATCAATAGCGCGCAACGCTTGATGAGTATTGCAGACGGCAATCAAATTATCGTGGGTCGTGCTGCATACGAAACCTTGCATATCCGGGATAAGTATGCTGATGCCTTTCGAGAGTTGAAAGCCGAGGTGAAACATGGACATGTTGTTGGCGCGTACCAATGTACAATCCCTAGTCTGCCGTATTTGGATATACGAACTCCATGGATTGTTGCCGCTACAGATCCTATCGATTTGGAGATGACTGAAGATTTGGAAAAGCCTAGCGGCTATAGCACCCCAGGGATGGTTGACGCGCACTATCGAGCTCAGTTGAAATGGGAGGAGGAAGTTCAGACCTATAATCACCGAATCGCGGAAGCTTGCGATCCAGAGGAATTAGTGAGTTTTGAGGCTGCGCGAGACGCATGGCAAATGTTTTTCAAAACCGAGTGTGAATATTTGGCTGCAATGCATTCACCTCTGAGGGGAACAATATTTCGCGTCATTTGTGCTGGTATCAGAATGAAATTGGTACGTGATCGGGCGCTTGCGCTCCGCAATTATTTCGGTGAATGGCACGATTTCTAGTTTGGGGCTGACCGTCGAATTAGAGGAGTACACAATTCACCTTCAAGCAACCCACCCGCGCCGCGCTACGCGCAGCTGCGGGAGGGGCCACTTTGGAGGAGCAACCTGGACATCTTCCAGATCGGCCTAGACGGTGATCTTCTGGCTCCGTTCCGTCAGATGCTCC